>JAABUN010001177.1_pt1 | contig 60769 bp, 42 predicted proteins | sample 5559311 | NCBI WGS metagenome assembly JAABUN01 (sample SAMN10711877, study PRJNA513370) | rock metagenome | isolation source: Antarctica rocks | place: Antarctica: Victoria Land, Siegfried Peak sud
TTGCCGTCGATCCACTCCATGTGGCCCTCGGCCTCCACCCGGGCCCGCTTGGTGACCAGGTTGAAGACGTTGTTCGACCAGTTCTGGATGGTGGTGTAGGTGACCCGGGCCGACGGCTTGACGATGATCTCGACCACTGCGGAGTGCAGCGAATCCGACGTGTAGGTGGGTGCCGAGCAGCCTTCGATGTAGTGCACCTCGGAGCCTTCGTCGGCGATGATCAGCGTGCGCTCGAACTGCCCCATGTTCTCGGCGTTGATCCGGAAGTAGGCCTGCAGGGGCATGTCGACCTTGACGCCGGGCGGCACGTAGATGAACGACCCGCCGGACCACACCGACGTGTTCAGCGCCGAGAACTTGTTGTCGTTGGCCGGGATCACGGTGCCGAAGTACTGCTTGACCAGCTCCGGGTACTCCCGCAGGGCCGTGTCCATGTCACAGAAGATGACGCCCATCGCCTCCAGGTCATCGCGGTTGCGGTGGAACACGACCTCGGACTCATACTGCGCGGTGACGCCGGCGAGGTACTTGCGCTCGGCTTCGGGGATGCCGAGCTTCTCGTAGGTCTCCTTGATGGCGTCGGGGAGCTCGTCCCACTCGTCAACCTGCGACTTGGTGGGCTTGATGTAATAGAAGATCTCGTCGAAGAAGATCTCCGACATGTCGCCGCCCCAGTTGGGCATGGGGCGCCGCTCAAAGGCCTTGAGGCTCTTGAGGCGGTTCTTGAGCATCCAGTCGGGCTCGCCCTTCATCCACGACATCTCATTGACGATGTCGGTGTTCAGGCCTCGCTTGGGCTTGAAGACGTAGTCCTCGGCATCGGACCACCCGAGCTTGTAGCGTCCGAGGTCGAGATCGGTGACGGTCATCGCAGTCCTTGGAGGTGGGGGGTCGACCGAGTGGAGCACCCGGTCAGGGATTTCTCCTACGGCGATGGTACCAATTCGGCTCGGACCATCCCACCTCGTCTGACGTCGACGTCCAGCTCACGCCGACCGGACGGAGCCAACCGGTCGCAGCGGGGCGTGGGGGTAGTCGGCCAGCACGTCACGGGCGACGCGCACGCACTCGTCCAGGTGGGGGTAGCCCGACAGGATGAAGGCGTCGATGCCCAGCTCACGGTAGGCGTCGAGCTTGGCCCGGACCTGGTCGGGGTCGCCCACGATGGCCGCTCCGGCCCCCGACCGGGCCCGCCCGACCCCGGTCCAGAGGTTGTCCTCCACATAGCCCTCGTCGTCGGCCTCGTCGCGCAGCGCCCCTTGCCGAGCCACGCCGGCCGAAGCGGTGTCGAGCGAGCGATCCCGGATGGCTGCGCCAGTGTCGGTGTCGAGGCGGGACACGAGTCGCCGGGCGGCCTCGCGAGCCTCGGCCTCGGTCGGGCGCACGATCACGTGGACCCGGTAGCCGAAGCGCAGCGTCCGACCGCGAGCGGCGGCCCGACTGCGCAGGTCGTCGGCGATCGCACCGACCGCAGACAGGGTGTCAGGCCACATGAGGTAGACGTCCGCCGCCTGGGCCGCCACCTCCCGTGCCGCCGGCGACAGGCCGCCGAAGTAGAAGGGCGGGCAGACGCCTGAGACGGTGGTGATGCGGGGCGGGTCCACCTCGACGTCGAGGTGCTCGCCGTGGAACGACACCGCCTGGCCGTTCAGCAAAGAGCGCAGCACCGTCATCGTCTCGAGGGTGCGCCGGTAGCGGGGCTCGGAGGCCAGGTCTTGTCCGGGAAGGTCGCTGGAGATGATGTTGACCAGCAGCCGCCCGCCGAGCATCTGGTCGAGCGTGGCCAGCTGGCGGGCCAGCTGGGGCACCCAGAGCTCGCCCAGGCGGACGGCGACCAGCGGCTGGACCTGCCTCAGGAGCGGGGCCACGCCGGCCGCGAACGCCACCGGGTCGATCCCCAGGGCGTACCCCGACGGGAGCAGGATGGCGTCGAAGCCACCGGCCTCGGTGGCGAGCGTGATGTCACGGCAGTGCTCGAAGCTCGACGCCAACGCCGTGTCGGCCACCCCGAGGTACTCGTAGTCGTCGTCGCAGAGGGCACCGAACCACGCCACCTCGGGCAGGCCTTGCGCCGCCACCGGTGGCAGCGGCGGGACCGTCGCCGTCGCCCCGACCGCGAGATCTCGGACGGGAGCGTCGGTCACGTCGGCGGATGGTACCGGTGGGTGCCAGGCTGAGGGCCATGGCCACCATCGCCGAGGGCACCGGCGGTGGCACGGGCACCGGAACCGTCCGCTACGGGCTCATCGGGACCGGGATGATGGGCGTGGAACACCTGTGGAACCTGCACCACGTGCCCGGTACCGCGGTGACAGCCATCGCCGACCCCAACGAGCCGAGCCGGGCCTTCACCATCGCCACCGACGAGGGGCGCAACCGGATCGCCGAGTTCACCGACCACCGGGACTTGCTGGCGTCCGGCCTGGTCGACGCGGTGGTGATCGCTACGCCCAACATGACCCATCGGGCCATCCTCACCGACGTCCTGGCCACCGACGTCCACGTCCTGGTGGAGAAACCGTTGTGCACCACCGTCTCCGACTGCCACGCGGTGATAGCCGCCGCTGCGGCGCGACGAGAGAGGGGTTGCCAGGCCGTGACCTGGGTGGGTCTGGAGTACCGCTACATGCCGCCTATCGCCCGGCTGCTCGCCGAGGTGCGGTCCGGCACCGTGGGCCGCCCGACGATGGTGGCCATCCGCGAGCACCGCTTCCCGTTCCTGAACAAGGTCGGCGCCTGGAACCGGTTCAACCGCAACACCGGCGGCACGTTGGTGGAGAAGTGCTGCCACTTCTTCGACCTGATGAACCAACTCACCGGCGACCGACCGGTGCGCGTGTTCGCGTCGGGGGCCCAGGACGTGAACCACCTCGACGAGGCCTACGACGGCGAGATCCCCGACGTCGTCGACAACGCCTTGGCCATCGTCGACTACGAGGGCGGCGCCCGGGCCGTGCTCGACCTGTGCATGTTCGCCGAGGCGAGCCAGCACCAGGAAGAGGTGTCGGTGGTGGGCCCGCTCGGGAAGGTCGAGGCGTTCCTGCCCGACGCCACGGTGCGGGTGGGACGTCGAGCCGCCGGCCGCCCAGGGGTGCGCACCGAAGAGGTCAACGACCCCGCCGTGGCCTACCAGGGTTTCCACCACGGGTCGAGCTACCTCGAACACGTCGACTTCCTCGCCGCCGTGTGCTCCGGCTCCCGCGCCGGTGTCGGTCTGGAGGAGGGCCTGTGGGCTACCGCGATGGGCGTGGCCGCCCACCGCTCGATCGGCCAGGGACGGGTCGTCCCCCTCGACGAGGTGCTGGTCGACCCATCGGCCTGATGCGTCGGCCTCAGATTCACGAGTGGTCCCGTCCGGGCCCGTCCGGCCGTGGGAGGATCACGTCCGGGCAGCCGGGTGGCGGCCGCCCGGGGTCTGCCAGGAGGGGGACCGGTTGGCCGAGCGTGACTTTCCCGCAGAACCCGAGCCTCGTCGTCGCGTCCCGGCGGGCCAGGCACTCGCCGTCGTGCTCGTGGCGCTCCTCGTGGGCTCACTGCTCAACGCCGACCGGCTCGAGCGGACCGCCGAGACGCAGCCGTACGGATGGCAGCGCACGTGGGCGCTGCGCCTCACCGGTCCGCTCCAGGCGGTCAGCCATGCGACCCGGCTGAACCTGCCCCGCAAGGTGCTGTCCGAAGCGGCCGGCACCACCGACGGCCCGCCTCCCGACGACACCCGCACCGTGGTGACGGCGCCGCCCCTGTCGCCCGTGTCGCCCGACGCTCCCACCACCACGGTGGCCATCCCGGTACGCATCCCCACTGCCACCGAGCCGCTGAAGATCCACGTGGCGGGCGACTCGCTGATGATCCCGGTGGGCCCAGCGGTCCTGGCCCGCTTCGAGGAACAACCCGTCACCTTGACCGAGGGGTACAAGGCGGCCACCGGCTTGGCTCGCCCCGATGTCCTCAACTGGCCGGCCAAGCTGGAGGCCGACCTGGCTGCGCTCGACCCCGACGTGGTGCTCCTCGGCTTCGGTGGCAACGATGCGCAGGGCATCGCCGGCCCCGACGGCCCGATTGACCTGGCCACGCCACAGTGGGCTGCTGAGTACCAGCGTCGGGTGGCCCAGGTGCTCGACGCCGTCGAGGCCGAGGGGCGGACCCTCTACTGGATGGGCCTGCCGACCACCACCGCTGGCAACATCGAACGCGCAGCGCCACTCATGCGCAAGGCCATCGAGACCGAGGTCGCAGCGCGGCCGTGGGCGCACTACGTCGACACCAGCGCGGTGTTGGCCCCCGACGGCTACGCCGCCTACCTGCCCGACGACTCGGGCGGTCAGGTCAAGGTGCGCCAGGACGACGGCGTCCACCTCACCACGGCCGGCGCCACCCGGGCGGTCGTCCCGCTCTGCACCGAGTTGGCCAAGGAACGCCAGCTCACCGAGACCTGACCGGACGACCCGTCCGGACCCCCGACCTGCCACCCGACCACCTGGCGAAAGCCCACCGTGCTCTTCCCCACCATCCGCTTCGTCATCTTCTTCGCTCTCGTCATGCCGGCGAGCTGGCTCCTCATGCCGCTCCCTTCCCGGCGTGGTCGGGCCTCGGGGGATCACGACCACGACCAGCCCTGGATCGTCCCGGCCGCCATGATCGGTGCCGCTGCGCTGATCGGTCCGCTGGCCCCGTCCGACGGGTGGCCCACCGCCCTCAAGGCGGTGCTGTGGCTGGCCGCGCTGGCCCTCGCTGGGCTCGCCGTGGTCCGCTGGTTCGACCTCAGGGGCCTCACCCGCTGGAACCTGTTCACCCTGACCGCCAGCTACGTCTTCTACGGCAACTACGACTGGCACTTCGTGGCCCTGTTGGCCGGGTCCACGGTGGTCAACCAGGTCCTGGCCAACGCCATCCACCGCCGCGACGCGGAAGCCTCCCGCCGGCTGTGGTTGATCGTGGCCGTGGTGGCCAACCTCGGCGTGCTGGCCTGGTTCAAGTACAAGGGCTTCTTCGCCGAGAGCGCATCGAGCATCCTGGGACCGCTCGGCATCGACATCGCCCCTCCGGGCCAGGCCCTCGTCCCACCGGTCGGCATCTCGTTCTTCACGTTCCAGGCGCTCAGCTACGTGATCGACACCTACCGGAGGAAGGTGGAGCCGGTCCCCTTGCTGGAGTTCGCCGTCTACCTCTCGTTCTTCCCGCACCTGGTGGCCGGGCCGATCGTCCGGGCGTCGGAGTTCCTGCCCCAGCTCCGGGTGCCGCGCGACGTACGCCGCGTCGACAGCGGGCTGGCGTTGTGGCTCATCGCCGCAGGCCTGTTCAAGAAGGTGGTGGTGTCGAGCTACCTGGCCGACGCCATCGTCGACCCCGTCTTCCGGATCCCGCAGAACCACCAAGCCGTCGACACGCTGCTCGGCATCTACGGCTACGCCATCCAGATCTACTGCGACTTCTCCGGCTACACCGACATGGCGATCGGCCTGGCCCTGTTGCTGGGCTTTCGCTTCCCGCAGAACTTCGACGCGCCCTACACGGCTGCGTCGCTGCAGGACTTCTGGCGCCGGTGGCACATGACGTTGTCGCGCTGGCTGCGCGACTACCTCTACATCCCCCTCGGGGGCAGCCAGCGGGGACCCAACCGGGCGCTGCTCAACCTGTTCCTCACCATGGTCATCGGCGGGCTGTGGCACGGAGCGGCCTGGACCTTCATCGTGTGGGGTGCCCTCCACGGCGGCTGGCTGGCCGGTGAGCGCTGGCTTGGGGCCCGTGCGCCCCGCTCTCCCCACCCGGCAGCGCACCACGACGGCGACGACGGCGACGACGGCGTCCGGGCACCGCAGCGTCGATCAACGCGCCCCGGTCTCGGTGATCCGGGCGGCCCACTGGCCATCGACGAGGCCCCGGCGGCCGTCGACCTCGCTCCCGCCCGGGCCGGTGCCCAGGTCGCGACGGCCCCACCGTCGAGGGCCATCCAGACCTGGCTCGCCGGGCTGTCGCCCGGCACCCGCCGGTGGCTGGGTCGGCTGGTCACGTTCCACGTCGTCTGCCTGGGGTGGGTCTTCTTCCGGGCGCCGAGCCTGACCGAAGCCTTTGCCGTGCTGGGTCGGCTGTTCTCCATGGGCACGGGCACCGGGGTCAACCTGGTCGTGGTGGCCACCATCGCCGTCTTCTTGGCGTCGCAGTTCGTTCCCGGTACCGCGGTAGGTCGGGCCCAGGCCTTCTTCTCCCGGATGCCCACCTGGCAGCAGGGCACGGTCCTGGCCGTCTGGCTGGCCTTCACCAGCGCGCTGTCCCCCGCCGGCGTCGCCCCCTTCATCTACTTCGCGTTCTAGGGAAATACCATCGGGCCATGAGTCCCGTCGACCGCCGCTCCACCGATGCCTACCGCCACGACCGGGCCCACGTGTTCCACTCGTGGTCGGCGCAAGCCACGCTCGACCCGCTGGTGATCGTGGGCGGCGAAGGAGCGTGGATCTGGGACGAAGCCGGCACCCGCTACCTCGACTTCGCCAGCCAGCTGATGAACGTGAACATCGGCCACCAGCACCCCAAGCTGGTGGCGGCCATCCAGGAGCAGGCCGCCACCCTGGCCACCGTGGCCCCGTACCACGCCAACCCGGCCACCAGCGAGGCGGCCCGCCTCATCGCCGAGGTCGCGCCGGGCGACCTCGACATGGTGTTCTTCACCAACGGCGGCGCCGAGGCCAGCGAGAACGCGGTGCGCATGGCCAGGCTCCACACCGGCCGGCCCAAGGTCCTGGCCGCCTACCGCAGCTACCACGGCGCCACCGCCGGGTCCATCACCCTCACCGGCGACCCTCGCCGGTGGCCCAACGAGCCCGGCGTGGGTGGCGTGGTCCACTTCTGGGGGCCGTACCCCTACCGGTCGGCGTTCGGCTCCTCGTCAGAGGCAGAGGAGACCACCCGGGCGCTGACCCACCTGGCCGACACGATCATGGTGGAGGGACCCGACACCATCGCCGCGGTCATCCTCGAGCCGGTGGTGGGCACCAACGGCATCCTGGTGCCGCCGCCGGGCTACCTGGCCGGGGTCCGCGAGTTGTGCGACGAGCACAGGATCCTGCTCATCGCCGATGAGGTCATGGCCGGGTTCGGCCGCTGCGGCGAGTGGTTCGCCGTCGACCACTGGGACGTGACACCGGACCTCATCTGCTTCGCCAAGGGCGTCAACAGCGGCTACGTGCCGCTCGGGGGCGTCATCATCTCCCGAGCGGTGGCCGACACGTTCGCCGAGCGCTCGTACCCCGGCGGGCTCACGTACTCCGGCCACCCCCTCGCCTGCGCATCGGCGGTGGCCAGCATGGCCATCTTCAAGGAGGAGGGGCTGGTCGAGCGCTCGGCCAAGATGGGCGTCGACGTGATCGGTCCCACCCTCGACGAGATCGAGGCCAGGCACGCCGCGGTGGGCGAGGTGCGCGGCCTCGCCATGTTCTGGGCCATCGAGCTGGTGCGCGACCCCGAGACCCGCGAGCCGCTCGTACCGTTCAACGCCACCGGCCCCGCCGCCGCGCCAGTGGCCGAGGTGGTGGCTGCCTGCAAGGAGCAGGGCCTGTTGGTCTTCTCCCACTTCAACCGCATCCACATCGTCCCCCCGCTGGTGACCACCGAGGAGGACCTGCGAGCCGGCCTGGCCATCATCGACGACGCCCTCGCCCTGGCCGACGCCCACGTGGCCTGAGAGAAGGACCGCCGAGGCGCAGGGTCTGGGGTCAGGACCTGGCCGGTACCTCGTCGGCGAGGGTGGGGAGGACCTTCTCGCCGTAGGCGCGGAGGGTGGCGTCCTTGTCGTCGTGTTGGAGGTAGACGGCGAACTGGTCGACGCCCAGGGCCTCGAGCTCGCGCAGCCGTCGGAGGTGCTCGTCGACCGGACCCACCAGGCAGAAGCGGTCCACGATCTCGTCGGACACGAAGGCCACGTGGTCGTTGCCGGCCTGGCCGTGGGTGTTGTAGTCGTAGCCCTCCCGGCCGGCGATGTAGTCGGTCAGGGCAGCGGGCACCGGGGCGGCGTCGCCGTAGCGGGCCACGATGTCGGCCACGTGGTTGCCCACCATGCCGCCGAACCACCGACACTGGTCGCGGCCATGGGCCAGCCCGGCTTCGGTGCCGTCGGTGACGTAGGCGGGGGCGGCCACGCAGATGGTGACGGCGTCGGGGTGGCGTCCGGCGGCGGTGGCCGCGGCCCGGACGGCGCCGATCGTCCACTCCACGATTGCCGGGTCGGCCAGTTGCAGGATGAAGCCGTCGCCCACCTCGCCGGCCAGGGCCAGGGCCTTGGGCCCGTAGGCCGCCACCCACGCCTCGCACCGGCTCCTCGACGCCCAAGGAAAGCGGATGGACGAGCCGTGGTAGGTGACCGCCTCGCCGTTGGCCAGACCCCGGATCACGCCGATGGCTTCGCGCAGGGTGGCCAGGCTGGCGGGTCGGCCGTTGGTGACGCGCACTGCGGAGTCGCCCCGGCCGATGCCGCAGACGGTGCGGTTGCCATACATCTCGTTGAGGGTGGCGAACAGCGACGCAGTGACGGTCCAGTCCCGGGTGGCGGGGTTGGTGACCATGGGCCCGACCATGACGGTGCGGGTCTCGGCCAGGATCTGGCTGTAGATCACGAACGGCTCCTGCCAGAGGATGTGGCTGTCAAAGGTCCACACGTGGCTGAACCCGTAGGTCTCGGCCCGCTTGGCCAGGTCGACCACCCGCGAAGAGGGCGGGTTCGTCTGCAGCACCACCCCGATGTCCACAGCGTCTTGCTACCGGTTCTCGGGGAAGCCGAGGTCGATGGTGGACGTGGCCGGGTCCGGCCAGCGGGAGGTGACCACCTTGGAGCGGGTGTAGAAGTTCACGCCCTCGGGGCCGTACATGTGCTGGTCGCCGAACAGCGACGACTTCCAACCGCCGAAGCTGTAGTAGCTGACCGGCACGGGGATGGGGACGTTGACACCGACCATGCCGACCTCTACGTCGAACTGGAACGCCCGGGCTGCGCCTCCGTCGCGGGTGAAGATGGCGGTGCCGTTGCCGTACGGGTTGTCGTTGATGAGGGCCAGGCCCTCGTCGTAGGACGAGACGCGGGTCACGGCGAGCACCGGCCCGAAGATCTCGTCGTCGTAGGACGCCATGCCCGGCTCCACGTGGTCGATGAGGCTGGGGTTGAGGAAGAAGCCTGTGGCCTCCACGTCGGTGGTCCCGTCGACCACCACGGTGGCCCCCTGACCCGCCGCACCGTTCACGTAGCCGGCCACCTTGTCGCGGTGCTCGCCGGTGATGAGCGGCCCCATCTCGTTGGCCGGGTCGGTGCCTGGGCCCACCTTGATGGCGGAGACCCGCTGAGCGATCCTGGCCACCAGCTCGTCGGCCACCGTGTCGAGGGCCACCACCACGCTGACGGCCATGCACCGCTCCCCCGCCGAGCCATACGCGGCCGACACCGCAGCGTCGGCGGCCATGTCGAGATCCGCGTCGGGCAGCACCAGCATGTGGTTCTTGGCCCCGCCCAGCGCCTGGACCCGCTTGCCGGCCTTGGTCCCCGCCTCGTAGATGGCGCGGGCGACCGGCGTGGAGCCCACGAAGCTCACCGCTTTGACGTCGGGGTGGTCGAGCAGTGCGTCGACCGCCTCCTTGTCGCCTTGGACCACGTTGAAGCAGCCGGCGGGCAGCCCGGCCTGGGCCAAGAGCTCGGCCAGGAACATCGCCGCCGACGGGTCCTTCTCGCTGGGCTTGAGCACGAACGTGTTACCGCACGCCAGGGCGTTGGCGAACATCCACATGGGGACCATGGCCGGGAAGTTGAACGGCGTGATGCCGGCCACCACACCGAGGGGCTGGCGGATGCTGTAGACGTCGACGCCGCTGGCCGCCTGCTCGCTGTACCCGCCCTTGAGGAGGTGGGGGATACCGCAGGCGAACTCGACGTTCTCGAGGCCGCGGGCGATCTCACCCAGGGCGTCGGATAGGACCTTGCCGTGCTCGGAGCTGACGAGCGACGCCAGCTCCTTCCGGTTGGCGTCGACCAGGTCGCGCAAGCGGAACATGACCTCGGCCCGTTGCGACAGCCCGGTGGCCCGCCAACCAGGGAAGGCGGCCTGGGCTGCGGCCACGGCGGCCGCCACCTCGCCGGCCGACGCCAGGTCGACGGTGGCTTGTTGCTCGCCGGTGGCGGGGTCCCACACCACGCCCGTACGCCCCGAGGTCCCGTCGACGACCTGCCCGTCGATCCAGTGGCTGATCTTCCTCATCAGACGAGATAGCTGCTGAGGCCGCGCTTGACGAAGCGCCCGTGGCCCTTGCGGCCGGTGAAGGTGTCGTCCTCGACGACCACGGCGCCTCGGGAGATCACGGTGTCGACCTTGCCGTCGACCACGTAGCCCTCCCACGAGGAGTGGTCGATGTTCATGTGGTGCTTGGCGTCGATGCCGATGTGGGTCTGTTCGCCGGGGTCCCACACCACCACGTCGCCGTCTGCGCCGGGCGCGATGATCCCCTTCTGCGGGTACATCCCGAACATGCGCGCCGGCGTGGTGCAACACGTCTCGACCCAGCGCTCCAGGGTGATCTCGCCGGACACCACGCCCTGGTAGAGCAGCTCCATGCGGTGCTCGACGGTGCCCATGCCGTTGGGGATCTTGGAGAAGTTGCCCCGGCCGAGCTCCTTTTGGTCCTTGAAGCAGAACGGGCAGTGGTCAGTGCTGACGATGGCCAGGTCGTTAGTGCGCAGGCCCTTCCAGAGGTCGGCGTGGTGGGGGTGGGTGTCGTGGGCCGAGCGGATGGGCGGCGAGCACACCCACTTGGCGCCCTCGAAGCCGGGCTTGGCCAGTGTCTCCTCCACGGTGAGGTAGAGGTACTGCGGGCAGGTCTCGGCGAACACGTTGCGCCCCTCGTCGCGCGCCTCGGCCACCGCGGCGAGGGCCTCTGACGCCGAGAGGTGCACGATGTAGAGCGGCACGTTGCCGGCCACCGCCGCCAGCACGATGGCCCGGTGGGTGGCCTCGCCCTCCAGGGCCGAGGGGCGGGTGGACGAGTGGTACTTGGGGTCGGTCTCGCCCCGGCCCAGGGCCTGCTGCACGAGCACGTCGATGGCGATGCCGTTCTCGGCGTGCATCATGATCGTGGCGCCGACCTCGCCGGCGGTCTGCATGGCCCGCAGGATTTGGCCGTCGTCGCTGTAGAAGACACCGGGGTAGGCCATGAACAGCTTGAAGCTGGTCACGCCCTCGTGTTCGGTGAGGTAGCGCATCGCCTTGAGCGACTCCTCGTCGACCCCACCCACGATCTGGTGGAAGGCGTAGTCGACCGCACAGTTGCCGGCGGCCTTCTCGTGCCAGGCACCGAGGCCGTCGATCACGTTGCCGCCGGTGTTCTGCACCGCGAAGTCGACGATGGTGGTCACCCCACCCCAGGCTGCCGCGGTGGTGCCGGTCTCAAAGGTGTCCGAGGCGTTGGTCCCACCGAAGGGCAGCTCCATGTGGGTGTGCACGTCGATCCCGCCGGGGATGACGAGCTTGTCGGTGGCGTCGATCGTGCGATCGGCGGTGACGCCCTGAGCCTCGACCTGGCCCGGCGCGTAGAGGGTGGCGATGGTCTCGCCATCGATCAACACGTCGAACGGACTGCGCCCGCTGGGGCTGACGACGGTGCCGCCGCTGATGAGCGTGCGGGTCACCGGGCGACCAGTTCGTCGTAGGCGTCGGGGCGGCGGTCGCGGTAGAAGGCCCAGGTGTCGCGGACCTCGCGGATCTTGTCGAGGTCGAGGTCGCGCACGATGAGGTCGGGCTTGTAGGCGTCGCCGACGTCGCCCACGAACTTTCCCTGGGGGTCCACGAAGTAGCTCTGGCCGTAGAAGTCGTCGTCGCCGAGCGGCTCGATCCCCACCCGGTTGATGGCCCCGACGTAGTACATGTTGGCCACCGCGGCCGCGGGCTGCTCCACCCGCCAGATGTACTCGCTCAGGCCACGACTGGTGGCCGACGGGTTGAACACGATCTCGGCCCCGTTGAGCCCCAGCGCCCGCCAGCCCTCGGGAAAGTGGCGGTCGTAGCAGATGTAGACGCCGACCTTGCCGACCGCGGTCTCGAACACCGGGTACCCACCGGTGCCAGGGGTGAAGTAGTACTTCTCCCAGAAGCCCTTGACCTGCGGGATGTGCTGCTTGCGGTACTGGCCCAGGTAGGTGCCGTCGGCGTCGACCACCGCAGCGGTGTTGTAGTAGAGGCCGGGCTGGACGATCTCGTACATGGGGAGCACCAGGACCATGCCCAGCTCCTTGGCCAAGGCACAGAACCGCTTGGTGGTGGGGCCGTCGGGGATGGCCTCGGTGTAGCCGTAGTACTCGGGGTCCTGCACCTGGCAGAAGTAGGGCCCGTAGAACAGCTCCTGGAAGCACATCACCTCGGCACCCTGGGCGGCCGCCTCACGGGCCTGCTGCTCGTGCTTGTCGATCATGGACGCCTTGTCGCCCGTCCAGTCCGTCTGCAGCAGCGCTGCGGTCACGATCCGAGCCATCAGCCGTTCCTCGGTTCCTCGGTTTCCGGGCGGGAGGGGTCTGCCACCGAAGGTAGGCGCTTCGTCGCCCGTCCGCACCACGTCCATCCGGTTCTGCTCGTGGAACTGTCGAGGATCGACCCCGGCCACCAGGGGAACGAGGCCACTGGTCACGCCTGTCGTTCTGCCTGTGCATCTGGTCGAAGATCGGCCGCTTTCACAAGGGGAACCGGGCGCGGCGCGGCCGGGTCGGCTGTGGCAGCGGTGGTCCGCGGGAGGGTCAAGCTGAGGCCAGGCCGCCGACCCAGTTGCGGTAGAGGGCGGCGTAGTGGCCGCCCTCGGCCACCAGGTCGGCATGGGTGCCCAGCTCCACCAGACCGCCGGCGGCCACCACGCCGACGCGGTCGGCCCGCTCGGCGGTGGAGAGGCGGTGGGCGATCACGATCACCGACCGTCCTTCCATGAGCCGCTGCAACGCTCGCTCCACCAGCACCTCGGTGCCGGGGTCGAGCGACGACGTGGCTTCGTCGAGCACCAGCACGCCCGGGTCGGCCAGTGCCGCCCGAGCCAGCGAGACGAGCTGGCGCTCTCCCGCCGACAGTCGCGACCCCCGCTCGTGGACCTCGGTGAGGAGGCCCTCGGGCAGCGCCTCGAAGCGGTCGAGCAGGTCGAGGGAGCCGAGCGCGGTGCGCACGTCGGCATCGGTGGCGTCGGGGCGGCCGATGCGGATGTTCTCCACGATGGTGCCGGCGAACAGGTAGCCCTCCTGGGGCACCACGGTGATGGCCGTGCGCAGTGAACGGAGCCGGGCCTGGCGCAGGTCGATCCCGGCGAAGCTGACCAGCCCGGCGGTGGGGTCGTAGAGCCGGGCCATGAGCTTGGCCAGGGTGGACTTGCCGGCACCGGTGGGACCCACCAACGCCAGCTTCTCCCCTTCGGCCAGGACCAGGTCCACGTCGCGAAGCACCGGCTCGCCGCCGGCGTAGGCAAAGGTGAGCCCCTCCACCCGCAGCTCACCGCGGGCGGGCAGGGGAACCGCGTCAGGCTGCTCGGTCACCTCGACCGGGGTGTCGAGCAGCTCGAAGAGCTTGTGGAGCGCTGCGCCGGACGACTGGACGGTGTTGAACAGCTGGGAGAGCTGGTTGACCGGCTCGAACAGGTTGGAGAGGGTCAGCACGAAGAAGGCCACCGTACCCACGGTGACGGTGCCGGAGGCCACCATCCGCCCGCCGATGCCGATCACCAGCGCAGTGCAGGCCAGCGCCGCCCCCTCGATGACGGGCAGGTACCAGGCCTGCACGTAGACCGATCGCATGTGGGCTTGGTAGAGGCTGTGGTTGCGGGTGGCGAAGCGGTCGACCACCACCTCGGTGCGGCCGTAGGCCTGGATCACGCGCACGCCGCTGATGCCCTCCTGCAACGATGACAAGGTGAGGCCGATGCGGTCCCGTACTGTCAGGTAGGCGGCGTTCGAGTCCCGCTGGAACTTCATCGAGGCCAGGACCACGAACGGCACCGGGATCAGACACACCAGCAAGAGCTGCCACGACACGAGGGCCAGGACCACGACCGACCCGGCGATGAGCAGCAGGCTCGACGCCAGCTGCAGGAGCCCCATCTGCACCAGCTCCTGGAGGGAGTCGACGTCGGAGGTCATGCGCGACACCACCACGCCCGCCTTCTCCCGGTCGTAGAACGGCATCGAGAGGCGCAACAGGTGGTCGAAGACGCGGGTGCGAAGGTCCCGCAGGAAGCCCTCGCCGGCTCGGCTCACCAACAGGACCTGGGTGCGGGTGGCCAGGTAGGCGCCCACCGCCACCACCACGTAGGCGCCGACGGCCAGGTTCAGGGCCCGCCCGTCGCGTGGCTTGATGCCGCGGTCGATGCCCACCTTGAGCAGGTAGGGGCCGGCCAGCACGGCGAGGGTGGACAGGACCACCAGCGCGACGGCACCCCGCACCTCCCGGCGGTACGGGCGCAGCATCCTCGCCGCCCGGCGCATGACCCATCGGGCCTGTTCCCGGTCGAGCCGGTCCTCGTCCTCCACCCCGGCCATGGAGATCACGTCGACACCTCTGCAACGATTCCGGCACCGGCACCGTCGAGGGCGGCGTGGCGGGCCTGCTCTTCTCGCGCCGCCGCGGCGGCCAAGACCTCTCGGTAGGCGGGACTCGAGGACAGGAGCGCGGCGTGGGTGCCGTCGGCCACGATCCGACCGTCGCCCACCAGGACCACTCGCTCGGCCAGGGCGATGGTGGCCGGGCGGTGGGCGATCACGATGGTGGTGCGATCGCGCATCACCTCGGTGAGGGCGTCGCGGATCTCGTGTTCCTTGGTGGGGTCCACCGCCGAGGTGGCGTCGTCGAGGATCAGCACCCGGGGGTCGGCCAGGATGGCGCGGGCGATGGCGATGCGCTGGCGTTGGCCGCCCGAGAGCGAGAACCCGCGCTCGCCGATCTCGGTGGCGTAGCCGTGGGGGAGCTCACCGATGAACTCGTGGGCGCCGGCCAGCCGGGCGGCCCGCTCGATGGCCTCGACGGGTGCGCCGGGATCGGCGAAGGCGATGTTGGCGGCGATGGTGTCGGAGAACAGGAACGTCTCCTCGAAGACCAGCCCGACGGCCTGGCGCAGCTCGTCGAGGGCCAGGTAGCGCACGTCGATCCCGTCGAGGGTGACCGCTCCGGCGCCCACGTCATAGAAGCGGGGCAGCAACTTGGCCACGGTGGACTTCCCGCTGGCGGTGGCCCCCACCAGCGCCACCGTCTGGCCAGCAGGCACGTGGAGGTCGAACCCGTCGAGCACCGGCGCCGATCCGGGGGCGTAGGCGAAGCGCACCGCCTCGAAGCGCACGGCGCCGCCGGTGCCCGGCAACGGGGCCGGGTGGGTCGGGTCGGTCACCTCGGCGCCGGTGACGAGCACCTCGTGGACCCGCTGCGCCGATGCTGCGGCCCGCTGGGACATGGCCACGATCCAGCCGAGCATCCGCAGCGGCCACACCAGGAGCACGACGTAGGCGTTGAAGGCCACCAGCGAACCGAGGGCCAGTTCGCCCTCGATCACCTGGTGGCCCCCGTAGCCCAGCACCATGATGAGGCCCACGTTGGGCAGCAGCTCGAGAGCCGGCCAGTAGGCGGAGCGGATCCGGGCGCTCTGCATCGACACGTCGAAGAGGTCGTCGGCCTCGCGACGCAGGCGGCGGGCCTGGGTGTCCTCGGCGGCGAAGCCCTTGACCACCCGGATCCCGGCCACCGTCTCCTCCACCACCGCGGAGAGCTCGGCCGACTCCTGCTGGATGCCGACCATGGTGGGGTGGAGCCGGGTGGCGAACCGTTTGGCCAGCACGTTGACCGCCGGCAACGAGCCCAGGGCCAGCAACGTGAGCAGGGGGTCGATCATCACCAGCACCACCAGCACGGCGACGACGGTGGTGAGGTTGGCGATGGTCAGCGGGACGAGCACCACCGCGTTCTGGATCTGCTGGAGGTCGCTGTTGGCCCGGCTCATCAGCTGACCGGTCTGCTGACCGTCGTGGTAGGCGAAGTGGAGGCGTTGGAGGTGGGCGAAGAGCCGGTCGCGCAGCACGGCCTCGGCCCGGCGGGCCTCCCGGAACGCCGAGTAGCGCCGCAGTCCGGTGAAGCCCGCGGCCACCGCCCCGGCCAGGGCGATCAGCCAGGCGTAACGGGTGACCGCCACGCCGTCGCCCGCCTCGATGCCGCGGTCGATGGCCAGTTCCACCAGCTTGGGCACGCTGACCTTGGCCAGGGTCCAGGCCACACCGGCCGCCACCCCGGCCGCCAGGCCCCATCGCTGCGCCTTCATCTGCCGGGCGATGAGCACCCAGCCGTCGCGCGGGGTGCTCTCGACGGGCTGGCCTGCGGTGCTGATGACGATCCTCCGGAAATGACGGTCACCTGCGCCCGGGACCTCGCCCCCGTACTTGACCGCTGGGTCAGGGTACCGACCACCGTCGTGCCGGTCGCACTGGGTTCGCTGCGCCGGTCCGCAGCGTCACCACCCCGTTGTTCGAGGTCGACACCGACCTAGGCTCGCGACCGTGTCGAGCCTCGCGCCTCCCCCGGTGCCACCGTCGACGGCACCAGCGACGTTCTCGGTCGGGCGGTCATGGACCGCGCCCGTCTCCGCCGGCGCCGTTGCCCTCGCCGGCACCGCGGTGCTCGCCGTCGCCAACCCCAACACGACCCACATCCCCCTCTGCCCGCTCAACGCACTGACCGGCATCGACTGCCCCTTCTGCGGCGGGCTGCGCGCCGTCCACGCCCTCACCCGCCTCGACGTGGGGACCGCACTCGACCACAACCTGCTCCTCACCGCTTCGGTGCCGGCCCTGCTGGCCTGTTGGGCTGTGTGGTTGGGCCGGTCGCTGGGTCGGCCCGTGGCTTCGGGTCACCACTTCCCCGCGGTCACCAAACCCCTCCTGGTCGCCGTGGCCCTCCTCTTCGCCGTGGCCCGCAACATCCCGGCCCTCGCCTGGTTGGGCAGCGGCGCCTGACCGCACGGCGGCAACCGACGTCGGCCGGGTCGCTTCCCCAACACGCCGTCGGGATCTGGTCGCTCAAGTGATCGGCGCGGATGGCCGATGAGTGGACAGGGGGGTGGTGGTGCTCACCGCCGACCCGGTGGTGGCCCGCTGGGCCCGAGACGCTCCGGCCACCAGAAGGTCACCCTCTACGAAGCCCAGCCGGACCTGGTGGAGTCTCCGGCCGTCGTCGACCCCAACCCGGTGCCACTTTGGGCGCTGCTCCCCGACCCGCCGGTCGCGGTGGCTCCGCTGGTGCGGGCCCGGATCCCCGTCGACATCTTCTGACCGGGCGTTCCTACGGTGGGGCGCTGGCCTGTCGTCAGTCGAGGCGCCGGAGCTGGGCCCGATAGCGGTGGCCGCGTTCGACGTAGGACGCCATCCCGAGGCTGATCATCTCAGGGGTGACAGCATCGGGACGGATCCTGGCCGGGATGCCGAGGGCCATGGCCCCCGCGGGCACCACCGTGCCACCCGACACGACTGCGCCCGCGCCCACCAGCGCGCCACTCTCCACCACTGCGTTGTGCAGCACGACCGAGCCCGAGCCCACCAGGGCTCCGTCGGCGATGGTGCAACCCTCGAGGTGGGCCAGGTGACCGATCACGCACTCGTCGCCGACGGTGGTGGGTGTCACGTGGGTGGTGTGGATGATGGCGCCGTCCTGGATGGACGTGCGGGCACCGATGGCGATCTCGCCGTCGTCGCCTCGTAGCACCGCACCGGGCCAGATGCTCGACTCGGCGCCGATGGTGACCGACCCGATCACCACCGCCTCGGGCGAGAGGTAGGCGGACGGGTGGATGTCGGGTACCTGCGCACCGAGGGCGTAGACGGGCATCGGCCGACCGTACCCGTCGCGACGCCGACCTCGACCGTGGCTCGGGTCGGGCTACGCCCCCGTAGCCTCACGCCGTGCCCGATCCCAGCCCGACCTCTTCCGACGACGAGCAGTCGACCCGGACCGGAGACGGGGCCGCCCACGCGCATCGGCCTGGTCCGCCCCGCCCCGACCGACATCCCGAGCAGCGGACGCACCACGGGCAGACCTTTGTGGACCCCTACGCCTGGCTGCGCGACCCTGAGCACCCCGGCACCCGGACGCACCTCGAAGCCGAGAACGCCTGGACCGAGGCCGTCACCGCCCCCCTTGCCCAGCTGCGCTACGAGCTCTTCGACGAGATCAAGCGCCGGACCCAGGAGAGCGACCTGTCGGTACCGGTGCGCGACGGGGCCTGGTGGTACCACCTGCGCACCGAGGAGGGGCAGTCGTACGCCATCCACTGCCGGGTGGCCGACGACGGCACCACGACCGCGCCGGCGACCGGCCCCGACGTGGAGCAGGTGATCCTCGACCCCAACGAGCTCACGTCCGACGGCGAGTACCTGGGCATCGGCGTCCTCGACGTGAGCCCCGACGGCAACTGGTTGGCCTACGCCATCGACCGGGAGGGCGACGAACGCCATGCCCTGCGCTTTCGCGACCTGCGCACCGGTGACGAGTCGATCGAGACCGTGCCCGACGTGGCCTACGGCTTCGCGTGGGCAGCCGACTCGGCGACCACCTGGTACACGGCGCAGGACGATGCGTCGCGCCCGCACCGGGTGCTGCGCCACGACGTGGGCACCGACCCCGCCTCCGACGTCGAGGTGTTCCGGGAGGACGACGAGCGCTTCCACCTCAACGTGGCCCCGTCGCGCTCGGGACTGGTCGCGGTCATCAGCGCCGGCAGCGCGATCACCAGCGAGAGCTGGCTGCTCGACGTCCACCGGCCCGAGGCGGAGCCCCAGCTGGTGGCTGCTCGGGAACCGGGTGTCGAGTACTCGTTGGCCCACCACCCCACCGGCCTGTTGGTCGTGTCCAACCACGACCGGGCCGAGGACTTCGCCCTCTGGAGGGCCTCCTTGAGTGGTGACGACGGCGGGACCACCATCGCCGTGGCTCCTCGCTCGGAGTGGGAGGTGCTGCTCCCCCACCGACCCGGCACCCGCATCGCCGGCGTGGAGGCGTTTGCCGGGCACGCCATCGTGCACGGTCGCACCGACGGCCTCACCGCCCTGTGGTTGCTCGACCCCTCCACTGGCGACCTCCGACCGTTCGAGACCGACGAGGCGGTGGGCACCATCGGGCCGGGCGCCAACCCCACCTTCGACAGCACCGTGTACCGGTTCCGCTACTCGTCGATGACCACCCCGCCGTCGGTCGTCGACGAGGACCTCGCCTCCGGTGAGCGGACCGTCCGCAAGCAGCTGCCCGTGCTCGACGGGTTCGACGCCTCCCGCTACCGGTCGGCGCGGGACTGGGCCACGGCGGCCGACGGGACCCGGGTGCCGATCTCACTGGTCTGGCGGCCCGACGCGGTGGCGACCGAAGGACCTGCTCCGTGCCTGCTCTACGGCTACGGCGCCTACGAGGCGAGCATGGACCCGTGGTTCTCGATCGCCCGCCTGTCGATGCTCGACCGGGGCGTGGTCTTCGCCATCGCCCACGTGCGCGGGGGCGGTGAGCTGGGCCGGAGCTGGTACGAGCACGGCAAGTTCGGCGCCAAGGCCAACACGTTCACCGACTTCGTGGCCTGCGCCCGGCACCTGGTGGAGACGGGCCGCACGGCACCCGACCGGTTGGCGGCGCGGGGCGGCAGCGCCGGCGGGCTCCTCATGGGCGCGGTGGCCAACCTGGCGCCTGAGCTGTTCCGTGCCGTGGTGGCCGAGGTGCCCTTCGTGGACCCGCTGACCACCATGTTGGACCCGAGCCTGCCGCTCACGGTGATCGAGTGGGACGAGTGGGGTGACCCGCTCGGCGACCCCGAGGCCTACGGCTGGCTCCAGGCCTACAGCCCCTACGAGAACGTGGCCGACGCAGCCACGTCGTACCCCGCCATCCTGGCGACGGCAGGGCTCAACGACCCCCGGGTCGGCTACCACGAGCCGGCCAAGTGGGTGGCCCGCCTGCGCGACCAGGGCCACGGCGCCACCGGTGCGGCGGAGGCCGGCAGCGACGACGACCGACCGGTGCTGTTGAAGGTCGAGCTGGGCGCCGGCCACGGCGGCCCCACCGGCCGCTACGACGCCTGGCGCGACGAAGCCTTCGTCCTCGCCTTCATCCTCGACGCCATCGGCGCCGCCTGACCCCACAACCAGATCGGGCGCTGCCAACGAGGGGTTTGGGGTTCCGAGCGAAGCGAACGAGTGACGACGAAGACGTCAAACCCCATACCCACCGCGGAAGAAGACGAGAGGGTTGCCCTCACGTTCGACTCGGAGGTCGTGGACGGCGGCGACGGCGATGTCGTGGTCGCCGGCTTCGTGGACCACGCTCAGCTGGCAGTCGATCCAGGCCAGGGCGCCGGCGATGCGGGGCGAGCCGAGTGGGGAACGGTCCCAGCCGATGCCGGCGAACTTGTCGGGCTCCTTCGACGCAAAGACCCGGGAGACGTCCTCCTGGTCGTCGGCCAGGATGTTGATGCAGAACGATTCGGCCTGGCGGAGCTTGGGCCACGTCGACGACGTCCGGGCCGCACAGAAGCCCACCAGCGGCGGGTCGAGCGAGATCGAGAAGAACGAGCCGATGGCCAGGCCGACCGCCTTCTCCTGGTGGAACCCGGCCACCACGCACACCCCGGTCGGGAAGTGCCCGAGCACCTGACGGAAACGGGCGCTGTCGAATGCTGCTTCGGTCATGGGGGGGGTTGGTTCAGGCCGGCACGGCCGAAGCCGGAGAGAGGGCCATGGTGAGGCCCTCGGCGGCGGCCACCACCTCGACCACCGACGTCCCCACAGCCAGGGCCTGGGCCTCGGCGCAGAGCCGGTCGATCACGTCGTCGCCGTGGGTGGGGTCGTGGTGGAACAGGGCCAGGCGCCGCGCCCCGGCCTCGGCGGCCACCCGCACCGCGTAGGCCACGGTGCAGTGGCCCCAATCGGACTTCATGGCGAACTCGTGGGGCTCGTACTGGGCGTCGTGGATGACCAGGTCGGCGTCTCGGCACAGCTCCAGCACCGACGGGGCGATGTCGCCGCCGTCGATCGGTTCCTGGTGGTCGGAGACGTAGGCGATCACGACGCCGTCGACCTCCACCCGGTAGCCGTTGGTGCAACTGGTGTGGGGCACGTCTCGCACCGACACGCGGGCCCGGCCCCAGTCGAAGTCCAGGTCGGCCACGTCGGTGAAGGTGATCTCGCCGGAGAGGTCAGCGGGGCACACCGGGAAGTACGGCGGCCGCATGAACCCCTCGAAGGCCTGGCGCAGCGTCCCCTCGTCGGCGCGCCCGCAGATCTTGATCGAGGACCCAGGCTGGTGGATGGGCACGAAGAACGGCAGGCCCTGCACGTGGTCCCAGTGCAGGTGGGTGACGAGGGCCAGGCCCCGGAACGGCTCGTCGCCGGGCACGACGTCGCCGAAGAACCGCAGGCCGGTCCCGAGATCGAACACGATGGGGTCGAGGCCGGGAGCCTCGACGCTCACGCACGCGGTGTTGCCGCCGTAGCGCTTGTTGGCATGACACGGGCAGGGGGTGGACCCCCGCACCCCCCAGAACGTGACGTTCACCATGTGCTCGACTCCCCGGTGCCCCCTGCTGGACAGCGAACCGTAGCCAACGGTTCACGCACGGGACCTGCCTGTGACCGAAACCACTCGGTGACGCAAGGGCCGGTGGTCGGCGAAGCTGTCAGTCGCGGAGGAAGTCCACGATGAGGCGGTTGACGGATTCGGGGTGCTCGAGGTGGAGGAAGTGGCCGGCGTCGGCCACCACCTCGACCCGGGAACCGTCGGCGGGGAGGGCGCCGAGGACGAAGTCGTCGATGAGCTCGGCGCCCATGCAACCGTCGTCGGCACCGTGGAGGTAGAGGGTGGGTTGAGTGAGGGGTTGCCCGCCCGAGGTCTCCACGGCGTCGTAGCCCGGCGATCGCGGGCCCGACCCGAGCGTGGCCCGGTAGTACCCGAGCGCAGCGGCCAGGTTGGCCGGGTCGCGCAGGCAGTCCTTCACGTGACCGAGGTCGACGGTGAGCTCGGGTCCGCGGTAGCCGGGTGACCAGTCGGCCCAGAGCCGGTCGAGGAAGGCCAGGTCGTCCATGGGCACAGCCATGTCGGCCAACGGCGACTGGAAGAAGAACATGTACCAGGACCGCTGGAGCTGGGCGTAGGAGAAGAACGCTCGGGCCACGGTGGCTGGCGGGGGGACGGCGGCCACCACGACTCGGCGCCATCGCTCAGGGGCGTGGGCGGCGGCACCGTAGGTGGCCAACGCACCCCAGTCGTGGCCGATGATCACTGCGTCGCCTTCGCCGCCCAGCGCCTCGTGCAGGGCGATGGCGTCGGATGCGACGGCGCCCGACTGGTAGAGCCCGTCGGCGGGGACCTCGGTGGGGGCATAGCCGCGCAGGAACGGGGCTACGGCTCGGTAGCCGGCGGCGGCCAGGTCGGCCATGAGGTGGCGCCAGGTCCAGGCCGAATCGGGGAAGCCGTGCAACAGCAGGGCCAGCGGCCCCTCGCCTTCGGAGAGGTAGCCGAACGTGAGGCCGTTGGCCTGCACCTGTCCGTCGGTGATCGTCATGGCCGGCAACGTAGCCAAGCGCCCGCCTGGGCCGGTGCGCCGGCCAGCCAGCCGCCAGGTGCGCCGCCAGGTCAGCGAGGGAGGCGGTAGGTGCCGTCCCCCAATCCTGGCCGCCCAGATGCCATTCCTGTCGATATCGAGCGGTGTGCGCCAACGATCGACAGGAATCGCCGGATGGTCGCAGGTTGGCGCGCAGCCGGCTTCGGTCAGGTGCGGTGGGTGACCCAGGCGGTGGTGACGTAGGGGAGCTCGAAACGGTCGCCGAGCGGGGCCACCACGGAGCGCACCTGATCGGCCAGTTCGGCCCGCTCCTCGGGGGACCTGTCGGCGATGTAGCTGGTGGACAGGACCCGCGCCACCAGGGTCTCCGGAGTCATCGCCTGGCGGTAGCTGCTGTCGTAGCGCTCGGGCGGGGTGAACGGGCCGCCGATCGAAGCCAGCGCCGCCCCCCAGTCCTCTTCCAGGGTGTAGGGCACCCGCCACCGGGCCCGCTCGTCCCAGCGGATGAGCCGGGACAGATCGGCCACCCATGGCTCCCGGGCGTCGCGCTCGTTCCACACCAGGCCGAGCCCGCCGCCCGGTCGCAGGACGTGCCCGATCTCGGCCATGGCCGCAGACGCATCGAACCAGTGGAAGGCCTGGGCCACCGTGACGGCGTCGACCGTTGCCTCGTCGAACGGCAACCGCTCAGCGGTGCCGTCGACCGCCTCGACCCCGGGCACCGCCGCCTCGAGCTGGGCTCGCATGGCGGCCACCGGCTCCACCGCCACCACCTCGGCACCGGTCGGCACGAGCAGGCGGGTGAGCTTGCCGGTCCCGGCCGCCAGGTCGACCACCCGCTTACCGGGTGCGATCCCCAGCCGATCGACCAGCCATGCCACCACGTCGTCGGCGTAGCTCGGGCGCCCCTTCTCGTAGTCGTCGGCCCCTGCCCCGAAGCCTGACTCGGCCTGTTCGTGCACCGCCACCGCCCGACCTCCGTCGTCGTCGCCCGTCCCAGCGGCGAACCTACCGTCGCGGCGACGCTGCAGTGGTCAGGTTTCGGGGAAGGCGGTGTCGTAGGGCCGTTGGCGTCCGGGAGCTGCCTCGTCGGTCCACACCATGACCTTGCGCCTGAAGGAGCAGACCTCTTCGCCCCGCTGGTTGAGGCCTTTGGTCTCCACCGACACGATGCCCCGGTCCCCCTTGGACGTGAGCTTCTTGTCCAGCACCTTGGTCTCGGCATAGATCGTGTCGCCGTGGAAGGTGGGCTTGGCGTGCCTGAGCGTCTCCACCTCGAGGTTGGCCACCGCGGCACCGCTGACATCCGGCACGCTCATGCCCAGCACCAGGGAGTAGACGAGGTTGCCCACCACCACGTTCCTCCCCTGCGGCGACTGCTCGGCGTACCAGTCGTTGGTGTGAAGGGGGTGGTGGTTCATGGTGATCATACAGAACAGGTGGTCGTCGTATTCGGTGATCGTCTTGCCGGGCCAGTGGCGGTAGACGTCGCCGACCTCAAAGTCCTCGAAGTTGCGGCCGAAGGGACGTTCGTGGATGGTCACCGGGTGCACCTCGCTGTGGCGGGCAACGGTCGGGGGGGACGGCCGGACCGTAGCGGCTGGTCTTCTCGGGACCCCATCCCCCCCGGCGCCCGAGGACCCGGCCTCCGTCGATCGTCTCACCCCTGCCCGGGATGCGAGGATTGTCGGTGATGAGCGACTGGAGGCGTTCCCGGCGCGCCGGGAAGCAGCGCACCACGCGGGAGCGAAGCCGTGGGGGTACAGGCCGACGGGAGCGGGAGGTCCGTGGAGGCCTGGTCGTGGACGCCGGGCGACGCCAACTCCTTGAACAGCTCTTCCGCCGGCGCCACGGCGGCATCGTGGTCCTGGTCATCGGTGCCCTGGCGGTGCGCGAGTTCCCCCTCTCGGTTCCGATCGCGATCGCGGTGGTGGGCACCACCATCAACACGGTCGGGCAACTCCAGGCCCGGCGGACGGGCCGGATGGCACCGTGGATCCACGTCGTCGACATCGCCGCGTGCATCGCCTTCGCGGCGATCGCCCCTGGCACCGTCCTCCCGGCGCTGACCGTGATGGTGGCGGTGACCTGCCTGGCCGCGTGCATGTCGGGGCTTCGCAACACCCTCACCCTGATCGGCCTCGGCACCGTCGCCCTAGCGGTGGTCGTGGTGGCGCGCGACCTCACCGACGGCTCCCTCATCGTCTTGGCCTTTGTGGTCGCCGGGCTGATGGTGGCGGCTGCGGTCGCTCCGCTGGTGGGCGCCGAGGCCGACGTCCGGACCCGCCTCGACACCACGATCAACAACCTCGACGCCATCTTGTGGGTGCGCGAACCGGGCCCCGACCGCTTCTCCTTCGTCAACGAGCGTGCGACCGCCCTCCTGGGCTGGCCGACGCAGAGATGGTCCGAGCCCGGCTTCTGGACGAGCCACGTCCACCCGGAGGACCGCGACCGGGTCAGCGTGGCCATCGCTCGAGGTCTGGCCCTGGGCGTCGACCACGAGGTGGTGTACCGGTTCCGCACCGCAGACGACCGTTGGGTGCACCTCCACGACCGGGTGACGGCGATGGTCGACAGCGGAGGGCAGACCACTGCCCTGCAGGGCATGAGCATCGACGTCTCCGACCGGGTGCGCATCGAGCAGCGGATCAACCAGTACGCCGACATCGTCGAGCGCATCGACCTGGCGCTGCTCGTGCTGCGCCTCCAGGACGAACCGGGCGGCGACGGCTCCACCGCCGCCGACGGCCCGTCCGACGGTGACGCCCCCCAGGTACTGCGCCTGGCGGCTGCCAACGCCGCCGCCGAAGCGCTCATGGGCCGCGACCTGTCCGCATCGATCGGCGCCACCCTCGAGGAGGTGTTCCCAGTGCTCGACGGTTCCCGCCTGGGCGCGCGCCTGGCCAGCGTGGTCGAGCGCAACACACCGATCCGGGTCGACGACCTCATCGTGGCCCCGGCCTCGGGCCCCACGCGCGTGGTCGCCCTGCGCGCCTTTCCCCTCTCGGGCCGCTCGGTGGGCGTGTCGCTGCAGGACGTCACCGACGCCGCAGCAGCGTCGGAGGCCCTGCGGCGCCAGGCTCTCTACGACGGGCTGACCGGCCTCCCCAACCGACGCCTCCTCGACGACGAGCTGCAGCGGGCAGTGCGCGAGACGCCGGCCACCGGCGAGCAGATCGCCCTGCTGATCATGGACCTCGACCAGTTCAAGGAGGTCAACGACGCCCTCGGCCACCAGGTCGGCGACAAGCTGCTCCGGGGGATCGGGGGCCGCCTGGCGGCTGCGCTCGATGACGCGCTGGTGGCCCGCCTCGGCGGCGACGAGTTCGCCGTGGTCCTGGTGGGCCACGTCGACGAGGAACGGGCGCTGGAGGCGGCCCGCCGCATCCACGACGCCCTGGCCGAGCCGTTCCTCATCGACGACATCCGCCTCCAGTCGAACGCCAGCATCGGCATCGCCGTGTTCCCCACCCAGGCCCAGGACGTGGCCACGCTCATCCAGCACGCCGACGTGGCCATGTACCAGGCCAAGCGCACCGGGACGGGCGTGGCCGTCTACGCGCCCGAGACCGACCACTCCAGCGTGGAGCGCCTGACCCTCGTCGGGGAGCTGCCCGATGCCGTGGCCGCCGGCGAACTGGTGTTGCACTACCAGCCCTGCATCGACCTGCGGACCGGCCTCGCCGTCCGGGTCGAGGCCCTGGTGCGCTGGCAGCACCCCCGCCTCGGCACCTTGGGCCCTGAGCGCTTTATCGAGTTGGCCGAGCTGTCGGGAGCCATCCAACCGCTCACCCGGTGGGTGCTCACCGAGAGCATCGGAGCCCTGGCCACGTGGCGCGCTGCGGGCCATCCCCTCGGCCTGGCCGTGAACCTGTCGGTTCGCAACCTCTACGACCCGCGCCTGGTCCCCGACCTGGCCGAGCGGCTTGAGAGAGCGGGCCTGGCCCCCGCCGACCTGGTGCTCGAGCTCACCGAGAGCGAGCTCATGGACGACCCGAGCCTGGCCCAGGAGGTCTTCACCGCCCTCGGCGAGCTCGGGGTGAGCACCTCGATCGACGACTTCGGGACCGGTTACTCCTCGTTGACGTACCTGCGCGACCTGCCACTCCAGGAGATCAAGATCGACCGGTCTTTCGTGAGCGGCATGCATCGTCGCCACGACGAGTTCACGATCGTCCGTTCGATGATCGACCTCGGACACAACCTCGGACTGGAGGTGGTGGCCGAGGGGGTGGAGCACGCCGATGACCTCGACCTCCTCCGACGCCTCGGCTGCGACCTGGTTCAGGGGTTCCACCTGAGCGAGCCGCTGGCCCTCCCGGCTCTGCTCTCGTGGCTCGAGCGCCATCCCCACCCCGAGGTCACCGGGGTCAGTTGATCCCGGCGTTGCCGTCAGACGGTCCCTCCGCCGAGCCCGCTGATGAACGCCTGGTCGATGGGCTGGTCGATGGGCTGGTCGATGGGGGTGGTGGCCAGAACCGTCGGTACCATCCGGCCATGACCGCACCGGATCTCGCCGCCGCCGCCACCGTCATCGACCTCGCCACCCACGTCGTGGGCGCAGCCACCGCCGAACTGGCCGCCGCCGGTTCGATCGACGACCACCAGGTGCTGGCCTACGACCTTGCTCACGCCGCCTCGGCCGTGGCCACCGCCAGGGGGCTACTCGACTACGGCTCCAAGGGCGACGTCGAAGGGGCCATCACCTGCGCGTTCGTGGCCGACGCGGTGGGAGACCTGGCCGGGCGGATCTTCGGTCAGGAGGCCGCCTGGGGCGTCGGGCCCGGCGGCCTCGACGGCGCCCGAGAGTTCGTCGGCACCTACCGGGCGGCCGAGTACCTGGCCTCCATAACCGACCCCGGCCCGCGCCACCTCGACAGTGACTTCGAGATGGTGCAGGACACGTTCCGCCGCTTCGCCGACGCCAAGCTCGCTCCCATCGCCGAGCACATCCACCGAGACAACGGCGACATCCCCGAGGAGATCATCGAGGGCCTGGCCGAGATGGGCGCCTTCGGCCTCTCCATACCGGCCGAGTACGGCGGCTACGGCGAAGGCGGCGAGGGCGAGTACATCGCCATGGTGGTGGCCACCGAGGAGCTGTCGCGGGGGTCACTCGGCGCCGGCGGCTCGCTCATCACCCGGCCCGAGATCCTGGCCCGGGCCCTCATCGCCGGCGGCACCGAGGAGCAGAAGCTGGAGTGGCTGCCCCGACTGGCAACCGCAGAGGTGATGAACGCGGTTGCCGTGACCGAGCCCGACTACGGCTCCGACGTGGCCGGCGTCAAGGTCACCGCCACCCCCACCGACGGGGGATGGCTCATCAACGGCGTCAAGACCTGGTGCACGTTCGGGGCCCGGGCCGACGTCCTGCTCCTGTTGGCCCGCACCGACACCGACCGCACCAAGGGCCACCGGGGCCTGTCGATGTTCATCGTGCCCAAGGAGCGCGGCGACGGCCACGGGTTCGAGCTGGTCCAGGCGGCCGAGGGCGGCGCCGCTGGTGGCGGCAAGATGGAGGGTCGGCCGATCGACACCATCGGCTACCGGGGCATGCACTCCTACGAGGTCGCCCTGGAGGACTGGTTCGTGCCCGATGCAAACTTGATCGGCCTCGAGGGTGGCCTGGGCCGGGGCTTCTACTACCAGATGGCCGGATTCGAGAACGGCCGGCTACAGACCGCAGCGCGCGCCATCGGCGTCATGCAGGCGGCCTACGAGGCGGCCCGGACCTACGCCGAGGACCGCAAGGTGTTCGGCTCCCCCATCGGCGACTACCAGCTCACCCGGGCCAAGCTCGGCCGCATGGCCGTCATCATCCAGGCCAGCCGCCAGTTCTCCTTCGAGGTCTCCAAGCTGATGGCCAAGGGCGAGGGCACCGCCGAGGCGTCGATGATCAAGGCCTACGTCTGCAAGGCCGCCGAGTGGGTCACCCGCGAGGCCATGCAGATCCACGGCGGCATGGGCTACGCCGAGGAGTACGACGTCAGCCGCTACTTCGTCGACGCCCGCGTCTTGTCGATCTTCGAGGGAGCCGACGAGACCCTCTGCCTCAAGGTCATCGCTCGCAAGCTGGTGGGCGACGCCCAAGCTGCGGTACCGGCCTGAGTTGGGCCGTAGGCTGCCAACCTCGTCGATCGATCTTGCGTCCTCAGCTGGTCACGGTTGAGCTCGAGGGGCCTCGACGCTCGGCTCAGTCTCAGTTCAGAGCAGGTGCCAGGTGTGGGTGGCTCCGTCACGCAGGCACTCGACTCGCAGGGTGGCCTCAGCGGCCAGGTGCGGCGCCCGGTCGCGCACCCCGACGGCCCACGCCGTCCCCCAGAGCTCGGAGACCGCGACGCAGGCGGCGAACCCCTGCCAGCTCCGCGGGTCCCATCCGGCGACAGCGATGAACGACTCCAGGCCGGCGAGATCGGCGGCGAAACGCTCGACGGCCCTGGCTGCGTGGGCGACGTCGTAGGAGGGCGGACCGGAGCCGGCCAACTCGAGGTCGGTCAGCAGAGGACCGTCGACACCGACCACGACGTTGTCGCGGTGAAGGTCGCCGTGCACGATCGAGGTGCCGGCGGGGTCGTCGTCGGTGACGGCCGCCCACGACGGTGCCAGCTCTCGGGCTCGGCGGCGCACGAAGTCGCCCTGGTCGTCGCCGGGCGGAATGTGGCTGACGGCCTCGACGGCGGCTGCGAGCGGGTCGAACCGGGGCACGGCTTCGGCCACGCGTCTGGTCCGGGCTCGCATGGTGGCGACGAGGGAGCCGAGGTCGGCCGGTTCCGCAGTGCGGACCGGGTCGGTCCACCGCCACGCAGTCACCACCGACCCCTCGATCGCCCACGGCTGGGCGTCGGGATCCACCAGCGCGGTGTGGGCCACGCCGACCGCCGCCAGCGCCCTGGCCACCGCCACTTCTCGGACCGCAGTGGGCTCCTGCGTGCGGTCCCGTATCCGAACCACCACGTCGTGGCGCCGAACGAGCAGCGAGAGGCCTTCACGCACGACGACGCTCTCGTCGGGTCCTCCGTCGGCGCCGGCCCGCTCCAACGCCCGATCCGCCACCGCCAACCGCGGGTCGGTCGGTGCGGGCATCGCGAGGAACGTACCGTTCGACCCGACCCGACCCGACCCAGAACCCGATGGGACTGGTCGACCCGGCCGCCCCGCGACGAGAACCCGATGGGACTGGTCGACCCGACCGGCTGCGAGGCGACCCCAGCGGACTCGTCGACCGGCGTCGAACCACCTCTGTTACGTCGCGGCCAGGACCTCGGTGTGGGGGATGGCCAGGTACCCGTCCGGATCGCCGGCCCAGGTGCGCCAGCCGTCGGCCAGCACGGCCAGCTCGACGGCGTCGGACAGCCCGTACTCGACGGCTTGGGTCGCAAAGGCCGACTGCTGCACACGATCGGCCCACAGGTCACCCCACCAGGCCCGGCTCTCGGGGTCGGCAAAGGTCCAGGTAGACGTGGTGACGACCACGTCGTCGAAGCCGGCGGCTCGGACCCACGCAGGCAGGTGCCGGCCGGCGTCGGCTTCCGCGCCGTTGCGCTCGGTCACCTGGTGGTACAGCGCCAGCCACCTCGTGAGCCGCTCGTCGGCCGGTGACCACACGAAACCGCCGTAGTCGCTGTCGCGCACGGCCAGGGTTCCGCCGGGCGCCAAGACCCGTCGCATCTCCTGCAGCGCAGCGACCTGGTCGCTGAGGTGTTGGAGCACCTGATGGGCGTGGACCACGTCGAAGGAGTCATCGCCCTGGTCCAGGGCGTAGACGTCGTCCACCTCGAAGCGAAGGTCGACAGCGCGGGGTCCTGTCACCCCGTCGTCGTCGTCGGTCTCCGTCTCGGTCTCGCTCTCCGCTCCAGCCTGTCCGTCGGTCCGAGCCAGCGCCGCCGCCCGCTCGATCACCTCGGCGGAAGCATCGATGCCCAGCACCGGGCCGGGCGCCACCAGTGCCGCCAGCTCAGCGGTGATGGTGCCCGGTCCGCAACCGACGTCGAGCAGCCGCTGCCCCGGCCGCAGGCGACCCAGCAGGTACCCGGCCGAGTTCTCGGCCGTCCGCCACTCGTGGCTGCGCAGCACCGAGGCGTGGTGGCCATGCGTGTAGGTGTCGCCCATCGCCCAATCCTGTCAGCTGCCCGTGGCCGCCACCCCCGCGATCGCGCCGCCACCACCGACGCCGACTTCCGGTGCGAGAACCACGAAAACCCGACCGTCACACCGCAAGTTCGCCGGGGTCGGCCGTCCTGGTCAGACCTGGGCAGCGCGTTCGTCGGAGGAGCGGGCGGCTTCGCCGTAGATGCCCTTGGCCATCAGGCTGGTCTCGGTCTCGGCGCGGGCCAGGTAGAGCTGGGACCGCAGCCGCCAGATGCCGGGGTCGTCGCCGGCGCCGGCGGCCAGCTCAACCAGCTGGCAGGCCAGGCGGTGGTCGCCGGCTTCCGACAGCTCCTGGGCCCGCCGGGCCAGGGTGTCGGCCCCCCCGGCCAGGGCGGCCAGTTCGGCGGCCAGAGCGGCGGCGGGGGGCGGCTTGAGGTGGGCGGGGTCACCGTCCCACCAGCCGCCGTAGAGGCGCCAGACGTTGCGGACCACGAACTCGGGCTCGTCGTAGATCGGCCGCAGCCAGGGACGGCGGAGCAGGTCGTCGTCCACCCGCACCGAGTGGAGGATCTCGTCCAAGGTGACGCCGGCGTTCATGGCCGCCACCACGTCGATCACCAGCTGCTCCAACGCCGAGGCCAAGTCGCCCAGCACGGTGACCACCCGCTCCTTGCCAGCCACCGCCAGGCCGTGGGCCGGCAGGAGGAGCTCGGGTTCGAGGGCCATCATCTTGCGGAGGGCGGCGGCCCACTCGGCAGGGTAGCGCTGCACCTTCTGGGGGTTGCCGGCGTTGGGGAACACCCACAGCACGAAGTCGCCCACCGCCAAGGCCCGATGCGACGGGATCCAGGCCCAGGTGTGGTCGTCGGTCTCGCCGCGGTCGTGGTGCAGCTCCATGTGGACGCCGCCCACCGAAAGGTCAAGGCGCTCCCGGTAGGTGGTGGTGCAGCCGGCCACGTCCCGGGGCAGGAAGGCCGGCTCCCCCGCCGTGCCGTCACGACGCCGCCACGGCGTGCCCCCGAACCCGGGACCGAACTGGCGGGCGTTGATGGCCAGGTTCCAACCGTTGGTGGCCCGGTAGCGCTCGAAGCGCGCCGGCACGTTCTCGTGGCCGAGGACCTGCGGCGCGTCGTGTCCCCGCTCGGCCCCGTCGGCCAGCAGCGCGCCGCTCCCACCCACGTGGTCGACGTGGCCGTGGGTGTACACCAGCGAGTGCACCGGATCGTCCGCCCAGCCCCGCAACGAAGCAGTCACTCCGGCACCGGTGAACGCGCTGGACGCATCGAACGTGACCAACCCGTCGTCGGTGCGCAGGGCCACCATGTTGGAGAACGACTCGACGAACCCCACCCCGTCGGCCACCTCGGACAGCTCGTTGCTGACCCGGTTCGTGGGACCCTCCGGTGCTCCGGCGGGCGGCCCACCCGGCGTCGACCACGCATCGACGATCGCCGCCGAGTGCTCCAACAGTTCGCAGGACGAGGCCATGAGCTGAGCGTGCCACAGCTCGGCCGACGAGGCGGAGCCGCTCAGCCAGTGAAGGGATCGACCGCGTCCAGGCGGTCCCCTGCCGCCCGTACTTCGGAACGAATGGTTGCGTTCTGCGTATCGCTCGGCATCTATGCCGAGGGCGGGAGGGCTTGCTGGGCGTCGAGCATGGAGGACATCACGGTTTTGATGAACTCGTCGGCTTCGTCGTTCATGCCGCCGGCCACGCCGCCGTAGACGGCGCCCGACTTGGCGGGTGCGTCGCCCTGCTCGGTGGCGTAGGCCACGGCCGCCGCCAGATCGTTGGCGAACGCTTCGGCCACGCCGGCCTGGGTCTGGGGGCGGGTGACGGCCATGTGGAGGCCGTTGGGGTACTGCTGGCCGTTGAAGCGCCAGCCCTTGGGACGCATGAAGTCGTTGACGTGGTACACGTCGAAGTCGTCGCTGGTGAAGCTGAACAGGAAAGACGGCTCGCCCATGACGCGCAGCTCGGGGTGCGACCGCACGGCATCGGTCATGGCTCGCGCGGTGTCGAAGATGGCCTTGGCATACCCCCGATAGCCCTCCCGGCCCAGCTGCACCATCGACGCCCAGGTGGCGGCCAGCAGCCCGCCCGAGCGGGAGCCGTCCATGCCCGGCGAGCAGTACTTGCCGCCGGTCCAGTCGGTGAGGAAGAAGTACTGCGAGTTGCGCCACGACCGGTCCCGGAACAGCACCGTGGACGTGCCCTTGAAGGCGTAGCCGTACTTGTGGGTGTCGGCCGAGATGCTGGTGACGCCGGAGAGGCGGAAGTCGAACACGGGGATGTCGAAGCCAAGCTCCTCACCGAACGGGAGGATGAACCCACCGAGGCACCCGTCGACGTGCAGCGGGACGCCGGTCTCGACCGCCAGGTCCGACAGGGCTTCGATCGGGTCGATGGTGCCGTAGCCGTAGTTGCAGGCCGAGCCCATGAAGCCGATGGTCTGGTCGTCGATGTTGGCCCGCACCCACTCCACGTCGACCAGGGTGGTCTCGGGGTCCACCGGCGCCCGTCGGAGCTGGATGCCGAACAGGTGGCAGGCCTTGTCGAAGGCGGGGTGGCCGGTCTCGGGCTTGATGAAGTTGGGGCGGGTCACACCCCGCTCGGCGGCAGCCCGCTCGCGGTAGGCCAGCACGGCGTGGCAGATGCTGCCGGTACCGCCACTGGTGATGAGGCCGACGGGATCGCCGTCGGTCACCGCGTCGGCGTGGAACAGGTCGAGGGCCATGGCGATGACCTCGCCCTCGTAGCGGGTGGCGCTGGGGCAGATGTCGCGCTGGAGGATGTTGACGTGGGCGTAGAGGCCGAACACGTCGTTCATGAAGTCGTAGTGGTCGTGGTCGCCGCAATACATCGTCCCCGACACCCTCCCGCCCTCCCAGGAGGCGTCCTCTTCGACGGCCAGCGCCTTCATCTCAGCAAGGATCTCGTCTCGGGGACGACCCTTCTCGGGCAGCGTGCGGTTGACCGGGAACCGGTCCTGGTAGGGGTGGGCACCCATGTCACAGCTCCTGCCATCGCCGGGTGATCTCGAATGATCGCTTGGTTCGGCGCCATCATGCCTGCTCCGGAACCCCAGCCCAAGGTCCCGAACGTGCTGCGGCTCGACGAGCGCTCGGCGTCTCAGGCCGCGGCGACGAGATCCGCAGGGGTGAACTGTTCGGTGAGGAGACGCTCGAAGCGGGTCGGGTCGCCGGCCACGAAACGACGGCACAAGGGCAGACCCTCGGTGTAACAGAAGATGTACGCCCGCCAGGTGGGGTGGGTGAGGAAGGCGATCGACTTCACGGCGCGCTCGTGGGAGAGCAGGGCCCAGCGCTCCAGCTCGGCCACGGCCTCCTCCTCGGGACGTCCGCGGTCGTGGAGCAGGAGGGCGGCGTTGCCGCGCACCGTCGAGAGGGCCTCGCCGGCTGACGCCACCGCAGCTACCACCTCGGTGTCGTAGCGGATGCCGAGCGGGTGGAGCAGCTCGGCCAACTGCGGCTCCGCGCACGGGCCAAGCAGCGCCTCCAGGGCCAGGTCGGCCAGGCCCTCGGCCAGCAGGCACTGCGGCGTGCCCACCAGGAAGATCGACTCCTCCAACTGGCGGCGACTGCGGACCAGGCCGACCTCCTTGCGGCAGTGCTCGGTGTGGTGGCCCGGGTAGGCCTCGTGGGCGATGAGGTGGCCGATGGCCGTGGACGCCATGGGCAGGTCGGTGTTGATGGCCACACGGCTCCGCAGGTCGCCTTCGTAGAAGTTGAAGCCCGACCACGGCTCGTCTGATACCAGCTCGAAGTCGACGTGCTCGCCCCGGGGCAGGCCGAAGGCGGTGGCTGTCTTCTCCCGGAACGCCTCGGCCAGGGTGTGCACCGCGGCGGTGAGCTGCTCGCGGCTCATCAGGTGGGTGGTGCGCCAGGCCTCGTAGCGCTCGGCCAGCGGCCCCGAACCGGGAAGGACGGCGTCGAGACGACGGTGGGCGTCGGCCAGCACGTCGTGATCGACGAACGAGGGTCGGACGCCGTAGCACCGCTCCACCTCGTCGAGGAACGCCACCTCCTCCCCCGCCAGCTGGCGGGCTGCGGTGTGCAGCCCGGCGGCCTGCGCCCGGAGCCAACGCCGCCGGGCGGGGTCGAGGTCGCCGTCACCCGCGTCGAGGTCGGCCACCAGCCCACGGACGTCGGTCACCAGGGCGGGAAGGTCCCGGAGGGGCTCAGCGTCCACGCGGGCCGCCAGGTCGGCCGGACCGAAGTAGGCGTCGACCAAGCCTTCGAGGTGGCGACCCAGCCGCAGCCCCACCTCCAGGTAGCGGTCCACCGGGCCCTTGACCGACGCATGCATCGCGTCACGATACGGGTCCCTGGGACCACCGGAGACAGGCCTAGTCGAGCTCTCCGGCGAAGAGCCGGTCGAGCTCCTTGGTGATGCGCTTGGCGCTGACCTGTCCCACCGACCCGAGGGCCTGGGCGAACAGGCTCATCCGGAGCTCCTCGATCATCCAGCCGGCATCGACCACCCGTCGGGTCACCTGGCTCGGGCGCAGCGCCCTGAGCAGGGCCTCGTAGTCACGTTCGACGGCGCTTACCTCTCGCTGGCGTTGCTGGTCGCGGACGGCGTCGGTGGGAGCCTTCTCCAGGCGACGCTCGATGCCGCGCACGTAGCGGGCCACGTCGCCCAGGCGATGGGTGCCGGCAGAGGTGACGAAACCTGGTCGGACCAGGCGGCCTAACTGGGCTCGGGCGTCGTCGACCGTGGGTTGGACGGCCGGGGCCACCAGGCGCTCGAGGGCCCGCTCCACCGACGCCGCCGCCACCAGGACGGCCCCGGCGTCGCGCAGGGCCGCCTCGGCCGCCGGACGCAGCTCGGCTCGGGCGGCCGCCAGCAGGGTCTCGAACACCGCCTCCTCCCAGAACGCGCCACCGTGTCGGGTCACCACCTCGTCGGCCGAGGCCACGATCACGTCGCGCAGCAGCTTCCCAATGGTCAGGTCGGCCACAGCGGGCACCGCCAGGCGGACCGGGTTCCGCACCGATCGCTCGAGGCCCTTCACCCCCACCGGCACGGCCAGCAGCACGAGGCGCCGGACACCGCCCGCCATGAGCCGTTCGGCCACCTCGGGGCGGCTGAAGACCTTGATCGACACGCGGTCACCGGCGTCGAGCAGGGCCGGGAACCCCTCCACCCGGTGCCCGTCGACGGTCGATGTGACGGTGCGCGGCAGGTCGCCGAAGTCCCAGCGGGTGATGCCGGTCCGTTCGATGTCGGGCGTGGTCTCGGCGATGGCGGCGCGGATCCGGCCGCCCACCAACTGACGGACTGCTTCGAGGTCCTTGCCCACTGCGACGGTGCCGTCGCCATCGGCGACCGAGAACGTGATCCGCAGGTGTGGCGGCACCTCCCGCACGTCGAGGTCGTCAGCCCCGATCGTGACCCCGGCGATGCCGGTGAGCTCGGCCGCCAGCACTTCGACAAGCGGCGGGTCGCCGTGGCGTTCGGCTCGTCGGACCCGGTCCGCAGCCTCCCGCGCCGTGTCGGCGAGCGGGCTGAGGCCGCGCCGCTTGGCCTTTCCCACGGTGCGCACCAGCGCCTCGGCCAGCTCGTGACGGAAGCCCGGCACCTGCCAGTCGAAGCCGTCGGGGTCCACCCGGTTGAGCACGGCGAGGGGGACGTGCACGGTGACGCCGTCGGCCGGCTCGCCGGGGTCGAAGCGGTAGGTGACGGGGAAGGTGAGGTCGTCCTGGTGCCACTCGTCGGGGAAGTCGGCCAAGTCGATCGTCGGCCCCTCGCCCACCAGTTCGGCCACCGTCATGGTCAACAGGTCGGGCCGGTCCCGCCGGGCGCCCTTCCACCAGGTGTCGAAGTGACGGGCCGACACCACGTCGTCGCCCACACGAGCGTCGTAGAAGGCAAAGGCGGCATCGTCGTCCACCAGGTCGAAGCGGCGCAGGCGGTCGCCCAGGTCGGCCACCTCGTCGAGGAAGGCGGCGTTGGCGGCCAGGAACGGATGCCGACTGCTCCAGCGCCCCTCCACCAGGGCGTGGTGGATGAACAGGTCCCGCGCCTCGGCGTGGTCCGCCTGGTCATAGCCCACCGTGCGCCCGGTGACCACCGGGAGGCCGTAGAGCGTGACCCGCTCGGTGGTGGTGGCCCGGCCCGAGCGCTCGTCCCACCTCGCCTCGCCGTAGGAGCGCTTCACCAGGTGGGCGCCGAGCTCCTCGGCCCACTCGGGCTGGACCGTCGCCGCCACCCGCCCCCACAGGCGGTTGGTCTCCACCAGCTCGGCGGCCACCACCCACGCCGGCGGCTTCTTGGCCAGTGACGACCCGTGGGCCAGCTGGAACCGGGCGTTGCGGGCGCCACGGAACTCCCGAGTCTCCTTGTCCCGCATGCCGAGGTGCGAGAGGAGACCGGCGAGCAGCGCCCGGTGGACCTGATCGGGTGCGGCCGCTGGTGATGTCGCCTCGATGCCCAGCTGGTGCGCGGCTCGCCGGAGCTGGCGGTGCAGGTCCTGCCACTCCCGCACCCGCAGGTGGTTGAGGAACTCGGCCCGACACGCTCGCCGGAACTGGTTCGAGCCCAGCTCCCGGCGACGCTCGGCCAGGTGGTCCCACAGCCGCACCAGGGCCAGGGGGTCCGAACCGGGGACCGTGAAGCGCCGATGGGCCTCGTCGGCCGCCTGCTGCTGGTCGGTCGGTCGCTCGCGGGGGTCCTGGATGGCCAGGGCCGAGGCGATCACCAAGACCTCGCGCACGCAGCCCTCGCGCTCGGCAGCCAGCACCATGCGAGCCAGGCGAGGATCGAGCGGGAGCTGGGCCAGACGACGTCCGAGCGGCGTGAGGCGGCGGTCGTCCGCCGGTTGTTCCGGCTCGAGCGCGCCCAGCTCCTCTAGCAACGCGACCCCGTCGCGCACCGCTCGGTCCTCGGGCGGGTCGAGGAAACCGAACGCAGCCACGTCGCCCAGGCCGATGTTGGTCATGGACAAGATGACCGAGGCCAGGTTGGTGCGCAAGATCTCGGGGTCGGTGAAGGGATCGCGGCCGTCGAAATCGTCCTCGCTGTAGAGCCGGATGCAGATACCCGGCGCCACCCGCCCGCACCGTCCGGCCCGCTGATTCGCCGAGGCCTGCGAGACCTTCTCGATCGGGAGCCGCTGCACCTTGAGGCGGTGGCTGTAGCGGCTGATGCGAGCGGTGCCGGCGTCGACCACATAGCGCACGCCGGGCACGGTCAGCGAGGTCTCGGCCACGTTGGTGGCCAGCACCACCCGCCGACCGCGATGGGGCTCGAACACCCGGTGCTGTTCCGCCGCCGACAATCGGGCGTAGAGCGGCAGGACCTCCGTGTTCCGGAGCCGGGCCTTGGCCAGCGCATCGGCGGTGTCGCGGATCTCGCGTTCACCGCTCAGGAACACCAGCACATCGCCCGGCCCTTCCCGACTGAGCTCGTCGACGGCGTCGACCACGGCCTGGATCTGGTCGCGGTCGTCGTCGATGGCGTCGTCGCCCTCGTCGGACGCGACGAGCTCGCCGTAGGGCCGGTAGCGGACCTCGACCGGGTACGTCCGCCCGCTGACCTCGATGACCGGTGCCCCGTCGAAGTGGGCCGAGAACCGGGCCGTGTCGATGGTGGCCGACGTGACGATGACCTTGAGGTCGGGTCGGCGGGGCAGGAGCTGCTTCAGGTAGCCGAGCAGGAAATCGACGTTGAGGCTGCGCTCGTGGGCCTCGTCGATGATGAGCGTGTCGTAGCGAGCGAGGGTGCGGTCGCGTTGGAGCTCGGCCAGGAGGATGCCGTCGGTCATGACCTTGACGAGTGTGCCGTCGCCCACCCGGTCGGTGAAGCGCACGGTGTAGCCCACCGCTGTTCCCAGATCGGTGCCCAGCTCCTCGGACACCCGCTCGGCGATGGTGCGCGCCGCTACCCGCCGGGGCTGGGTGTGTCCGATCAGGCCCCGAACCCCCCGGCCCAGCTCGAGGCACAGTTTGGGAAGTTGGGTGCTCTTGCCCGACCCGGTCTCGCCGGCCACGATCACCACCTGGTGGTCGCTGATCGCCGCCAGCAAGTCGTCGCGACGCTCGGCGATGGGCAGTTCGGTCGGGTACGTGAGCGTCGGCACCGACGCGCGCCGGGCGGCCAGACGGGCCTCGGCCCGCTCGATCTCTGCGACCACCGTTGACGTGTCGCCGTCCGCGCGCTGGGCGCGGTCGAGGCGACCCCGGAGCCGCCGCTGGTCCGTCGTTCCCAGGTCGTCGATGCGGGCCTGGAGGTCGGCCCCAGAGGGAGTGCTGGCTGGTCGACGAGGGCCGGCGTCCGGCGACGAGGTGGACGAGGAGGCTTCGGGGTCGGGCATGGCGATGTTCGTGCGAGGGGGTCGGCGCTCGGCTGCGGTCCCGACGGGACCGACAGGGATCAGCGGCGGAGCTCGGCCACGGCGGGAGTGTCGATGCGGCCCAACCCGGTGGCCACCGGTTCAGGACCGGCGGGTCCCACCAGGCGGTCGACGAGCGACAGCGGGACGAGGTCGTGGTCACCCGCCCACGGTGCGGTGGCGCCACCCTGGATGCGGCCGGTCAGGGCCGGCCAGAGCAAAGCGGGCACCAGGCGGCCGGCACCGGCCACCGCCCACACCTCCACCTCGGCGGCTCGGGCGACGGCGGCGACCGCCCAGCTGCCCGGCACAGCCAGGGCGACCTCGGGGCCGATGGCGGCGGTGTCGATCAACACGAGGTCGGCTGTGGCCGCGGCGGCGGCCAGCCCAGTGACCGCGACGTCGACGGCCGAGACGTCGCCCCGCTCCAACAGGCGCACGAAGCCGGGCCCGTCGCCCTCCACGTCGACCACCCGCACCTCCAGGTCGCCCCGGCGGGCCAGCGCCGGCGCCAATCGCTCGGGCCAGCCGATCACGGCGATGCGGGCGCCCTCGGGGAGTGCGTGGGCCAGCTCGTCGACGGTTGGGTCGGAGACCAGGTCGTCGAGGCACCGCCACGCCTCGTCGGCGGGATCCGACGCCGCCAGCGTGCGGGCGCAGACCCACCACACAGGTCCGTTGGCGGCATGGCGGTCGATCAGGCGGCGACAGGCCGTGACCAGCGAAGCCGGATCGTCGGCGAACCCGGCCAGCGAGGCCGCCGCCTCGCGCACCACGTCGTCGGCCGGCGCCCCGCTGGCCCGAGCCACGTAGCGAAGCCGTTCGATCGGGTGCACCACGACGACGCTACTGACCCCTGCCGTCCACCAGGCCACGCGAACCACCGTTCGTGCGACACATGGGACGGCGGTGCGCGCCATCTGTCGCAACGACGGACCGAGCCCGCGCGAGGTCCAACGGGTTGGTCAAAGGCCGGGCTTCCAGATCATGTCGATCACCATGAGCAGCAGCAGCAGGTGGAGGATGCCGCCCCCCATCGACACCAGCTTGTCGGCCGACGCGTCGCCGGCGGCCACCTTCTTCTGGGCCGGCAGCAGGAGGCCGAACACGACGCCGAGCATGATGAACCACAACAGCAGGGCCACCGACACCCACGGCTGGCTGAACTGGAAGACCCCCTCGGTCGCGCCCTCGGGCTTGCTCAGCCCCACCAGCCCGCCCCCGAAGATGCCGGCCAAGACCAGCGCAGGGCCGTGGACCCGCAGGTCGTTGGCCGCCGCCGCACCCGCCAGGATCCGCTCCGATCCCTTGCCGTCGGTGGCCAGACGCCGATGCAGCCCCGGCAGCACGAACCCCGGAGCAAAGGCCACGACGATCGACACGATGTGCAACAGCAAGAGGAGCTTGTTGGCAAAGGTGTCGACGGGGAGAAGAGCCAGCATCGGGTTGCCTCCGGGTTGATTCCGGCGCCGAAGCTACCCGGCCACCGATCGTGGCCGTGCGGGGAGCGACCGGTGGGGCCCCGGTGGACTGCCGTCAGCAGCGCCTGGCGAGGTTCCGGCCCGAACGGACCACGCACTACCTTCTCGGCGGTGGTGACCCAGGTGGACGACGACGTGACGCTCACCGCCCTCGGCGGCGAGGTCCGCACCATCGAGGAGTGGCTGACCACCTTCCAACTGCTCACGGTGGTGATCGACCCCTATACCCACGAGAGCGCCTGGCTCCTCGAGACCGCGGCCCGCGTGCTGGTGGCGTTCCGCGAGTCCGACTGCCGGGTGGCCTTCACGGTCACGGCAACCGAAGCCGACGCGCGGAAGTTCCTCGGTCCCTGGGCCGACGAGGTCCTGACCTTTGCCGACCCCGACCGCCGGCTGGTGGCCGCGCTGGAGCTGGAGCGGCTCCCCGCCCTCGTGTACGTCCGCCAGGACCTGGCCGTGGTCGGCCAGGCCGAGGGATGGGACCCCGAGGAGTGGGAGCACGTCGGCGCCCTGGTGGCCAAGGTCAACTCCTGGACCCACCCCAAGCTCCCCAAGCCCGGCGACCCGGGCCCCTTCCCCGGCTCCCCCGCCCAGGGCTGACCGCCACGGTCTGAGCGCGACGATCGGTTGCTCGGGCAGCGAATTCCTGTCGATCTCGGGTCCACAGCGCACAAGATCGACAGGAAAGCACCGGGTCGGCCCATTTCCTGTCGATGAAGGGTCCAGAGGACGAACTATCGACAGGAAACCCCGGATGGAGCCGGCGTCAGCGCTGGCGGGTGATGCCGCCCTTGGTGAGGGCGAGGGCGTCAAGGGCGCCGTCGAGGTCCTCGGGCGACAGTTCGCCGGTGGCCGTGACCAGGGCGCGGATCGGGGTGCCCGTCGCCAGGCTCTCCTTGATGAGCTCGGCGGTGCGCTCGTAGCCCAGGTAGGGGTTCAGCGACGTGGCGATCGACGGTGAGGCTTCGGCATAGGCCCGGCACCGTTGCGCATCGGCGGTGATGCCGGCGACGCAGCGGTCGGCGAAGAGCGCTGACACGTTGGCCAGCAGGTCGATCGACTCGAGCAGGTTGCGGGCCATCAGTGGCAGGTACACGTTGAGCTCGAGGTTGCCCTGGCTGCCGCCAAAGGCGATGGCGGCGTCGTTGCCGATGACCTGCGCGGCTACCTGGGTCACGGCCTCACACAGGACCGGGTTGACCTTGCCGGGCATGATCGACGACCCCGGCTGGAGGTCCGGCAGGCGGATCTCGGCCAGGCCGGCACGTGGGCCCGACGCCATCCATCGCAGGTCGTTGGCCATCTTGACCAGCGCCACCGCCGCGCACCGCAGCTGGCCCGACGTCTCCACCAGCGAGTCCTGGGCGGCCTGGGCGGCGATGTGGTCGACGGCTTCGGTGAGCGGGAGGCCGGTCCGCTCGGCCAGCCGCCGGGTGACGGCGCCGCCGAACCCTTCGGGAGCGTTGATCCCCGTGCCCACCGCGGTACCGCCGAGCGGGAGCTCGGCGAGGCGGGGCAGGGCCTCGGCGAGACGAACCTGGGCCTGTTCCACTTGGGTGGCGTAGGCGCCGAGCTCTTGGCCGAGGGTGATCGGCACGGCGTCCATCAGGTGGGTGCGGCCGGCCTTGACCACCTCGGCGAACTCGTCTGACTTGACCCTGAGGACCTCGGCCAGGTGAGCGAGGGCGGGGAGCAGGTCGACCTGGACGCCTTCGGTGGCGGCCAGGTGGATGGCGGTGGGGAACACATCGTTCGACGACTGGCTGGCGTTGACGTGGTCGTTGGGGTGCACCGAGCCCGGTTCTCCCAGCGCATCACTGGCCAGGCGGGCGATGACCTCGTTGGCGTTCATGTTCGACGACGTGCCCGAGCCGGTCTGGAACACGTCGACGGGGAACTGGTGGTCGTGGTGTCCGGCGGCCACCTGTTCGGCGGCCGCCGAGATGGCGGTGGCCAGGCGGGAGGTCACCGCAGGAACGTCGTCGGAACCGGCGTTGACGGTGGCCGCCTCCGCCTTCACCATGGCGAGGGCCCGGATCAGGCGAGGGTGGATCGGCCGACCCGAGATCGGGAAGTTCTCGACCGCCCGTTGGGTCTGCGCCCCCCAGAGCGCGTCGAGTGGCACCTGCACCTCACCCATGGAGTCGTGCTCGGTGCGGAACCCCGGATCATCAGCCATGGATCCGGTCTACCCCCTGCCGTCGCATGATGGCTCCGATGGGAGCATCGGCCACAGACTTCCGAGCGGCAGCCACGCCCTCGGTGGCCCGCCACCCCGCCCGAGCCGTACCCTCGTGGCCGATGGCCGGCTTCACCCACACCGAACTGCTGCCCCTCGGCCCCGACGCCACGACCTACCGGTGCCTCGATCTCGACGGCGTGTCCACGGTGGAAACCGCCGGTCGCACGTTCCTGCAGGTGGAGCCGCGGGTGCTGACCGCCCTGGCCGACGAGGCCATGCACGACATCGCCCACTTCCTGCGGCCGGGCCACCTCGCCCAACTGGCGCGCATCCTCGACGACCCCGAGGCCTCGGCCAACGACCGCTTCGTGGCCCTCGACCTGCTGAAGAACGCCAACATCGCGGCGGGCGGCGTGCTCCCGATGTGCCAGGACACCGGCACCGCCATCGTCAAAGCCAAGAAGGGCCAGTACGTGCTCACCGGCGGTGGCGACGAGGCCGCCCTGGCTCGGGGCATCTTCGACACCTACCAGCGCGACAACCTGCGCTACTCCCAGATGGCCCCGCTCACGCTGTGGGAGGAGGAGAACACCGGGACCAACCTGCCGGCCGAGATCAAGATCAACGCCGTCGACGGCGACACCTACTCCTTCCTGTTCATGGCCAAGGGCGGCGGTTCGGCCAACAAGAGCTTCCTTTTCCAGGAGACCAAGGCCGTCCTCAACCCGAAGGGCCTGCTGCGGTTCCTCGACGAGAAGCTCCGGCTCCTGGGCACCTCGGCCTGCCCGCCGTACCACCTGGCCGTGGTCATCGGCGGCACGTCGGCCGAGTTCGCGGTGGAGACGGCCAAGCTGGCGTCGACCCGGTACCTCGACACCCTGCCCACCGAGGGTTCGGCCGCCGGCCACGGCTTTCGCGACCTCGACATGGAACAGCAGGTCCTGGAGCTCACCCAGCGATTCGGCATCGGCGCCCAGTTCGGCGGCAAGTACTTCTGCCATGACGTGCGGGTGGTCCGCCTCCCCCGCCACGGCGCGTCGTGCCCCATCGGCATTGCCGTCTCGTGCTCGGCCGACCGCCAGGCCCGCGCCAAGATCACCGCCGAGGGCGTGTTCCTCGAGGAGCTGGAGCGGCACCCAGCCCAGTACCTGCCCGACGTGACCACCGACGAGCTGGGCGGCGACGTGGTGGCGGTCGACCTCGACCGGCCCATGGACGAGATCCGTGCCGAGCTCAGCCGGTACCCGGTGAAGACCCGGCTCTCGCTCACCGGCACGGTAGTGGTGGCCCGCGACATCGCCCACGCCAAGATCGCCGACCTGCTCGCGAGCGGAGGCGAGATGCCGGCCTACGTGCGCGACCACCCCGTGTACTACGCGGGCCCGGCCAAGACCCCGGCCGGCTACGCGTCGGGCAGCTTTGGCCCCACCACCGCCGGGCGCATGGACTCCTACGTGGAGTCGTTCCAGGCCGCCGGGGGCTCGCTGGTGATGTTGGCCAAGGGCAACCGCTCCAAGCAGGTCACCGATGCCTGCCGGGCCCACGGCGGTTTCTACCTCGGTTCCATCGGCGGCCCGGCCGCCCGCCTGGCCCAGGACTGCATCCGCAAGGTCGACGTGCTCGAGTACCCGGAGCTGGGCATGGAGGCCGTGTGGCGCATCGAGGTGGAGGACTTCCCGGCCTTCATCGTGGTCGACGACAAGGGCAACGACTTCTTCGAGCAGGTCACCACGCCCGTCGCCCTCGGCGCGCCGTCCTGAGCACCGACACCGGTTCGTGACCGTCGCGCTCGTCTCTGCGTCGTCGGTGCTGGCGTCAACCGCCGCCTCGGGGCTCGGCGTGTTGGCCCTCGTCTGGCCACCGTGGTGGGGGTTCGTACTCGCCGTGGTGGCCGTGGTCATCGGCGGGATCTGCGTCACCAGCTTCGCGGGACCGAACCTGGCCGCAGTGGGCATCTCCCCTGACGACCGCCTGCTCGTGCGCCCGGTCGGTCTGGTGCGGTTGTGGGCCCTGAGCAAGGGGGTGGAGGTGCCGGTCAGTTCGATCGTCGACGTCGGTGTGTCGCCCCGCACGGACCTGGTGCGCGGCATGCCCGCCCCCGGCACCCACCTACCAGGCGTCATGACCGCCGGCACGTTCCGCCAGCTCGGTCGGGGCGAGAAGGACCTCTGGATGGTCGGTCGCAACGAACAGGTCCTGGTGATCGAGCTCACCGGCGAGAGGTACCGCCACCTGGTCTTGGGCGTCGAGGACCCCGAAGCCGCCACCGAAGCCCTCCGCGCCGCCCTCAACCGCGAGCGCTGACTTCTGGGTGCGCGATCGGTTCCTAGGTCGACGATGCACAGCGGCCGGCCCCACCTTCTCCTTGTGGAAACGGTCACCCATCGACCAGATCCACAAGCAGAACGGCCCGGGGCACCGACTGATGCTTCTGCTAGTGGGCACGATCGGTCCTCGACCAGATCCACAAGGAGAACGGCGGACACCCACGCTCCTGCCTGCGCACGAGTCGACGCACCGGTAGGTTCCGGCCATGAGCGAACCCCTCTGGCCGACCGTCGTCGAGCTGGCCGCGGCCGTGCGCGCCGGTGAACGGTCGGCGGTGTCGGTCACCGAGGACGCGTTAGCGCGCGTGGCAGCCGACGAGACGCTCAACGCGTTCGTGGCCGTCGACGCCGACCTGGCCCTGGCCGCCGCGCGCGCAGTCGACGAGGCGGTCGCCCGGGGCGATGACCCCGGCACCCTGGCCGGCGTGCCGTTCGGCGTGAAGGATCTGGAGGACTGCGCCGGCCTCACCACGTCGCACGGGTCGCTGCTGCACCGCGACGACCCGCCGGCCGCCACCGACTCGATCCACGTGGCCCGGCTGCGCGCCGCCGGTGCGGTGCCCATCGGCAAGACGGCGGCGCCCGAGTTCGGCACCCTGAGCTTCACCAAGACCAAGGCGTTCGGCGTGACCCGCAACCCCTGGGACTCCAGCCGGACGCCGGGGGGATCGAGCGGCGGTTCGGCCGCCGCGGTGGCCGCCGGGTTGGTGCCCTTGGCCACGGCCAGCGACGGCGGCGGCTCCACCCGGATCCCGGCCGCCTTCTCCGGCCTCGTCGGCCACAAGTCCAGCTATGGGCGCATCCCCGGGCCGGGCCCTGACGGATCGCTCACCGCGGTGAAGGGCGCCCTCACCACCACCGTCCGGGACGCAGCACGCCACCTCGACGTCGTGGCCGGCCCCGACGCCCGCGACCGGAGTTCGTTGCCCGATCCGACCGTCACCTACGAGGACGCCATCGAAGCTCTCGACGTGGCCGGACTGCGGGCCCGCTGGTCCAGCGACCTCGGCTTCGCGGTCGTCGACCCCGAGGTGGCCGAGCTGGCCAGGGCAGCGGCCGACCGGCTGGTGGCCGCAGCCGTCCTGGCTGCCGACGACGAGGCCATCGTGCTCACCGACCCGGTCCGCACCTGGCTGTCGTCGGGATCGCTGGACCTGTGGTTCTCGGTCACCGACGACGAGTACGCCAACCGGGCCGACGACCTCACCGCCTACTCGCGCGCGGCCCTCGACGCGGTGGCCGCCACCACCACCCGCAAGGTGGCCCGGGCCCAGCAGCGGCGCCACCAGCTCACCCTCGACGTGGCCGCCGTCTTCGCTGACGTCGACGTCGTCCTCACCCCCACCACCGCGGTGGCGGCCTTTGCCGCCGAGGGCCCACCGCCCGCAGAGATCGACGGCGTCGAGGTGAGCGGGGCCATGGCCACGCCGTTCACCATGCTGGCCAACCTGTGCTGGAACCCGTCGATCTCGGTGCCCGCCGGCATGACCGCCGACGGCCTGCCCGTCGGCCTGCAGATCACCGCCCGCCTCCACCGCGACGACGTCTGTCTCCGCCTGGCCCGCATCTTCGAACACGCCGCCCCGTGGCCTCGCTTCGCCGGCGCTCCCCCGCTCTGACCCACTCGCCTGAGTTCTCCGACAAGTCGGACCGCTCACCATTCGCTCACACGGAGCGTCCATCATGGGCGGTGTGGACGATCGAACCGCCATTGCCTGGTTGCACCGACGGGTCGGGCTCGGGCTCGGTCCCGGCGAGCTCGATCGGCTGAGCGCCCTCGGCGTCGACACCGTGGTCGACCGCCTCCTGCAGCCCGACGCCCAAGGCGTGGAACTGGCACCCGACCCGTGGGTCGGTCTCGATCTCACCTACGACAGGGAGCGGCCCGGCGATCAGGCCAAGGCGGCCATCGCGGCATGGATACCGGCGATGGCCGCCACCCCACGCCCGACCGAGAGCTGGCTGACCTGGTTCTGGCACGGCTACTTCGCCACCTCCGTCACCAAGGTCCGCTTCGCATCGCTGATGGTGGAACAGCTCCGCCTGCTCCGACGGATGGGCAGCGGACCGTTCGAAGAGCTCCTCCGAGCGATCACCACCGACCCGGCCATGCTCATCTGGCTCGACGGTCGGGAGAACTCCCGCGCGACGCCGAACGAGAACTACGGCCGGGAGGTCATGGAGCTGTTCTCGCTCGGTGTCGGTTCCTACGAGGAGGCCGACGTGGCAGCCGCCACCGGTGCCCTCAGCGGCTGGACGCTGCAGCGAACCGATCCCGTGACCAGCGGCCGGGTACCCAGGCGCCACGACGACCGGTCTCGCACCCTTCTCGGTCGACCCGGGGTCACCGACGTCGACCAGGTGATCGCCACCATCACGGCCCAGCCCGCCTGCTCGCGCTTCGTGGCCGGTCGCCTCGCCGCCGCCGTGCTCGGTGACGCCGCGGACGACGGGTTGGTGACCGACCTGGCGGCCACCTTCCGCGCCGCCGACCTCGACCTGGGTGTGCTGCTGCGCGCGGTGGTCGATGCGGGCCTGGCCCGGCTCGACGGCCGTACCGACGACCTGCCCCCCGTGGTGGTGGCTCCGGTGCCGTGGCTGGTCGGCGCGCTCCGGGCGACCGGGGCTCGACCGAGCGACAAGGTCCTGGGCGCCGGGCTCAAGGCCGCCGGCCAGGTCCCGATGGCCCCTCCCAACGTGGGTGGCTGGCCGGGAGGAGCGGCATGGCTGTCGACCTCGACGGCTGTGGCCCGCTTCAACATGGCCGTGGCCGTGGCTCAGACCACAGCAGGCGATTCGCCGGTGCTCCGGGCGGCGGCCGAGGGGCCCGACGACGAGCTGGCCGACCTGCTCGGACGGCCCGAAGGTTTCACACCGGCCACCCGCTCTGCACTGGCCGTTGCCCGACGGACCGGCGGGCGCGCCGGGGTGGCCGCCCTGACCGTGGCCCTCGCCTCCCCCGAACTGGTGGTGGCCTGAGATGACCCGCCTGCCCTTGATCGCTGCCCGCAAAGGACGCCGAACGATGCCCATGAACCGACGGACCTTCCTCGGCCTGGGCGCCGGCGCCGCCGCCACGGGCACCGGCGCCTGGCTGGCCCTGGTGCGCGACCGGGCCCAGCAGTCGGCCGACGGCCCCACCACCACGACCACCTCGCTGGCAACCTCGGCATCGGGTTCGGCGTCGCTGTCCAAGGTCCTCGTGGTGGTCCAGCTAAGTGGCGGCAACGACGGGCTGAACACGGTGGTGCCGGTGACCGGTCGCTACCACGACCTCCGTCCGACCCTCGGCCTGGCCGATGCGGACCTCGTCGCCCTGGATGGCCTGGCCGGCTACGGGCTTCACCCGTCGCTGGCCGCGCTGGCCCCGGTCTGGGCGGCCGGGGAGCTCGCCGTGGTCTCGGGCATCGGCTACCCCGACAACACCCGTTCGCACTTCACAGCCCTGGACTCGTGGTGGACCGCAACCCCCGGCCAGCCTTCCACCACCGGCTGGCTCGGTCGCTGGCTCGACGCCACCGCACCCGACGGCGAGCCCGACCCCCTGCGGGCCGTCACCATCGGCCGGGGATCACCGGCACTGCGCGCCGACCGGTCGCCGTCCACCGCCATCATCGACCCGTCGGGCTTCGCCCTGGCCACCCCCCGCGGAGTGGACGCCGACGGACTCGCCGCCGCCTTCCTGGGCTGCGCGACGCCCGTGACCGGCCAGGATTTGCGGGCGGCGGCGCAGCGATCGGTCACCACCACCTTCGACGTGCTGGGACGGGTGGCCGACGCCGACCTCGGCACCGTTGGTCCCGCGTTCCAGCGCCCCGCCCCGACCGGCGGCGGTGGTGGTGGTGGTGGTGGTGCCGAGGTAGCCGGTGAGTACGTGGCCGGTGACGTCACCACCGGGCTGTCGGCCGCCGCCAACCTGATTGGCCACGACCTCGGCACCCGCGTGATCCTGGTGGACGCCGGCGGGTTCGACACCCATGCCAACCAGGCCGACACCCACCAGCGCCTGCTGGCCGACGTCGGTGGTGGCGTCGCCGCCTTCCAGCGGGCCGTCGAGGCCAGCGGTCGCGCCGACGACGTGGTGCTGGTGACCACCAGCGAGTTCGGTCGGCGAGCCAGCGAGAACGGCAGCGGCACCGACCACGGCAACGGTGGCACCTCCTTCGTGGTCGGGCCCGGCGTCCGAGGCGCCCTGGTGGGGTCCCCCGACCTGGCAAACCTCGACGACCAAGGCGACGTGACGTCCGCCATCGATGTGCGTTCGCTGTACGCCGCCGCCCTCGCCTGGCTGGGTGGCCCAACCGACGAGGTCCTCGGCAAGACCTACGACACCTACGACCTGCTGCGCTGAGGGGGAGAGCCTCCTACGCTCCCGGGGTGACGCACCCCGACTCGCAGGTCGAGCTGGCCGGGGCGTTGACCCGGCTCCTGGCCGCCGTCGGGCATCGGGGCGGGGTCACCGTGGAAGGGCTCCGACGCCTGTCGGGGGGCGCATCCCGGGAGACGTGGTCGTTCTTGGCCGTCGAACCCGCCGGTGACCGGCAGGCGCTGATCCTCCAACTCGTGCGACCCGGGCTGGCACTTGGCGGGCCATCGCTGGCGACCGAAGACGCGCTGCTCGCCGCAGCACGGCAGGCCGGCGTACCCGTGCCTGACGTGGTGGCCGATGCCGAGATGGTGTCGGCGTTCGTGGGCGAAGGCCGGGTCACCGCCCACGTCGGCGGCGAGACGCTGGGACCCCGCATCGTCCGCCACCAACGCTTCGCCGCGGCCCGGACCGTCCTGGCCGGGCAGTGCGCCCGGGCGCTCGCCGCCATCCACTCGATCGATCCCGCCGAGGCCCCGGGTCTTGAACCGGTCGACACCCTCGGACGCCTGCGCGACGGCCTCGACCTCGTGGGCGAGGCCCGGCCCGCCTTCGAGCTGGCCCTGCGCTGGCTGGCCGACAACCGTCCCCCGCCCGGGCCCGTCTCGGTGGTGCACGGCGACTTCCGCGTCGGCAACCTGATCGTCGACGAGACCGGGCTGGGCGCCGTCCTCGACTGGGAGCTGGCTCACCTCGGTGATCCGCTCGAGGACCTCGGCTGGCTGTGCGTGCGGGCCTGGCGGTTCGGCGGTGAGGGCGAGGTCGGTGGGGTGGCACCTCTGGCCGAGCTGCTGACCGCCTACGCCGAGGCGACCGGGCGCGGGGTCGACCCGGACGCCGTGCGTTGGTGGATCGTGGCCGGCACCCTCACCTGGGGCCTGATCTGTGCCGTGCAGACCCGCCGCCACCTCGACGGCCACGTCCGCTCGGTCGAGCTGGCCGCCATCGGTCGGCGGGTGTGCGAGACCGAGTACGACCTGTTGCAGCTCCTCGCACCGACCGCTCCCGAAGCAGCCGAGGCCGGGGACGCCGGACCGGGACCGTCCCCGCCGGCCCGAACGCCGGAAGCGATCCACGAGCCGGACGGCCACGGCCGTCCAACAGCCGCCGAGCTGGTCGACGCCGTCCGGGAACACCTGGCCGAGGCGGTTGCGCCGACGCTTTCGGGCGCCGCCGCCTTCCAGCTGAAGGTGGCGGGCAACGCTCTGGCCATCGTGGCCCGTGAGCTCTCCGAGCCGCTGATCACCGCCGCCACCGCCGAGGTTCGGCGATCGGCGCTGGCCGGCCTCGGGGTGGCCGACGAGGCGGCCCTCGCCGCGGCGATCCGATCCGGTTCGCTCGACGCCGGTCCTGCGGTGGTGTCGGTGATCCGACCCGCGGTCGTCGACCGCGTCCGGGTAGCCAACCCCCGGTGGCTGGAGGGCTCGGACCGCTCCTGGATACCGTGAACGGCCTCGTTCCCGGTCCGCCTCGCCGAGCCAGCCTGCCGTCGCCTCGGTGTCGGTACCGTGGAACCCGGCGGCCTGCTGCGTCGTCACAACGGCACCCGACCCCGAAGAGGCCCCGTGTACCCCTCCGCTCCTCGTCGTGCCCGAACCGCTCGCCTGGCCACGGCCCTTGTGCTCGCCTCCCTCCTGGCCGGCTGCGGCATCGATGCCACTGACGGCGCCGTCAGCACGTTTGGGGGTGGGTCGCCCACCCCAGCCCCGACCACCACCGCCCCGCTGCCGCCGTGTGACGACTCCGAGGGCGGCGACACCGGCGGCACGGTCGGCGTCGACGACGAGCCCCCGACCTGCTCGAAGCCCAGCGACACGACCACTCCGAACAACGAGACCACCACCACCGACCCGGACAGCCCCACCACGACCGAGCCGGACACCACGACCACGGTGATCGACAGCGGATCGACCGGTGCCGATGGCTACGTCGAGGCCCTGGCGGCCTCGCTGGCGGGTAGCGAAGACCTCGGCGCGCCGGTGAGCGTCGAGCAAGCCGAGTGCGTTGCGCCGCGCTGGGTCGCCACCTTGGACCCGGCCGTCCTGGCCGACCTGGGCATCTCGCCCGACGAGTTGGCCGACGGCGACATCGCCACCGAGCTCGACGAGGTGATCGCCATGCCGGAGGCCACCGAGATGGTGGCCGCCCTGACCGACTGCGGGATCGACCTCCAAACCTCCATCATCGAAGAGATCGGCGCCGAGAACGACCTCACCGTCGAGCAGATGGAGTGCATCGTCGACGCCCTTCCCGTGGGCTACATCGAAGACCTGGTGGTCATCGGCCTGGCGGAGGGCAGCGACGCCCTCGACTCCGACCCCGCCCTGGCCGAGCCACTCACCGACGCCCTCATCGCCTGCCAGTGACCGGCCGCGCACGCCGGCGGGTTCGATCTCGTGCGTCGACGAACGTTTGCGCGGTTGCGAGCGTGCGAGCCACTGCAGCAAACGCCGGCGAGTTGCCGCAGCGAAGCGAGGACCTGATTCGGCGGAACCAGCGATCGACCGCCGAAGGCGGGCCACGAGCAGTGACCCGGTCGAGTCGTAGCTGGGCGCGGACCGTGCGAACGATGCCGGTACCGGCACGAGTCAACCGCTGAACGACCAGGTCCCGCCGTCGCGGTAGGTCTTCAGGAGGCGGCGGGCCACCGACTGGATGTGGACCTCGTCGGGGCCGTCGTAGATGCGGGCGAAGCGTGCTGTCCGGTACATGTGGCTCAGTGGGGTGTCGTCGGTGAGCCCGGCTGCGCCGTGGGCCTGCACGGCGCGGTCGATCACGTCGTGGAGCATGCGGGCGCCGACCACCTTCACCGCACCGATCTCCACCCGTGCATCGCCGCCGCGATCGACGGCGTCGGCGGCGTGCAGGGTCAGGAGGCGGCAGGCCTGGATCTGGGCGTAGCTGTCGAACACGTGCTGCTGCATGAGCTGCTTGTCGGCCAGCGGACCACCGAAGGCCGAGCGTGCCGTCAGTCGGCTGCACAGGAGGTCGAAGGCGCGCTGGGCCTGGCCCAGCCAGCGCATGGCGTGGAAGATGCGCCCCGGACCGAGCCGTTCCTGGGCGATGACGAAGCCCCGGCCCCGCTCACCCAGCAGGTGGTCGGCCGGCACCCGCACCTCCTCGTAGCGCACCTCGCAGTGCCCGCCCCGGATGCCCAGCACCGGCGTCTCCCGCTCGATGACGTACCCAGGGGTGTCCGTCGGCACGATGATCATGGAGAAGGCGGCATGGTCGGGGGCGTCGGGCTCGGTCCGGCACATGACCGTCGTGTAAGCGGCCCGCTGCGCGCCGGTGGTGAACCACTTGCGGCCGTCGATCACCCACTCGTCGCCGTCGAGGGTGGCGCTGGTCTGCAGCTGGGTCGGGTCCGACGACGCCACGTCGCGCTCGGTCATGGCGAAGCTGGGCCAGATCTCGGCCGCCACCAGCGGCTCCAGCCACCGCCGCTTCTGGGACGCGCTGGCGTGGGCGTGGAGCATGAGCGAGTCCTGCAACGTGAACGTGCCCAGGGCCAGCTGGCCGTACTCGCTGCGGCCCTGCACCTCGTTGACGAACACGTAGTCGGCGAAGGCCATGGCGCCGCCTCCGAGCTCGGCCGGGTGACCGAGCGCCCACAGCCCCTCGTCCTTGGCCTGGCCCTGCAGGTCGACGATCAGGTCGGCGGCCTGCTCCCCACCACGGTGGAGGACTGGTTCGGCCGGCTCCACCCGCTCGACCATGAAGGCCAGGACCTGGTCGCGGATCGGTCGGACGTGGGCGGGAACCTCGAAGCCGGGCACGGCAGCGCTCCTCGATCGACGGCGCGCCGACCCTACGGGCCGTTCCTGGCCCGATGACGACCTGGCGAGGGGCCGACGGCAAAGTCGCGAAAACGGGTTTCCGTCGGGCCGCCGCCGTGGTTGGATGTCGGGACCGAAGAAAGGAGGTGGTCCACATCAACGACAGTTCTCATGGGACTTCGGAGGTGGCTGGCCGCTAGTGCGGCTTGGCTGGATCTTCATTGGCGAAACCCCGCCAGACACCCGGCGGTCCGGTGATCGGGAGCTCGTCCCGCTCGATGCATTGCGCACCGGTCCGCTGCACAACCAGTACCGACCGTGAGGGAGGCGTCCACCCGGGCGCCTCCCTCCGTCGTTCCCGGGCGGTGGCCCGGGCCGGATCAGGCGAGGGTGACCAGCTCGAGGAAGTCGTCGTGCCAGTGGTCGACGTCGCCGTCGGGCATGAGCAGAGCCCGGTCGGGTTGGAGGGCCTCCACGAACTCAGCGTCGTGGCTGACCACGATGAGGGTGCCGCCCCAACTCGAGAGCGAGTCGGCCACCGCGGTGCGCGAGCCGGGGTCGAGGTTGTTGGTGGGCTCGTCGAGCAGCAACACGTTGTGGCGGCCCCCCACCAGCTGGGCCAGGGCCAGCTTCGTCTTCTCGCCCCCCGAGAGCGTCGAGGCGTCCTGGAAGACCTTGTCGCCCACCAGGCCGAACATGCCGAGCAGGGCCCGGAGCTGGCCGTCTCCCATGCCGCCGGTGGCCTCGCGCATGTGCTCCACCAGGTCGGCGCCGGCGTGGATGCCCTCGTGCTCCTGGGCGTAGTAGCCGACCGACACGCCCATCCCCCACCGCACCGAGCCCACTAGCGGCGCGGCGATGCCGGCCAGCACCCGTAGCAGGCTGGTCTTGCCGGCCCCGTTGAGTCCCATCACCAACACCCGGTCACCCCGCCCGGCGTCGAAGCAGACGTCGTCGAACACGTCGAGGCCGGGGTAGCTCACCGCCAGTTCGCTGGCTTCGAGCACGGTGCGGGCGCAGTGCGGCGGCTCGGGCAGGCGGAGCTTGAGCACCTTGCGGGCCACCGCAGACGTCGGCCCGCTCTCCTTGAGACGGTCGATGCGCTTCTCGAGGCTGTGGGCCATGGAGGCCTTGGTGGCCTTGGCGCCGAAGCGGTCGACGATGTGCTGCAGCCGGTCTATCTCCTTGGCCTGCATGGCGATCTGCTTGGCCAGCCGCACCTCGTCGGCCTCACGACCGGCCACGTACTGGGAGTAGGTGCCCTTGTACTCGTGCATGGTGCCGGTCGTGGTGTCGCCACCGCGATCGAGGTGGATCACCCGGGTGATGGCCTCGTCGAGCAGGTCGAGGTCGTGGCTGATGACGATCAGCGCGCCCCGGTACGACGCCAGGAAGTCGAGCATCCAGACCTTGGCGTCGGCGTCGAGGTGGTTGGTGGGTTCGTCGAGCAGCAGGACGTCGGACCCGGCGAAGAGGATGCGCACCACTTCCACCCGACGGCGCTGGCCACCGGAGAGGACGCCGAGCGGCAGGTCGAGCTTTTCGTCGGCCAGGCCGATGCCGGCGGCGAGACGTCTGACCTCGCTCTCGGCCGAGTAGCCGCCGTCCATGCGGAACCGCTCGATGGCACGGGTGTAGCGGTCGATGGCCCGCTCGGTCGGGTCGTTCTCCATGGAGAGCTGCAGCTTCTCCAGGCGGTCGAGCGCCTCGTCGAACCCTCGCCCCGACAGCACGTGGCGCAGGGCGGTGACGTCGTCGGGGACCATGTCGAGGCGCGGGTCCTGGGGCAGGTAGCCAAGGCCACCCTGGTAGCTGACCGACCCGCGAGCGGCCTGCTCGGCGCCGCCGATGACCTTGAGCATCGAGGTCTTGCCGGCCCCGTTGCGACCCACCAGGCCGACCTTCTCCCCGGCGCGCACGGTGAAGGTCACGCCGTCGATGAGGGTGACACCACCCACGTCGACCCGGAGCCCACTGACCTGCAACACGGCGGTCCAGGGTGCCAGAGCGATCAACGCGTCCCACCATCTGATCGGTGTGACCGATGGCGGGTCCGGTGACAGGTTGGTCGTGGCGGACGGCGGTCAGCGGGTGACGCGCTCGGTACCCCCTTCGACCAGGCGCTCGACCTCGGCGACGGCCGCCTCGACGTCGTCGAGGTCGAGCTCGACGGGGCCGCCGGGGGTCAGGAACAAGAAGGTGACCCGGGCGACGGGCTCGCCGGTGGTCGCGGCCACGGCCAACGCGTAGGACGCGCCCTGAAGGCGGTACCCGTCGACCCGGCGGTCCAGGTCAGCCGGGTCGCTGGTTCCTGCGGTCTTGTAGTCGACCACCACGATGCCGGCGGGGGTCCGGTAGAGCAGGTCGATGTAGCCCTCGAGCAGCCGACCGCCCGGGGTGGGGGTACACGCGTAGACCTCCCGCCAGTACGGGCCCTGGGTGGCCGCACGGACCACCGGCGAGGCGAGGGCAGCGCGGACCAGCCCAGCCACGTCGGCCCGACGGTCGCCGATGGCCTCGGCCTCACATTGGGCGGCGACCGCAGCGTCGAGGTCGGCGCCGGTGGCCAGGTCGATGGTCTGCAGGGTGGCGTGGACGGCCCGCCCGACGGCGGTGCCGTAGCGACCCTTGAGCCACGGCGGCAGGTCGAGATCGGTCGGACGCTTTTGCAGCCCGGCGACCGGTGGATCGGGATCGGCGGGGTCGTCGGCGAACGGATCGGCGCCGGACCGATCGCCTTCGGGTCGCTCGTCGTCGACGGGATCGTCATCGGTGGGCTCCGGGGCACCTTCGTCGGTGAGGGCGGTGGCGGCCACCGTGGTCGGTCGCGATCCGTTGCCCAGTGCCTGGGCCAGCTCGGCCTCCCAGACCGAGAAGGGATCCGGCGCCTCGGGGGGCGGGCGGGGCGTGGGCGCCTCAGCCTGGGTGTGGGCGTCGACGGCGTCGGGCAGGGTGTCGAGGCGGTCGCCGGTGCCGTCGACGAGCAGCTCGGCGTTGGTGCGCTTGGCCTGGGCGGGCGCCTTGGGCCGGGCCTTGCGTTGCAGCGAGATGACCAGGTGGTCCTTGGCCCGGGTGCAGGCGACGTACAGGAGGCGGATGCGCTCGTCGAAGCCCATCTGCTCGTCGATGGGCTGCCAAGCGTCGAACTCCGCGGTGCTGAGGTTGCTCCCGAACTTGTAGCCCACGGGACCGGTGGGCGGGAACACCACCTGGGCCGGTGCGTGCCGGTTCTGGGGCGCAGTGGACATGCCGCTCACGATGGTGATGGGGAACTCCAGGCCCTTGGCGGCGTGGATGGTCATGATCCGCACCGCGTCGTCGTCGGTCTCAGGTAGCACGGCCTCGGCCACCCGCGAGGTCTCGCTGGTCTGGCGGGTGACCCACAGGAGGTAGTCCCGCAGCCCACCGTTGGTGGCCTCGCTCCACTCCCGCGCCTGGTCGATGACGAAGCGGAGGCGGCGCCACACGTCGCGGGTCCGGCCCTCGGCGAAGCCCAGCTCAAAGGCTCGGCGGTCACGGGCGATGCGGTCGAGCAGCTCACCGGGTGTCCGCCAGTGCCGTTCGCCGTGGAGCTCCCGCAGGTAGGTGAGGCCGGCCAGCACGGGCCCGTCGGTCACGGTGTCGGGCTGACGGGCCAGGTGGTTCCAGTGCCCCCCCTGGGTCACCTTGAAGGTGAACAGGTCGTCGTCGCCGCAGGCGAACAGGGGGGTGCGCAAGGCCGCCACCACGCTGAGGTGGTCGGTGGGATCGTCTACGGCCCGCAGGGCCATGAGCAGGTCGCGCACCGCTCGCGACACGTAGACCAGCGAGCTCGACTCGGCCCGGTACGGGATGTGCGCGGCGTCGAGGGCGTCCTCGAGGAACGGCAACGAGGTGCGGGCCGGGACCAGCACCGTGATGTCGCCCAGGCAGGCCGGCCGCCAGACCTCCTCTGCGTCGGGATCAGCGTCTCGCCGGCCCACGCTCCAGCCCTCGGCGACGGCGCGAGCGATCGTGTCGGCCACTCCGGCGGCCTCCTCGGTGCGCAACGCCGCAGCGTTCCCCTCGGCGCGCACCGATCGGGCGATGACCGAGACGGCCGGTCCGACCGGCGGACCGGGGCGGACCGCAGCGAGGTCGACGTAGTCAGGTTGAGAGGGGACCGGAACATCGACCTCGCCCGCCTCGGCCATCAGCCGACCGAAAGCGTGGTTGACCCATTCGATCACCGGCGCCCCGGTACGGAAGTTGGTGGACAGCTCCACCAGGCGTCCACCGCGACCCAGGCGGTCCCGGGCGCCCAGGAAGACCGAGATGTCGGCCCGCCGGAACCGGTAGATCGACTGCTTCGGGTCGCCCACCACGAACAGCTGCCCGGGTTCGGTGGGTACTTGGTCCCACGGCAGCGTTCCGGCGTCTTCACCTCCAGGGTCGGCGGCGGCGATCCGCACCGCCAGCTCGATCTGGATCGGGTCGGTGTCCTGAAACTCGTCGAGCAGGAGCCGCTGGTAGCGGTCGTGTAGGCGCTGGCGGATCGCCGCTCCGTGCTGCGGATGGGTCACCAACGACCGCGAGAGCACCAGCAGATCGTGGAAGGCGAGCTGGCCCGCCGCCTGGCGCGTGCGAGCTGCGTCGAGGGTGAACCCACGCAGGGCGGTGGCGATCCGCCAGGCGCAGGCCTGGGTGACCTCGCCAACCACCTTGGCGAGCGCGTCGCCGGCCCTGGTCACGCTCTCCCTCACTGCCGTGCAGTCTCCGCCCCAGTTGCCCTTTGCCCCGCGACCACCCACCCGGAAGCTCGGTGGCTCGGTGGACCCGTTGCCCTTGAGCTCGTCGAGCAGGTCGAGCTCGTCATCGAGTTGCCGCAGCCGACCGACGTACTCGGTGATCTCGCCGATGCGTGCGTACAGCTTGTCGTTCGAGTCGGTGCAGTCGGCCGCTGCTGCGCAGGCGTCGTCCATCATGCGCAGTGCTTCGCCCACCCGGATCTTGAGCGCAGGCGGTTCGTCGGCCAGCTCCGGGACCCGTCGCTCCACCAGGTCCCAGTTGCGGTCGAACTCCAGGGCGAGCGACCGGAGGGCCCCTGGCTTCACGCCGCTACCGAAGAGCAAGAGCAGCGTCCGCTTGAGCGCCGGGTCGGTGAGGAGGTCGTCTCGGAAGGAGGCCCAGCGCCGTTCGAACTCCACCTCGGAGCTCACCTCGTCAAGGATCTCGACCCGAGGCGGGAGACCGGCCTCGATGGGATTTTCCGACAGCACCCGTTGCGCAAAGGCGTGCAGGGTGCCGATGGCGGCGCCGTCGAGCTGGTCGATGGCCAGCTGGCACCGCGCCGCCACCGCCAGGTCGGCGGCGGCACTGGTGAGACCGACCGTGGCCGCCTGTTCGGCCGCCTGTTCGAGACCCTGGCGGATGCGGTCGCGCAACTCGGCGGCCGCCTTCTCGGTGAAGGTGATGGCGGCGATGGCCCGCAACTCGGCGGTCCCGCTGGTGACCAGGTTGAGGACGCGAGCCACCAGCGCCGTGGTCTTGCCCGACCCGGCGCCCGCCTCCACGAACAGCGTGGAGCCGAGGTCGGTGGTGATGCGGTCGCGTTCGGCCTGGTCGGGCGGAGCGATGGTCACCGGTCCGCTTCTCCTGCGTCGGCGCCGGTGGCCACCAAGGCCAGGTACGAGGCCATCACCGGGTCGTCGACCTTGCGGTCCCAGTGGCGCAGGAGTTCGGCCGTGCCCAGGCCGTCAGGATCGCAGTAGCGGCAGTCGGGGCGCGTCCAGGTGGTGTGAGGCCCGGGATGGGGCGGGAACAGCCCGCTCTCGATGCCGTCCACGATCGTGGACGTGGCCTGGCCGACGCTGGCCAGGACGTCGTCGGTGACGGCGTAACCGATCCGCTTGAAGCCGCCGGATGTGGAGGTGAACCAGTACTCGGCCCGGACGGGGCCAACGGGTCCGCCGCTGGTGTCGAGCACGTGCTGGCGCGCCGCCTGGCTGTAGACGGCCAACTGCAGGCGACGCCCGGCCTGGTGGGGATCTTCGGCGCTGAGGCCCTTGTAGGACTTGGTCTTGCCCGTCTTGTAGTCGACCACGTGGAGGGTGCCGTCGTCGCCCTGATCGACCCGGTCGGCCTTGCCGCGTACCGGCACGGTCCGGCCGTCGGCTAGGGGGAACAGCACCGGTGGGGCCCCGAGATACCCGAACGGCAGCTCGGCAGCGACGGGACGGGTGCCGGTGGCGCGACGGTGCCGGTCGTCCTCGACGAGGAAGCGCTCGAGGTCGTCGAGGATCCGCCGTCGGTCACGCTCCCAGAAGATCTCTCGACCGGTGAGTCCTCGGCGGTGGTAGTCATCGCATGCGTCGGCGGCGATCTCGGCCAGGCGCCGGCGGTCGCCATCCGCCCAGGCCGTGGCGGGATCCGGCACCCGCCCCTCCGCCAGGACCTCCTCGACGAACGCCTCCAGGACGACATGGACCAGGTTGCCCCGGTCGAGCGGGGTGATCTGCAGGGCGTCCTCAGGCACCTCGAGGGGCTCGATCCGCAGGACGTGGGCCAAGAGGTAGGCGTGCGGGCACTTGGCCCAGGCCTCGAGGCGCGTGGCCGAGGTGCCGTGCCGGGCCGGCGACGGCACGGCGAGGCCGGCCAGGTTGCCGTCGAACCGGGTCAGGTCGGTGCTCGAGCGGCCATCGAGGGCGTCGACGCCCGCCGCCAGGGTGGCGTCGACGGAGGCGGCTGCGGCGAGGAGCCCCCGACGTGGGGGTGCGGATGCGAGAAGTGCCCGGAGCCGGTGCTCCTGGGCGGTGCCGGGCGGACCGTCCCGGCGCAGCCCGGCGTCGAACGACTCGATGTGGGTGACCCAGCTGACGTTCGCGTCCAGCAGGTCCCTGCTCCACCAACGTGCTCCGGCCAACACGGTGGCCACGTCGAGCACCCAGCGCGACGGCACCCGGTCACGGCTGCGGCGCAGGTCCCCGCGAGGGACGCACAGGACCTGGGACCCGGCACCGCTGATGGCGGCGAGGAACTGGTGGTGCAGGCGGTCGACGTGGCCGCTGCGCAGCGCCAGCTCACCCCGGGTGGTCTCCCGTTCGTCGTCGGGCAGGAGTGAATCGTCGCGAAGGGTGGACGGAAAGGTGCCCTCGGCCATGCCGACCACGATCACCAGGTCCAGGTCGACGCCCGCCCCCATCGTGACCGGACCGACGAGCACCCCTTCGCCGAAGCGACCGGTGCGACCCAGGTCCGACTCCAGCTCCACGGCCAGGGTGCGGTTGAAGACGTCGAGCTCGGTCGCCCCTTCGATCGCATCGAGGGCACCGAGGCGGTCCAGGGCCAGCTCTAGGCGGTCCGCGGCCCGGCGCTCCGCCTCGGGCCACCGGCCGCGCCGGGCCGCCCCCCCGAGCAGGTCACCGAGGAGGACCTTGGCCCAGCGCACCCGTTCTCCCCACGGCCGGGTCTCGGCGGCCGCTGCCTCCATGCGGTCGACCAGGCCGACCACGAACGCCCGCAGGGAACGGGCCCGCGCCGCATCATGGCGCAACCGGTCCGCCCGCCCCGCCGGTCGGTCGCCGTCGGCTCCGGCCTCGTCGGCTCGTGCGGACTCGACGGCCCCGGCATCGAGTCGATCGGCGTGCTCGGCGAGCAGCTCGTCCC
>JAABUN010001178.1_pt1 | contig 60727 bp, 72 predicted proteins | sample 5559311 | NCBI WGS metagenome assembly JAABUN01 (sample SAMN10711877, study PRJNA513370) | rock metagenome | isolation source: Antarctica rocks | place: Antarctica: Victoria Land, Siegfried Peak sud
ATCGGCGCGCGATAGGCTCGGCAGGTTGGAGGGTGTTGCCATGTGCCGAGCGAATCGTACTCGCCCGCGTCGGGGGAAGCCCTAAAATGCAGTCAACCCCGGGATTTTGCCCCGGTTACCATAGAAAGTCCATTGGTTTCCGACACCGTTCAGCGCCGCCTTGGGCTTGGAGACCGCCGCTGGTCCGAGGTTCACCAGGACCTGTTCATCACTTCTGTCAACGAGGCGATGCAGGAAGTGCTGCTTGCGGTCTCCGCCTTCATCGTGTCGCGCACAGTGGGCATCGGGGTCACCGACGTCCGGCGCGGGACCGGGCGGCGCATGGCAACCCACGGCATCGACACCGTTCCCCTCGGATACGGCATCTGGGACGTGCCGCCTGCGACGGACCGTGCAGGCTTTGGTTGGCCGTCTGCGCGCGCAGAGGAAGGGAGGCTCTGATGGACGGCTCTGGAAAGGGTCAGGCGCCGACGCCCAAGCCGGGGAACGCGGACGAGCTGCGTGCGGCGGCGCTAGCGATGGAACAGGCTGCCTGGCGCGAGGGCATCGACGGAACCGGGCCGCTTGGGGTGTGGGTGACGGCGATGCGTGCCGCACTGGTGATCTTAGCTGACGTTTGTGACGGCCAGCTCAACCAGGCGATGGAAACGGTGCGCGACGCAAAGGCCACGACCGAAGGCGAGCTGAAGAAGCTTCTGGTGGCCAGGGACGAGGCTGGCAGGTTGCTCGAACAGGCCCGGATGGCACAGGTCGGGTTCGAGGTGCAGAAGGAGAAGCTCATTGCCGGTCTCGTGGACACTATCGTGCCGCAGATGGTGGAGGCGGTCGGGAAAGCGGTTGTGATCCGTCAGGTGCGGTTCAATCAGAAGGTGCAGTGGGGCCGGGCCGCGGGGATCGCTGCCGCGGCCTTGGCCCTTGTGCTGGGAGGCTTCGTCTGGGGCACCTGGGCGCCAGACAACTCCGTAGCTGCTGGTGCCCTGGCCCTGGAGCGGATCAGGCAGTGCCAGGCCGCTCCGATCAAGGAAGCTCGCACTGGCGAGACCTTCTGCACCCTGAAGTCGCTGCTATCGGCAACATAGAGGAGGTACGTTTGCCCCGCATCGGCTACGGGCGTTACGAGCGCGTCGGCCCGGCACAGGAAAACGTGCGGCAGGGGACGATCATTCGTTCCTTGCCGGTCCGGGACGTGGTGGTGGCGCACCTTGGCCAGCCGGCCCACCACAGCGAGATCGCGCGGGCGGCCAGGCGTTCGGCCGCCTCCACCTTGAGCGTCCTGTGTAGCCTCGTGAGGTCAGGCCTAGCCGTGCGGTGCAGCAAGGGGGTGTTTGCGGCCGCTGGGGCGAACTCCCCAGGTCTGGACAGGTCCGGGCAGGCCGTTCGCGCCACGCGAGGCGATGCTTGCGCGTCCACAAGCGAGGAAACCTGATGCGCCCCTTGACCTCCACCGCTTCGCCTCGCCGCATGGAGCACGTCTGCATCGGATGGCAAAGGCTCCATGTCATCCTGCTGGCGTCCGCTGCCGTTGCGCTCGCAATGGCAGGCGGTGGCCGAGCATTCGCGCAGGTGACGCCAGAGACCATGAACGGCGTTCCGCTGCTGCCGATCCCGACCTATGAAGAGACTGGCCTGCCGGCGTTCACCATGCCGACCGGGGCGACTGCCCTTGGCAGCGACATGCCTGCGGGTGGGGACGGAAGCACTCCCGGCACCGGTACTGGTGACGGAAGCGCTGGAGCGACGCCCGGCACGGGCAACGGGGACGCCATTGGCAGCGCCGCGTCGTCCTGGAACCAGTATGCCGGGCAGGCCGTCGGCTCCGGCCAGTGCGTGGCCTTGGTGCAGGCGGCTGACGCCAGCGTGGGCCTGACACGGACCTGGGCGCAGGGCGCTCAGGTGCAGGGCAACACCGAGCTGCGTCCCGGCACCGCCATAGCGACGTTCGACAGCACGGGGCGCTACGCCAACGCGACGAACGGCAGCAGCCATGCTGCCATCTACCTTGGGCAGAACGCCCAAGGCATACAGGTCATGGATCAATGGTCCGATCATGCGGCGTCGTATCGCACCATCTCGTGGAACAACCCCGGCGCCACGGCCGCCAACACAGGGAGCGCGTTCTATGTTGTCTCGCGTGCGTCTTAGCTTAATCGTTCCAGTCCTGCTCGGTTTCGGCCAGGTGCTGTCTGCGGGTGCGGCGGTTGCGGCGGTTGCGTGCCCGCGCACTTCCGGCGGCCATCATCTCCGGAGAGTGGACGGTGGTTCGCTCTACCTCGGCCGACCCGAGGACAATATTCTGCAAACTCCGGCCAGTACGCAGAGGGGTGCGAATGGTTCCGTCAACACCTGGCGCTTCAGCAATGCCGAGAACCTTACCTTGGTCTGCCGCTATGAGGGCACCCAAGCGGCGGTGACGTTGCCGCTTTCGGCTGGTTTAAGGACTTGCCGACAGGAAGCGGCCAGCAGCAGTTTCGTCTGCCAGTAGCGGTTCAAGGTGGTGCGCCGTTTGCGCCACGCCCGGGGATGGTTGGGGGGTCAGCAGCAAGGAGGTCCCATGCAGTCCCCGTCCGACCCAGCCCACCACCCTGGCCACGTCCCGGTTCCGGCTCTCGCCATGCGTCGCGGTGCCAGACCTGGCCAGCCTCGGCCTGCGTCCCGTGCTGCGCTGCTGGCGACTGCGCTCGGTTTGGCCGCGGTGCCCGTCGCCGGCACGGTGCTGGCCGAGCCGGTGCCGCAGACGATGAACGGCGTGCCGCTGCTGCCGATCCCGACCTACGAGGAAACCGGGCTGCCGCCCTTCATGATGCCCACGGGCGCCACCGCGCTTGATGCGAGCACCCCTCCGGGCAGCACCACAACTGGTGGCGACGGCTCGATGGGTGACGGCACGGGGACGGGCAGCACGGGTGACGGCTCGGGCAGCCAGTCCATGGCGTCCATGATGGGGCGGAGCTGGGGCGAGGCCGCCTCGCAGAACGCACAGACCATCGGGATCACGCCGGTGGCCCTGGCAGCGACGTGCCAGATCGAGGCGGGCGGGTGCCAGACCAACCCGGCGTCGTCCAGCACGACGATCACAGGCAGCTTCCAGATGCTGGACAGCACCTACACGGCGATGATGAACTCGGCCCTGGCGCGCAATCCGAGCCTGGCTGCCAACATCGTGCCGGGCCTGGCAGGCAAGCTGGACCCGGCGACCGAGAGCATCGCCGCTGCCGAGTATCTTCGGCAAGGGGCGGTGTCGCTGCAAAGCAACAACGTGCCCAATCCATCTGTGCTGGACGTGAGAGGTTACTACAACTTTGGGCCGAGCTACGGAACTTCCCTCGCCCGATCATCTCCAGATGCGCTTATGAGTGAAGTCGTATCACTCAGCGCCAATGGGTACAAGAACAATGGCATCGTCCCTGGCGTTACCACGGTAGGTTCCTGGAGGACATCAGTGACAAGCAAGATTGGTTCCTCGGCTTCGTCGGCGCCCGTTCTTTTGTCCAATAAGTAGAGGTCAACATGCTCAGACTAGTTTTGGCCGCGGCCTTGATCCCGTTGTTGGGGCAAGGCGCTTACTCGCAAGGGCTTCGGGCTGTCCAGGCGTTGCCAGGATACACTTGCATGGCGCTTGCAAACCCTCCACCAGCTACGCTTGATCCTACGAAAGGCACTCCTGTGCGCAACGCCCCGTCCCAGACAGCGCCGATTGCGAGTTGGTCGCCATCAATCGTTCTTGTCTCCGTTCCATTGCAGGCGACCTCCGGCTTTCTCCAGGCTGTCTTTGCAGACAAGCACACCGGCTGGATTGCTGCCGCTGACTTGCGGCCTTGGAGCAGCCCCAACAATCCGAACCGCCGTTGCATTCCCTCGGTCATGTCCGATGGAGGACTTGGTTTCGACTTTCGCTGATGGTGTGTGCATCCTTTGTGTAGGCATCATGGCTCGCGGTGCCGGATGTTCCGCATGGAAAGCTGTAAGCGCCTCCAGCCACGTGGCCACCCCGTCCGGCACGACCGAGGTTGCGCCGGTCCAACGCATGACGGTGGTCTGGTGGCAGGCGAGGCGCCGGGCCAGCTCGCGCACGGACCATCCCAGGATTGCGAGGCAGACGAGCAGCCGGTAGCTGGACATAGCGGCGGGCTGCGGTGCAGCTCTCACCCGCCCCGCCCCGCCTTGCCAGGGGCTTGGCGGGGTGTGTTCATTACGAACACAGGCCGCGCGGCCTTCCCGACGCCGTGCAACGCATGTCTCGCGGTTTCGACTTGGAAAGTCCAGGCACGAGGGCGCGTCATCAGCAGGTGCGGCCGGGATGCTGTTCATGCCAGCACGATGCTGCGCCCTGGCGCGAACGGCGCGTGTCTTGGTCCGGAGCCATCGACCAAGCGCCATCCGGTTCGCGCTGCTTCCTGGGATCGTGGGGCCGCATTCCAAAACCAGGACAGGCCTCATGCAAGATGCATCAACCCTTGTCAGCTCCGCTCTTGCCCCGCTTTGGGCCTGTGCTCCCTACATAGCTTTGGGCATGGCCGGGCTGTTCGCCTTCAGAACCGCGATGTTGCCGGTGAGGCGTGCGTCGAGCGGCAAGGGTGGCCTTGGAACCACGGCAGGGTCCCTGTTGCTGGCCTGCATCGCCCTGGGGTCCTGGGCGATGGCGGGGCACGCTCTCCTTGCGCAGTCACGACCAGCAGCTGTCGATCCCGGCGGGGCGAGCGTGGAAGCCGCCGGCGCCGTGGAAACTCTGTTAGCCGTGTTGGAGCAGTTCCCGCCCTACAGCCTGGCTGAGGCGGTGGTCCTGTTGACGCTGATGTTCGCCCTGCTTTGTCCGGCGACGCGACCGCGAGATGGGACACCCTCGGCGGGGGGACCCAGCCGGCCCGCAAGCAAGGCGCTCGACCACCTGCGCCAGCTCAAGGCGGAGCTAAAAGGCCGCAAGGGCGAGGACGCGGTGATCGTGACACTGGCCCGCCTGGGCCTGCCGGCGCTGCACGACGTGATCCTGCGGGACGGGCGCGGCCTGACGCAGATGGACCACCTGGTCCGGTTGCCGGGCGGGATCGCCGTGCTGGAGACCAAGACCTATGCGGGCCTCGTGACGGGCGAGGTCCACGGCAAGCAATGGACGCAGCACCTGCGGGGCGGCCGTTACCCGTTCCAGAACCCGCTGTTGCAGAATTACCGGCATGTGGCAGCGGTGAAGCTGGCAGTTGGCGCCGAGGTTCCCGTGCAGGGTCTTGTCGTGTCGGCAGGGACGGCACGGTTCTGCCCTGAGCTGGAGCAGGCCGTGCTCAAGCTGGATGACGTGGCGGCCCGGCTTGCCGGGATGCCAGGTCCGGCGTGCGACCAGGTCCGGATGGATGCGGCCTGGCAGGTGCTGACGGCTGCCGGCGCGCGCAGCCCGGGCCTGCGCGGGGCACACCTGGAGCAGGCGCGAGGGCGGAGCATGGCCGCGGAATGACCGGCTCCGCCGCCTGTCGGGGGCACGCCCAAGTTGGGTCCGTGGCGGGCATCGGCTTCTGGCCGCTGGGGACCGGTCGTGCTCGCGCCGCCCATGTGCCTGTTCGCGCCGACCTGGCGGACCTTGGCCGGGCTGACCGTCAACAGGGAGGAGCAGGCGAATGCCGACCAGGAACGAATTGCACGACCCGGATGCGGAGGCGGTGCATGACTGGCACGCGGCGGAGCGGGAGCGTTTGGGCAAGCTGCTTCGTTGCCCCGGGCCGCACCGTGTCACGGGCAGGGCACGAACCAGGATGCTGGCGGCTTTGGAGGCCCATCACCTTACCTGTCTAGCAACACTCAAAGCCCGTCACGCGACGGTTCAGGACTACGCGCGGTGGCGGTTCCAGCATTGGAGAGGTGGCGAGGTCCCTGTGGTGGACTTCGAGGCGTTGGACTCGGTTGAGGAGACGGATCGTCTCTACCTTCGGTTACAGGCCGAGGTCCGGATGGCGAGGCTGTCTGGCCTGCCGGTGGGCCAGCCGCCTGGGATGACGGCGTTCAGTGGCGGCGACTTGCAGTTCTGGCGGCGCTTCATGGCGGGGGAGCTGCCGCCCGGCGGCCCTCTTGCTGGCAGGGGTATGCGGGTGCGGGTGCTGGTGACGGTCTCGTGGCGGGACGGGGTTTGGCACGTTTGCTTCATGCAGGACTGGACGCATAGGGGCCTTGGCGTGTCGGAGGTGTTCGAGGACCTGGCCAACTCGACGTATCAGCATGCGCTGATGCTGGATGGGATGCAGCAGGCGGCGCGGGGCGGCGTGCGGGGCTGGCTGGGGCGCCTAGTGCCACGGGGGTGGCGTGCTGCGGCGCTGCGTCCGGGTTCGTTCCGGTTTTACGAGCACCTGCCGCCGCGGTGGCTGGCTGAGGAGGAGTTCAGTCTGGTGCGGATGCGTTTCCAGCGTGGCCGGTTCGGGTCGCCGCGGCGGGAGCCGTATGCGGTGGTCCCGGCCTTGTTGGCGTCGGTGCGGCGCGCGGCGTCGCGCGATACCAAGCCGCGGATTGAGGACGTGCTCCCCCAGCTTCCGCAAGCTGGCGGCAAGACCCCTCCCAGTCGCCTGCCGCTCGACCGGGCACGATCCGGTAGCCAGGACAGCAAGGGGATTGCTCGCAGGATCGGGCGTTATCTGGGTGAGCCTGCCTTCATCGCTGGATGCAGCCTGGCCAGCGCGCTGTTTGCGGCCCAGCACGGCCACCCGCACGCGGACGCCCCGGTGATCGGAATGGCTGCGGCCGCGGCTGGTACCGCTACGGGGGTGGGCATGACCAGGCTCTTGGTGAGGGAGGGCTACCGGGGAGGATGGAGGGTGGTCGGTGGCCTTGCCGTCAGACTTGCCTTCCTCCTGCTGTGCCTCGGCTTTGAGGTGTATGGCTTAAGCTGCTGGTGCGACGCCAACACAGCAGACCTGCCACAGATGATCCCGCAGCATATGGTCACTTTTGAGTAGGCCAAGGGCGCTGCTGCCGGGTTCCTGCTCGCGTCATCTTGACTGACAGTCGGCGCTGGCGCCCTAGCGGGCGATCTGTTTGCGCCGCTTTGGCGCACCTTGGCCGGGTTGACCGTCAACAGGGAGGAGTAGGGGAATGCCGACCAGGAACGAGTTGCACGACCCGGATGCGGACGCGGTGCATGACCGGCACGCGGGGGAACGGGAGCGTTTGGGCGAGCTGCTGCATGGCCCCGGGCCGCGCCGGGCCACGGGCAGGGCACGAAGCAGGTTGCAGGCGGCGTTCGACGTTCACCACCTTGCCTGCTTGAGGACGTTCAAGACCCGTCACGCGACGGTGCAGGAGTATGCGCGGTGGCGCTTCCACTCTTGGACCGGGGGTGGCGAGGCTCCGGTGGTGGACTTCGAGGCGCTTGGGTCGGTCGAGGAAACGGACCGGCTGTACGACCGGCTGGATGCCGCGGCCCGGACGGCAACGCTGTCGGGCCTGCCGGTGGGCCAGCCGCCCGGGATGGCGGCGTTCAGCGGCGGCGACTTGCAGTTCTGGCGGCACTTCAAGAGGGAGGAATTGCTGACCGGCAGCTATCACGCCCTGAAGGGCGCGCGGGCGCTGGTGACGGTCTCGGTCCGAGACGGGGTGTGGCACGTGTGCTTCATGCAGGACTGGACTTACGTGGGCGTTGATGTGGCGGAGGTGTTCCAAGACCTGGCCAACTCGGTGTACCAGGACGCGCTGATGCAGGCCGAGTTGCGACGTGCGATGCGGGGCGGCGTGCGGGGGTGGCTGGGGCGGCTGCTGCCGCGCGGGTGGCGGGTGGCGGCGCTGCGGCCGGGTTCGTTCCGGTTCTACGAGCACCAGCCGCCGGCGTGGCGGGTGGGGGAGGAGTTCAGCCTGGTGCGGATGCGGTTCCGCCACGGCTGGTTCGGATGGCCGCAGCGGGAGCCGTATGCGGTGATCCCGGCATTGCTGGCGTCGGTGCGGCGTGCGGCACCGTGCGCCGCCAAGACGCGGTCTGCGGGCGAAGTTTCCTGGCTCCCGTAAGGCTGGCCGGACTGGAGGTTGTGCGATGGCGATCTACCATTTGCGGCTGGGCATGGTGCAGCGCTCGAAGGGCCAGAGCGTGGTGGCGGTTGCGGCGGACCGTGCGCGGGTTTGGCTGCGCGACGAGCGGCTGGACCAGGTGATGGCTCCGCTGCCGGCCAAGCGCGGCACGGCGCCGGTGTTCTCAGAGGTGCTGCTGCCGGACGGTGCGCCGGAGCGGTTCCGGGATCGCGGGACGCTGTGGAACGCGGTCGAGGCGGGTGAGCGGCAGCGCAACAGCCAGCTGGCCCGCGAGGTCGAGTTTGCGTTGCCGTGGGAGCTGACGCAGGGGCAAGCGGTTGCGCTGGCCTGTGCCTACGTAAGGACGGCGTTCGTGGCGGACGGCATGATGGCGGACCTGAACGTGCATTGGGCGGTGCGCGACGACGGGCAGCTCAAGCCGTATGCCCAGGTGCTGCTGACGTGCCGGCGGTTCGGCTCGGGCGGTTTCGGCCCGAAGGAGATCGCGTGGAATAACAGGGCACTGGCGCTGGCGTGGCGTCGGCTGTGGGCGGAGATGGCGAACGCCTGCCTGGCGATGCACGGGCACGCGGCGCGGATTGACCACCGTTCCCATGCCGAGCGCGGCATCCCAGTGGAGCCGCAGAACAAGATCGGTCCCAATGCGGCCCGCCGTGCCCGGCGGGGGCAAGGGTCTGAGCGCGTGGACGAGCACGCCGCGATTGCGCGCCGCAATGCCGAGCAAGCTGTCCAGCCTGAGTAGCGTCGGCCGCGACCGGCGCTGCGTCACGATCAAGGCGGGATGACGCGCCTTGCCTGACGCTTGCTTCTTCTTCCGGCCTCGCCGCGGGTCAACCCCGGAGGCATGCGCCCTGGCGGGACTGGGGCGTGCCGGGCGCGGGCTTCTTGGGGCCTGCGCCCGGGGCGTCCCTGCCCTGCCATGGGGCGCGTGCCGGAGCCGCGCTGTGCGCGGCGCCCCGTGAGGGGCGGGGTTGACCCGCGGCGAGGCCGTCCGATGCTGGTTGGGTTGGCATCCGCAGGGGGCAGTGCTGGTCAAATCCGGCCCGGCAGCGTGCGCCATCCGGGCCGGAGGGTCAGTGGCGGATGAGCCACTCGGAATAGAGATACATGCCAGCAGCGATAATGACGGGTGCGGCCAGAGCAAGGATTTGAACGATATTCATGGCAGGATGCCTTTCAGGATGCGGCGCCCGGTGATGTGGAGTGACATGCCCATAGTAAGCCATAGTATCAGCTCGACTTTGGCCATTTCTGGTCATGCGTTGATCCAGAAGTGCGGCTCTGAGGCGATGTAGTCGAGAGCTGCGCCGAGCGGCATGGTTGCGATGCCGAACGGCCCTGGAGCGGCCCAGCGCTGGCCGTTCCACCAGAGCACCTGCACCGTGTCGGCGTCCCCGGTCGGCTTGAGCCTGGCGAGCGGCGCACCGGTGCGCTCGCTTGTGAGCGTGTAGCCGTGCCCTGCCTTGTGCACCGCGACGCCGCCGCCGCGCGCCTGGTTGAACGCCTCGATGCGCTCCCGCATAGGGTCGCTGGCCGGCAGGGTTGATCCTTTCTGGCGCGTGCGGAGTTGTCCGGCGGCAACGACACCACCGCGAGGCCACCATGGCAAGGAAAGCCGATCCTGGAACCGACCTTGGCCCCGTCGCCGAGGGAATGGCGCCGTTCGCCGGGTGCTTCACCCGCCCAACCTGGGCCAACCTGCTGGTCCTCGTTGCAGGCGCCCTCCTGTCCCCGGGGCGGCGCACGGTTGCCGCAGCGCTGAGCAGCGTGGGCCTGCGCGGGGCGGCGGGCTTCACCAACTACCACCGCGTGCTCAACCGCAGCCGCTGGTCGGGCCGGGCCGCGGCGCGTTGCCTGCTCGGCCTGCTGGTCGCCGCCTTCGTGCCGAGCGGGCCGGTCGTGGTCGGCATCGACGAGACCATCGAACGCCGCTGGGGCGCAAGGATCAAGGCGCGCGGCATCTACCGCGACCCCGTGCGGTCGTCGCAGGGCCATTTCGTCAAGGCATCCGGCCTGCGCTGGATCAGCCTGATGCTGCTCGCGCCCGTGCCGTTCGCCGGGCGGGTCTGGGCCTTGCCGTTCCTGACGGCGCTGGCGCCCTCTGAGCGCTGCGCCCAAACCCAGGGACGCCGGCACAAGCCGCTGACCGACCGGGCGCGCCAGCTTCTCCTGCTGCTCGCGCGCTGGCTGCCGGGCAGACAGGTCATCGCCGTCGCCGACAGCAGCTACGCCGCCATCGAGCTGCTCGCAGCCGTGCGCCGCCATGTGACCGTGATCACCCGGCTGCGGCTCGACGCCCGCCTGTTCGACCCGCCGCCGCCGCGCCTGCCTGGGACCAAAGGGCGCCCGCGCGTCTCCGGCGCACGCCAGCCGACGTTGCTCCAGCGCCTGGCCGACCCGAAAACAGGGTGGCAGCGCGTCACGGTCACGGGCTGGTATGGACAGGGCGAACGCCGGCTCGACGTCGTCTCGGGCACGGCGCTCTGGTATCACCCGGGCAAGCAGGTGCCGATCCGCTGGGTGCTGGTCCGCGACGCGGCCGGCGCGTTCGAGCCGCAGGCGTTCCTATGCACGGACCAGGCCGCCGACCCGATCACCATCCTGCAGCAGTTCGTGCGCCGATGGTCGGTCGAGGTCACCTTCGCTGAGGTGCGCCGCCATCTCGGGGTGGAAACCCAGCGCCAATGGTCGGACCTGGCCATCGCCCGCACCACCCCGTGCCTGCTCGCCCTGTTCTCGCTGGTAACACTCTGGGCCAGCACGCTCGCCGCACGCGGCCTCGTCCTGCCCAGGCGCGCGGCTTGGTATGCCAAGCCGGCCGTCACCTTTTCCGACACCCTCGCCGCCGTCCGCCGCCAGATCTGGACCGCACAGGCCTTCTAAACGTCCCCGAACGCCCGGGACATGGCTACAATCCCCCGCGCGCTCCTCGACAGCCTCACCGAAGCCGCGTGCTACCCAGCCTGAAATGGCCAAAGTCGAGATCAGGAACGCACTCCAAAATGGTCCATGTGGCGCGGTTATCCCGTAGGTGGCTGCCACGGCTGGCCCGATGGCTCCTGTAACGATGGATGCGACTGCAAGGTTGTTTGATGCTGTCGCGGTCAGTTTGAGTTGTTCGTTCCGGACGAGTTTGCGGCGTGCTTCGTCGTCCGGTGATGCCGGTTGGATCATAGCGGCTTCCTCTCAAGAGGGGACTGGCGGGGGCTGGCTCTGCCCCCGCGCGGTCTGCTGTGGTCAGGCTGGGCTGCACGCCAGGGCGTTTGCCCGGCGCCGGAGGGTTATGCCGTGGCATCGCTGAGGGGAGCAGAAGCAGACGAGATCGCGGCCTTGCAGCTTGGGAAGGCGTGCGATCAGGTGTGGCTGGGTATCGAGCCAGGCGTCGTATTTGTCGCACACCTCGTCGCGGGTGCCGTCGGGTCCGATGCGGAACGGGTTGCCCCAAGGCGATCCCCGGCCGATGTAGACGGCCCCAAGTGGGATGCCGTGCGTGTGCTTGTTGAGGATGCGCGGCATCGTGGTTGTCGGGACACGGGTTCCGGTGTGGTCCACCTGGACCGGGCCGCAGCCCTCGCAGATCGCGACGGGGAACACCCCCGATGCGGTGTCCTCGGGCGTGCTGATGCCCGCCAGGTCGCCAATGTCTTCGCCGAAGGTGTCCAGGGCGCATTGCTTGCAGAAGTCGGCCATGCCGTCCTCCTATGGGATGCGTTGCGAAGGATTGGCGGGGACCTGTCTGGTGGCCCCCGCCTTGTGGCGTTGTCCTGTTTATTCCTTGTCGAAGGCTGCGGCCCGGATGGCGACGGCCTGGCGGCTGACGCCCTGGCTCGGGGCCTGCATTCCCTCGTAGGGCTTCCAGTCCTGTCCTGTGACGTGGGCATAGGCGTCGATGGCGCCGTGGGCGGCGGCAAGCAGGGCGTATGACTGCAACCCGACCACGGCTGCGAACTCGCACGCGCGCTGCGCCTTGTTCTCGGTGCCGTCGATGCCGGGTCGGTCCTCGTCGCGGTCCTCGTTGGCGATGGCGCTGGTGAGCTGGCGGGCGATGGCGGCCTTGCCGTCGTAGAAGTTGCCTGCGCCGTGGGCGGAGCGCACGTAGGCGTCCACGATGCGTTGCAGGTGCATCTCAAGCGCCTTTTCGTTCAGGCTGCCGGCCAGGGCGTCCGCGGTCTTGACCAGGTGCTCCTCGTGGGCCTCGCGGGTGGCGTGGTAGTCCACCTCGTCCAGGCCATACAGGCGGCTGATCCTGGTTGCGACGCCTTCGTTGGCGCACACGCGGGCGGCGGTGGCGAAGGTGACGACGGCGCGGGCCTGTTGGCTGGCAACGCGGGGTGCGGGGGCTGCGGCCTTGGCTGCCTGCGGCGCGGCCTTGGCCTTCTTGCCAGCCGGGGCGGCCTTGGCATTGGTGATTGCGGAAGCCATGTTGGTGTTGCTGTCGGACATGATGCTGCTCATCCTGTTCTATGGCCGCCCCCTTGGTGTTTGCAGCACTGGGGGGGCAACCCGCTGCGGTCCTCATCAACCGCGACTTAGTTATCCCATATCAGCCCAAAGTATGCAACAGCAAAAGCAGGCCCAACCTGCTAATAATGCTGATTATATTCTGTCCGAGTGCCGCACTTTACTGTTGACGGCACCCCTGCCCCGGTCTGATCTTTGGAGGAGCCCCCGAGTTCTTTCTTGCTTGCTTTATGAATACTGCGGCTTCGCAGTATTCTATAACAGGCCGTCCTGGTGAGGTGTCTGTTCCCCGGCATCGCCCCGTCGTGAGGCCCTCTGACCAGGCTGGCAGGGGCAGGTCAAAGGCGCGCGATGGCGCGGGACCGGAGCCACGCGCAGCCGCCGCTTGGCGGGGAGCATGGCGAGGACCCACCCTTTGGCCTGCCCCTGCCAGCCTGGTGGGCCAGCTCACGACGGGCGGTGCCGGGGAACAGACACCCGGGCTGGAGCTGTGCTTGCTTCCTGGCTTGCGTGAGGGATCGTTACGGCGCAGCCGCGGAGACGCGCGCTTGCGCGGCTCCGTCGCCGCACTCGCGGCGATAGAGCCCGGCCCCCGCGGCTTCGCGGGGGACACGCCCAAAGGGTTGGGGGGAGGACTGGTGCTGACCTCCGGGACGATGCTGGCGTGGCACCAGGGAGCTGGGTGGCCGCTTATGGCCGTTCGCGCCACGCCGGGCGAGGTTCGGCGGTGCGGTGCGGGGATGACCCTCGCCTTACCAAGGAGGGCCGTCATGGATCATATGGCCAAGGTCACGCCGGCCTATCCGGCTTATGACCGCCAACCCCGCCAGGCGTTGGGCGAGGTGCCGGCTGAAGTCCGCCTTGCGTGGGCCGCGCGCTACCTTGTCCAGGACGGTGCCGGCCCGCGGGCCGAGGCACTGGTCGAGCGTGCCGAGGCCGCCCTCGTCGGGGCGGGCAGGCTGGCCACCATACGTGACGTGTGGATGTTGCTGGCGCAGCGTGCGGCGAGCGGGGACGACGCCGACCTGCGGGCTGCGGCGGCGCTGGCTGGCATGGCGATGGGCTTGCGTGGGGTCTAGGCACGGGCTGGCGTGTCACCAGGCCGTGGCAACCAGGATCTCCTCCATGCGCGTGGTGTAGCGCTGCGACAGCCTGTCGTGCCGGGTCGCCCAGGTGCGGGTGATCCCGGTCGCGAGCGGCCGCAGGGTGCCGCGGCCGTAGCGGGCGTTCACCGCATCGAGCGCGGCCATCACCTTGGCCGACTTCGCCGTGTTCCGGGTTGCGAACATCATGCGTGGCTGCGCCTGCTCCGGCACGAGGTCGTTCAGGACGACGCCGGCCTTGAAGTAGCGCAGGCCCGGCACCCACAGGGGCCGCAGCATGCGCAGCGCTTCGGTGATGAGGGCCATGCTGTCCGACGTCGGCTCGATCCGTCCGGCCCGCTGCCCGGAGTGCCACGGCTCGTCCGGGCGGTGCGGGTTGGTTTGCAGGAACACGGCCATGTGGCACGCTTGCAGGCCCTCGGCCCGGAGCTTCTCCCCTGCCCTGCTGGCGTAGGCGGCGACCGCTTCCCGCATGTCCTGCCAGGTCGTCACTGGGTGTCCGAAGGACCGCGTGACGGCGATGCCCTTGCGGGTGGCGGCGGCGAGGGCGAGCGGGATGCAGGAGACGCCGCGCAGCTCGGCCTGGACGCGGGCGCCGACGACGGTGAGCATGTTGCGCACCATCTTGGCGTCCATGGCCACGAAGTCGGCGATGGTGGCGATGCCGGCCCGCTGGAGCTTGTCCACCGTGCGCCCGCCGATGCCCCACACCTCGGCCACCGGGAGCCGGGCGTAGTAGCCGGCCCGCACCTTGGGGTCGGTCAGGTCGCACACGCCCTCCAATGCCGGCTCGGCCTTGGCGATGGCGTTTCCAATTTTTGCGACATTCTACAGAGTGGCACTGTCAAGCTATCTTACCTAGCAAATTTCTGCCTTTATCCATGCGTCCCTAACACATGGCCCCGCCAGGCTGATTGCGGTCATATGAGGGGGGCTGGAGAGCAACGGATACCGTTGGCAAATTCGGGGTCGCCCGTCCATTCACGCCGCCGGCTTCCCAGTGGGTCCCGCTTCCCAGGACTGAGGGCGAGTTGCCGCAACGTCTGGATGGGCTTTTGATGGGCCAGGCAAATTCATCAAGGCTGTCAGCAACGGAACGCGGAACGTATGTAAGCGAAGCGGTTTGCGAAAAGGGCTAGCGACCGTGTCCTCGGCTGCAATTGCCTTTGGTAAAGACGATCCGGCCTAAAAATGGCATGGTGGGCGGTGCGGAGCCGGCGAGGGGCAGAGTGGGCGCACCCGGTCTTGTCAGCCACGTCGAAGGTGCGATAGAGCCGCCTTCGGACCCATGCGGTTACGCTCTCTATCCTGCCTTCTTGCCGCGCAGCGCGCGGGCGACTGCATCCGGATCCGCCCCGATCACGCGCAGCAGCGCCGCGGCCGCCCCAGTGGGCTTGCGCCGCCCTTGCTCGTATTGCTGCACAGCGTCCACGCTGAAACCGAACCGGCGCGCGAACCGCGCCTGGCTCAACCCCAGCCGGTGCCGCAGCGCGCGCACCTCGGTCGGAGAGGGGGAGGGCCACACGGCCTCAGCGCCCGCCAGCTCTTCCTTGGTCCAAGCGTCGCCGTCCTCGGCGGCGTGGACCTCGATCTCCGCTTCGGTCGGCGCGCGACGCTTCGCCAGCTTGGCCAGCTCGGCGGCCTCGTCGATCTCAGTCCCCAAATGTCGCACGGTAGGCATCGCGCTCCCTCCTGTTCGCGTGGCGCAAGCTGATGACCCGGCGCACCCCGCCGCGGTCGGTGTAGACGCAGTGCAGGGTGTGATCCCCGACCAGGCCGATGGCCTTGATGCGAACCTCGCCGTAGTCCTGCCGATCGTCCACGCGCCGTAGCACGGGGCTTTGGAACAGCAGGATGGCGAGGCGAAAGGGCAAGCCGCGCTCGGCCTCGTTCTTCTCGCTCTTGGCCGTGTCCCACTCGAACTCCACCCGTTCGATCATATGTCATCGACGTACGTCCGTCGATGACATATAAGGACAGCCGACTGTAGAGCAGCTCCGAACATCAACCCCGCTCACCAAGCCGCTTAGCCGCTGGTAGGATCCTAGAAAGAAGCACTCCAGCGGGGGCAACAGCCGGCTGCCAACGCTGACCCCCGGTGAAAGCCGAAGCAACCAGTGCAGCGGTCGCTTGTGACCGTGATGGGCGGGGGTAAGACTGCAGCCCGGTCCACACCTTCACAGGCCCTCAACGCCCCGCTTCCACCCAGCTTCCCTCATGCAAGACGCTGTGGCGGTTGGGCGACACCGCCAGGGATGTCGCTGACACGGCCTTGTCGGCGGCGCCCGTTCGGCAGTACGCGGCGTTGCACCTTGGAAGCGGCAGGAATAGTCCGGCAGCAACCGGGATGCTTCGAGCCCGCTGCTCGACATCCGCCCGTGCCCTACGGACCCTTTCGTTCCTGATGTGCCATGCAGACCCGAGGTGACCCTATGACAAAGACTCCAAGAGCGACCAAGGATGCGGCTCCGAAGGAGGGAGTTTCCAAGGCTGACGCACCGAAGGTTGCGAAGGCCGAAGCGCCCCCAAAGAGCACGAAGGTCGAGCAGCCAAAGGCCGGCCACAAGCCGAATGCCTTGCAGCAGCCGCTCCAGCCGTCGGCCGAACTGGCGGCCATCGTGGGCGAGGGTCAAATGCCCCGTGGCGAGGTGGTCAGCAAGGTTTGGGTGTACATCAAGGCGCACAAGCTGCAGAGCGCCGAGGACGGCCGGGTGATCGTGGCTGATGACAAGCTGCGCCGGGTGTTCGGCAAGGACCAGGCGACAATGTTTGAGATGAACAAGCTGCTCGCCCAGCACCTGAAATAGGGCCAGTGATCGCTCAGCCGTGCAACGGACCGGAACACTTTGATCGCGGATCCGGGCGCTTCCTATGATGATCCGAGGCGCTGCCCCGGCCCGGAAGCCGTGCCGACCAGAGTTTCTGGCGATCTGGACACGCGGCATGACCACTGATCCGCTTCCACTTTCGTCCGTTCACGCGCGATAATACCTATTCTCGTCGATTGGATTGTCAACCGGTTAGAGGGCAGGCTCAGGGGCGGCCGTAGCCGCCCCTGAGCCTGCCTAGTCATCCCAAAGTGCCGGGCACGGCAACGAACAGGCTGTGCCCTTCGCGCAGCACCCGCAACGCGACCGCGCCCGTGCCGCCGGCCCGCTCGCTGATCGCCTTCGCCGCATCGGCCGGCGCCGCAACGGGGTGGCTGCCGACGCTCACCACCACGTCTCCAGGGCGCAGGCCCGCCTCGCTCGCAGGGCTGTCGGGACGCACAGCCGCGATCACGGCGCCCTTGACCTCGGGCGGGACGTTTAGCGCTTCACGCGCGGCGCCGTCCAGCGGCGCCAAGGCGAGGCCGAGGCCGCCGCTAGCTTGCGCGTCCTCGCGTGCTGCCACAGCTGCCTTGTCGGGCAGCAAGGCAGGCGTCACGGCTACCACCCGCCCGGCGCCGTCCCGCTGGACCGCGAGCTGCGCCGCGGCGCCCGGCTTCAGGCCGGCCACCTGGCGCGCCAAGGCACGCGGGTCCGGCACGGCGCCACCGTTCACGGCCGTCACGACGTCGCCAGGCTTCAACCCGGCTGCAGCGGCAGGGCTGTCCGGCTGCACCTCCGACACGAGGGCGCCTTCGGCCTTGGGCAGCTTGAGCGCCGCAGCCATCGCGGTGTCCACCGTTTGCGTCGTGACGCCCAGGAAGCCGCGCTCGACGCGGCCATGCGCTTCCAGATCGGCCACGATGGTCTTGACCACGTTGGAGGGAATGGCGAAGCCGATGCCGACCGAACCGCCCGACGGGCTAAAGATGGCTGTGTTGACGCCAACCACGGCGCCGGCGGTGTTGAACAACGGCCCGCCGGAGTTGCCGCGGTTAATGGGCGCGTCCACCTGCAGGAAGTCGTCGTACGGCCCGGCGCCGATGTTACGCCCGCGCGCCGACACGATGCCCGCCGTGACCGTGCCGCCCAGCCCAAATGGGTTGCCCATCGCCACAACCCAGTCGCCGGGCCGTGCCGTGTCGGAGTCGCCCAGCGACAGGAAGGGCAGCCCGGCGCCCGCATCCACCTGCAGCACCGCCACGTCGGTGCGAGGGTCCCGGCCGATCACCTTGGCTTCCAGCTCCCGCCCGCCTTCCAGCGTCACGACCACCTTGGAGGCGCCCTCCACGACGTGGTTGTTGGTCACAATGTGGCCTTGTGCGTCCACCAGGAAACCGGAGCCGAGCGCCTTTGCGGCTTGGCCGGGCGCGTCCGGCTTTGGACGGCGGTCCGGGCCTTGGCCCGGCTCGCCGAAGTAGCGGCGGAACATTTGGTCCTCGCTGGACCCTTGCGGGAAGGGCGAGCCAGCCTGCTGCGCCTGCACGCGCTCCGTGCTGGTGATGGTCACGACGGCCGGGCGCACGCGGCTGACCAGGTCGGCAAAGCCCGGCAGCGCCGGGATGGACGGTGCCGCAATCGGGCCTGCGGCGTTCTGTGCCGAAGCGGGCGCAAGGCTTGCGCCGAGGCCACCCAGGGCAGTTCCGGCCAGCAGCACGGCCGCCAAAACCGAGTTGCGCGTTTTCGAGTGGGTCATGGTGGGACTCTCCAGGGTGCGGCGGCCTGTCCCGCCCGCACCCACCACATGCCCCCGCGCCCATGGAGGGACGACGCGCGCCATCGTGTCGAAAGTTTCAGGATTGGCGGGCTGGAAACTCCAGGGTGACGCACAAACCCGGCTTTGCGTCGCCCAGGTGCAGCGACGCGTCATGCAGCTTGGCGACCGCTGCCACAAGCGCCAGGCCCAACCCGGTCCCGGGCGTGTTGCGGCTCCGGTCGAGCCGGTAGAAGCGTTCCAGCACGCGCCCCCGCTCGCTGTCCGGGATGCCGGGACCGTTGTCGGTCACCAGAAGCGCTGGGCGGGGGCCGGGCTTCACCTCCAACCGGGCTTGCGCGCCGCCATGGGCCAGCGCGTTCTCAAGGAGGTTCGCGACTGCCTGGCGCAGCAGCGCGCCGTCGCCCTCGACCTGCACGCCCGGCGGGATGGCGGCCTGCAACGATTGCCCGGCCTCCTCCGCCACCGCCGCATAGGTGTCCGCCACGTCGCGCGCCAAGGCGGACAGGTCCACGGTCGTGAAGCTGCCTCCTTTCAGCCCGGCTTCGGCCCGCGCGATGCGCAACAGGGCGGAGAACGTGGCCAGCACGGCGTCCAGCTCGGCCAGGCCCGCGTCCAGCGTCGCGGCGTCCGCCACAGGCTCGCGCGGGCGCACGGCTGCCGTTTCAAGCTGCTGGCGCAGCCGGAACAACGGGCTGCGCAGGTCGTGGGCGATGCTGGTGGTGGTGGCCTGCAACCCCTCCACCAGGGCCTCGATCCGCGCCAGCATGGCGTTGACGGCCCCGGCGAGCCGGTCGAACTCGTCCCCGCGCCCCGCAAGGGGCAAGCGGCGGGATAGGTTCCCGGCCATCACGCCCTGCGCCGCCGCGGACACCCGGGCAAGGCGGCGTTCGAGCCGACGGGCGGCGACATAGCCCAGCAGCAACGCCGCCCACGCCGCCATCAGGCCCGCTACCGGGAGCGCCCCCGTCAAAGCCGCGGCCCCGCGCCGCACGGGCGCCAAGTCGGCGCCGACAACAAGCTGCAACCCGCCTGGCAGTACAGCCCCAAGCAACCGAAGGTTTCTTCCATCGGCGGCCCGGACCGTCCCGAACCCGCGCAGCCCCGGCGGCGCATCCGCCAGGAGGCCGGCAACGGGCGTCCCATTTGCGGTCCGCAGCAGCACCACCGCGCCACGGCGGCGGGCCTGCGCCGCAATGCCCAGGGCGAACGCTTGTGGCCCGAGCGCTTCATAATCTTCGAGGTAGCCTTCGGCCTCGGTAGCGATGGCGGCGTCAAGCTGCGCAGCAAGCGCCTGCTCCACCCGCCAATAACCCCAACCGAACCCCAGACCGCATACCAGCACGACGAGCGCCGCCGAAAGCGCCGCAGCCCGCCAAGCGAAGCTGTGCCGGAGCGCCACGCGTCAGCCGTCCCCGCCCAGCATGTAGCCTGCGCCCCGCAGGGTGCGGATCAAGGGCAGCGTATCCGTACTCAGCGGGCGGGCCGCGTCCAGCTTGCGCCGCAGCCGGCTCACATGCACATCCACCACGTTGGTGGTGGGGTCGAAGTTGAAATCCCACACCCGCTCCAGCAACATGGTGCGCGTCAGCACCTGACCGGGGTGGCGCATCATGAACTCCAGCAAACGCAGCTCGGTTGGCAGCAGCTCCACCGGGCGCCCGGCCCGGCGGACCGTGCGGCGCAAAAGGTTCAGCTCCACATCCGCCACGCGCAGGACGGACGGCTCACCGTCCCGCGTGACGCCTGCCCGCCGGGTCATGGCGTCCAGCCGGGCGCGCAGCTCGCTCCACGCGAAGGGCTTGGCCAGGTAGTCGTCGGCGCCGGCGTCCAGCCCGTCCACCCGCGCTTCCACCTCGCCCATGGCCGTGACAATCAGGACGGGCGTGCGGTTGCCGGTCGCGCGCACGGCACGCAGGATGCTCAGGCCATCGGCGCCGGGCAGCATCCGGTCGGCAATGATGGCGTCGAACGCTTCGTTCAACGCCAGGAACAGCCCGTCGCGCCCCGTGCGCGCCACCTCGACGACGTGCCCGGCCTCGTGCAGCCCCTTGGCCAGGTAGTCCGCCGTGGCGGCGTCATCCTCGATCACCAGGACGCGCATCGGTGCTCAAACTCCATGCCGGGCACAGCTTCGATGCCAGCGGTGGCCAGCATGGACTAGAACCCTCCTCAGCGCAGCACCTCAGGACGGCCTGGAGTGCGCCGCAGCCGGCGCCGCCAGCCGGAAGATGCAGCCCGGCGCCGCATCGCCGATGCTGACCGTGAAGCTGTGCAGCTCAGCGATGGCGCCCACCAGGGCAAGGCCCAGCCCGCTGCCGGCCGTGCCCCGGCTGCGGTCCCCACGGTGGAAGCGCTGGAACACGGCGTCGCGCTCGTTCGGCGCGATGCTGGGCCCGTTGTCGGCCACCTCGATCACGATGCCTCCTTCGCCGGAGTGGAGCCGCAGCCGCACGGTCCCGCCGACTGGAGAGAATTGATTCTCCTTGGTTCCTGTGGCTCTCCCGCGTTTTGCGTGGATCATGCCGCTATCAGAACGCGTTGTTGCAGCAGGTCGAAGCCGGCGCGGCCATAGCTTTGTCGTTTCAGCAGCTTGAGGCGGTTGATCTGGCCTTCGGCCTGGCCGCTGCTCCAGGGTTCGGTGAGCGCGGCGCGCACCGCGGCGCCGTCCTGCACCAGCCCGGCGGCAAACGTCTCGACGGCGCCGATGCCGCACGCGCGCGCCTCGACGAGCCAGGCGTCCAAGTCGGCCGCAAGCGTGGCGGGGCGTGCCGGCTGCCCGCCCGTGCATTCAGGTGGCCGTTGCCGCTCCTGCCGCCCGCAATGCCTCGAACCCGCCACCATGCACGTGCGCGACCCGCGTCACGCCCATGTCGGCCAGCGTCTTGGCCGCGAGCGCAGCCCGGGCGCCGGTGGCGCAGTAGGTCACGAGCCGCTTGTCGCTCGACAGGGCCGGATCATGCGTCGGGCTTCCGGGATCGGTCTTCGCCTCCAGCAACCCGCGAGGGATGTGCACGGACCCTGCGACCCTGCCGGTCGCATCCAGCTCGGACTGCTCCCGCACATCGACGAACACGACATCCGGCTGGCCGATCAGGGCCACCGCCTCCGCAGGAGAAACCTGCTCCGTGGCGGCAGCGGCCTCTGCGACGAGCTGCTTCACGCTCTGGATGGCCATCGGGCTTTCCTTCCCTGGTTCAACTCACGCGGCAGCATGGCCGCCGCGGCTTCGTCACGCCGCGTAGTCCAGCGTGGTCATCATGCCGGCCGCCTGATGATAGAGGTTGTGGCAGTGGAATGCCCAGCGGCCGGGATTGTCGGCGTCGAACGCGACCGTCACCTCGGCCCGGGCCGGCACCAGCACGCTGTCGCGGACCGCGCCCGGAAAGCGGACGCCGTCCACCGCAACGACCTGGAACACATGGCCGTGCAGGTGCATTGGATGCGCCATCGGCGTCGTGTTGCGCATCACGAGTTCCACGCGCTCGCCCCGCCCGACCAGCAGCGGCTTGTCATGGCCGTACTCCAGCCCGTTCAGGCCCCAGACGTATCCCGCCATGGAACCCGTCAGCGCGACTGCGTGCACCCGGTCCACCCGGCGTGGCGCCAGCGGCGTGCCGGCGCGGAGCCTGCGTTCCAAGTCCATGCCCAGGGCAGGCGCCGCCGCATCGGCCGTGGGCGCCAGCTTGCCAACCGGGGCGCCGGCCGTCGCGAGGACAAGCCCGGTCCGCGCCCGCTCCCCCTCCAGCACCGCAAGCACCGGATAGGCGCCCGCGCCGGGCGGAAGCCGCAGCCGGATGTCCAGGCGCTGCGCCACCGCAACCGGGAACACCGTCCCCGGCACGGGCTGCACGGGATGTCCGTCAACGGCGATCAGCTCGCCCGTCAGCCCGCCTAGGCCGATCACGAAGTTGCTCGCGGCCGCGCCGTTGATGATCCGCAGCCGGACGTGCCCGCCCCGCTCGACCCGCACCACCTCCGGGTCGGATAGCGTGCGGTCATTGGCGAGGAAGGCGTCGAACACAACGTCGTTCAGGTCCATCGCCATCCCCGCCGGCGATGGCGCAGGCATCCCTGCCATCGCGGGCATTGCGGCGGCACTGGCCTGGCGCAACGTGTCCAGGATCTCGTCCGGGCCGCGCCAGGAGAAGTCCTGCAGCAGGACGACCACGTCCTGCTCGTCCTCCCGCATCGCCCCGTGCACGATCAGCGGCGCCGCGAGCAGCCGCTGCTCCTGCAGGCCCTGGTGCGAGTGCATCCAGAACGTGCCCGGGAAGGCCAGCGGGAAATCGTACTGCGCCGACCTGCCCGGCGCGACTGCCGGCCCCGAGATGTCCGGCACGCCGTCTTGCTGGTAGGGCGGGGTCAGCCCGTGCCAGTGGACCAGCGTCGGCTCGGTCAGACGGTTCTCCATCCGGACCCGGAAGCGCCGCGTCACGTCGGTTTCCAGCCCGGGCCTGCCGTCAGGCTGCCGCACGCCGAGCACCGTGGCGGCCCGGCCATCGACCTCAAGCACGCGGGTGGCAACGGCCAGCACGGTTTCAGGCGCGCCCTCGGCAGGCGACGTGCGGGGCCAGGCGGCCGCGGTTGCCAGGACGTGTCGGCGTGTCACGGATACGGTCATGGCCCATCCCTGCCCTGTCACTGGACGCACCATGGCCCCGTTCCACATGGAAAGGTCAAGGCCGCTCCGCGCGTCCCCCGGCACCTGGCCTTTGGTGCCATTGCTGGAACCGCGGGTCGGCCTCGGCCGCTGGCCACCGGCCCGCAGCGTGCGCAGGGCCACAAGGGCACCCCGCCTGCCTTGCACGGCCCATGGCGGCACGGTGCCACTGGACGTGTCGGGAGCCGTAGAGGTGAGTGCCGACTGCCTTCAGGACGTTGCCCAGCAGCATTCGGTGATGATTACCTCGAACGGTTTGGATGAGCTACGGACAAGCCCGTCCAAGCCGCGAAGAACGTGAACCGCCGCTGCCCGGTTGTACTCAATCCGATGACGGTCGTCTCGGTGATCTGGATGATGTCACCGCAGGTTCTACACGCCTTAACTCGATGTGATCTGCCGCTGGGACGTGCCGCCAATTCTCGACCAGAAATGGGCCGGCTTGGTCATGTTCGCTGCCGGGGTTCCGCTCCAGCTCGTCGGGGCCTGGCTCCTGCTCGGCCTCTCAGGACCTGAAGGCAGCGTCGTCCGCAGAGACTGATCACCTTCGCCGATGGTTCGCATCGGGCCTTGATGTTGGATCGCTGCCGCGGGGCGGCGCATTTGCAGGACCTCACGAAACGAGACCTCCATGTCCGATCCTGCCACCGCACTGACCCTTGCCCCGCCCCGCCCGGCACTGTCCGTGCGGGGCGCCATCGGCCATCTCGGGCGCCTGCTGCCCGGCTTGGCCGTGTGCCTGACTGTGACGGGCGCCGCAGTCGGGCTGGAGCATCTGGAGGCCGCCGTGTTCGGCGCCACATGGCTGGAGGCGCTGGTGCTGGCGATCCTGGTCGGCACCGCCGTCCGCACGGCATGGACGCCCGGGCAGCGCTGGTTCGCCGGCATTGACTTCAGCGCCAAGACCCTGCTGGAGGTCGCGGTGCTGCTGCTCGGAGCCTCCATCAGTGCCGGGATGATCATGGAGGCCGGGCCGCTGCTGATCGCGGGCATCGCCGGGGTCGTGGTGCTCGCGATTGCCGGCAGCTACGGCATCGGCCGGCTGCTTGGCCTGCCGCACCGGATGGCGACGCTGGTGGCCTGCGGCAACTCCATCTGCGGCAACTCCGCCATCGCGGCGGTGGCGCCCATCATCGGCGCGGATGGCGAGGACGTGGCCGCCTCCATCGCCTTCACGGCGGTGCTGGGCGTGCTGGTGGTGCTCGGCCTGCCGCTGCTGCCGGCGCTGCTTCACCTGTCCGGCTTGCAATACGGCGTGCTGGCGGGGCTGACCGTCTACGCCGTGCCGCAGGTGCTGGCCGCGACGGGGCCGATCGGCACGGTCGCGGTCCACATGGGCACCTTGGTCAAGCTGGTCCGGGTGCTGATGCTCGGCCCCGTCGTGCTCGGCCTGTCGCTGCTGACCCGGCGGCTGCGGGACGAGGCGGACGAAGCCGCGCCGCACGTCACCGCGGGCGACCGCCAGGCACCGGGCAAGCTGCCGCTGCACAAGCTGGTGCCGTGGTTCATCGTGGGCTTCCTGGTGCTGGCCGGGCTGCGGTCGGCTGATGTCGTGCCGCACGCGGCCCTCGGCCCCATGGCGGTCGCAGCCAACCTGCTGACCATCGTGTCGATGGCCGCACTCGGCCTTGGCACCGACCTGCGCGTGGTGGCCCGGGCCGGCACGCGGGTGATCGCCGCGGTCACGCTCAGCCTGCTGGCGCTGGGCGCGATCAGCCTGGGGCTGATCCGCCTGCTGGGCATCGCGTGACGCCGGCTCTATTTGCCGTAGGTGGCGACCAGGTAGTCCACGATGGCCGGCACGTCGGCGTCGGCCACCGGGGCGCCGTACGCATGCTGCATCTTCGTCACCTCCGCGGTCCAGAAGGCGCGGGGGTTGGTGAAGGTGCGCGGCTGGGTCGAGATGTACTCGGACGAGTGGCAGGCGCCGCAGTTGCCCTGCACGGTCTCAAGGTTCGGGCCGGGCGCCAGCTCTGCCGTTTCTTCCGGCAGGGCGTAAGGGCGCGGGGCGGCCTGCGCGCCGGTGGCAAGCAGCACGCTCAGCAGGGCGGCGGTCAGGCGTAGGGTCATGCTGCGTCCACCGTGACAGTTTCGATCAGGTTGCGGAGATAGCCTGCTGGGTTCCACGGCTGCTCGCCCGGCTGCGTTTCCCCGGCATTGGACACGGCGCGCACCTTGAGCGCATGCTGCCCAGCCGCGAGCGCCACCGGCGCCTCCCAGCCGCGGAAGGAGTACTTGCCGAGGTCTTCGCCCAGCTTGGCGTCCGTCCAGGTGGCGTCGCCATCGGTGGACACCTGCACCTGCTTGATGCCGCTGCCGCCATCAAAGGCGATGCCCCGCAACACCGTGGGCTGCCCGGCCGCCACGCGCGCCCCGTCCGCGACGGAGGTGATGAAGCTCCGCACCTTGAACCGCCCGATCGGTTTTGTCTTGGCCGGTGCCGTGCCCGGCGCCACGCAGTTGCAGTCGTTGTTCGGGATGCGGTAGGCCGTCTTCATCCAGAAGTTGTCGAGCGGACGGTCCAGCACCGTCACCTCGTTCAGGTGCTTCACCCAGTAAGTGCCGTAATGCCCAGGCACCACCAGCCGCAGCGGGTATCCGTTCAGGAACGGCAGCTCGGCCCCGTTCATCGCCCAGGCCAGCATGACCTCCTCATCCCGCGCATGGTCGAGGTCGAGCGCCTTGGCGAAGTCGGGCGTGCCGTCCGCCACGGGTCCATCCAGCGCGTCGAACTGCACCTGCACCGCCCCGGCCCGCACGCCGGCGCGGTCCAGCACCGTGCGCAACGGGACGCCACGCCAGCGCGCGTTGCCCATCAGGCCGTTGCCCGCCTGGCCGCCGGCCACCCGCGGCTCAAAGAAGCCGCGGCCGTTGCCGGAACATTGGCTGACGGCCACGATCTCGGTCGCCGGCATCGCCTTGATCTCGGCCAGGCTCAGGGACAGCGGGGTGGCGACCAGTCCCTTGACCGCCAGCCGGTAGGTGTCGGGGTCAATGTCGTCGGTCGGCAGGCCCGCCAGGTGGTAGCGGACATAGAAGGCGTCGTTGGGCGTGATCAGCCCCTCATCGAATACGCCGAAGGGGGTCTCAAGCTGTGGCGGGCGGGATGTCATGCGGATCAGCGGACGCTTCTCCGGGTAGGTCACGAGGGGCCGGGTGCCGTTGCCGAACGGCATCTCCACCGTCTCCGCCCACGCCCTGTGGCCCAATCCGAGCACTGCAGCGCCCGCCGCTCCGCCGGCCATGCGCATGACCGTCCGCCTGTTAACCGCTGTCACGTGTTTCCGCCCCTATTGTTATGTACGATGTGGAACGTTGCCGCCTCGCCGGCAACGGCCTCCTACCTGTTTTCAGGCCCGCGACGGGTGGCTGCGCTGCCGTGAGGCAAGTTCCGCCATGCCGGAACCGATTGGCTTGTTCCACGTCTGATTGAGATTCATTGCTGGACCTGCACCGCGTCACCCGGAGCCGCGGCCGTGCCCGGCGCGATCACCAGCCAGCGCCGGGCCGGGCCGGCGTCGTCTTGCACGAGCTGGCGGATCGGCCCGATGGCGTTGACCACCGCGGCACCCGCCGGGTTGGTCATGAACGCCGCCAGCGGCTGCAACGCGCCGCCCCCGGACGCCTCCGCGGCCAGCGCCAGCACGTAGGGCTTGCGCGGCTCAAGGCCGGTCGCACCGGCTTGCAGCACTTGCACAAGCCCTTGGTCGAACAGCGTGACCTGCGTGGCTGGCGCGTTCTCCGGCGACAGGCCAGGCGTCGCAAGGGTCAGGCGCGCCATGTTGGCCGCCACGCCCAGCGGCTGCAGGTTCTGCATACCCGGCCCTTCCGGCACGGCGCCCGGCACGTAGGCCACGCCCTGCGGTCCCTGCCCGACAGGCAAGGTCGCAACGACCTTGTTCGCCGCCGTGTCAATCACCGCGGCGCCGTCCGCGTTCTCCAGCCCGACAAACATCCGCGTGCCGTCGCCTGACGGCCAAAGCCCGTGCGGCAGCGCGCCCACCGCTATGGCGGCGACCTGGCTGAAGTCGTCCGTGCGGAACACCTTGACCTGGTTCAGCCCGCCCACCGTCACATAGGCGAACTGCCCCGCCGCCGTGCGGGCGAAGTTGACGTGGTTGGTGATCGGCCCGGTGTCGAGCACCCGCAGCACCTCGAACGGCGCCGCGGCGTTGAACACCATCGTGCGGCCCACGTCCTTCAGCGTCAGCCAGACCTGCTTGCCGTCCGGCGTCGCGGCGATGTCCGGGGAGAACGGGCTGTCCTGCTTCACCCGGCCGACGATCTTGTGGTCGGCGGTCGAGACCACGACCGTCTCGGGCGAGAAGCTGGACGCGACGTAGCCGAGCTTGCCGTCGGGCGAGAAAATCACCATCCCCGGGCCGTTCGGCACCGTGATCCGGCTCTTCTCCTGGTAGGTCGCGCCGTCCAGCACGGCGATGTAGTCCTCCCCGCGCACGCTGACCCAGACCTCGCGCCCGTCCGGCGTGAAGAACGCCTCGTGTGGGGACCGGCCGACATAGGCGACATGCTTGACTGCATTGGTCGCAGTGTCGATGAAGCTGACCGAGTTGGAGCCGATCGAGATGACGGCCAGGGTCTTGCGGTCCGGCGAGAAGCCCATCCCATGCACCAGCAACTGGCCTCGATACAGCGGGCTGAGGTTGCCCGGCGCCGGGTCGCCCAGGCGTATGACGCCCAGCAGCGTGCCGGCAGCCGGGTCTATGACCGACACCGTGTTGGAGAACTGGTCGGAGGTGTAGAACCTGTCCCGCCCGCTGATGGGGATGTCGGACGCCGACGCCGCGAACGGCGCCTGCCCGGCATGAGCGGACAGGGTGGTGCCGAGTAGCACAAGGGCGGCAAGGCGCAGCGTGGGATGGTGCAGAGTCATGTCAGTGTCCCTTGTGGGTCGGCATGGAGTGCATGGGCATGTTCCGGGACGAGCCGGGCGCGTCCGCGGGCGGGGCTGGCGGCAGCGCGGCGAGCGCCTGGCGCATCACGGCGATCTCCTGCCGCTGCTCGACGATGATGCCCTGGGCCAGGCGGCGCAGCACGGGGTCGCGGCCGAAGCGCAGCTCGGCCTCTGCCATCTCCACCGCGCCCTGGTGGTGCGGGATCATCATGGCGGCGAAGTCCCGGTCGGCGTCGCCGCTGGCCGGCGCCATCATGCCGCGGTCCATCCGCGCCATGGCGGCCTGCATGACAGAGGCGAACGTGTCGGCGACCGCTGCCTGGCCGTGCGCGACGGCGGCGCTTGCCATCAGGCCGAGCAGCAGCGTGCAGGCGGGAACACTTCGCTGGAAGCGGCTGGGGCGCATGATCTTGTCCTCTGGAATGCTGGGGGTGGGGCCGCCGGCCTCGCGTGGACGCCGCGGCCGTTGGCTTATTCCATTGCGGCGGCAGGCTACGGCGCGGCCTTGAGGCTGGCCAGGTAGGTGACGATCGCGCCCACGTCCTCCTCCGCCACCGGCGCCTTGTAGGTGTGGAGCATCTTGTTGACCTCGCCCGTCCACTCGGCCCGGGTCAGCGCCGGCTGGTTCAGGATCATGCCCGGCGGGTAGCAGGACACGCAGTTGTTCGTGACCAGCTCGGCGTCGGGTCCGTCCGGAAAGGCCCGGTCGCTGGCGGGCAGGTCGAACCCGACCGAGCGGAGCTTGACCCCGCCCGCCTCCGCCGCCGCCGGGGCAGCCCGCGGCCCGACTGCCGCGGCATAGGCAGCGATCTGCTTGTTCAGCGCCACCGAGTAGGCTGGCGTGACCGGCTTCTCGGCGGCAAGGCTTGCTTGCAATGCAACGGACCGCTCCGCCGGGGTGCCGATGGCAAACAGGACCAGCCCGCCGATGACGGCGGCGCCATAGGCGACGGTGTTCAGGGAAATGGCCATGATGGTGCTCCTTGATCCCGTTCAGACGACGGCCAGGTGGACGGCCTCGGTCACGTTCCGCATGAAGCCGCCGCCGTTCCAGTTGGCCGCCATCGGCTGCGTCACTCGCTTCGTGTTCGTGCAGCGGACCAGGGCCGCCAGCATGCCGGATGCGGGAGCGTTCGCCTGCGCCGTCCATTGCCGGAAGCTGTAGGCGCCCTCGTCGCGGCCCAGCGCCGCCGGCTGCCAGGTCTGGCCGCCATCGGTGGATGTGTCCCACCGCCGCCACCCCGCAATCCCCCCCGAACGCGATCCCGCGCAGCGGTACCGGCGCGCCGGCCTTCACCGTCGTGGCCGGGGTCACGTTGGTGAAGAAGGAGCGCGGCACCATCCGGTTGATCGGCTCGGTCGGGAAGCCGGTCTGCCCGGGCTTCACGTCGGCATGGGGCGTGGCCGGGATCAGGTAGGCGCTCTTCATCCAGAAGCTGTCGTCCGGCGCGTCCAGTATCTCGATGTCGCTCACCATCTTGACCCAGTAGGTCGAGTACCAGCCGGGCACGACCAGGCGCAGCGGAAAGCCGTTCAGCAGCGGCAACTGCTCGCCGTTCATCTGGTAGGCCAGCATGACCTCGCCGTCCCTGGCATGGTCGATGGCGAGCGACTTCATGAAGTCCGGCGCGCCGTCCACGACGGGCTGGTCGAGGCCGTTGAAGCGGACCGCGACGGCGCCGGGCTTCACGCCGGCGCGGTCCAGCACGTCGCGCAGCCGGACGCCGGTCCACCGCGCGTTGCCCATCGCGCCGTTCTCCCATTGCCCGCCGGCGACGCGCGGCTGGAACAGCCCGCGGGAGTTGCCGGAGCACTGGTTGACGGCGGCCAGCTCCACGCGGGGCAGCGCCAAGATGTCGGCCATCGTCAGCAACTGCGCCTGGCTCACGTGGCCGCGCACCGCCACGCGGAACGTGGCCAGGTCCACCTGCTCGGGGATCACCGCCCAGTGCCAGCGCACGAAGAACCGGTCGTTGGGCGTGAACACGCCCCCGTTGGAAACCGGGTCGAACACCTCGAACGGCGTCTCCAGCAGCGGCGGGCGGGTGCGCTGCAGGATCATCGAGCCTTTCTGCGGGAAGGCCGCCGTCAGCGCCCGCTCGTCTGGGCCGCCGTTCAGGCCGAGCTTCACCGTGCCCTGCGCCCGGGCCGGTGCTGTTGCGGCCATGGCGCCCAGCGCGCCCAAGCCGCGCAGCAGCCCGCGCCGGTTGACCATCCTGCTCATCTGCCCCGTTCCGACCACGCTGTGCCTCCGTGCTTTTACTCTTGCGCAGACACTAGGCGCCTGGTGGGCCAATCGGTCCAACAGCGGCACATGGTTGAAGCAATCTGGAAACCTGATCGGTTAGGCTGAAGAATCGGTTAGGCTGAAGAGATGATCTCCAGCAGCGCGGTGGCTGCCCGGCTCCGGTATCTCTCCGTGTGGCGCAGAACGTGGAAGTCACGTTCCGGCAGCGCCAGCCCGACCTGGTATAGCAGCCCGGCCTCGATGCTGGGCGCGGCGGCGGAGGCGGAGATCGCGGTGGCGCCCATGCCGGCCTCCACCGCGGCGCGCACGGACTCGTTCGACGGCAGCTCCAGCACCACGCGCAGGCTGGAGGCCGGCACGCCGAAGCCCTCCAGCGCCGCTTCGAACACCGACCGCGTGCCGGACCCGGCCTCCCGCAGCACCCAGTCGCTCTCGGCCAGGCGGGCGGGTGCCACGGTGCCGCACCCGGCCCAGGGGTGGTCCAATCCCACAACGATGACGAGCTGGTCGCGTGCCACCACCCGGCTCTCAAGCGCTGGGTCGTCCACGGTGCCCTCGACGAAGCCAAGCTCGGCTGAGCCATCGTGGATCGCCGACGCAACCTGCGTGGTGTTGCCAACCGCAAGGCGGATGTCAATGCCGGGATGCGCGCGCCGGAACGCCACGAGGTGGCGCGGCAGCCAGTAGCTTGCGATGGTCTGGCTGGCCTGCACGGCCAAGGTGCCGCGCTTCAGGCCGCCCAGCTCCGACAGGACAAGCTCGGCCGCCTCCGCCCTGGCCAGCACGGCGCGCGCCTCAGCCAGGAACAGGGTGCCGGCCTCAGTCAGTTCGATGCCCCGGCCGACGCGGTGGAACAGCTTGGCGCCGTGCCGCCCTTCGAGGGCTGCAATGGAGGTGCTGGCCGCTGATTGCGCGATGTTGAGCGCCTCGGCCGCGCGGGTGACGTGCTGGCGCTCGGCGACGGCGACGAAAACGCGGAGCTGCTCTAAGGTCATGCTGGACAGCATGACTGGTTGCCGGGTTCCGGGCCACCTGGCTTGGGAGTACTCAATGCCGGGCAGGGCGGGCGGCCTTTTATTGCTGCCCGACAGGGACAGGCGGCTCAAACCCGCCGGAGGACCGTGTAGAGCAGGTAGCCGAACAGCACCGCCCCCAGAAGCAGCAGCAATCCGGTGAGCACGAGATCGAGCCGGACCCCGCTGCCCGGCACGGTGGCCTCGTTGTCGATGTCCCGCGCGGTCCTGCGGAAGCGGACTGCTGCCACGACCATCATGCCCCCGCCGAGCACGATCAGCGCCAGCCCGGCGACGTTGCCGACCACTTGGCCGGTGGGCGACGGCGCCCGGCCAGCCAGCGACACGCTCGCGACCTCCAGGAACAGGTCGAACTTCTCGACCAGGAAGCCGAACGCCATGGTCGCTACCGCAGTGCGGACCCAGGCCAGGAACGTCCTCTCATTGGCGGCGTGGTCCCGGAATCGCTCGATCATCGTCCTACCCCAGCAGCACCCAGCGCAGGGCGTAGGCGACCACCGCCGTCGCCGCCGCGCTGGCCGCCCAGAGGCCGCCGAACCAAAGCCACCTCGACGCCGTGCCGTCCATGGCTAATGATACCCCGCGTCGTGCTGCACCTTGCCGCGGAACACCCAGTAGGCGTAGCCGCTGTAGGCCAGGATCATCGGCACCAGCACCGCAGCGCCCACCAGCAGGAACACCTGGCTGTCGCGCGGCGCCGCAGCGTCCCAGATCGTGAGGGCCGGCGGCACGATCAGCGGGAACAGGCTGATGCCCAGCCCGGCGAAGCCCAGCACGAACCATCCCAGCGCGCACAGGAACGGCGCCAGCTCGCGCCCGCGCGCCAGGCTGCGGAAGAAGCCGAGCGCCAGCAGGCCGACCAGCACCGGCACCGGGCTGGTCAGCAGGACGCCGGGCCAGGAGAACCAGCGGTGCGCCAGGTCCCCGCGCAGGAACGGCGTCCACAGGCTGACGGCGCCGATCATGCCGAGCGTCGCCCAGCCCAGCCACCAGGCCTGCCGCCGCGCCCGGTCGTGCAGGTCGCCCGAGGTGCGCCACACCAGCCAGGTCGCGCCGAGCAGGGCGTAGCCGACGGTGACCGCCACCCCGCACAGCACGGTGAACGGCGTCAGCCAGTCCCACCAGCCCCCGGCATACGCCTCGTCCACCACCCGGATGCCCTGCAGCAGCCCGCCCAGCGTCAGGCCCTGGCACAGGGCCGCCATGGTCGAGCCGCCGAAGAACACCAGGTCCCACAGCGCCCGGCCGCGCTCGGTATGGGCGCGGAAGCGGAACTCGAACGCGACGCCGCGAAAGATCAGGGCCAGCAGCATGCCGATGACGGTGGGATACAGCGCCGGCAGGATGATCGAGTACGCCAGCGGGAACACCGCCAGCAGCCCGGCGCCGCCCATCACCAGCCAGGTCTCGTTGCCGTCCCACACCGGGGCGATGGAGTTCACCATCACGTCTCGATCCTGCCGCCCGCGCTCGGCGGCGAACAGGATGCCGCAGCCGAGGTCGAACCCGTCCGCGACCACGTACATCAGCACCATGAAGGCCAGCAGGCACGCCCAGACGGTCGAGAGGTCTATGGAGACGGCCATATCCCTACTCCGCCGGCTGGGGGTGCAGGTCGCCGTGCGCCGCGGCCGGGCCGGGCGCGATGCCGGCCGTGCGGATCGGCATCGGCGGCTGCTCCGGCTCGCCCGCCTCCGGCGCCTTGCCCATCATGCGCAGCAGGATCAGCACGCCCGCGCCGAACACGGCGAAATAGACGATGGCGAACACGGCGAGGCTGGTGGCGACGCCCGGCAGGCCGACCGGCCCCAGGCTCTTGGCCGTGCGCAGCAGGCCATAGACGGTGTAGGGCTGCCGGCCGACCTCGGTCGTGACCCAGCCGGCCAGGATGGCCACAAAGCCCGCCGGACCCATCAGCACCGCCGTGCGCTGCAGCCAGGTGCTGTCATACAGGCGGCGGCGGTAGCGTGCCCACAGGCTCCAGGCGCCGATGCCCAGCATGGCGAAGCCGATGCCGACCATCACGCGGAAGGACCAGAACACGACGGCGGCGTTGGGCCGGTCCTCCCGCGGGAACTCCAGCAGGCCGGGCACGCGGCCGTTCCAGCTGTGGGTCAGGATCAGGCTGGACAGGTGCGGGACCTCGATGGCCCACTTCGTGCGCTCCTGCCCCATGTCGGGCAGGCCGAACAGGGTCAGGGGGGCGCCGTTGCGCGGCTCCCAACTGCCCTCCATGGCGGCGATCTTGGCGGGCTGGTGCTCCAGCGTGTTCAGCCCGTGGATGTCGCCCATGGCGATCTGCGCCGGGGCGACGGCGGCGGCCATCCACAGGGCCATGCTGAACATCATGCGCGCCCGCGGGTTGGCGCGATCGCGCAGCAGGTGCCAGGCGCCGACCGCGCCGACCACGAAGGCGACGGACAGGTAGCTGGCCAGGATCATGTGCGGGAAGCGGACGAACACGCTGGGGTTGAAGATGATGGCCAGCCAGCTCGTGGGCAGGAAGCGCCCGTCGGCGGCGACCGCGTAGCCCGCTGGGGTCTGCATCCAGGAGTTGACCGACAGGATCCAGAACGCGCTGAGCAGGGTTCCGAACGCCACCAGGCAGCTTGCCGCGAAGTGCAGCCGCGGCCCGACCTTCTTCATGCCGAACAGCATGACGCCCAGGAACCCGGCCTCCAGGAAGAACGCCGTCAGCACCTCATAGGCCATCACCGGGCCGACGACGGGGCCGGCGAGCTTGGCGAACACGCTCCAGTTGGTGCCGAACTGGTAGGACATGACCAGGCCGGAGACCACGCCCATGGCGAACCCGACCGCGAAGATGCGCAGCCAGTAGCGGTAGAGGTCGAGGAACACCGGCCGCTTGGTCCAGAGCCACAGGCCCTCCAGCACCGCGAGGAAGCTGGCCAGGCCGATGGAGAAGGCGGGGAAGATGATGTGGAAGGCAACCGTGAACGCGAACTGCGCGCGTGCAAGGTGGAATGCATCCATGGCGAACGGCATGGCGGTGTAGCGGCGAGGCCGCCCCTTTCAGATAAGGCCCAGGGCCGGCGTGCGCTCAGGCAGGGCCGGCCGGGGGCTGGTTCCCGCCGTCTGGGCGGGTCAGCAGGCTTGATCTAATGCGTCGCCGGGGTGATCCACCCCCACTTTGCGAAGATCTTCGCGTCGTCGGCGGAGGCCAGGTAGGCCGCGAACCCCTTCGCGTCCGCCTTCGCCGTGCCCCGCTGCGTCAGCACAATCCCGGCGTCGCGGTAGATACGATACTCCGGCTCGATGGCCACCTGGTCGGCCAGGGTGGGGTTGGACACCTGCCAAATGGACTAGATCAGCCAAGCATCGAGCGACTTGTCCTCCGTCCAGGCTTGCCGGGCGAGCGCGCTGTTGGCGGCATAGGTAGCGATGTTGGACCGGAAGGTGCGGACGCTGGCGATGTCGCCCAGCCGCCCTGCCACGTCCTCCCACATCCCGTTCTGCCCGGCGCCGTTCACCACCAGCACGCGGTGGCCCGGCTGCAGCAGGTCCTTAAGGCCACCCCTTTCAGGGTGTTTCAGTAGGCGCCGGCCGCTGAGTGGCTGCTTTCTGGCTTGCCTGGGGATCATGGTCCCAGGGCCACGCACTGGGCTGCTCGACCCACTCGCAATGACAAAGTAAAAGTCAGCAGATACGACCTACTTACTGATGCTCTCAGCATCTATAATTGGTCTCATCAAGTAATGAACACCCTGAAAGGGGTGGTCCTTAAGGCCGGTGATGCGTCCGGGGTTGCCGGGCCGCACCAGGATGGCGGCGGGTCGCAGGTAGAGCGGCTGCGCCGCCGCCGGGTCGAGCTGGCCGCCGAAGGCGCCGACGAAGTCCGTCATCATCGTCTCCGAGCCGCTGAACACGACGTCGGCGTCTGCCTTCGCCTTCTCGATCCAGACCGGCGTCGGCCCGGCCGTGACCTCGACCGTGATCCCGTGCGCCGCGCCGAACGCGGCGGCGGCCTCTTTCACGGCGGGCATCGGGCCGCCGGGGCCATAGACGTGCAGGGTTTCGCCAGCCGAGGCGAGCGTGGGAAGCATGAGGGCAAGCGCAGCGGCCAGGGCGATGCGGGACATGGATTGATCCTTCAGTGATGACGGGGGAGGGCGGGCCGGTGGATGAAGGCGGGCAGCAAGCGCGCGAACAGGACGGCGAGCCCCACGAAGAATACCGTGTGCGCGGCGGCGAAGTAGGCCATGCCGAAAAGGCTGAGGGACCGGCTGCTGGCGATGCCCTCTCCGAGCAAGGGCAAGACGACGAAGGCGTTGGCGAGCCAGACGGCGACCGCATAGGCCAGCCCCTTGCGCCAGGGCGGACCGGCCAGCCGTGCCTCCAGCGCCAACCCGTACAGCAGCGCCATCATCAGGCCGACGACGACGTGGAAGCCCAGTTGGAACATGTTGCTGCCCGGCGCCGGCAGCCCGGACTGCGCCCACAATGCCCCGGCGCCGAGCCGGGCCAGGGTGTCCCCGAACGCAACCTTGAGCAGCTTGAGCAGGCCGCCGCGCGCCGTGACCAGCGGGATGGCGTCCGCTGCCGCCAGCAGGGCCGTGTTCACCGCAATGGCCAGGCCGCCGGCCAGCAGCGCCGCGGCGGCCCGCTGCGGCGCCGTCCCGCGCAGGCTCGTCCCGTCCAGCATCGCTACGCCGCTCACTGGAAAGCCGGCAGGTCGTGCGCGTGAACGTGGTGCCCGGCGTGGCGGCGCAGGATGTCCAACGCGCCCGCTTCCAGCGCCGGCGTCGTCGTCCTTACCCAAAGCAGCAACCCGCCGTGACTGGCCTGCCCATTGAACCCCATTTGGCGGCGCCGAACGACCAGTGCCGCCAGCGCCGCGCCGATCAGCGCGCCGGTGCCGGCCGTGGCGATGGCCAGGCCAGCGGTCGCCAGCAGTCCCACCCCTGCCGCGGCGCCGGCCGCTGCCGTGCCGAACGCCGGCACGATGGCGAAGCCGCTGACCAGCGCCCCCTCGGCGTTGCCCAGCGCCTCTGTGCAGAAATGGTCGGTGCGCTGGGCCGCTGGGTCGTCCGCAAGCATGGCCGCGGCCTCGTCGGCCTGCGGTCCGGTCTGCTTGCCCAGCAGGCTCAGCTCGCACCGGGCGAAGCCGGCCAGCAACAGTTCGTCAACCGCGTCTTCAAGCGCCTCGTATGTGTCGAAGATGCCGACGACCTCCCGCGGCCCGCCGGGATGGGCACCCGCTGGCCTGACTGCCTGCTCGACCTGGTCAACCATGGAACCCTCCGTTGCTGCATCCGATGGACTGGATGTGAGCCGGCGGGCGCCGCTCCTCCAACGCATTGTTTTGCTGGATTTGATCGGTTTTCCGGATTGGTCGGGTGCATGGCGGGTCGAGGACCGGGGGGCGCCCTGCACCGCACCGTCATCGCGTTGCCATCCGTTAGGAAATCGGGCCTTGTAGTGCGGAAGGGCCATCCTGCCCGGGAAGCTCGCCTTGAAGTGCATCGTCGTCGCCTGTGCCCTGCTGCTCTCCGCGCACGCTGCGCTGGCGGACTAGCTGATCGCCGCCAAGAGCACCCGGTCCGTCATGGAGACGCTCGACCGCGTCGAAGCCGTCGCGAAAGCCGAGGGCTTCTTCATCGTGGCCCGGGTCGATCACTCCGGTGCCGCCGAGGGCGTTGGCCTGTCGCTGCGGCCGACGGTATTGCTGATCTTCGGCAAGCCGCAGGGCGGCACGCCGCTGATGCAGTGCGACCAGCGGGCCGGGATCGACCTGCCGCTCAAGGCCCTGGCCTGGAAGGACGAGGCCGGCCAGGTCTGGCTTGGCATGGCCGACCCCGCCATGCTGAAGGCCCGTTACGGCCTGTGCGCCGCCTGCGACGCGCCGATCAGCGCAATGCAGGGCGCCGTGCGCAAGCTGCTGGACAGCGCCACCAAGGGCTGAACTGGTTACAAGCAGCACGAGTCTTTGCCGCCCTGCTGGATAGGCGGGCAGGGCACGGTGCCGCCTTCGCGTCTACTTGGTCGCAGATCGGCAGCACGTGGCCACCGCCACGGTGCAGACGGCGCTCAACCACTTTCTCTCGCAGGAAGTCGGCAATGCTGCTGCACGTTGGACCACCACGACAAACATGGGCTTTGGGATAGTAGACAGGAGACAAACTATCACCCCCACTTCTAGGAACAGGATTGGCTTATGCTTAACGGCTTATCGTTACCCCTCCTCCTCTGCATCTTCGGCTCGGCCGCGGGTGCGATTTGGATTGCCGGGATCAAACTGTCCGATATGACGGACGTGCTCTCGGATCGGCTGCACCTTGGGCAGGCACTGGGCGGGGTGATCCTCCTCGCGATCGCGACGAACCTTCCGGAGGTGGCCATCACGGTGAGCGCCGCGCTCAGCGGCAACCTCGGCGTCGCGGTCGGCAACATCCTGGGCGGCATCGCCATCCAGACGGTCGTGCTCGTGGCGCTTGATGCGTTCGGCACACGGGACGGCAATCCCCTGACATACCGCTCCGCAAGCCTCGTGCTGGTGCTGGAAGGCGTGCTTGTCATTGCCGTCCTGATCGTTGCGATCATGGCCACGCAACTGCCTGCCTCGCTTATTGCTGCGCGCCTGACGCCAGGGGGCGTCCTCATCGGCCTAGTCTGGGTTGTCGGCGTCTGGCTCCTGTCGCGGGCCGGCAAGGGGCTGCCCTGGCATGACAGCACGGGCGATGCCCCGGACACGCAACCGGCGCCGAAGGGCCACTCGAAAGCCCCCTCGGCGAGCGGAGGGGACAGTGGGACTGTCTCGACCGCGCGCGCTGGGACCGTGTTCGCGGTCGCCGCCGCGGTCACGCTCGTGGCGGGCGTCGTCCTGGAAAGGAGCGGCACTGCGGTGGCCGAGCACATCGGGATGAGCGGCGTCCTGTTCGGGGCGACCGTGCTCGCCGCTGCGACCTCGCTACCGGAACTCTCGACAGGTCTCGCGGCGATGAAGCTGCACGACTACCAGCTTGCAGTCAGCGACATCTTCGGCGGCAACGCCTTCCTGCCCGTGCTCTTCCTGCTCGCGACGCTCATCTCCGGCAAGGCGGTGCTGCCCCACGCCCAGAACACCGACATTTACCTCGCCGGCTTGGGCATTCTCCTGACCACCGTCTACATCTGCGGCCTGATCTTCCGCCCCAAGCGCCGGGTGCTCGGCATGGGAGTGGACTCGCTCGTTGTCCTGGTCCTCTACGCCGTGGCGACCGCCGGCCTCGTTGCAATCGCCACGAACTCGCCACCCCAGGGCTGAGATGACGCGTTCTGCATCTGTCGCGACTTTTCACCCAGCCCGGCACTTTCTCCATGCCGGCTACTGTTGATGGCCAGAAGACAGCCCAAGTCCTCACGAGTGCTATGTCGCAGGTTCTACCGTGGCCGGCTCTGTCTCGGTGCGCCCGCTGCGCCCGAAGCCGCTCCGGAGCGCGCACTCCCGCAGGTTGGCGTTGTGGCGGTGGAGCGCCTCTAGCTCGCGTTCGAGCCGGATGACCATGGCCGCCAGCTCCCGCTTGGTGCGCCGGTCCAGCCGCCGCGCGCGGCGCACCTCGGCAGCGGATGGGGCCGCAGGTGCCGCGCCGTCGTCCGCGCTAGCCACCCTGGCCAACTCGGCACGCAGCGCGCGTGGATTCGAGCGGGTGCTGCGCACGGCGCCTGCCCTGCCGGCGGCCACAGCGTAGAGCGCCTGGCACTCGGGGTTGCGCAGCACCGTCTTGGCGGGGACCGCCCCCTCGGGCAGGTCGCGCGACACCCGCTCGATGGCAGCCAACGTCACCCGGGCGCCCTGGGCCGCCAAGGCCACGACCGCCGCCCGAACCGCGGTGACGCTGCGGGCGCAACGAGCGTCGTAGAGGGCGCGCAGCGAGGCCGGCGGCTCCCGCTCGGCGCCTGGGCCGGCCTCGCGTGCCCTGGTTCTCATCGGCGCCTCGCCCGCTTGCCCGAGTGCTGGCTGGCCTTGGCGTACTGCACCTCCGCCGCCTGCTCCCCGTCGCGCTCGGCGGCGTCAATAAGCGCCATCTCGGCCAGCATGTCCTCGCAGCCCGCGACGACTTGGCGCGCCTTGCGTTCCTCCGCTCGCAGCCCCTGGCCGGAGGCGAGTTGCACCATGTCCCCGTAGATGCGCTTGAACTCCTTCACCTGCGCCCGCTTCGCCGGGTCCGGCGCATTGCCGGCGCAGCCAAGGCAGGCGAACTTGGCCGGGCACATGTTCGCGACCGTGCAGGTGCCGCCCACCACCGGCACCAGCGCGCCCACGCCGCCCTGCGCACCCTCCAGCTGGCGACGGATCGCGGCGGGCGCCCGGAGGTGGGTGCGCGTGAGGTCGATGCGGTCGAGGAAGATGCGCTCCTGCACCCCGACCAACTGCGCCGGGGTGGGCTGGGCGTAGTAGCGCGTCACCTCCACGTCGCGCTGCTTCAGCAGCAGCGCGATCACGTCCAGCGGCACCTCCAGCTGCCGCATCTCGTTCGCAAAGCCATGGCGGAGCAGGTGCGCGCTCAGCCGCACGGTCTCGCCCTGCGCCGTCGAAGCCTCGATCCCGTGCAGCAGGATGCGCAGGCAGGCATTCAGGTCGTTGCTTTCGAAGTGTCGGCCGCGGAACTGGAACAGGTAGGGCGCCGGCCCGCACTTCTCGCGCAGCTGGAAACTCGGCGGCACCACCACAGCCCCGCTGCCCCGCTCGCGCAGAAAGGTGAACCAGGCGTGCAGGGCCTTGAGGCAGCGGCCGTCGATGTAGAACGGCTCCTCCGCCGTGCGGCCCTTGGGCTTGGCCCGGAAGGCGATCACCTCCTTGCCGCCCGGCAGCTCCGCCCGCGTCAGGTGCTCGGGCGTCAAGCGGATCTGCAACACCTCGCCGATGCGTGCCCCGGTCTTGGTCATGACCTGCAACGCGGCCTGGCCGATCAAGCCTGTCGCCAGCAGCGTGTCCACTGGCAGGAACAGCAGGCCGAGGTCGGCGGCCAGGCGCTTCAGCCAGGTGCCGGTGGACACGGCCCAGTCCGGCCGTGCCGGCGGATACAGCGCGCCCTTGGCATAGCCGTGGGCGGCAAGGAAGGCCGGGTCCGGGTCGTAGGTCAGCCCGCCGGCCCGGGCGAGGTCGGCGAACCAGAACTCTGCCGGCTCCACGGTCTCGGCGGCGGCAGCGGCGCCCTCATAGGACAGGAACAGCAGGTCGGCGCCGAGTTCGAAGCCGCACCTGTACTCAGGCGCCTCGTAGTAGCGCTTCGGCGCTACAGGCGCGTGGGTGCGGCGCAGCGCGTGCCCGTCCCACAGCCGGAAGCGGTGCGTGACCGTGCGCGCCGCGCCAGCCGGCGTGACGGCCTCCTCGGTGTAGGCGAAGGCTACCGGAAAGGATGCCGTGGCGCCGCCCTCCCGGACACGGGCGCAGGCATCTTGGAACGCTTGTCGCAAGCGGACGAGCTGGTTCAGACGGCGCTCGGCGATGTTGCGGAACAGGTAGAACTTGTCATGCACGGCCGCGGCGGCCGCCTTGCGCCGGCCCCGGCTCTCGTCGCGGACCTGCACGAAAAGGGGGCTGCGGCGCCAGAACGACGCGTTGCTGACCGGGCGCAGCCGGAACGGCATGAGGCTGTCGGCCTGCCCAGGGGTAAGGCGCCCGAAGTAGTCGTCCTGCTTGCGCAGCAGGCGGAAGTAGGTCTGTAGCCAGCCGGTCCGCAGGGGCGTGCCGACCTCGGGGAGGATCTGCCCGTCATGGAAAGCGGCATAGAAGGTATCGGGGTCGATCCCGTCGATGTCGGCGAGGCCGAGCGCGGACAGGCGGGTGGCGAACGCCCAGAAAAACCGGCTGTCGTTCTTCAAGTCGGTTTCGGCGATGGCCAGGCACAAGAAGGCCGTGTCGCGCAACTTTGGTTGCCGTAGCCCTTGGATCATTCGCAGGCTCGTCGTTGTCAGCGGACGGTAGGGGCGCGGGTCATCCAGGAAGGTGAGCGGCAAGTGGTGCAATGCCGGGTTGATCAGCGGCAGCACCATGTCGAGCGTCACCGGGGACCAACTGCGGCCGCGCGCCGTCGCCTGGCCGGTCTCGGCCTCCCACGCCCGCATCGCCGCCACGACCCGATCCCAGCCGACGCTGGTCAGAGCATCGACCGCGCTGTACGTCAGTGGCTGGCCAGCCCGGTTCAGGCTTTCGATCGCCAAGCGAAGAAATCGGGTTTGCACCGCGCGGGCATCCGGCGAGGCACGGACATGGACAGCGAACGAGCGGTACAGGGCCGTCCATGCCTGAAATGCCGCCTCGTCCTTGACCTCCCGGCTCAGGAGTTCGGCATTGACCCCATGCACGTAGGCGCCGACGTGTTTGCTGACGGTGCCCGCCGACAAGCCAGTCTCGGCCACAAGCTGCGCCTGCGATCCCGGTGTCCCGGACGCGCGGATGGCGTCCATCGCGCGGTGGACCGTCGCCCGGTTCGCCTCCCCCCGAATAGTCGAGCTGCTCACGGACTGAACCACCGCCACTTCTGACGCTGTCATGGCGTCTTTCCGTCGCTCAGCATGTCGTCCAGCAGCGCCGCCGCTTCGGACGGCACCGAACGCGTCGATCCTGACGTGTTGCTCGCCGTCACGGCGCCTCCGCGGTCACGAGCCCGGCTGCCCTCACGATCGATCCAGGCGTGGACGCGCGCCGCCGTCCCCGGCAGGTCGTGCCGGCGCACCGCCTGGTCGTAGACCGGCAGCATGTCAGACTTCCAGGCCATCAGCTCGCGAAAGGCTCCACGGTCGCACACGAGCTGCGCCTCGGACCGCGCATTGGCATGGATGGCACTCAGCGCCTGGGTGACGAACCAGTGCCTGACCTGGTGGCAGCGCAGCACAATCCCGGCTGTGTGCAGCGCCGGCGTCCAGAAGTCACGGCGGAAGTGGTCCGGGTCGAGGGCGGTGCCGGTTGCGGTTAGGAACAATGGAGCGCCCGCCAGCCCGGCCGCGTCCGCGCGCATGAAGTCGGCCAAGGTGCGCCCGTGTGGGTCCAGCAGCCGCCGTTCCTCGTCCACGTAGCGGCGCAGCACTTTCACCGTGCGGTCGGTCAGGATGAGCCGCTTGGTCCGCCGGCCCAGGCTGCCCTTGTTGCAGGCGCGCACCTCGCGCAAGAAGCCGCCAGGGCGCCAGTCGGCCATGGTCAGCGCGCAGGCTTCGCTGATGCGCGGACCCGCGTCGAACAGCACGCGCACCAACGCCGTTTCGCGCAGCGACCAGCCCCACCGCTCGCCTGCCGCCAGCACGTCGTTCATCAGGGTCGGGTCGTCCAGAACGGTAGGCAGCCAGCGTTCGCCACGAAGGCGGAAGTAGGCCCCGGCGGTCCGCCCTTCGGCAACGGGCAAAGGGACATCCACGCCGCTGCCAGCTGGCATCCGGCCCCGGCCGTGCTGGTGCCGGAACGCCGCCGCAGCAGCACGCGCCTCCGCCTCCAGTGCCCGGCGTGCGCCGTCCGCCTCCATCGGGTTGGCGTATGGGTAGAGGCCGTGCAGGTGCAGCACTGTGTAGAACGACCGCAACGCTGCCAGCAGGCGTTCCAGGCCGTGACCAGTCCGTAAGGTGGGCTTTACCGAGCAGGTGGCGAACCCCAAGGAGTGTCGTCCGGCTGCCAGCACGCAGCCCATTCCCGTCGTGAGAACGTGAGAGATAAGGCGACGTGCCTCCTCCGGCGGCCCGAGCAGGCGCCAACCTTGCCGCAATACGACAGGATCGCTTTCGGCGCGCGATGCGAAGGCGACGATTGCGCCCGTGTAGGCCTGGGCGGTCTTGGGCGCGTGGTGCCGGGGCGAACGGGAAGCGTAAGTCGTGAGCTCAATGTGGGGGAGGCCGTCCTGGTCCACTACATGGATAGGGAACAGGTCGCTGCTCGTGCCGATGCGCGTGTATGCCGCCAACATGATGGTCTCCTGTCTTCGCCCGGATTGCCGCCGCTGGCACCGGGCGGGGTCGGCGTTTAGGGAGCATAGGTCAGAGACACATAGGGAAATGCCGATATAACAGTAACATTCTGCGGGCTACTCATGCTCTGGAGTAGAGTGCAACCTTAGTAGGTCCATAACCCAGGCAGGTTGGGATCTTGGTGATCCGCAGCACGTCGGATCGCAACTGCCGGCAGCGCTCGTGCAGGTTGCCCGGCAACCCACTCAGGTCGAGGAAGGTCTCATCTATCGAATATGGCTCGGCACGCGGCACGCGCTCGGCCAATACTTGAAAGACGCGACGGCTTACGTCACCATACAAAGCGAAATTACTAGAGTGCCAGTGAACGCCCTGCATTTCGCGTTTATTACGGATCAAGTGCCAGGGGTCGCCCATCTTGATCCCAAGCGCCTTCGCCGAGGCTGATCTTGCTATGGCACAACCATCATTATTGGATAACACTACGACGGGCACCCCCCGTAACTTTGGGTCGAATGCGGCCTCGCAGGAGCAGTAGAAGCTGTTGCCGTCGATCAGGCCATAGACCCGCACCGGCCTAGACCTGGGTGCGGACCAGGGCGGCCACGACGGCCCAGATCTCGGCCTCGTCCGTGACCGGCAGCGGCTCCTTGCCGGCGCCGGTCGGCCGCAGCCACCACTGGCCATCACGGTGCATCAGCTGGCACACCAGCACGTCGCCGTAGACCATGGCGATCACGACGCGGCCGGAGGCCGGCGCCGCGGCGGCGTCCGCGATCAGGATGTCGCCGTGCTGGATGCCGCGCTCGACCAGGGCGTCGCCCTTGACCCGGACGGGATAGCGGTGCGGCCGGCGCAGATCGAGCACCTCCGAGAGATCGATGGGTCCCTCCAGGCTGTCGGAGGCGGGCGACACGAAGCCCGTGGTGTTGCCGCCGTCGTAGTCGCGGGCCACCCTATGCCGCCCGGATGCGGCGCGCGGGCTGAGCCTCAGCCGCGGCACCGCTGTCCGCCACGGCAACGTGCCCGTCCTGGCCGGGGGCCTGCACCAGCCAGGACCGGGCTGCGCCGCCGCGCACGCGCCACGGGTGCAGGCGCCAGCGTGCGGGAGGGAGGGCGCCCCGGCTGCTGCGCCCAGGGTCGCCCTGTTCCAGCTTGGCAACTGCGGCCTTGAGGGCGGTGACGTCGAAAGCGGAGGTGTGCACCATGCCGAAGCCTTGCAGTTGGCGCATGTGAACATACAGGGAACATTTCGGCAAGCGGGCACACCGGCGCACGGTGGTGACAACGACTTGTGCGTTCAGGCGGGTTGCGCCGGGCTGGTTGGGACGTTGGTGTTGGCCGGGACAGGCGGCGCGTCCACATCGGGGTGGCGCGCCGGCGGGCGTGCTGGAGGATGGCGGCGGGATGCCCTGGACACGATTGGAAGCTGCGATGGTGGCGCGGACGCTGCGGGCGGCGTGGGACGATCCTTTTCCAGACGCCGAGGCGCTGGCGGAGCAGGCGCTGGCGCATTTGCGGGAGGAGCTGCTGAGCGGGCGGTTCATCGCCGTGCAGGACCACCTGGGCCACACGTTCATCGGCACGCCGTCGGAGGCGGCCGAGCACATGCTGGCTGTCGGTTTTAGAAGACGATTGCGGTAGGAGGTGAGCGGGAACAACGCATTGCAAAAGTCTTCTGACCACCTGCTGACCAGAAGACGCCTTCACCAACCTGCCTCTTTACCAACAGACGATTGCAGTGGCAGGCTTCCAGTGCGGAAAGCATCCTCGGTGGAGCGCGGCGCATGGATCACATCGTGCCCGAAGACGAAGGCTCCGGTGAGGGTGGCGCCGGCAGCCGCTGCGTGATCGAAAGCGGCGCGATCGGGCTGTCGGGCACAGCATGGTCCAAGGCGCAGAGCCGGGCATCGGTGATCGCGCCCTTGGCGGCACAGGAGAGCGTGTCGGCCCTTGCGGCCCGCGATGCCGCCCGATCTCTCAACGTGTCCGAACGGACGGTCTATTCTCTGCTGGGCCTTTGGCGGCAGTCTGGCGGCCTGGTCGCCTCGCTGGCTCCTCGCCCTTCGCCAGGGGGACGCGGCAAAGGCCGTCTCACGGATGCAGCCGAACAGACCGTAGCCGAGGCCATCCGCGACGAATACCTGAGCAAGCAGAAGAAGCCGATGGAGGCCGTCGTACGCAACGTGCGCGAGCGTTGCCGAGTGGCCGGGATCAGTCCTCCTGCAGCGAACACGGTGCGTGTGCGTATCCGCCGCTTGCGCGCCGACAAGGCCGCGCGTGCCCGCGAGGGCGCAGGCAGCGCTGCGTCGCGCCGGTTGACGCCCGCGGCGGGGCAGACGCCTCCTGCCGGGCGGCCGATGGCGGTGCTGCAGATCGACCACACCCCGGTCGATCTGATCCTCGTGGACGAGACCTGGCGCAAGCCTGTCGGCCGTCCGTGGCTGTCGGTTGCAATCGACGTCCACAGCCGCTGCATTGCCGGCCTGCACCTGTCCTATGAGGCGCCGTCCGCGACCGTTGCCGGCCTGTGCCTTGCCCATGCGGCCCTGGACAAGACGGCCTACCTGCGCGGGATCGGCATCGAAGCGGACTGGCCCTGTCAGGGGCTGCCGGCCGAGGTGTTCGTGGACAATGGGCCGGAGTTCCATTCCGAGGCCTTCGAGCGCGGCTGCGGGCAGCACGGCATCGCGCTGCGCTTCCGACCCCCGGGCGCGCCGCACTGGGGCGGCATCGTCGAGCGGCTGGTCGGCACGACGATGGCGATGATGCATGAATTGCCTGGCACCACGTTCTCCAACCCTGGCGAGCGCGGCGAATACGACAGCGACGCCGCCGCCTGCCTGACGCTCGCGGAGCTGGAGCGCTGGCTCGTGCTGGCCATCACGGGACCCTATCACCACGCTGTCCACAGCGGGGTTGGCCAGCCCCCGCTTGCGCGCTGGCAGCACGGCGTCACCGAGCACGGCGTGCCGCGGACGATGGTGGACCCGCAGGCGTTCATGGTGGACTTCCTGCCGATCCTTCGCCGCCGCGTGACGCGCGAAGGCATAGTGGCGGACCACATTGCCTACTTCGCCGATGCCTTGCGTCCCCTGGTGGCCAGGCGCGATCGGATGGGTCAAGTGCTGGTGCGACGCGACCCGCGCGACCTTTCACGGGTGTGGGTGCTGGACCCCGAGGGGAAGGCCTACATCGAGGTGCCGTGCAGCCGGCAGGGAAGGCCGCGCATCTCGTTGCACGAGCACCGCCTGGCAGTGGCGCACTTGCGCGAGCAGGGCCGGGCGCAGGTGGACGAGGACGCAATCTTTCGTGCCGTTGCGCAGCAGCGCGAGATCGTCAGCGAGGCTGCGCAGCGGACCAGATCCGCCCGCAAGCAGGTCGCCCGCACCGCGGACGCGACCCGTGGCGCCCCGGCACGGCCGGCGCCGGTCGCGCAATCCATCGAGGAGACTGCAATGGCCTGCGAGATCGAGCCTTACCCGGCGGAACGGTGGTGACACGGCCTGAGGACAGCCTCGCCCACCTCCAGCCGGAGTCCCGCACGACAGCGCTGCTGCCCGAAGCGGCACGGTTGAGGCTGCTGCGGACCGAACGGTGGTGGATCGCAAACGGCCAGGCGCAAGCGGCATTGGCGCGCTTGGACATCCTGCTGCATGACGGGCCGGGACAGATCCGCCCGCCCAATCTTCTTCTTGCCGGCCCAACCAACAACGGCAAATCATGGATAGTGGAGCGTTTCCGGCGAACCCATGCCGGGGCGCCAAGAGAGGATGCGGAGAACCTCCCCATTGTGGTCATGCAGATGCCGACCGAGCCCACGGTGTCGCGTTTCTATTCCACCCTGCTGGCCAACCTTGGCGCTCCCGTGCCTACCGGCGGGTCGGCAGCACGCAAGCAGGCTATGGAGCAGCTCGCGGTGCGTGTGTTGCGCGGGGTGGGCGCTCGGGTGCTGGTGATCGACGAGCTGCACAACATGCTGGCCGGCACCCGCACGAACCGGGGCGAGTTCTTGAACCTGCTGCGCTGGATCGGCAACGAGTTGCGTCTGCCGATCGTGGGTGTCGGCACCCGCGACGCCTGGCTTGCGATCCGCACTGACCCGCAGCTGGAGAACCGTTTCGAGCCCTTCGTATTGCCGCCATGGCGGCCTGGGCCGGAGGCGGCGCGTCTGCTGCAGGGCTTTGCGACGCTGCTGCCGCTGCGCTGTGCGTCCGACCTGCGCGGCGCGGAGACCGTGCGCAGCGTCATCGCACGCACGGGCGGCACCATCGGCGAGATCGCCGCCCTGCTGCGTTCAGCGGCGGAGACGGCCATCCTGGGTGGCGAGGAAAGCATCACCCCGGGCGTGCTTGACCGCGCGGCCTACTTGGGTCCGGGCGAGCGCCGACAGGCCATAGAGCGCGAATTGGCGTGACAAGGGCCATGCGGCTGCCGCTGCGCCCGCGACCGCTTCCACACGAGGCGCTGTCGTCCTGGGTGGGCCGCCTTGCGGCGGCATACGCCCTGCCCTGCCCTGTTTTCCTGCGATTGGCTTTCGCTGGGAAGCCGCTTCCAAAAGGCGCAGACCTGGACAGCTCCGAGCGACCTGACCTTTCTGAGATGTTTGCCGACCGGACCGGCCTGTCACGTACCCAGGTGCGCGCGATGACCTTTGCAGGCTATATGCCTGAGCTGATCGACACGGCTGAGCCTTCGCCGGACTTGTTCGCGGGCTACGCGTGCCGGTTCGGTTGGTTCATGCCGCCAGCTCCCCGTGTCAGAGCAGGGCTCTCCAAGAACTGGATGCCCTGGCTGACGGACGATTTGCTGAAACCGCCGCCCCGGTGCTGCACCCTGTGCCTGAAGACGGACACCATCCCCTACGTCCGATTGCACTGGCGTCTGGGTTGGATGGCAAGTTGCCCGTTGCACGAGGAGATGCTTGTTCCTTCGATTGTAACGGCATCCGGGATGTCTGCCATTCAAGCACAGGAACCCAAGCGGGCTGCATTAAGTCTGCTTGCACTTGACCAGATCACGTTGGGAGCCATCACCACGGGGGTTGCGGTGCTGCCCAGAGGCAGCGGCGTGGTGCCAGGTGGTGCTTGGCTGCGCGCGTTGCGCGCCCTGCTGGACGAGCTGGTGCAGCCCATGGACCAGATCAGCCCAGTGGCGCGCGGCGAGATCGCTGTAGCCTGGCTGAGCGCCGGCAAGGGCTGCGATGTCCGACACGGCCGGAGGTGCGTTCCATTCGAAGGCCTGCTTCCGGCACAGCGGGCGCTGTTGCTCCAGGTGGCTGGGGCGGTCGTTCGGTTCCTGGCTGCTCGCCCCGCGCCTGAGGGAGCCGGAACGGCGTTGCGAGCCCGTGTCTCGCAATGGGCTCGACCAAACCTTTGCGCGACATAGATGGCGTTACTTGTTCTGTGACATCGGCAGCACAAACCGGCCAGCTTGGTTCCTGTGTCACGCAACCGGTCGTATAAGTGACTGCCCAAGGACCATGGCCTGCCACTCGACCTGGCTCCGCTCATGATGTAGGTCGGTGGCATCCAAGAGAGGGCTGCCGTGGAACACTACCGGGTCTCGATTTCTGCCAATGGCAGGATGGTGCTGCCGGCCAGCTTGCGCCAGCAGCTCCACGTCGAGGGCGGCGGGCTGTTGGTGATCCGCGAGGACGAGGGCCGCCTTGTGCTGGAAAGCGTGGACGATGCCGTGCGTCGTGCCCAGGCCCTCGTGCGGCGATATGCCCCGGCAGCCCAGGGCATCACGGACGAGCTGATTGCCGAGCGCCGGGCCGATGCCGCCAGTGAGTAGCTCTGTCAGCGGCGGCCCTGTCGTGCTCGACGCCTCAGCCGTGCTTGCCCTGCTGTTCGAGGAGCCTGGTGCCGAGGTGGTGCGCGCGCAACTGCGGACCGGCGTGATCGGGGCGGCCAACTTGGCAGAGGTGCTTGCCAAGCTGTCCGACCACGGGCTGCCCGCCGTGGAGGCGGTCCGCGCCGTCACCATCCTTGGCCTGGAGGTCGCGCCCATGACGGAGACCCAGGCCGGGCGATCGGCCGAGCTGCGTCCCATGACCCGCGCCGTCGGGCTGTCCCTCGGCGACCGGGCCTGCCTTGCGCTTGCGGCCGAACTGGGTGCGCCAGCCCTGACCGCCGACCGCGGTTGGGATGCCGTGGCTGGGGCTGCAGGGGTCAGCGTCCAGGTCATCCGGTGAGGGCGCCCCCGTGCTGATCGGCTACATGCGGGTGAGCAAGGCAGACGGCAGCCAGGTGCTGGACCTGCAGCGTGACGCGCTGCTCGGCGCCGGCGTGCAGGCGGGGCACCTCTACGAGGACCATGCCTCGGGCAAGCGCGATGACCGGCCCGGGCTGGAGGCGTGCCTCAAGGCCCTGCGCAGGGACGACACGCTGGTCACCTGGAAGCTGGACCGGCTCGGCCGCGACCTGCGCCACCTGGTCAACCTCGTCCACGACCTGACCGGCCGCGGCGTCGGCCTGAAGGTGCTGGCCGGCCAAGGCGCCAACCTGGACACCACGACGGCGAACGGGCGGCTGGTGTTCGGCATCTTCGCGGCACTGGCCGAGTTCGAGCGCGAGCTGATCGTCGAGCGCACCCGCGCGGGCCTGGCGTCCGCCCGCGCCCGGGGCCGCAACGGCGGACGGCCGTTCAAGATGACCCCTGCCAAGCTGCGCCTCGCCCAAGCCGCCATGGGCCAGCCCGGCACCAAGGTCGGCGAGCTGTGCGTCGAGCTGGGCGTCAGCCGGCAGAAGCTCTACCGTCACGTGGACCCCAAGGGCGCGCTCCGGCCGGATGGCGAAAAGCTGCTCGGACGCAGCACGCGACGGCCGCACCTGATGCTGAACCCGGTGCAGGTCGGGGCGTGACGAATGCACCGCCATCGAAGTGAGGAGCACGATGACGACGCATGTTCCGGCGGATCACGTGCTGCTAAAGCGTGTCTACCTGCCGGCCTGCCCTGAAGACGGGGTGCGTATCTTGGTGGACCGGCTATGGCCGAGGGGCGTAAGCAAGGCGAGGGCGGCGCTGGCCTTCTGGAACAAGGACGTGCCACCAACCACCGGGCTGCGGCAGTGGTTCGGGCATGACCCTGCCCGCTGGGAAGAGTTCTGCCGGAGGTACCGGGCAGAGCTGAAGGCCAATCCCGAGGCGGTCGAAGCGTTGAGGGCGCTGGCGCGGCAAGGCCGTGTCACCCTGGTCTTCGGCGCGCGGGACGAAGTCCATAACGAAGCTGTCATCCTGCGGGAGGTCCTCCTGGGCCGTTGAGGCAGCCATAAGGATCGTGGCGCGACGGCCACCCTGGTCGGGCGTGGCTCAGAACAGGATGCGGTGCGCGCGCCGCGTCAGGAAGGACAACGCCCATGGCCACCCCCTTGAATGCCGCGCCGTCCCACGATCTCCTGGCGGCAAAGCTCACTCCGGCGGACGACCGCATCCTGCTAAACCACTGGCTCCCGCCGCAGGAGGGCATCGTCCCCCGGGTCCGGCTGGGGAAGCGCTGGATCAGCGTACTGTGGGCGCTGCCGCTGGGCTTCGCGGCCCTCATCCTTGCCATTGCCCTGGCGCAGGGCCTGCTGGAGTTCCCGTCCGTCAAGGCGTTCGTGGCGCGCTATCCCGGCATCGCCCAGGCCGCGCCGTCGGTGGACTCCGGCTTCCCGTGGTGGCTGCGGGCGCAGCACTTCCTCAACATGTTCTTCATGATGTTCATCATCCGCGCCGGCATCCAGATCCTGGCCGACCACCCGCGGCTGTACTGGAAGCGGGACTGCACGCCGGGCACGGACTGGTTCCGCTTCCAGCGCCCGGTCCCCACAGGGCGCGTCTGGACCGCCAAGGACGACTCGGTCACGCTCCCGAAGTGGCTGGGCATCCCGGGCCTGCGCCACACCATCGGGCTGGCCCGCTGGTGGCACTTCTCGGTCAACCTGCTGTGGACGCTGAACGGGATCGCCTTCTACGCGCTGATCTTCTCGACCGGCCAGTGGCTCCGCTTGGTGCCGATTACGTGGGAGGTGTTCCCGAACGCGCTGTCCACGGCGATCCAGTATGCGTCGCTGAACTTCCCGGTGGACCACAGCTGGACCCGCTACAACGCCCTGCAGCAACTCAGTTACTTCATCACGGTGTTTGTGGCGGCCCCCGTGTCCATCGCCACCGGCCTGCTGCAAAGCCCGGCGATCTCCAACCGGATCGGCTGGACCGGACGCGTCCTGAACCGGCAGGTGGCGCGGTCCATCCATTTCATCTCGTTCTCCTGGTTCGTGCTGTTCATCCTGGCGCACGGGATCATGGTGTTCGTGACCAGCCTGCGGGAGAACACCAACCACATGTTCGCCGGGGTGGAGAGCAAGTCCTGGGCTGGGCTGCTGCCGTTCCTCCTCGCCATGGGGGTGGTCGCGGCGGCCTGGGCCGTGGCGTCACCGGTAACGATCCGGCACGCCCGCCTCGTGCAGCACACCGGCAAGTTCATGGTCGGGTGGATCAAGGGGCTGGCCGAGTGGTGGGACCCGCGCTCCCAGCTTTCGGAGAAGGACATCTCGCCGTACCTCTGGCCGAACGGGACCATGCCGCATTCTGCGGAGTTCGACGCCCTGGTGGCGGACGGGTTCAAGCACTACCGGCTCCGGGTCGGCGGGCTGGTCGAGACCCCGCGGGAGTTCTCGTTGGCCGACCTGCGGGCCATGCCGAAGCAGGAGCAGGTCACGACCCATTTCTGCATCCAGGGATGGTCCGGCGTCGCCAAGTGGGGCGGCGTGCCGATGCGCCACATCCTGGACTTGGTGAAGCCGGCCGCCGATGCGCGCTACGCCGTGTTCTACTCGCTGGCCGACGGGGGCGATGGCGGCCGCTACTACGACGTGCACAAGATGCACAACATGCGCCACCAGCTGACCATCCTGGCTTACGAGATGAACGGCGGGCCGGTCAGCGTGCTGCACGGGGCGCCGCTGCGCCTCAGGTGCGAGAACGAGCTGGGCTTCAAAATGGTCAAGTGGATCGCGGCAATAGAGTTCGTGCACGACTTCGCCGACCTTGGCGCCGGTGAGGGCGGCTACAACGAGGACCACGAGTTCTACGGTTACCGCATGCCGATCTGACGCGCAGCCTGGTTGCGCCGCGACACATTGCGACACACAAGGAGGGCAGGAATGCTTGCCGAGCAGATGCTATCCAGGGCGCGCGAGCGCCTGGTGACGATCAGCGGGGCGGCCCTCGTCAAGGATGCGGCCGCATCCATGGCCAAGCCGCATACAGATCTCGTCGTCGTGTGCGGCGAAGATGGCGGGATGGTGGGCGTGCTCACGAAAACCGACATCGTCGGGCAGATCACGCGGTGCGTCGGCGGTGGCTGCACTGCCAGGGTGGACGCGATCATGACGCAGAGTGTGGTGTCCTGCCGACCGGACGAGCCGTTGCAGCGCATCTGGTCGGTGATGAAGGCGCGTGGCCTCCAGCGCGTCCCGGTCCTCGATGGGAACAGGAAGCCGCTCGGCATCATCTATGCACGTGATGCCCTTCAATGCCTGCTGGGCGAGGTGGAGAGCGACGAGGCGCTCCTCCGGGATTACGTGATGGAGGTTGGATACCAGTGACCGAGGCGGACATGCCGCTCCCAGCAGGATGCGTGGCGACCCGGCGGACACCGGTGTTCACGCACGACACGGTGCCGCCCGCCCTCTTGAGCGCGCACGAAACCAAAAGCGGCGCGTGGGCCGTGATCCATGTCCTCGAAGGCAAGCTGCGCTACTGCATCGAAGCTCCGCCATCGGAAAGCATCCTGGAGCCAGGCCAGCCCGGCGTGATCGAGCCGCAGGTCCGGCACCATGTGGCGCCGATCGGACCGGTGCGCTTCTACCTGGAGTTCCACCGCGCCCCGTAGCGCCTGCGCAGGAACCTGACCCAAACGCTGTTTGAAGGAAACGAACGTATGTCTGACCAAGGCCCTGATCCTCTCGACTCCTCAATGGTTCGTCAGCGAGCGCTGTCCAGGTGGGACAACGAAGGTGGTGCCGAGCCAAACGGTCCGCAGGTGAGGCCGGCGTTGGCTGACGACCGGGTTCCGATGCCGGAGAACAACGCCGCCGAGCTGGGGGCACTGCACGTCCGCGTCATCGCGCTTGAAAACCTGGTGGTTTCGCTGCTGGTGGCCACGGCGTCGGACGAGCAGCTCGAACAAGCCCGCGAGATGGCGCGCTACATCTCTCCGAGACCGGGTGCCACGCACCACCCGCTGACAACCCATGCCGCCGCCCACATGGTCGATCTTGTCGAGCGTGCCTCCCGCTTCCGCGACCGGACTTCATCCTAAGAACCAGCCCTATGCCGGACTTGCCGATCGCAGGTGCCTTGGGGCCGCGTCCAGCGCCCCTGAAGGCGCCTACGAAACTTCGCTGAAGCCAATCTTGGGAGATGACAAGCCAAACAGGACCTGGCCGGAGGGCGTGGGCAAACAGGTGTTTTCCATTGGCCTAGCTGCACGCTCAGGACCCCGACAACCGCCTCGAGTACTTGGCCCAGCTGGAGGGTGTTAGGAACGATGGGCAGTGCTGGCCGTTAAAGTGCGTGGAAGGTAGCAAGGGCCGGCTACCTCGTAGGGTGTGTTTGATGAGTGATGTTCAACCTGACAAGGACCCGTCCGCTCCCGCACTGCCGGACAGCGCCCGTCTTCCAAAAGCGCCCTACCACCAAGTGCTCACGGGCCAGCCTGCGCTCGTCACCGGCGCGAACTCCGGCATCGGCCGGGCGGTGGCGCTTGGACTGGCCCGGGCCGGTGCCGATGTCGTTGTCAACTACATCACCCATCCCGAGGCGGCCGATGAGGTCGTCCATGAGATCGAGGGCATGGGCCGGAAGGCGCTGGCCATCAAGGCCGATGTGAGCAAGGAGGACGAGGTTGGGCGCATGTTCTCCGACAGCATCGCGCAGTTCGGCACCCTGCACATCGTCGTCAGCAACGCCGGGCTGCAGCGGGACTCCGCCTTCGATGAGATGACACTCGACCAATGGAACACCGTCATTGGCGTCAACTTGACGGGCCAGTTCCTCTGCACCCGCGCGGCGGCGCGCGAGTTCAAGCGCCGCGGTGTCGTGCCATCAGTCTCGCAGGCAGCAGGGAAGATCATCTGCATGAGTTCCGTGCACCAAGTGATCCCCTGGGCCGGCCACGCGAACTACGCCGCGTCGAAGGGCGGCGTCATGCTGCTGATGAAGAGCATCGCGCAGGAGCTGGCGCCGCACTTCATCCGCGTGAACAGCATCGCGCCCGGCGCCATCCGCACGCCGATCAACACGGCTGCGTGGAACACGCCCGCCGCTTATGCCGACCTGATGACGCTCGTGCCCTACAAGCGCATCGGCGAACCCGACGACATCGCCCAGGCGGCCGTTTGGCTCGCCTCCGATGCGGCTGACTACGTCACAGGCGCGACGCTGTTCGTGGACGGTGGCATGACCCTCTACCCCGGCTTCGCCACGGGGGGCTGACCTGAAAGGGCCGGCCAGGCAGCCGGGCCGCCGATGATCACACGGTCGGTGCGCTGGCGGGTGGCGTAGGCGAAGGCCCACTGCGCGCTGACCATCACGCGGTTGCGGAAGCCGATCAGGAAGAAGATGTGCGCCACGGCCCATAGGAGCCAGGCGACCTCACCCGTCAAGTGGACGCGCCCGAACTCCGCCACCGCCCGGCCCCGCCCGATGGTCGCCAGCGTCCCATAGTCGCGGTAGGCGAACGGCGCTGGCGCCCGACCCCGGCGCAGCCGCCGGAGGATCGCATCGGCGGCGTAGCACCCTTGCTGCTTGGCCACCGGCGCCAGGCCGGGCAGCGGCTTGCCCTGCGCGTCCTTCGCCAGCGACGCGTCGCCGATGATGCGCACCTCGGGGTGACCGGCCACGCTCAGGTCGGCGCCGACTGGCACGCGGCCGCCATGCCCCGGCTTCACCCCAAGCCAGTCCGCGACCGGCGTTGCCGCCGTCCCAGCGGTCCAGATCACCGTCTCGACCGCCAGGGTCTCGTCATGCAGATGCACCACCCCTTCCTCGATCCCGGTCACGCGCGTGCCCGTGCGGATGTCCACGCCGAGCTGGCCCAGGGCGTCCGCGGCGTTCTGCGACAGGTCGGGCGCGAACTCCGGCAGCACGCGGTCCCCGGCTTCGATCAGGATGATGCGGGCCTTCGCGTCCGGCATGTCGTAGTCGTGCCTCAGCAGGTCGTGGGCCAGCTCGGCGATGGAGCCTGCCATCTCGACGCCGGTCGGGCCTCCCCCAATCAGCACGAAGGTCAGCAGGCGCCCCCGCTCGGCGCCCCCGGCCCGGGACGCGCGCTCGAACGCCATCAGGATGCGCCGGCGCAGGTGCAGCGCGTCGTCCAGCGTCTTCAGCCCCGGCGCTGCCCGCGCCCAGTCGTCGTGGCCAAAGTAGCTTGGCGTGGAGCCGGTCGCGATGATCAGCTCGTCATAGGGGACGCTGCCGCCATCCCAGGCGACATGCCGGGATGCCGTGTCTATGCCCGTCACCAATCCCATCAGCACCCGGGTGCTGCCGTCAGCGGGGATGGTGCCGCGGAGCGGCGAGGCGATGTCGGACGGTGCCAGCGCCGCAGTCGCGACTTGGTAGAGCAGAGGCTGGAACAGGTGGTGGTTGTGCGCATCGATCACCGTGAGGTCCACACCCGGCTTGCCGGCCAGCCGCAACGCCGCGTGCAGGCCGCCGAACCCGGCTCCGACCACAACGACCCGGCACCCTGCACGCCTGCGCTGCTGCCTGGGGGCCGTGCCCCTTCGGGCGGACAGCAGCAGCGCCGTTCCTGCCAGGGCCGCCAGGAGCGCAGGAGCTGCTTGCGAACGCTTCATCGGACCACCGCCTTGCTCATGTCACCACCAGTTCGACCTGGCCGCTGCCAGCGGCCACCTCTGCCGATACACCGCCGGGCGTGCGGGCGAAACGCAGCGACACCGCCGTTCCCGCGGCCTGCATGTCGTGCAGGACCAGCGTGTCCACCCCGTCTGGCAGGAGCGGCCGGTGGATGTGCAGCCGGCGACCGAAGCCGTCCGACCGGATGCCGAGCAGCTCGGACACCATGAACGGCACCGCCGCCGCGGACCAGGCCTGCAGCGGATCGGCCCGGGGAGTGTGGACCGTCCCGTCGCCCAGCAGCCGCTGCGTGCCCGCGATGAATTCTGGGAGCCGCCCCAGGCGGAAGCCGCGTGCGGCATCCAGGGTCGCCGTGGCCACTCGCAGCGCCGCCGCGTCCTGGCCATAGCGGCGCAGGCCGGACACGATCAGCGCGTTGTCGAAGGCCCAAACGCTCCCTTGCTGGTAGGCGAGCGGATCGAAGCGGACGTGGTCCGCGGACATCGTCCGTATGCCCCAGCCAGAAAACATGTCCGGGCGCATCATGCGCTCCGCGATGCGCCGGGCATGTTCCGCGGACGCGATCCCGGTCCACAGCACCTGGGCCGCGTTCGACGAGACGGACGCAACCTGCCGTCCGCCCTTTTCCAAGGCCAGGCAGTAGCAGCCTTCCGCTTCCATCCAGAAGTCCTGCTGGAAGCGGGCCTGCAGCCTGCTGGCAGCCGCCTCCAGCGCCTCCGCCCACGCCGCCTCGCCCGCCCGGCGCATGAGCGCGGCGACCAGGATGCGGGCCTGGTATGCGTAACCCTGCACTTCGACCAGGGCCAAGGGCGGCACCGGGTAGGTGCCATCCGCGCGGAGCACGCCCGTCCCGGAATCGCGCCAGCTTTGGTTCACCGGCTGGCCACCCTCCGCCAGCCCGTCATATGTGACGTAGCCGGCCTCGTTCTCCGCCGCCTTGCGGTCCAGCCAGCCAAGGGCGCGGTCAATGTTGGGCCGCAGCTCCGTGAATAGGCCCATCTCACCCGTCCACTCCACGTGGCGGACGATTGCGATCAGGAACAGCAGCGTGGAGTCGACCGACGCATAGCTCGGCGTCTGCGACACCTCGTGCAGGTTGGCCAGCTCGCCCACCCGCAGCTCGTGCAGTATCTTGCCCGGCTCCTCGCGCGTGACCGCATCGTCCTTGCTGCCCTGCCAACGGGCCAGCGCCCGGACAGTGCACGGGCCGAGGCCGGGGTTGAAGGCCAGGCACTGGATGGTCGGCAGCAGGCTATCGCGGCCGAACAGCCCGACGAACCACGGCATCCCGGCCGCGGTGAACTGATGATCGCCGCGGCGGACCTGCAGCAGCGCGACGTCGGATAGCGACCGCACCAGGACCCGGCCGAAGTCCTGGCTCGGCGTCTCCACGCGCGCATAGCCTTGGAGCAGCGCGGCCGCCGCCGCCGCCTGCGCCCGCTGCGCGGCCCCGGCCTCGCGCGGCGCACGCGCCGACCTAGGCGGGGCGTCGCGGACGCCGCGCTCGTCCACGCGGAAGGTGGTCACCAGGCTGCATTCCTCCTGGGGGGCCAGGACCAGCTCGAAATGGGCCACGCTTTGCTCGGTCGTCCTGGGGGCGATGATGGGCGGCAATGAGAAGTCCGCCAGCAGCGTCCGCAACCGCCCGTCCGCACCCTCGTAGCAGAAGCGCAGGGCGGTCCCGTCCCACTGGGGCGCGTGCATCCGACCGCGCTTTCCCGCGGGGGCGCCGCGGAGGACGAACATGCTCTCGAACGTCGTCGCCAGCTCCAGGGACAGGGGCAGGACGATCTTCTCGACGCCGAAGTTGCGGATGCTGACCGTGTCGATGAACACCGGGCCGTCGTCGAGGACGAGGAACGTGCGCCGCAGGCTCAGGGCGTGATCGGGGAGCGCCTGGCCGTTGGCGGTTGCCATGTACTGGTTGGTCAGCGCGATCTGCGCGGCCATCCCTTCGCCGTCCTTGGACATCAGCAGCAAGGGCGCCGTGCCGTGCAGCCTCAGCTCGTAGGACGAGAGGTAGCAGGTGTCGCGGTAGAACAGGCCGAACCCCGGGATGTCCTGGATGATGCCGCCGTCTTCCGCCGTCAGCAGGACCAGGTCGTTCGCCTTGAGCAGCAAGGGATGGCGGACATCGATGGAGAGCGGGCGGTCTGCCATGTTCACATCCTTGGCCTCCGCCCGCGAACGGAGTCATGCCCAGGCGCCGGGCGCCCGATGCCTATCCTAACAGCCCGCCCTGCACGAAGTTCATTCAGGTTCCTCGCGGGGAACGGAGTGCAGCTCCCAACGTAAGGGCCAGGGCGGCGCGCGACCGCCATCGGACCGCATTGGCGGAGGAGCGACATAGGCATCATGGCAGCGACATCCGATCACTACGACATCATCGTGATCGGCAGCGGACCCGGCGGCGGGTCGCTTGCCCAGCGCCTGGCCGCCACCGGCAAGCGCATCCTGATGCTGGAGCGCGGCGGCTACCTGCCGCGCGAGCTTCGCAACTTCGACTCCAAGACCGTGTTCGTGGACGCCACGTACCAGGCAGACGAGACCTGGTACGACAGCGCCGGCGGGTCCTTCCACCCGGGCCTGCACCGCTTTGTCGGCGGCAACTCCAAGGTGTACGGCTCCGCCCTGCTCCGCCTGCGCGAGCAGGACTTCGGCGAGCTACGGCACAAGGACGGCGTCTCGCCCGCCTGGCCGCTGGGCTACGACGTGTTCGAGCCTTACTACACCCAGGCCGAAGCCCTGTACCACGTCCACGGCCAGCGCGGCGAGGACCCGACCGAACCCTGGTCCAGCGCTCCCTTTGCCTACCCGCCCGTCAAGCACGAGCCTCGCATCCAGCAACTCAACGACATCCTTGCCGGGGAGGGCCTGCACCCCTTCCACCTGCCGCTTGGCATCCTGCTGGACCAGAACCCGGACGGGTCGGCCAAGCAGCACAGCCCCTGCATCCGCTGCGACGCCTTCGATGGCTTTCCCTGCGCCTTTAACGGCAAGGCCGACGCCCAGGTCATCAACGTGGACCCGACCCGTGCCGCCTGCCCCAACTTCACCCTGCTGACCCACGCCCTCGTGACCCGGCTGGAAACGGACGCCGCCGGGCGCATCGTCAGCCGCGTCCATGTGGAGCGCAACGGCGTGCCGGAGCAGTACTCGGCCGACATCGTCGTCGTGGCCTGCGGCGCGCTCAGCTCCGCGCTGCTGCTGCTGCGCTCAGCCAGCGACGCGCACCCGCGTGGGCTGGCGAATGGGTCGGACCAGGTCGGGCGCAACTACGTGCGGCACAACATGTCCGTTGTCATGGCGCTGCTGCGGGAACCCAACCCGACCGTGTTCCAAAAGACCCTGGCCGTCAGCGACTACTACTTCCGCTCCGACGATTGGGAGTTCCCGCTGGGCCTGATCCAGATGTGCGCGACCTCGCACGGCGAGCAGATCAGGGGGGAGGCGCCGATGCAGGCGCTGATGGCCCACATGCCGGAGTGGCCGTTCGAGAAGATGGCCGAGCACTCCATAGACTTCTGGCTGCAAAGCGAGGACCTGCCGCGCCCGGAGAACCGCATCCGATACGACGGCGACCGTGTTGTGCTGGACTTGCAGGAGAACAACACCGAGGCCGCAAAGCGGCTGCGGGCGAAGTTGCAGGCGCTGACGGTGCCGCTCGGCGCGTTCCCCAAGCTGATCGACCGCAGCCTATACCTCGGCAAGGACATCCCCATCAACGGCACGGCGCACCAGGCCGGGACCTGCCGCTTCGGGCCGGACCCGGCGACGTCGGTCCTGGACCTGGACTGCAAGGCGCACGAGCTGGACAACCTGTACGTGACCGATGCCAGCTTCTTCCCGTCCATCGGCGCGGTGAACCCCACCCTGACCATCGTCGCCAACGCCCTGCGCGTGGCAGACCGGATCAAGGAACGGCTGGGCGCATGACCGCCGGCCGCGCCGCGCTGGCGTTGGCGTTGGCGGCAGTGCTGACCCTGCGCGCCGCCCTGCGGCGCCGGGTGCCGGCAGAGGCGGTGCGCGTCGTGCGGGTCAGCCGGGTGGTGGCTGACCTGGACCGGGCGGAGGCGTTCTACCGGGACGCGCTGGGCTTCCGCACCGTTGGGCGCGGCCCGTCCGACCTGGCAGCGCTGGGCCTTCCCGGCGCCACGGCGGAGGAGGCGGTGATGCGGCTGGGCGGGGACGAGGTTGCCCTGGTGCGCCTTGCGTCGCCGGGTCGTCCCTATCCTGCCGACAGCCGCAGCGACGACATGTGGTTCCAGCACCTTGCCATCGTGGTGGGCGACATGGACGCGGCCCATGCCCGCGTGCTGGCGGACGCCGGGGCGCAGACGATCAGCCAGGACGGGCCGCAAACCCTGCCGCCTGTGGACGGGAGCGTGCGGGCCTGGAAGTTCCGCGACCCCGATGGGCACCCGCTGGAGCTGCTATGGTTCCCGCCGGGCGGAGGCCGGGCGGTCTGGCGCGGGCACCCGCCCGGAGCGGTGTTCCTGGGCATTGACCACAGCGCCCTGGCGGTCAGCAGCGGCGCAAGGAGCCTGCGGTTCTACCGCCGGCTGGGCTTCAAGATTGCCACCCGGTCCCGCAATGCCGGTCTCGCGCAATCCCGCCTGGACGGGCTGCCCGGCGCGCGGCTGCGCGTGTTCAGTCTGCGCCCGGCCTCCGCCGATGGACCTGGCCTGGAACTGCTGGCCTATGAGCCGCCGGGGCGGTCCGCAGCCGCCGTGCGCCCCGGCGACATCGCTGCTGATTGGACGACGGTCGAGATGCCCGGCCGGGGCGATGCCGCGCCGCGCCGCGTGCGGGACCCGGATGGGCACATGCTGTTGCTGGCGTAACCGGGGCAAAATCCCGGGGTTGACTGCATTTTAGGGCTTCCCCCGACGCGGGCGAGTACGATTCGCTCGGCACATGGCAACACCCTCCAACCTGCCGAGCCTATCGCGCGCCGATTTGGAG
>JAABUN010001180.1_pt1 | contig 60692 bp, 68 predicted proteins | sample 5559311 | NCBI WGS metagenome assembly JAABUN01 (sample SAMN10711877, study PRJNA513370) | rock metagenome | isolation source: Antarctica rocks | place: Antarctica: Victoria Land, Siegfried Peak sud
GTCCCCCCCTCCACCCGCATCAGCAGCCAAGCCTACACCCTCCACCGCAACCCCCTCGTCTTCCCCCTCCCCGAAACCTGGGACCCCACACGCTGGCTCTCCGCCTCCGCGGCGCAAAAGATCGAGATGCAGCGTTGGTTCTGGGCCTTTGGGTCGGGCGGTAGAATGTGTGTTGGGAGTCACTTTGCGATGCAGGAGATGGAGGCGGTGGCGGCGGCGGTCTATGCGAGGTTTGAGACGTGGGTTGTGGATGATGGGGGGGTGGGGCAGGGGGATGGGTATACGGTTGGGCCGAGGGGGGGGAGGTTGGTGCTGGGGTTTAGGAGGGTTGGGTGATGGGGGTGTTTGTTGTTGCGGGTTTAGCTTTCCTTGCTTTTGGGATGGGGGGGAGGGATGTTGCTGTGGGTGCGGGATGAGATGAGAGGTGATGGATGACATTATGACGGTTATGAATTGATGGAAATGATGAATGGATAGATAAGTGACGAGTTGGGTATCATGTGCCTAGGGGTCCGCCTGCAATGCGTATGCCCAAATTCAAAAACGCCTCACGCTGATGCACCCTCAAATCTCGCCAACTGCCTTACCTCGTGTCCCGTCATTTTATACCATGACACACAGCCTCATTTTTTCCCCTTGCCCCCACCCTTCTTCTTCCCCTTCCCCTTCGATCCCTCCTCAACCACCTCCGGCAGACTCACAGTCCCCTCCTTCAGCTCATCCTGATCCACGCCCGAAGTCTTCAACTTCTCCACACCACTAATGAAGAAACCCAGATCGCGATTCTGCTCCTCCGACTCCGCCTTCTCCCTCTTCGCCACTTCAAGCTGCGTGCCCACATGCGTGATGCGAGTCATCAAGGACTCATTCATCGCTTTCTCATCCCGCCATTCCTTCTCCAATTTGCGCGCCATGGTCTCGAATTTCTCTGCTTTCCTCACAGCGCGGTCTCGGTCTTTTTCAAGAGCTGGGACCGTCTCGTTGGCGAGGGTCTCGTGGGACGCTTGTAGTGTGGCTAGTTGCGCTGCGGTTCTTGCAGAGGACTCTGTAGATTCTTGGGCGGCAGAGGCTGCTTGGGATGCTTTGTCGACTGCTCGTTCGAGAATCTCCTCAAAGTACATGCGTTGGCTGTCTAGTTGACTGGTTAGAAGGTGAGTATACTCAAGGCCTATGTTGTCCAGCTTCTCTCGAGGGACATAATCGTCGAAATCATCATCATGAAATTGAGATTCAGGGGTCGACATTGGTGTAAGCTCAACGAGCTTGCCATCCGTTTTATTTTGAACGATTCGATGAACGTAGCCATCTGATGCGTAGTCCCAGATACGCTGTGTCGTCATGTCCATGGCAAAGCAATGCTGAGATTGCTCGTAATGTAGGAATGCGTGAGCAGCATCGTACCTCCCACATCCGACACTACCACAGATGAGGCAAATCCAAAGATTGGCCTCAGAGCGACATACAGTACATTCGTTGAGGGCTGTGTTCTCGCCATAGCTCGTACTGCTGTACAATTTCTTACCCAGGCCAATATCATCCTGCGTGTATCGGCAAACTGGACAGCCAGATCCTCGCCACTTTTGAAGGCAAGAGCAATGGAAGACGTGTTGACAAAGGATGGTAAGGAGGCCTGTAGATTCGTCCATACGCTCCAAACAAACCGGGCATGTTGGCAATTCGATCAGAGCAGGTGTAGGTGGTGCGTGAGGTCTGGAAGAGCGCGAACTTGAAGAGAGCGGAGCTACTTGATGGGTCGAAACAATGGTGGGGGGTGGATTTGCTATGTTGGTCGATGGCGTGAAAGGGTCATTTGTCATGTCTGGGAACGACGCTTCTTGACCAGGAAGCTCATGCTTGCGAAACTTAATGGACTTGACGAACACGACGTGGCAGTTTTCAGGCTAGAGAGGAATATATTAGCTTCGAGTTGCCACGGCCGAAGCAACAGAGCTCACCTCCATCCCATCGAAGGGCTTGCCGTTCCACACCCTCCTCCATTCTCTTGCCTTCTTCCCGTTACGAAATTTCATGAGCACCATGTACCTGTTCCCTCTCTCTGTTCTAATCATCCTAAAGTGGCTAACCTCGTCCCTGGTCTTCTCTCCAACAAAGCCAAGTAAATCCGAGGGCGTAAGGTACGAGGGTACAGCAAGTATACACAGTGTAGTGCAATCTTCGTCTCGGAATGAGACCTCAGCATCTTGCACCCTCTTTAGAGTGTGCCTTCCGTGCTTGGAGATGGTGTGACTTGCAGGTTCATCGTACAAACCAGGCGTCTCTTCAGAGTCTCGATATAGCCTAACTATCCCCCATCCTAATTCTTCCTGCCGTGGATCAAGAGGCTCATATTTGCCCTTCGTTGCTAAACCCCCTGGCCCAACACTGATACCGTTTGTGATATGACCAGAAATATCTCCTCCACCTTTGTCTAAGGGCGTTGGCGCCATTTTGAAATTCTGCACGGAAATTCTGCCGTAACGCCAGTCATCGAGTAGTCTGAACGTTTGCGTGCTCTTTGCTATCGTAGTATGGCCGCTACTCGGAGGTGTCTCCTCAGCATTCGGCGGTCTGGAGTCTTCAAGGAAGCCTCTCCTATCATCGATGCCTCCTTCGTGCGGATTATGTGTGCTGTTCGATGACTGGGCAGTGTCAAGGTCGATGGTGATGTGGAAGAAGAATGATGGCATGGATGGACTGCTTCCGACAGATCATATTTGAGTTGATTCAATGACAAGGATGTGTCAAATAGATGTCACTTAGAAGCTTGCTGGTGGCATTTGGGTTATCCGTAGAAAGATGATTTGTACCCAGCAGCCGCGCAACACTCGGTGCTGGCGCCCGCATATAGAACCCACATCGACAATCGGCTTCACTCTACGTTTTGAGGATAACATTCATATAGGTAGGGAGAAAAGACTTCGCAGCCTGAAAAGTACTTGATGCTGCTGATGAGGGCTACATACTGCATGCCAACCAACCCAACGGCCATGAACATGACCTTTCATAAGATAAACCCAAAAAAGCTCCCGCTAAAACACTATGATGAATGGAGACAACAACACTAACGACCACCGTCTACTGACCCCCCCGCAATCTCAGCACCAAGTGTAGAGTGCTCTCCTTTTGGATGTTGTAGTCAGATAGTGTCCGTCCATCCTCCAACTGCTTCCCAGCGAAAATCAATCGCTGCTGGTCCGGTGGGATGCCTTCTTTGTCTTGGATCTTGGCCTTGACGTTATCGATAGTATCTGATGACTCGACTTCCAAAGTGATTGTCTTTCCTGTCAAAGTCTTGACGAAAATCTGCATTCCACCTCGTAACCGTAGAACCAGGTGCAATGTCGATTCCTTCTGGATGTTATAGTCAGAAAGAGTGCGTCCATCCTCAAGTTGCTTGCCCGCAAAGATAAGTCGCTGTTGGTCCGGCGGTATCCCTTCCTTGTCTTGAATCTTGGCTTTCACATTGTCGATTGTGTCTGAGGATTCAACTTCGAGAGTTATGGTTTTGCCGGTCAGGGTCTTGACGAAGATCTGCATACCGCCACGAAGACGGAGGACGAGATGAAGAGTGGATTCCTTTTGGATGTTGTAGTCGGATAAGGTGCGGCCGTCTTCGAGTTGTTTCCCCGCGAAGATCAAGCGCTGCTGATCGGGTGGAATACCCTCCTTATCCTGAATCTTGGCCTTGACGTTGTCGATAGTGTCCGAGGATTCAACCTCCAAGGTGATAGTCTTACCCGTCAAAGTTTTGACGACTATGGAAATGTCAGACACTGTAAGATATAAAGCGAAGAAACTTACAGATCTGCATCCCTCCACGGAGACGAAGAACAAGGTGAAGGGTTGACTCTTTCTGGATATTGTAATCGGAAAGGGTACGTCCGTCTTCAAGTTGCTTTCCAGCAAAGATAAGACGCTGTTGATCTGGAGGAATGCCTTCCTTATCCTGAATCTTTGCCTTTACATTGTCGATGGTATCGCTAGACTCTACCTCAAGGGTAATAGTCTTGCCGGTGACTAAGGTACTGGATCAGTAGAGGAACAAAGGTAGCGGTGAGCGGCAGTGGAAGCGGGGTCAACTCACGGGTCTTGACGAAGATTTGCATGGTGATAGATGTGTTTGTATGTGGCCTGGACCTGTTGTAGATAAGTAAAGGCTTGAAAGGGAGAGTGGATGAAGTTGTGAGTTGTGGAATTTGATAGATGTAAGAAGGAGGAAATGAAGTCGAAGGCGGAGTTTTGAATAGGCGGATGCCTTGTGATGACTGATGCGTGATGACACAGCCTCGGCGCTAGCGGAAGAAGTGACGAGGCGGGGGCTGGAAGTGGCTAGAAACTTCCACACTCAACACACGCGCTTTCGACACTTCACTCTGGTTACCAGTCATCGCCTACTACTCCTGACTTTGGTATTGGAGCAATCGACGGCATTACTAGAGTACGTTCGACCTATTACCCTAATTCTATTCTCGCGCCATTGAACGAGGTTGCTTCCTCAATGTGAAAATCCAACCGAGTTCCACATTCCTGGAAGGTGCAACGACATCAAAATAGTGCATTGATGACCTAGTTGTACATCGACACTAGGAGAGTTTTTATCTAAAGTATGTTGCCTCACTAAACAGCATCAGCCCCGGATCAGATGCCTGTTAGACGCCGGTTTCTTAAGAAATGCCCGTGAAGTGCTTCTCTGATGAGGCTATCGCCATGGGGCGTAGATGTCGCAATTCAACAGCCACTATCATGCTGGAGAACATGAAGAGATCCAGAGAATATTGAAAATAAATTGTTGAATCTGGCAATTCATGGCCAGAGTCTGTCCAATGCTTGCAACCGTGAAGCATTGGTCATATCGTCGTTATCGTAAATCGTAGACGATCGTGCAAATGCTAGCATGCCGAGGCTCGAATAACGAGCTTCGAGGTAAACTTGCTGGATAGCGAGTCAAAGTCATCACGGTCGAAGGCCGTTTCACATCGTGTTCGTAAATACTTATCTGGGCCCATGATCAGCGTCGAATGGACGTAAAGGACACAGGCATTATTAGCTTACCGTGACGCGTTACATGTTTGCGAACCTCTGTCAGGGCATTGCATACATTCGTGTTGGAGCCCAACAGATTATGGTGTTTGTTGGTTTCCCATTCCTGGAAAGAAGGAAGTTTTTGCGATATCGCGGAGAAGAGACCAACGATGACACCGACAGGTGTGGACTCCATGTCGTGGCAGAATTTGCTGACAACCTCCTTATCCTGTCCACCATTAGCGGTGTTAATGAGAAACACACGGAAAGCTTACAGGAATCCGATAGTGACAGTCAAATTGCATCTCCTCCCATACGGCAAGTAAGATTGAGGCGACCATAAAGATTGTTGGCCAGTGTTTTAGTTTGTCTTTGGTGTAAACACTTGAGTACAAGTGCGAAAGCTCTTCCAGGATATCTTTCTGCGATTCACGCCACATGTCTGCCATGGCACATTTGATCTCGAAATTTATCATAACCGGTGCCACGGTCTTTCCGTAGAATTTGGAACTTGGGTCATTGATCCTTCCCAAGAAACCTTCCTCATCTGGAATACCCTCGACCATGGTCACATGTTGGGTGAGGTTATAAGCTAGTAAAAGCTTGAGGGATTTCCTGATGACTGGGGTCTTCTCGCAAAGCCAGTAGCGGTAGGCGGTCTTGAGCATTTGGGTCAGAAAGGGGGTACCATCAAAATACTCATCAATAAATTCCTCAAAACCTCCATCAATATGGTGGTCAAGATACTCATTCAGAGTGGACCTAGAGATGCCTTCGACGCCAGCGGAGAGCTTGGCAGTGTTCACCGAATGTTCTGAAGGGTGGTTCAGGGAAGGAGTTTCCACCCAATCTAAGCCAAAACATCTTTCATCGCGCACAAAGACCTCGCGAGCTTGGACCGGCAGCATGTGACCATATCCGTGAGTGATGAACAGTGTCCGCTCGGCTTGCGCAAAGCCTCTGATGTTGCCCACAGAGAACCCAAGACTGATGTGACGCTCGTAATCGGCCTTCCAGTCTTTCATGAAATATGCAATCTCTTTGATATCGATTCTTGTGCACGGTACTTGCCAAAGACGCGCGTGGGAAGGCTGGCAACCTTCACAAGGCTCTCCCTTGTCACACTGAGACTGCGTGAGCATGCACTCACTATGTCTATAATTGGAGCACTCACGGTCTTTTTGAGGAATTTGCAACGAATGCAAGCTCCTAGCTTTCTTATTTCAGACGCTTGCTTCCTTTGTTCCGGTCGGAGAGGACCTTTCCGCCTTCCCACTCTCTTCTCTGTCTCGACCTTGACGACTGGTGGCTGCCTTCGTATCGTTGGCTTCGTGGCTTTCCCGTTGGAGATCTTCCTTGACTGCCGTCTGCCGGGTGGCGAAACTCGGCCCGTAGAAGTTGGAGACCGTTGTGGAGAGGATGATGTTTTGATTCTGAGTGGCTTTACCATGGACGGAGTCACGAGGCTAGGTCGTACAGGCTGCTCCTCTTGCTTAATCACTGGCGAGGTTGAATGATTGCTCAAGTATGGAGAGTGGAATTCTAGACCTGAACTGTTACCAGTGTCACTCCCTGGTGAACCGATGGCGTGCTGCGGGATATAAGCACTGCCCCATGAATGACGAGACTGTCTGTCGACATCGGAGTACGAGGAGTCGGAGAGTGTGCGTCCGTGTAGGGTTTCCTCCGGATTAAAGATAGCCCCCATCTGGAGGTCTTGGTAAGATCCGTCGAGCGATTGGTGCTGATATTCAACGGATGTCCAACCATTGTCGCTACTTGAGAGAGACCGGACTTCTAAAGCGGTATCGGTAGGAGAATTGGGTAGGTTCTGCAGCGGCAGGCTCATGTGCGGTAGCGCATTCGAGACGAAAAGGTCATTGGAGAAGTCCTGGTAGTCAAATGGTATGTTGCTGTCCAATTGAGAGGTTAAGGGCAGGTATGAGGCGTCGAGAGGTAGGCCTGAGCCATACTGTTCTGCCATATAGTCTGTGGGTGATGTCTGAAATGGCATTGCGTATGAGTCTGTGAAATGTTGGGAGAAGCCAGCATCACGGTTGAATGACCCATCAAGCGGATAAGTAAAGTGAGCGGTTTGCTGTTGGGAGGTTCCCCAGTCGGGCATATATCCATGTGCCTGCGGCTGATGTTGATGCTGATGTTGATGCTGTGGAAGATGATGTATTGAATGCTGGTATGCTTGACTTTGGAGTGGAGTGGTTGACCGCTTCATGTTGTTGGCGTTGGCGTTGCGGTGATGCGGAGCGGTCCGCGTGGCATGTTGTTCCATGGGGATCGGAATTGGCCAGCTTACCCTCGAGGTGTATGGTGGATAGCGCATCCCATGTAGGTCGTAGTCGAAGGCGGCGAGGTCAGCAGGCAACTCCATATTGGCCATGATGAGCTGACAAAGGGAGGGGAAAGTGTGATCAATTGGAGTTCGGCGACGACGGATATGAGAAAAACATGATGATCAGATAGCGGTATCAGCTGCTTGCCATGGTCGACTACTACTATTTAGCACAGTAGGTAGCGTATAGGTAGTAGTTGGAATTGCGAGTGGAGAAGGGAAGGATGAGATGGGCGGGTTCAAAGAATCCAGAATCCAGAATCCTGAATCCTGTTGCTCGAGAAGGAAGAAGAAGAAGCGGTGAAGATGGGTCAGCGACGGGGGGGACGGAGGTGGGGTAAAGCGGTGATCGCTGAATCGCCTCGAAGAACCTCGATGATTGGCGCTCCCCATTCGCTTACGTAATAACTCTAACCTTGATGATCGTCCGCCGTGTCCGCTTCTGTTTGCTCGTGGCCGACTGGCCGTAGCCGTCCCGGGCTGAAGACTTAGCTTGTTCGACGGGACTTCGACCCTTTGTAGGTATTGCTCCAAGATGGGACGATGAAGTTATACACAGTATAGTGATATCCTAAAAGGTCCTGACCTATTCGACGAGACAGCATCCTCCTCTCCATGCGGCGCTTAGGATGTATGGAACTTCTTGCGGATGAGACGTGTGAGGGAATTGATCTGATAACGGATGACACGTTTTTAGCGTGCCGCATACCACGTTTCTACCTACCTTTGTTATCGGACGCACCGATACCACGAGCTCTTTGAATGACATTTTGAGCCCTTGCTCATGAGTCGGAGGACCCAAGACAATTGTGTGCAATGTCGGGCCGCCTCACATGGTCCGACTACAGTACAAGCAACGAGCGAGAGAACGACTGTGTACTCCGCACTTGTATCTAACATGATCCTGTAAGACTATGGACAGGGAAAGCCAACTGATGGGTATAATCTACTTCAGTGTGTGCAGCTTTGCAATAAAAGACTGAAGCGAGACCTAAGCGACAGCTCCATACTGGGCTGGCAAGGACAACAAGAACCTTGCCGGCGTGCAGCGATGGAGAAAACAGGAAGGGAGCAACTCCTCTCCAACGGCACGTCAAGCTTGTACCTGATGGCGCTCAGCAAAGACAGTCGTTTCATGCTTCAGATCTCTTCAGGGTGCATTGGACGATATTGGTTGTCAGGGTCGCTTCTTGGCAATTGGAATACACGCTGCCACAAGTTGCGGCCACTTTACAAGATTTGTTGTGAATGGAATAGATCGAGATATCCGGATAGGAGAACTCAGGACAGCGGCCTTTAGTTGGTCCTGTCAGCTTAGTAAGCATCAATTCACCAAAAAGCTTGGCAACGTGCGAACACGAGTGGAAGTAGCAAGCGTAATACTAGGATTTGGATGTTTGAGTCGAGATTTAATCCTAATACTTTGGTGGCCTTAACATTACAGCATATAGTTCAGATTCGTTTTCTATGTTACCGACTTTAATAATTCGACGATCCCTTTGCCAATGAGGATACAGACAAAGCTGCATTCCAGTGAATATTTCATGTTGTCATGAGGGTAAAGCCAAAAGTAACCAAGGCGGTCTATCATTCAAAGAACCATAATACGAAATTGTTGCTACAGCTGCGTGCAGAAGACAGGGATGAGAGTAGCCTAAATTCGATGGATAACGGAAGGCCAAACGATAGCAGGCGAGGAGATGCCACTTTAGGCGAGCAACAAATCTTCTCCCCAGACCCTAGCATTTTCACATCATCTCCACCCATCATCGATGCCCTGATCACGGAGAGCGCTCGTAAGCGGCATGACACAATCGAGCAATGCTTACCCTACCTAAGGGGAGCTCCCAAGGATTCTCCTCGCTCAAACTCCCTAAACGTTCCAAAGCTTGAGCGTGAGAAGCATGTCGCTTTCCTCAAAGCAGCCCTCCTGGACGCAAAGTTCATGGGCTACGATGCTTCCCGTCCTTGGGTTGTGTATTGGTCTCTATGTGGCCTGAGCTTACTGGGAGAGGAAGTGGCAATCTATCAGGAAAAGTAATGAGGGGATCATTCCCATTGCTCCCCGGAGACATCCCGACCATCAACTGAATCCTGTCGCAGAGTTGTGGAAACGTTCGCACCCAACCAGAATATGAACGGAGGCTTTGGTGGCGGCCATGGCCAGCTTTCGCACCTTGCGCCTTCTTATGCCGTTGTCTTGAGCCTCGCAATGGTCGGAGGAAGCGAGAGTCTAGGCATGATCGATCGAAGAGCGATGTGGGTTCCATTCCTTGAGGCAAGTCTCATAGTATCTTCAAAGTGAGAGCTGACAGGGGTTACTACGAAGGTGGCGGTGGCTCAGCCAGTTGAAGCAGGAAGATGGGGGGTTTAGAGTGTGCGTTGGTGGGGAGGAAGACGTTCGGTATGAATTATACATACGTCTCAATGGACCATCACTAAATATGAGCGATCATAGGGGTGCATATTGCGCGATGACCATAATAGCACTTCTCAATATACCGCTTACACTCCACAACACTGCTCCAACCCGAGCCCACGGACTCACCTCCCTTGCACAAGGCCTCCCGGAATACCTATCTCGGTGTAGGTGTGATATGACAATTTTGTGCTTAGGTTGGCTCATGTTTTATATCAGGTCAGACATTTGAAGGTGGTATATCTGATAAGCCGCAAAACGAAGCTCATGGTGCGTACGTCTTCTGCGCGCTCGCTTGCTTATGCATTCTTGGACCTCCACATGAGATGCTGCCCAAGTAAGCGGATCCCTTATCCTAAGTAACCACCTCGGCTAACGGAGTCGAGGTATCTGGATCTGCCGCTTCTCATTTCCTGGCTTTCTGCACGACAGTATGCTCCAGAGGGCGGCTTCTCAGGGCGCACCAATAAGCTTGTCGACGGTTGCTACAGCCACTGGGTAGGAGGCTGTTGGCCATTGATACAAGCCGCCCTCAACGGGCCTCAGTCAAGTAGATCGCCTGAGAAGCCACATGTTGGCTGCCTCTATAGTGAGGAAGGACTGAAAAGATACATATTGTCTTGCTGCCAGGCTAGAGGGGGTGGTCTTCGAGATAAGCCAGACGTGTACGTTGACAATTGCTGTGAAAGTGCGGACTGCTGACCAGTCAGACACTCAGATGGATACCACTCATGTTATGTCCTGGCAGGCCTCAGCTCTACCCAATACCGCAACGACTACTCGGTCACGAAGCAGACAGAAGACGGTAATGAAGTCGACTACGCTATGCATTGGACATCCAATGCAAATGCCGTGCTTGCAGATAGGAGCGAGGCAAGAGACAAGCTGACAGCGGTGCACCCAATCTATGTCATTCCTTGGGCTGCCGCAGTGCGATGTCACGAGACCTTCAAGCAGGCTGGATTTTGAAGTGGATCATGTTTGCTAAGTTTCAATGTACATAGTGGATGACAATAACAATTATTTTTGCCTTCATCGCCGAGTTCCGACCTTCGAAAAAGCTCGAGAATAGCTGCCGTATCAGAGCCTTGATGATGATGCTCCACAAAATGTTCCTGTCCCTGAACTAGAACAAGCAGCCAGATGAGTCCGCTGGCTAGTAGCGGCTCCACGCTTCTCCACGCTCTAGCTCCATATATTTTGCGCTGGTCAGAATAGAGCAAGTCCCCGGTACTGATTGAATACGGTCATACGTCGTATCTTATACTACTAGGGTTGAATGACATACGCTTAGCCGAGTATTTTACAGACACTAGTGCCAAGATGGATCTATGGCAGAATGCCACACCTGGACCCGAGGTGACCAGCGACGACGAAATTGATATCGCTACTGTTGGATAGGACATGGTTCTTTCTCCGCAGATTACAACCTACTTTCGTTACTGTAGAGCAAAGTTGGGGGTGAGTAGAGCGAGCCTATGTTATGCTTCTGTAATGTAAGCCGCTAGGGTTCTATCCTAAAAAGATGTTGGTAATTTACTGCGTGAAATTTTGATTTCTAGTCTACTTATCACTGCAGTAATTCCTCAATATTCTCACTGACTCGTAACCAACCAACATCTCTCGGCCAGACGGGTATGCCGTCACTCCTTGCCCTCACGGATATCCAAGCGCCCTGACTACTTGGAAGAGAAAGATCTCCTAAAGCTTGTGCGCAGGCTATGACGATGATACAGTTCGTCCGAGTCCGTTGACAACAAGTCTCGATTCTGATTGGAACGGAACATCAATCAGGATGATACGCTGCCAATCCATGTCCTTCAGATATTACGCACGATCGATAGAAGAAGCAGCGAGAGGCTACAGTGCACAAATCTGGTTCGTCCAAGTCCAGTAGCCGTTCCGGCACTTTACACATGCATGTCTGCACTACCAAGCGCCTTGCCAACTCATCAAGCATGCAGAGACCGTCGAAATGATTTTACGCCCGAATTCTCTTCCCTGCCAATGCCATGTACAGTCAGAGCGCGATCTACATCTCCGGTAGCTTCAGACGTTCTTCAAGCAGGAGCCATTGATAGCACAACGGCAGAGTGAGCTCGCTGGGATATTCCAAGCACCTTAGCTCTATTGCTAGTTAAGCGCAACGAGCGCCGCCGACCGTTAGCCTATTGACTTCACGCTCTTTTCGGTCTTTTGGTACGCTTTCCCACCATGATTATGCGTGTGTTGGCCATGTACCCTGGCTGTTACGCTTGCTCATCGTGGGGTCGCTGCCCGTTCCGCTCGCTCGTACTCCAGAGAAAGGTTTGACTTCGACAACGCAGCATACTGGCTCCGTGCCCCGCGCCTTAGCGAGAACGATGGCCACGACCGCAAAACTCTGCGGACGTTACAATGCTTCGTGTATACCGGGATAAGAACTTGTAGGGTTTGGTACCTACCTACTTCTCCGAGGATGTCTCCAGAAAAAGATGTTCACCGTTGAAACCAGGCGTTCTGGTCGCCACTGACGCGCAGTCCTAGTGTGGAGACGGCCAGAAAACATGTGCGGTATCTGCACGTCAGTTCATGAAGCTCCTTGCCTAGACCGACGGAAACGTTGACGTTGATTGGTCAATGTCGCTTCAACCGGCCCCCAAGATCTTCTCTCTGGCAGAGCGTGCGCCAGCGCATCATCGCGTTAACTTAGTCAGTGAGCCGCAGAGATGGAGACATGCTGCAGAAGAACCACGCCTACCTTGGTCCGCCATGGGAATATTTGTCTCCACTTCTTTATCTCTTGCTATATGGACGGATCTGGCAGTGATATAAATCTCCTACGGGCTTGCAATCCCAAGATCCAGATTTCCCCCACACCTCAAAATCTCCGAGTTGCATTCTGCTTTGCTAGGTTTTCAGTGTGCCTGAATCTGCAAGCAAGCGTCTCTAGTTGACCAAAGAAGTGATCATAATCGGTGGTTGCACGCTCCCTTCCTTAGGATTGTTACATAAGGCCACTTTGGGCACCAGTGCTTTGCAACGGCCACCAGCAGCCCACGCCAAGGTAGTGGTTCCTGGTCGATTGCTAGGTACCTCATTTGGAATTGGATCCGGATCTACATACCTTCACCAAGATGTATTACCAGGAGTATTTGTCCAGTTAGTCTCTCGATTTGGTCTTATCTCCCGTGATCTCTCCCTTGCTCTCAGCTTTTCGCCCAGTCTATTGGTCAATCTATGGACACATAACGATCGAAGACATTAGGTGAAGCTTCCATGTGTTACGGGTGGTAGAAACATGTTTTATACTCTGTGCTACCACGGACGCAAGAGTTGCAGGATTTTCTTTCCTATTGCTTGCATTTGTGGCACCAGTGCACGAGCGCCCAAAGGCTAATTCACGGTCAATTACTCGTACTGACAACTCTATCAGACTTGTGCCACCGGCGCCAATGGCCTGAGCCTCTCTACGCCTCATTTCGTACTCGGCCTGGCTTCGTTTGCGTGGCACGTGTCAACAACCGAGAATACCAGACCGACACCACGTTCGAAAGCGAGCGGCTAGCACGGGAGAATGCCGCCATGCGGGCTTACCTCATTTGCCAGAATTTTTCCAAAAGTGATGGCATGTATCCATCTCGTCACAAGGGACGAGGGGGTGCCGATGTTGTTCAAGGCATTCCTGTCGCCATCGGCTCCGAGAGGAGAAGTGTGTACACCGACGATTCGAGGTCCAGTGGGAGCAGGAGCGGCGGGAGTAGCCCGACGAGTTATCAGAGCAGCCACTCTTCTAAGGAGAGTCATAGCCATAGGCTCAGTGGTGGCAGTAATGGCAGCAGAAGCTCTGGGCATCGAAGTGGAAGGCGATACTGAGCTCGACATGCAGCTCCTACCGTGAAAACAGTATTGGGGCTATGAATTTACCACGAAATACCATAACGATCACCAGGTTTACGAATTCACGACGACCATGACCTAGAATCATCCTTTGGAGGCGGCAAAAGTGAGCGACGACTGTGTCAAATCCATTCACGGAGGGGAGGTATTGCATATTCATGCTCGTTTCTGGGAGGATACGACCACCAATATTTTGAGCGTTTAGCACCATGCATTAAGCGAGATTTCTATTCTGTGTCAATGCAGCTATGCATCAGCGCTCGTTTGGGTTCGGCATAGCGATGGTTTCTATGATGAAGGCTTTAGAGATCTACAATTTAATGAGGTAATGAACGCATGAAAATGAAACTTGTATCCATGTAAGGAGCTTGACTGTCCTCACTTCATTCAATAACACAAAGATGTAACCGGCCACCCGGCAAGTTCTGACGGTCCTTTCTCCATGGAGTGAGCCTTAGCGCCTTGGCACCATGGGCGTAGCTACTCCCATATTGAGCGCGCGAACTTGCCATAATTGCCCCTTTACTTGTTTACAGGACATGTCTTGTACATCAGTATCGAGTGATCGCGTTACGCTCAGTTGTCAACCTCAATGCACTCGGCATCACCCCTGGTACGGCTACTGCTGACACCAAGACCCTCGGCTGTCCGCAAACATGCGTATGGTATCGCTTCGTTGAGGATAGTGTTGCAGAAACCTACGAGCTCTACACCAGCTCATCCGTCAGGGAACCGCTCGAGCTGTCTCTTTGCAAAGCCACAGAGCGTTCCTCATCCGGAATGGCAAGTCCGGAACAAGTCGACGCAAGAAAGTGTGACCGCCCAGGAGAAGGAGAAGCAAACCAAAACACCATGGCATCGAGAAGGTTCGGATGTGGCGCCGGCTGGTAGACCACGGTCTGCTGGGACTATGACTAAGGGTTATATAAAAGCCTCGGCTGCTGCTCTGGCCTCCTATAACTGACTTAGCTCGATAGGAAAGCTCCTTACGACGCCCTCACGACTGCTCAAATTGATCATACCTCTTACAGTACTGGACAAGAACTCGGATATGAAGGACATTGAACCACTCGCTCTCCTTGTGCATCCACACCAACCGCTGTCGTATCTCGAGCGTCTCATACAATCCGAGCTACCTACCATCACGAATGACAAAGGAGAGGTTAAGGTACCAGAGGTTCACTTCAGAGCCGAGGACTCTCAGCAGGACGAAATGGATCCTGTGGCTAGAAAAACTGACGACTCGCCAGAAGACATGCACGAAGATTATGAGGGTGACCTGGAGGAGACAAAATTTGACGGCAAGTCTGAGAAGACCGGCAAGCTGGGCAAGAGATCGACCAACAAGGATGCCAGTCTAGGCGAAGGAGGCGTGGAAAGCTACAGCGGCATGGGCCACGAAGGGCTTTCCGCAGAGGAAGGCCCTAGAAAGTTCGTTCGCTGGTCTTCATCTACGGAAATTGGAGATTTCATTCGCGATGCTGCTCGAGGCAAGGAATTTGCTGTGGACATCGAAGGTGCTCCTGAGGAGATCCGAGTAGGAGTCCCTTCGTTCAACGACAGGACCCACTATCTCCGTCTCAGATTGCGAAAAACAGCCACCCAAATCATTGACTTAGCGGGCATCAAGAAGGAGTGTGACTTGGCTGCCCATAAGACCGCTCAGCGATGGGCCATTGGTGGCGCCTTCACTCTTGTCGGCTATTGGTACACCGTCTACCGACTGACGTTCGAGACTGACCTTGGTTGGGATACAATGGAGCCTGTTACGGTATGTTTTCTAAGTAGCATATCAACCTTATGGCTGATTGTCTAGTATCTCGTCGGGCTTTCCACTTTAATCTGCGGTTACCTCTGGTTTCTGTACCATAATCGAGAGGTCTCTTACCGATCAGCACTGAATCTTACGATAACTCGGAAGCAGGCAAAGCTATACCAGCAAAGAGGCTTTGATGTGCAGAAGTGGGATTCTTTGTTGGAGGAAGCAAATTCATACAGGAGAGAGATCAAACAGATTGCGAATGAATACGACGTGGACTGGGATGAAAAGACAGACGAAAAAGATGAACAGGTTACAGAGGCTATGAGAAAGGTTCGAAGTGACAAGGAATCAGAGCGAGATTCAAAGAAGGAGAAAGAAGAAGACGATTAGGTGCTCTTCCTAACAGATGGAGCCCGCGACTGGCGGCAGAGAATCCTCAAGCGACTGTACATATCGAGCATCGTACTGGCCTTTTCGCACTCCAACTCAGATATGGCGTCGAGGGTCTGCAGAGCTCTAGATACCCCAATGTGGCTGTTCAGACATTTGAATAAGATGGGTACGGGGACCTCGTACTAATTGATTCTCTTTCAGCAATCTTCATATTGACCTAAATCATCTACATTCGATGGAAATTGAATTCCTTATGTGAGGCGAGCAGGTCACCATGACAGTATACAGGAACCCAAAATTTGGGCTAAGGAGACCAGGGAACGCGAAAAGGTTACCATGATATCAATTCTTCGCACAGCGACGTATGCTCAGCAATATTACAGCGTCTACGATCACCAACATGCACAACGGACCAAGTCCTACAATTCATCTCGACTTTCCAACTTGACGAACCTCATTCCTGGCAGTGTCGTAGAATTTGCCAGAACTACCGGCTCCACCAGCGCCACCAGCGGATGGACCTATGGCATGTCAGGAAAGCAATACTCAGTGCGCGACCTGGGTACCCATCGCTTACCAGGTCCCCCTTTGTCGAGATCATCATCGTCGTGGAATTTCCTTGACTGAGCCTTGGCCTTATTGCGGCCATCACGGTATCTGCACACATGGTACAGAAACCACCGGATGACCCAATTGCTGCCATTCGGGAGTGGTCCAAGGGCGTAGACAGCCCTCGTTTGAGGGCTTGCCTGCACTTCGATGGTACGGATAGCGGCCAAGAATGCGGCATCTGTGAATTGGCTGGCCGCGAAAGGACTTGGTGCTCTTGCAAAATCCGGTCGAAGGGCCGCACGATTCCCATTCAACTGTTCGTTATAGATCCGGATAGCCTCACTCTAGCATACGTCAGCGTCTATTCTTGCGGTCAGATCACGGATAGCTCGCCTTCATCAGCCAATATAATGCTTGGTGGCTCTGGTTTTGAGGATCTAGCCCTAAGATATGGAGGAAATGCCACTTCGAAGCGCTCTTGATAACCTCCGTCATGACAAGGGTGTGGCTTCTGTCATGTGAGGTTCACAAAAGCAAGATAGCCAATATATATGTTACTCTTAAACCTTGATGTGCTGACGTTGGACTATAGTTCTCTGAGCTTGTAGGAAGACGAGAGGTTGCTTTGGTATACCCGCCACTTGGGACGAAAGCACTGGCTATAAGTATAACACAGCCTCTTGACCATGGATCAACCTGGACATAACGCCGTTCCTAACTTCACGGGTCGCAAACGCAAATCATACCCGCTTTCTGCATGAAGCGTATGAGCACCATACCACATATCCTCGAGGACGACACAAGTAGGTAATCTCGGCAGATTGGTATTCTCGAAACTTCCCACCATAATGGTTCTACCGAAAAGGTTAACGTGAATAGAAATCTTTAGCGAAAAGACACCCCCAAAGCAGTGTCAAGAGCGGCGACAGTAACGCAAGAACGACCGCTGCTGCTTATTGCCTATCCAGGAATGGCGTCGGTTTGTAGCATACTGTTCTAAATCGGCAGATTGTCACATCGAGTCCAAGTCGTCCTGTGCTACTGTATAAGACATCGATAACCGCCACCAAGAACCCCGACTAAATCCGACAGCCTAGAGGCTAGTATTAGGCATACCCTCTATCTGTCAGGAACAAGTCACGGCGGACAGCCGTCCGGCTTACCAAGGAGGTTAGAACACCACTCGGTCTCTTGCATGTTCCATATCTCAGCAGCAACCAGGGTCTCACCTGCTCCTTCTTGATGGCTGCAATCGGGTCGATCCTTGGCTAGGCATTGTCAAAATCGTCACTTCATGTGGGTGTTGTGTTCTGCACCGTCTTGCGCGGTCATCCTCCCTATCCCCCATCCCTACCCCAGCCGAGCACGCCAGGTGATGGGCGAAGTACCAAATATCGTCGACAAGTACACGAACCATTTCACACAATGACAGCATCCTGCGTGAGTTCCAGGCGCTAGCCTATGTACAAAGCCACGTTTTAGGGTCTACGAAAGCTGTCAAAAGGTATTTTGCGGCTACTTGCATGTCTCTTGCCTATTTTGTTTGCTACTCTGACACATTACAGTTCCAGGCTGCCGCTCCGACAATTTTCACCGCTCCTTCGGAAAGCTCAACATTTCTTGGTAAAGCTGATGCAAGTCTGACGTATTCCGAAAAGCTGCTCAAGACAACACGCTGCAGCCTTTCTTTCTTCCACCAACCCGCCGGCGCAAACATGTATTTGAGTTTACTCCCCTTGGGTCGCTTCAGCCTCCGTGGCTCGGACCTCAGCAGCTTGACGACCGGATAACAACCTCCTTTTAACTTCTCGGCTTTGCTCGGTAGCTACCGCAGTACAGCATTTCCTCCGAGGCTGAGCAAACTTCGTCACCGCCTCTAGGAAGAACTATATGCACATAATACGAAAGTAGGTTACTAAAGTAAGACTGTTTCCTTTTTCATCAAATTGCGGGCTAATACATTTCGATTCATTCCCTGGCTGTGGTCGGCAAGAAGGAGGAGGTCTCGGTCAAACCGCGTTCTACGTACTTGCCTATCGTTTCGGGCTCCTTCGATGCCATTGGCCGTAGAGGACAAGGCTTGATACCGCAAGACTGATGTCTCTGCTTCAGAGGAAGGTAGGGGTATTTTTTCCCCTTGCCTCCATTGAACTCATCTCCTTTCCTACTACTCATGCCTATCTTGGCTGTTGTCAAGCACACTTCTTTCCACCTTCGCCTCAAATCTCTGTAATTATTCCCGAGCTATATTGGGCCAATGAGGATAGCGTTCTCAGTATTGCAAAACGTTAGTGAAGACTAAGAATGAGGAAAAGCTCAACGAACCTCTATTGGTGCGTCATGCCGGCCGAATCAAGGTTTGCTTCTTTTATACAATTCGACTTCATGCTAGCTACTGTATGAGACTTTCCGAATCAAAGTTTGCTTCTTTAGGTGCATTTTGGGTTCATGCGAGCTACTATATGAGACTTCACACGCGGTTTGAATCATGGCCTAGAAGTAGTGGCGCGAGAGTGATGAAGTGCAGCGATCTACAATTCCGTTTGTAAGAGGACAACGGAAGAAGAGATGCACAAGTGCGTTCGGCGCTCCGCCTACGTTTCACCGGATACTCGTAAGAGGTAGACTGTGATCACTTCTCATTTCTCAATACGGTGATTAGCAAACAATCACAAGGCTCATCCGCTGTATGGTACACGGTGACTTGTCGCCATGTTTGCATAGTGTGTTTGGCAAGCCATCAGCTCCAGAGTCAAAGCTGAACAATACTGTAAAGCGTTGGTATGATGCCCAGATGATAGGACAATATTGCTCAGGCACCCTACCTTCAGATGAATCCCACGCAGGGACTAGTCTGGGGGTGGACCAACAGGAGCTTCTTTGGTGATACTTCTCAGGTACCAGGTTCTCTATAGCAGTCATCATCCAGTACGCTTTGCGTTTCAAACCCTCGATAACAGTCCTCACTGTAATGGAGAGGCGTCGGCAAGAGCAAGATAATAACTCCAAGCCAGGCCTAGTAGGTCATGTTCATTGCAGCAGATCAAGTTCGTACGACATATTCGAGGCTCTTCAATATGGAGATGGGTCATTCTAGTCAATGTCTATGAAGGAGGTGTACAGTTTTGTTACTCAAATCATCCCAAACTTGACCGTCCTTCCGCGGACCTTACTATCGCCGCGAGATACCGATTCCATTTGCTCTCCTCCTTACCCTCCTTTATCTGATCGTCAGCACCGCCAAGCATCTGTCATCCATCTCTGCTTAATTGCTCTCTCAACTTTCCACTTACATCTCCTTGTTCGACGAACCTCGTTGAGGGTCAGCTCACTGCAATACAAAGGTTTCATGTAGAGCTTTCCCTGAGTATAGGCTCGTTCTTTCAGGGAATTGATGCACAATCTACATCAAAGAAACTTAGCGAAGCTAAGAAGGAAGGTGAGATCAAACTTTGTGTGATTTTTTTCCATCTGTCATTCCTCCATTATCGTTTTCATCTTCAGTAACTGCGTTACTTTTCTCGATATCTGGCAGGATCCACTCCTGAATCATTGGCGTCCAACAAAATGCTTGTTTGAGAATTTGGCGCAGCCACAATGTGGCAAAGTCAAAGTGAATGGGTCCCACTCTGTACGAAATGGTGAATTATTAGCCGAGACCCACCAAAAACGTCCTTATATAAGGTAGTGCCGGAATCTCTTCTATCCCTTACCATCGTCGCCTCGTCCCGTGAAAGTCGTAATGAAGGGTTTTCTAGGTCATCGTCCGAGGGTTCCCCAAGATCGCGAGATTTGACAACGAGGGTCGAATTATCGATTTCAGACTATGATGATCGTTGTCGGCACGATCCCTTGCCTGGTTGCTGCAGCCTTCGTGCTCCTCGAGGCTCGGGTGATGGTCGTCGCCGGATCTGAGTCAAACACACTGCGGTGGTCAGCCCACCGCAGTCCCACAGCGCGAAGCCAATAGGAAAGATCTCCAGGAGTGCAATCATCGCCTCATTCAGTAAAAGTCGTTGACGTTGTCAATTTGGGTCTTCGCCTGAAGGCTACTAACTCGGAACTTTGTAATCATTGGCATATGCAGTCAAGACGGAACAGGGACGACCCGTTCCTCGCGGAAGCGGAGTTCGACTGTTGATAGAGAAACAAGGGATTGACCATGATGATGCTGGACTTCCACCCCTTTGATGTATGATTTGTTGTAGGCGTCAGCCTGGATGAATCGAACCGTTGTTGGGGAAGCTGAGGCTGTATGGAAGCTTTCTGAGTCGATAGCTTGGGATGGTCGATGGCTTAAGCTGCAACGATGTCTGCTGAGGAGCATTACTGATGTTCATGACAGAATTGAAGATGATTATGGGAGGCAATCTAAGAAGTGGTGCTGATAGTCTTGATAGGATCAGAGTCAACTCTAAGGGTAGACGAGTATAGGGAAGGAACTCTCTCCGTTACGTCCAGGTGAGACCCTACAGCCACATTCCTTAGCTTGGATGGTGTATAGAGGTGCCTGTGCTGACATGTCTGGTAGAAACAATGATGGGAAGGCGTTGTTGCCATCTGGTTCGAATACAGCTGTGTAGCACTTTTGCCTTTCTTGGTACGTTGTGAATCACTATTCAATCTACTCATTTTATATAAGGGAGCCGCGTTCTTGACTTTCCAAAAATCAACATTATCTCATCGAACGAAATACCAGAAGAAATAATGTTTTACTACCTGCCATGTGAGCGAAGCACACATGTCCTGATCCCGATCCGGTCGCAACACCACCTTCTCTAGATGGAAGAAACACTCTGGAGGAATCAACTAATTCTAATCGTAATGGTATCCTCATCCATTCTAGACCACTATCTCTGCTCAAGTATTTACGAACCGGGCATATCTTATCTTGAACAAGCCATAAAGTCAACATAAGTCCCAAGCAGATCAACAATGCGTAGGTGCGATGAAGAGGAAACGACCTCCTTGTCATCATCGAAGCATTCCTCAAGCATATGCATAGCATTTCTGAAAAACATATTACGGCTCACAAGTCATCAAGCAATCTTCGACCCATATCAGTAAATCTATAACAGGTATACTCACCATGATGGAACATCCATCACCAAATACAAGCCCCCCCAATAACCCTCCCCAGCTAACAACCTACCAACCAAGGCGCCACTTCCAAACCCCCACCCCCCTCCATACAGCATGAACCCTCACCCTCACCACCAATCCCAACGCCCTTACAGCCTGAACCCTACACCCCCTATTCAAGCTACACCGCACCTAGCACCACTCGTCCATTCTTGAATGACAGGTCCTAAACACCACAGCCTTCCACAAATAAGTCACGTACTGTCTCGCATCATATTCCAGGTCTGCAAGCTGATGAGCAATACAACAGTACTCTGCCGTTCAGCAATCCAGCCATTTCTAAGTCGCGAAATGGAAATCTGATATTAATTAAAACCATTCAACCCTCGATACTCAATCCTATTGAGGTTTACCCAATCGAACATCCCATTACCGCAGACCAACCCCAGATCAATCCCCTTTACTAACGCAGACTTCCATATCATACTACTTAACCTCCCGCCAAACCTCCTAAACCCCAGCCCCTATTGCACCCTCTTATCCACCAACCCCAAATAGAACAATCCCTTCCCCACCCCCCTCTCCCACCCGCCCTATAAGAAACACCCCCCATTTCCCCATATAATACCCCCAAACATCTCAAAACCACCCTAACAAAAACGATCCCATCAACCTCATCACTACAAGGAATGCAAACCATCTATCATCCTCAAGCTTCTTGATAACGGCTTTGAATACGGTTACGATGTATACTCTAGCCCGCGAAAAGGCGGTGGAGAGATGGCGCGATAGACATCGAGGAATAAGTATTGATATTGATATTGATATTGATATTGATATTGGAGATGGAGATGGAGATGGAGATGGAGATGGAGATGGAGATGGAGAGGGAGGAAGAGGAAGAGGAAGAGGAAGAGGAAGAGGAAGAGGAAGAGGAAGAGGAAGAGGAAGAGGAAGAGGAAGAGGAAGAGGAGGAAGAGGAAGAGGAAGAGGAAGAGGACGTGATGGTGTATCATAGAGGACTGTAGTATATATAGGGGTTATATAAGTATATTTAAAAAATAACATTTACTTGAGAAGAACACGCTGCACGGTATGCGCAGTTGGAAGACCTAGTACGTACTATCCTTTAATACCTTCAATATAATTTCACTCGAACAAATTCAACACACTAGGTTCTCATACATATCACTAGAAATTCACGGTAGCGGATAGAGATTATATGCTTGGATCTAGAGGGAGATAGAGCTGCTATACGACAGATCGCCTTAGGATGATCCTACAAAACATTGTTAGTGGGGAAAGCCTTGTCGTTGTTGTTTCTGCCCTGAGAACTGGAGCAAGTGGCCTAGAGCTTTGAAGGGCGTGCTTACTTACTTGAGATCGAGACGAAGCTATAGCATGGGGATATATCGATCAGTCTGTGAAGCCCGATAGCTACTATAATTGATGACTTGCAATGCATCTAGCCGACTTGGCAGGAATGAGTATGCACAGCGATAGCCATGTGCGAAACAGACCGTGGGAAAAAGCTGTCGATGCTGGCTGCCAGGAGGAGGCGGCTCGATTGGTTAAGAAGAATCGCCTGCCAAGTGAATGTTATCGTCCATATTTTCCACCAGGCCTTCCACGTCGCTCATGCGAAGGAACCCTTCCTCATCTTTATCTTCCCAACTCTCGCTATCATCTGACGCTAATTCTCCACCCGAATTGATATACCTCTTCGAGTACGGCGATTCCGAGGGCAAGTCTTCGTTGTCATCTCCATTATCATCTTCGCCCTTGTTCTTGGCTTTCCGAGCCAAGACACGAGCTTTCGCCCGCTTGTACTTCGCTATCGCCTGCGATGCTTTGCCTTGGAGATTGGTAAGGCTTACGCGCAAGTTCCGCAATTGCTGCCTATACCTATCCGCTTCCGCTTTGGATCGGGCTTCTTTCTGATGATTTGTCGCATTCCCGCTCTCTGTAGCGGCCTTTGCTGCTTTGGCTGCATACTTTCTAGCTTGCCTGTCCGCAAATATGGCGCGTACTCTCAATTCATCTATCGATACTCTCCTGGTATGCACCAGGGACCTAGCAATGGTGACGTGAATCTTCGCGTTATTCATGACTCCAATTTCATTGGCTGTGTTCTCGATCTCGGCATCCTTGCTGACAAGCTCTGCGCCATTGGGGGCCAAGAGCCGGTCACGAAAGTCTCCTGCATATTGATTCTTCGTGGTCCTATCCCATCTGCACAGCGGACTGTCGTCTTCTCCAAATCTTCCTGTGGTATCAGAGAGAACAACTGTAATGTTCTTTGCGTCAAGAGCACGGAGACGGAGGAATGGCTTGATCTGTTCGTCAAGGTTGAGCTTGGATTGCTCGTATGACTCCACAAATGTATGCCGTGCACTAACACTGTCATAGCAATGTTCGAAGCGAAGGTGGAGGTTCTGAACACCGCGTAGCATGTTAATGTAAGACAATTTCAAAGCTACGGACCAAGCTTGGTCACCTCGGCTTCGTCCCCAATGGTCTAACATTGCGCTGATATGCATGCTGCTCATATTTCGTTTCTGTGCCGGATTAAGGCTCGCAAGGAATTTATTAAGAGAGGTGGCATCATGGAAGGAGAACGTATTGGTAGTCCATAGCAAATGGTTGGCCTCCTCGTACAACTGACGACAAACCCCAAGCCCTTTCAAATCCAGCGTCAGAACTCCATACTCCTCTGGACGAAGGGTCTTTGTGCCTATTTGGCTCATCTTGCAGCCTTGATGAAGCTTCGTACAAGAAGTAACGAAGTAGTCTGGGTTTAGGCCTTCGGGCACCGTAGCAGTGCCTAGTACCGTTCCATCATATACACTCTGCTCAGATTGGGCAGCGACACAGATGGCGTGACGAAACGCGCCTTCTTTTGTGAGTTTTGGGTCAAGTTCGTCCAGATCGACCCACTTAGCGTCAGCGAGGTCGTGGTATTGGAGGTGCTTGATGTGGATGAGGTTATTCCCAATCAGGTCCACGAGAATCTTTTCGTGGACCTCGGGGGGAAGCGACAATAATCGTGAATTAGTCACGTTCTGTCGAATCCTATTACCGTCAGTGTTGCATGTGGTATGTTGGCGGAAGCGAGTTTACAGGGATATGGTCTTTCGACTATGTGTCTTGGTGACTGCTTGTTTCTTACGCGGACGTGATGCTGCGTGAGCTGTCCCACCTGAGGCTTTACGCTTCGCCATATTTGGCTCAGATGCGGACGTTACCCTTGAGCATCCGTGATCTGAGGCTGAATATTGGTCGGTTGCAAAGAGCGTAAAGTGACTGATCACGTACGACGGGTGTGTATAACGATGGTAGAAGAGAGGAAGGTGTTGGGTGTGGCCGAGATTGAAAGGGATGTTATTATGGGAGAAAGATTTATGAGGTGACAAAGTACACGAGGATGAAATGTCTCATATGAAGAAAGTGTGATGTCGACGAATAAGCTTTCTATAGCTGCATCATCCGCTACAACATACGCTATCTTTCATTGAACCCTTCCCTGAGCGGCAACGGTCATAATTGCAAGATGATCTTGGTTTGATTGAACACTTGAACAGCTCTACAAAGCATATCGCCCTCAACTTGATCCTTATGTGGAATCAAATGGTATCGCTGACGATGTATGCTTTGTCCCAGAGTCTCTGCTCACAGCACTGTACGAACAGTAGATCTGGGGGCTGCCCCTTGAGAGGAGTACAACCCTGAGCTTCGGGTGATATCCTTTCAGATCAGTGTGCAAAGTCTTACAGGGCTACCAATCGTCCAACAGCTCGGGTTGGAAGGAGAGCTGCACGGGCCAAGTGGATCAGCTAATATCATGTCCGGTACAGATCTTGGACTGGTCTGCGTACATATATGCCTTGCAAATTCAAGCAAGGAGAAGACGCGATTGTAAATCCCTGCTCATAATTAGCCCAAAGACGTATGGAAGAGTGAAGGTTGTCTGTTGGTGTAAATATTCGTCGTCTGGTGGTCGGACGTAGAAAAGGTAGGATATGTCTTGTCGTCTTCTGATATTGTTGCTACTATGGGGGTTGCTAAGGAGTAGGAATAATAGGGGCATCTGGCTCCCGAAATACATGATTCCAACGCTAGTCCAATTACCCCTCATCAGACGTGCCTTGATGATTGCCAAGCCTACTCAGCGCTAGTTCTAGGCTTAATCGGAATATATGGACGATCTAGGCTAAGGTACATTTCCATAATTCACCTGCAATCTATCTTCTAAAATGTGTACATAGTCTGCTGTTGACTCCATACACTCGAAACCGTCGCCGGAAAGATCTGCTCTTGGAGAGTGCCCAAATCACCTGATTTCCCACTGCGCTCGTATACTGTTGGATGCTATAGTGGGATATGCAAAGTACTATTGGAGTAATACATTCAATATCTCGACACAATGCCCCTCACCGTCCTCTCTGACTCTGACATCCATGCTCTCCTACTCTCGCTGAATCGAGATGACATCGCCCACCTCCAGCACAATCTCGCAGAAGCTCTGCATGACTATTCAACAGGAACCCAGGAGACGACCGTGGGTTGCAGTGCCAACCAGCCACAGAGGATAGCAGTCCCAGCTGCAAACAAGCAAACGACGCTGTTCATGCCCGCAAGTACAAGTACAAGCAGAGGCATCAAGATCCTGACCTTGGCTTTAGCCGGCAATCCGTCCCATGCACCCAGCCTGAGCAAGCTGAGCATCGACTCTCCACGAAGCTCGTCAAGAAGTTCATCTCCAGCCCCAAAATCACCCTCTACCGCCAGCCCAAAAACTAGCCTACCCTCTCTGTCCCAAATCCCATCCAGCGCCAGCTCCAAATCCACAGACCCTTCCCTCGCCTCCTCCCAATCTACCACCCCCCGCGGATCCCTCACCCTCCTCACCTCCAACGGCAGCCCCTACGCCTTCCTAGCCGCCGAAGAACTCACAGCATTCCGCACCGCCTTAGCCTCCACCATAATCTTCAACCGCCGCTCAAACGTCCACTCCATAGCCGTCTTCGGCGCCGGAAAGCAGGCAGCATGGCACATCCGCCTAGCACTCATGTTCCGCGGCAGCGAAATCCACCACGTCGACATCGTCAACCGCTCCTTCGCCCGCGCGCAGGCTCTGATGCAAGAAATCTACACCTCCCCCGAATGGCAAGATCTGCGGAACGCGAATCCGAAGCTCGCCTTCAGCAGCGTGAGTTCCGAGTATGGCGAATACCAACGCCTGGTCAAAGAGAACGTCCGCAAAGCCGATGTCATCTTCCTCTGTACACCCAGCACCTCTCCACTTTTCCCACACGAGTATCTCACCAGCTCCGAAGGCAGGAAGAAAGGAAGATACATCAGCGCAATCGGTAGCTACAGGCCACACATGGTCGAAGTCCACCCCGAAATCTTCCGTCAAGCCGTGGCGCCAGATCACAAACACCATCACCACAAACACGCCGATAAGGGCGGCGTCATCGTGGTAGACAGTCTGGAAGCTTGCCTCAAGGAGGCGGGCGAGGTCATCCAAGCGGGCATTTCGGCCGAGCAGCTTGTCGAGGTGGGCGAGCTGCTGATGGTGAAGAAGGCGAGTATGAAGGAAATCGAGATGGGGACTGGACCGGGGGAAAAGGGGTTGGGGGATTGGTTGATGAAGGGGAATGTCATTTATAAGAGTGTGGGGATTGGGTTGATGGATATTTGTGTTGGAGAGGATTTGGTTGCTTTGGCTATGGAGAAGGGGATGGGGACTAGTGTGGATGGATGGTAGATATGCTGTCACCGCTCTATGGGAGGGGATTGTGTAGTGACAGCGTTGGCTTTGTACGGTCTTTTGGTATGCCGTGCGCGTGGCTTAAAGCGTCTTTTGTATCGTGTCCATGTTCAAGAGATCATGAGGTATGCAAAACGAATGCACGTGGAAAACGATAATGATCCTCCAAGGGAAGAGGCTTCGAAAGAAAATGCATTGCAATATAGTGGTATCTATGGTTCTGGCTCGAATGATACATGTACATATACATCAGCTAGGGTATTAGCATCCACATCGAAAGAAAGGTGATACCTTGAATACCAAACAGAAAAATCCATTCATCACATCTACCTTACACCTCCCTCAAACCCCCCTCCCCCCCTTCTGCCGCTGCATCTCATCCCGAAACGCATTACCACCTCCCCCACCCACCGTCGGACTCCCAACCGGACTGCCCCAATCCCAATTATCCTCTCCCGTCAAACCCCTGCCTCGATCCTGCAACTCCATCCCGCGCGTCGGCTCGTCGTGGAATGACGCGTCCCGTCGATGATGACCGCTGCCGGCTCCTGGTGTGTGGACGGCAGCTTCCATTCTCTGATTGCGTGCAGCTTTTTTGCCGGCACCGTAGCCGAGCCCGGCGCGTCGCTTGCGCATGTAGAGGAAGGCTGCGATGAGGGCGACGGCGATGATGAGGAAGACGAGACCCATGGGTATGCCGACCGCTTCGCCTAGTTTTTTAGTTTTGCTGGTAGGGGAGGAGTGGGTTGTGTTGCTTGTGGTGCTGTTGTTGGTGTCTTGGAGGGTGATGGTTGGACCGGGGAGGCTGTATGGTTCTTTGTCGGCTTTGTCGTTGCGGAGAGAGAGGGTTAGGTTTGTGGTTGAGGCTTTTTTGTTGAGCCATGAGGGACTCATTTTGAGGAAGACGGCGCCTTGGGAGTTTGGGGCTTTGGTTTCTTGGAGCATGGTCATGTTGTCTGTTGAGTCGTGGCCAAGGTCTTCGAGGGAGAGGAGGGCAATGGTGTTGGTGGAGTTAGGGGGGAAGAAGGATTGGTCCCATGTTACTGTGTAGGGAATCAGCGTAGGCGCGAAAGCGTCAATGAAAAACGACGGAGCTGTACCTTCGTATTCCTTGCCGACTAGGACAATCTGGCCCGTAGAGGGTTTGCAGAACGGATTATTCAGAGCACCAATTTCAGGTGTAATATGGCATTCGTTCGGATCGTTCGTCGCGTTCAACGGGTTGCTGAAGTCACTGGTCGCGGCAGCCACAGCGGGAACGGTAGAGTTGGAGATATGGGTTCCAATCGAAGCTGGCGTCGCCGCGGTAGTCGTAGATGCTGGGGCATTTTTGGCGGTATCTGTGGCAGTCGCAGCAGTCGCTGCAGGTGCCGTGGCAGCGGAAATTGTTGATACAGCTGACGGTGCTTCGCGTGTTACGCCAGAGGCGGCGGCGATAGCTGCAGAGGCTGCTATTGCGCCTGTATATTCTCCATTAGCTGTGAAGGACGAATTCCAGAGGAAGTCCGCTTCCTGTGGAAGATACGAACCATCACCTTGTCTCCAGTTGAGCAGGCCTGCAGAAGCAAAATGTACAGATAGAGAAGCACACAGAAGGACTGTGATCCAATGTCGTCTGCTGCTTTTGATATTTATACCTCCCATCTTTTGTTAAACGAATGTACAACTCCAAAGTCCAGTTCTTGCTCTGGAGTACGGAGTAATGAGGAGAACAACCCCAGCCTCCCTGTCGTACCTGGTGCCTGTCACCTCCGTAGGATCCGAAGGAAGAACCGAGAGATGCCAAGGCGGAGCAGCCGATTAGCGCGCTTGGCCCCCTGCCACTTTGATTCGTCCGATTACTGGCGATAGCTCCAACCGTCGCGTGTACTTTTCAACTTCTCTCAGAACATCAACCTCCCTACTCGGATTGATTCGTAGCAACTATCATACCTCATCCTCCCCACCATCGCACGATCAAACCGCCATCATGCATCTCACCACCACCCTCGCGCTCGCCCTCCCAGCCCTCGTAGCAGCCCAAGCTCAAGCTCCCCTCAGCGACCAAGCCCGCGCCTGGTACGAAAAAGCAAAATCCTACCTCCCCCAAGGCACCGTCCCCAGCGCCATCAAAGACCCCGTCGGCGCCAGCGCCTCCAAACTCGCCGCCAAAAACGTCACCCCCCTCACCATGGCCAACTACGAAGCCTTCCTGACCCCCGACCACTCCTCCGCGCACAGCCCGCAGGAATGGATGGTTTTCGTCTCCGGCGGCAACAAGACGTGCGGCGGGCACTGCGTCAAGCTCGAGCGGGAGTGGAACGAAACGGCGTCGTTGTTTGCGGCCGATCCTACGGCTCCGACGCTTGGCTACGTCAATTGCGATTCCCAGGCTGTGCTGTGCGCGACGTGGCAGGCTCGACCTCCGACGATCTGGCATATTCAGCGCCCTATTGCGCAGGCCGATCAGTCGACGCCGGCTAGTACGGTACATATCAATTATTTGAACATTACGACAACGACTGTTGGTGACATGGTGGCGCTGCATTCGGGAAAGCAGTATGAGCAGGGCGTGTTGTATGAGGGCTTGTTCCAACCTTTCGATGGACGGTTGGCGCAGTTCGGGGTGAACAAGATTGTCGGATATGTGATGTTTGCCTTCGGATTGATTCCGAGCTGGGCATTCATGCTGGTTATCAGCATGGTTAGCAGGACCATCATGTGAGTTTTGCTCCTTATCTGTTCAACATCTCTACCCTTGGAAGAATGGAAAACTGACACCTCGATCAGCTCCAGGAGAAACGGACCAAATCCTGACACTCAGAGGGCTGCGCAGGAGCAAAGCAGGAACGCTGGCCGTGGCAGTGCTCCGGTGGGTGGTGCACCAGCTGCAAACCAGTAAGCGTATGGAGGAGGGTTGGGAGGCTGTTTATTTCTCGAATGTGTTCTCTTTATACATTCTTGTGATTGAAAGCTGTGAGGAACTGGGCTCGATAATAGTACTGGCAGGTTCTAGTTAGGGTTGGATTTACTGCTTCTTCTGTACTCATTTCCACATAGCCTCGTTATCATATGTCTACATAATGAATTGATTATACCCATTCCTTCCCTCGTCAGTTCATGTTTTCCCAGTGACAGAGCGTAGCGATAGCCACAATGCTGTAGCCACTATGCTATTCCAGAAAATTTGTCATTGTGAAAGAGCATTGTCTCAATCCATCATACTCCATTGAATCGTCAGTCGACCTAGAGTGCAATATATGCTGACTGCCAAAAGACTGTCTAAGCTGCAGAAGATGCATTGCCAAACGGTAGACATACCCAATCTATGATTCCATCACAGCAAGCCAAAGGGGGAAAAGATCAACCACAACCACTATCGTAACTCCACTGCGGCAGCAATTACAGGATTTGCGCTACTGCGAGAAGTGTTGACGGCTGTGGTATTGATGATTGAGCCCGAGTTACCTACTTTACATACATATTCTAGCTCCGGCCTGAACATTCCTCCGTGCTTTCTTGGAGGAAATAACACCAAACCCAGATGGAGGGTTGCAACAAAGAAAAGAAAGCGATGTCCTAGATCAATACACGCCCAGACGCCCCCACAAGAGAACGGCTTCAGGAGACTCTCACATAGCGCCTATCAAGCCTTCGCTGAAAGCTGGGATGTTCATGAAAGGAGGACCTCCGTCTGCTAAGGCCGAGGCAATCTTGCTGCTTGGATACTGGCCCCCTTTCGATATTCGTCTTCACGATGTCGGTATCATGCGAGGATGACACTCTACTTGCTCGATAATTTGGCAACCATCAACGGTTCAAGCCTGGCTACAATAACGGTTTCACCATGGGAGAGATACACAAGGAAGCTTACGTTGGAAAATCTTGTGTTAACTGCAGCTGTTTATCAGATCTCATCGTCTAAAGCTGTAGGTATGAACCCGCATCAATCGCATCCTCGCTCGACATAGAAGCTCATCACCACACTCCAGTACACTGCCGCAACCTCAGCTTGCTTCCTCATCGTTTTCCACTCCATGAAAAAGGACGCCACAAACGCGAGGCAAGACAATGCCAGTCCGCAGTAGAACACATTGTCCATGGCGTCATTATAGGCCGCAAGCAGCACCGGCAGCAAGTCTCTGGTCACCAACTTCGACAGATCTGTAACGCCAGTCCCTGATAGTTTGGCAGCGTCGAAGCCAGGGATCTTGGTGCTTAGCTGAGTACTCAGCGTACTCGATAAAATTGCTTGGCTCACACTGACGAAAACAGACCCGCCGGCTAATTGGGCAAAGTTGATGATGGTGATGCCGATGGGTATGTCTTCTCGAGACAGAACAGTCTGAGCTGCATTGATCACTGGAGTCAAGCTGAGTCCGAGGCCTGCGCCGATGAGGAGCTATCTCTTCGTAAGTCTCCCTTCTCATGTCGTTCACGACCGTCAAAAACTTAGACTTACTTCAAACCCAATATATTCTCCAGTGCTCGTATCCACTCGAAAGGTTGTCAGAAGACCGCCGCCGACGACCATTAAAGCAGTACCCAAAATCAACGGAGGATTGTAATATCCCGTCTTGGATATAACAAAGCCAGACCCAATCACAAATACCACTGTCCCCAAAAAGTACGGCAATAACCGAATACCCGCCCCAAAAGCCGACAGCCCCTTGATCGCCTGAAACCAGATAGGCAGGTAAAACGTCAAGATAGTTAAAGCGGACCCAAACCCCAGATTTACAACAGATCCAGCCGCAATACTTTGCTGCGTCAAAATCCGCGAAGGCACAGTGCCATTATCTCCAACCCACCACTGAACAAACCCAAACCCCACAAGCAGCACCAACCCCACCACAAGCGACACCACAACCCTCGTACTTCCCCATGCATACCCATTCCCACCCCACTGCAACCCCAACAAGACCAACACCAACCCCGGCAACAGAAGCGCCGTCCCCACGGGATCAAACCTCCTCACACGCCGCCAGAACGGCTCTCCGCGATGCTCCCTTGGCGGCGCCGTCCTCGGCAACACAAGAAATAACACCAAAACCGCCACCCCCCCAATCGGCAAATTAATCCAAAAACACCACCGCCAATTCACCTTTGACGTGAATAGCCCCCCAAGCAGCGGCCCCGCAATAGACGCTAGCCCAAACGTCGCCCCGACCAGACCCTGATATTTCGGTCGTTTTTGCAACGGGAGCAAATCGACGAAAATCACGTTGAAGCCGGTCGAGGTGCCTGCGCTGCCGAGGCCGGCGATGGCGCGACCGACTATGAAGGCTGTGGAGGTGGGGGCGGCGGCGCAGATGATAGAGCCGATTTCGAAGATAACGACTGTGGCTATGAAGGCGTCTTTGGAGGGGAAGAAGGTCTGTTGCGGTATACTTTAGCGAAAGGTCTGGTGAAAGAAGGTGAAGCGACCAACATATATCTTTCCCATTGGCAACTGGAATGCACTAAAGGTGAGGAGATAACTGGACTCATACCAGGAAATTTGGTCGAAGGAGTGGAATTGGTTTGAGATTGCAGGGATGGCGACGCCGATGATGGTTCGGTCCTGGGTAGTGGGTGATTGATTAGATGTGTGGTTCTGGGAAGCGGTTCAATTGGTGGACTTACGAGCGCTACTAGGAAGACCACGAGGCATATTGATAGGGTGGTTAGTAGAATGACTTTGAAACCTGGGTACTGGCTGTCATCTGTGTCATTGCTATTGATGTTTGGCGAGGGTTGATCTTTGGGTTCTAATTGGACTGTTTTCTCTGGTAGAACCATTTCGAAGCCGGGTGAGTGTGCTTCATCGCTCTCGCCGTGGTTTCTGGTTTCATGCGAGGACTCATCTCCGTGTTCGGATTTCTTTTCTCCTGCGCTTGACGCTGCTCTGAACCACTTCATGTTGGGGATTTGGTATAGGAAATGTAGAAGAGAATGTTTGGGGTGAGCAGTGCTGCTGCTTGGAAGGAGAGGAATTAGCCATCGTATTTGTATTTGTATCCAACAAGCAGCTCAGATTTAATTATAATGACGATAGTTCGGGGTACATATTTGGGGGATTCGTATTCGCTGTTCTACTCGTATCTCTGTTTCTTCTTGGCTTTCGCAACGTCTACCCCTTTTGGAACAGATGTGAAACAGGGGGTCGTTTATGGCGCTTATGGCGTTGGTTTCCGGATGGTCCCGTGAGGCTCGTAATTCGCGTCGAGGAATCGAGAGTACAAGTTGAAATGGTTCACCAGGTGCCACTGCAGATACGGCAGCGACTCGCTGAGGTCCTTCCTGATTTGAAGAGTGTTGTCGGGCAACAAGCAGCAAATGTCTACTTAACCCATATTCTAGCGTCTGACCAATGCCTTCGTAAACTGCTGTAAGCCTCAAGAGATTAGCTTCCGCCTTCTCACCGGCTTAGTAGTACTTTAGGAGATTCACTTGTTCCTAGCAAGTCTCTCCATCTACCAATCGGCCACTGCCACTAGTGAGAAATATTCATCCACGCATTTGCGTCCGCAAACAGCATGCACATCTACCTGGAATCATTGGGAGCAATCCTGGGTCATGATTCGAAACCTCTACATTCAGTCACATGAAGGACTTATCTATTCAGGTTTCTTGTGCCATAACCTTGCCGTTCAATCTATGCAAAATCTAATTGTCACTAAAAGCAGTATCTTCGAATGGGAGAGTCCATTGGGATCTGTCTTCATCATTGCGGCCGTTATCCTGGGGTTGGGGTATTTAAGCCATCTGTTATGGAAATACATCCGTGAATACCAGGTGAGTTGGGCTAAAGGTAAACATGAGAGATTGCACTCGTTGACGGAAGCCAGAGGGACACTGCATATGGTGCTCGGCATGGTTGCCTCCCTCCCCCACAGCTTCCGAACAGTTGGCCCCTCGGCCTTGACTGGGTGAAGGCACTCTGGAAATCAGATTCCGAACAACGACTGCTTTCTTTCCTATGTTCCGTTGCCGATGGCTACGAGCCTCGTAACAATTTATCTCAATATCTGCTCTTCGGACCTCGTGCATACCATGTGCTCGACCCTCGAAATGTAGAGACAATCTTGTCTACAAACTTCTCTGACTATGGCTTTGGGGTCCGGAATGAGGTGTTCGCGCCATTGCTTGGCCACGGAATATTCACCCAAGAAGGACACGCTTGGAAGCATTCAAGAGAGCTACTGAGGCAGCAATTCGTGCGAGCCCAGTATCAGAACCTGGCCAATTTCTCTGAACATATCGACAACCTCATCGTCTCTCTCGACAATGTTGGTGGAGAGGTCGATTTGCAGCCTCTATTTCAGAAATTGACGCTTGATACTACAACGGCGTTGCTCTTTGGGAAATCTGTCTACAGCTTGAAAGCCAAAGCAGCTAACGACGAATTCATTGCATTCGCTAACAATTTTGATATCGCACAAGGAGGGTTGGCAAAACGCTTTCGGTTGGCTCCGTGGCACTTTCTCTACAGCCCTCCTCATTTTCGACGCGCTTGTTCTGCCGTGCATGGCTTTGTGGATAATTACATTCAAGAGCGAGAGGAGGAGAGCTCGAGAAAGACGGATCATCACGCAAAGACGACCGAGAGCTTCGTTGATCAGCTGGCAAAAGAATCTAGTAGCCAGATCATGCTTCGTGACCAACTTCTCAATATCCTACTCGCAGGACGAGACACCACCGCTTGTTGTCTCTCTTGGACGTTGTGAGTAGATCCTCCACAATATCTTACAAAGGTTGTTGCCTGCAATGTTGGTCTGACAACAGACTACAGTCGGCTCCTTGTTCGCCATCCTCCCGTAATGGAGCGTCTGAGACAGGAAATACATTCAAATCTTGGAGATTCGGGTGAACACCCAAGTCGAGAGCAAATACGTAAGATGCCGTATCTTGGTTTCATAATCCGAGAAAGTTAGTGTGTCTCCGGCCCATTAGATGTGAGACCTTTCTTGACGGGAACCTTTAGGTCTCCGCCTTTTTCCTCCGGTACCGCTGAACAATCGAACAGCTATCAGGACAACAATTCTCCCTAGAGGCGGTGGACCGGATGGCGATTCCCCCATTCTTGTAAGACGGGGCGAGCTCGTGGTTTTTTCTCAGTATGTCAATGCGAGGCGGAAAAACATCTTTGGACCAGATGCAGATGATTTCCGGCCCGAGCGTTGGGAAGAAGAGCACAGCGTATTCGGCTGGGCCTACTTCCCATTCAATGGTGGCCCTAGAGCATGCCTGGGTCAAGACTTTGCGCTAATGGAGGTAACATATACCATTGTGAGGTTGCTGCAGGCGTTTCCAATAATGGGTTTGCCTGCTAATGACACAAACGAACCGCCTGGGACCGAACGACAACGGCTCACACTGGTGCTTTCAAGCGCCGATGGCTGTAGAGTATCCTTGGGATGCTAGCAGTTCAGCCTAGCAATTTGCTTCTGCATAAATCCATGATATTCATCTATATGCACCAACGTGGACCTTGACCAAGAATCTGGATATAACCAACTTTCACAACTGACTACAACAGAGTCGAGCTAATTTTGCGCACTCTTGGAAAGCTGAAACTGATAATGGATGTCATCGCCTCTCGCTCAGATCCATATCTAGCACTTGTTTCACAGCCTCAAATATTCGTGGGCGCTTAGCCACAGTAGGTCCAGTACTGGACTTTCCTCTTCGACTGCTCCACTTGGAGTAAGCTATACAGGTGCAAGCTCAGCCATGAAAACTTTTATCACGCAGCAGTCATTCGGGAAGAAGGGACTATCCTGCCTTGGTCCGGATGCTGAGATCGAGTAAGTGATCCAGATTGGACAGAGAGTAAATGATCACTTGGTCTACATTGGCGATTGGAAAGTATGCTTACCATCATTGATAGCATAGCTGCTGTTCATGGCCCAAAGGGCGACACCACTACAACATGGACCTCGAAAAAAGGGAGCATTTGCTCATTGAATGACAAGAATATTTTGCCGAAATGCCTCCCGAATGCTCGCATCCTCACCTCAGGTTACAATGCCATTGTCATTTTCACGAAGGGGAGGCGCACCTCAGCATACAGGATGTTGCAACATGCTGAAACACTGATCGCTCAACTCGTCGCCGACAGAGAGGTAGATTCCTTACCTTATCCTTAACCTGTTCATGGATAAAGGCTGATAGATGTACAGCTCGAAGGTGTTTATCAGAGACCGATCATCTTCCTCTGCCACTCGCTGGGAGGTATAGTCGTCACAAGAGTACGCCAACCTTATGAATATCCACCATCGAGAACTCAACTGACATCATAGGCAGGCACTCGCATACTCCAAGAGTCGAACGGCTGCCCACATCGCTCAACTCCACTCTATCTATATCTACACCTATGGCATAATCTTCTTCGGAACACCCCACATCGGTTCCAGCCGCGCCCACCTCCTCTCCAGCCTCCAAAACCTAACCGCCCTCACCGTCCCAAAGAAGCTACTAGAGACCGACTCCGGCCTTATCCAAGCCCTAGAAGAAGGCACCGAAGTCCTCCAGAACATCACAGACCAATTCGCACCACTGCTGCCACGCTTCCACATCTATTTCTTCTGGGAGCAGGAACGGACGGATCTGAAGTATACCAAGGACTACATCGTCAACAAAGCAAGCGCGGCTCCGATTCTGGACGATACCGAGAGATCCGGGATCGCGGCTGATCATAGGGGTATCGTCAAGTTCGACGGTAAAGAGTCGCCTGGGTTTCGGACTGTGGTTGCGGCACTGAAGCGGTGGGCGGAGGATGCGCCGAGGTTAGTCGAACAGAGGAATGCGGATGCGGGTGCTGTGCTGAGGTCTCAGAGGTGGCGGAAGGCGACTGAGTTGGTGTCTGGGATCGGACATCCAGGTTCGGCACGGGCTGTTGCTGGGTCTGGTAGACGTCTTGCTGATGTTAGTTTGAAAGACAGTTGCGATGTGCGCGATCGGGCTTTGGAGGTGGAGATGTCGTGATGTGGTACTGTTGCGCAGAGCGCTCCTTTCAAAGAGTTTTACCGAGATATGATCGAGACGAGTGCCCAAGCTGCCAGGACATGGGACGAGGGTCGGTGTCAAAGGTTGTGGCCGACTTTCTCGCCTAAATTCTGGAGAACGACTTTTGACACCGACCCTCAGGATAGTTCTTTGCTTGTGTACACGAACTTGTAGGGAACGCAACATTTTCAGAGGCTCGTTGGGACGTCTAGATGGAATCTTTGCGCTATTATCATAGGAAGCGGGTCTTTGGAATTGTTTATTTCTGCAATGAAGCGTTCATGTTCAACGGGACGCATTCCATTAGGTATTTTGGTTTTACTCAATCAGGAAACTTCGTGTGATATGAAGAGTATTTTTTGGGGTAAAGAAAAAGAAGCATTCGGGATATAGTCCTCACACTTAGCGATGTGTTCCTGAAGCTGAGGTAAGAGGGCAGGGAAATCTTTAGCTTCATCAATCAGGTACGCATGCAAGAAGTAGTAGAGAATTACGTTTGCAGAAAAGTTCATGTCAGAGCACGAGCGTTCTAGTGTTTCGCATGAAATATGCTATTGACAAAATATATCCCATAAATACCAATTAAGGCCTCAGCATCTCCCCACTCCTCACACAGCTACCCCATCCTTCCCCCACTTCACTCACTCACTCACTCACTCCCAATCACTCATCAAACTTAACCCCCTTTCCCCCACCAATATCGATGGCACCACCCTTATAACTCCCCCGCTTCTTCTTATTCTTCTCCTTCGTAAACCCCTTCCCCTTCGTCACGCTCAGATCCTGATGCGCGCGCTCGGCGAACTCGTAGCTCCGATACGCGTTCGAGGCCATGTTGGGTGCGACGGGGGTGTCTTTTGGGACGCGCTGGAAGGGGGCGTTTTGGTGTTTCTTTTGTTGGGGGTTTTGGGTGGTGGGGGAGGCGGAGCGTTTGCGTTTTGTGGGTTTGGAGGGGGGGGTGGGGGCTGGGTAGGGGTGGGAGGAGGAGGAGGATGTGGAGGTGGAGGTTGTGGATAGCGATGTGTGGGCTGTTGAGGGATTTTGGGCGGAGGGGGCTTGGAGGGTTTCGCTGGAGTCGCTGGCTGGTTGGGTTGGGTTTTGGGTAGGGGGTGGGGTTTTGGTGGTGGTTGGTTTTGTGGGTTTTGGTGGTTTGGAGAAATCGATCTCGTCGGATTCTCTACTTTCTGACGAGCTGGTGTTGGAGGATGAGGGGTCGGCCTTTGCTGCCTTTGGCGGTGCTGGCTTTTTGGTAGTTTCTTTGATGGAGTCGCTGTCTGATGACGAGGTATCAGAGAGGGTGGAGGCTGCTTTGGCCGTCGCGACTGCTGGCTTGGAAGCTTTGGGCTCGGATACGCTGTCCGAAGAAGAATTGTTTGGTGATGTAGCAGATTTCGGAGAATCGGAAGTGGATGAGGCGGAAGACCTTACCTTCCGCTTCATGTTTCTCGCCGTTCCGTTCACGACTGGCTTCTGGTATGATTTGTGGGTTGGTATTTTGGCACCAGTGGATTCTTTTTCGTCATCGGCGTCACTATCTGAACTCGAGGTCGATGTTGTTGACGAAGGTGATTTCGTCTTGGATGTCTTGGAAGGCTTGGAAGCCTTGCTGAGAGGCTTGGGCGCTGTGCTTTCATCCTTCATTTCGACATCTGAGTCACTATCATCACCACTATCCCCACTACTACTCGTTTCATTCTTGGCGGCTTCAGCGGCTGCCTTCTCATCAGCCTTTGCCTGCTTTCTCGATTTCTTAGATGTCTTGGCCGCTTTGGTGTCTGAATCATCATCACTGTTACTGCTGCTGGCGCTGCTTGTCTCATCCATCTGTGTCCTTTCTTTATACAGTTTGTGCCACTCCTTATAGACCTTGACAAGGTCTGGAAAACCCTTGGGTAATTTTACATCGAGCTGCGCTTTCCATTCGTCCAGCTTTTTCCGTGATTTCAATTGGGTTGAGTAGAGACGCGATGTACTATCGAAGCCATAAGATGTCAAAAAAGCCCCCACCAGGGTAAGAAGTAAATCTGGGGGAGGGGCTTTAAGTGGAGCGGAGACCGATTTGTATTTTAGGAACTTGATCGCCTGGTCTCTTTCTTTCTCATCCTTTTTCCTTTGTGCTTCTGACTTGGGCTTTGGGTTCAACACAGGGTTATCCTCGTCTGCGGGGAACATCCATTCTGGTTGTGGTCTGTCTGGTGCATTCTTCTTCTTTTTCTTGTGTGGAGGCACTTGGGCTTTTCCTTGGCCTAGGATGAACTCTGGTTTGATCTCAACCGGCGCCTTCTTCACTTTGCCCTTTTTTGCCATATTTGCGATATCGCGTAGTGGTCTAGGGTTAACATTGAGAGTTTACAGAAAAGTTACCCACAAACTCATTTGGTGTGCGGGAAGAGCCGTTGACTATTCTAGCGCCGCAGCGGGAGCTCTTTCATGTCTTCATGCCTGGCTGAGACATCCCTCCCCAGAGCCCAGAGCGAGTCCTCGGCCGGGCTCAAGTCCCTCTGCATTGCTCCTCTCCTGGCAATACTCGATATACGAAATGTGTGAAAGCTTAACGTCCTTTTGCGAGCCTGATGTGGAGAATCACTACCAGCCATGAATGCTAGCAACACGACACAGCCTGCGCGCGACTCTCCAAATGGAGCTCCTATGGGACCGGGTTCACACCCGGTACTAGATCAGCGCAACGGCAGTAGTATGACTTCAGGCAGTGTACACTCCTCAAACAATGTTCGTAACAACTCCGGGCCGCTTGGGACGCAGATGAGCCGGGCCGAGAAGTTCGAGGACGAGAAAAGGCGGATCATTGAGACCTGCTTTGGCAAGAAAGAGGATGATGGATCAAGTGAGGTGCTCAGATTACCGATTGAAATCTCTAGAAGCTGATAGCCACAGTATCCGAATCCTACATCACGCACATCCGCATAGAAGAAGATGGTCAATTTCCTTCGACCCCTCCTCCTCGAGAGTCTGCTCCCTCCAACAAAAAACCACGAGTCATCATTGTCGCAGTACGCAAGTCTGGGCGAGTGCGGATGCACAAAGCCAAAGAAAATGCCAACAGTACCTTTTCGATTGGGAAAACCTGGGTGCTTGATGATTTGACCGCGATCGATTCCTTCACCAATGCGGTGCCTCAAACGGCGGAGGAGCAGCAGAACAAGCAGCGAGCAGGCCCAACCGGATTCATTGTTACTGTTCAGAAACCGTACTATTGGAATGCACACACAGCAAAAGAGAAAGATTTCTTCATATTCAGCCTGATCAAGATCTTCAAGAAGTATACTGGCGGAAAGCTGCCAATGCTACACGGCTTCAGTCCTGCAGAACTAGACCAGCTTGGAGCAGTCCCCGGAGCACAACATGCATCCCAGCCCACATCGCAATCTAGCCTTGCTACCGGGACGGATGGTAGGAGGCCGAGCCAAGAAGCTCCTACTTCGCGAGAGCCTCGCACACCTAATTTACCACCCGAGTCAAGTCGCGAGAGACGGTCTCGGCCTTCGCATGAACGATCCTCTCAAGAGAGACCTCAGCGGCGGCCTTCTCAGGAGCGGCCTTCTCAGGAACGACGGCTTCACAGTGCCATTTCGCATCCTTTACGGACCACGAACAGCAGCGACCGTATTCACTTGCCGGGATCTTTCCCCTCGACAGAGTCAGTCAACGACCCTAATCAACAACCTCAATTTCGGACGCACAGATCAGAGTCACCCGCTCTATCACAGCAGCCCAATTTCCGGAGACCTGGCCCCAGTCAGAGCACCGAGTCCTTTAGGACTGGTCAGGAATCTTACGGGAGCGCTCGGTCGAGCAATGAAAGACTGAGGGCGAATGGATCCTACTCTTCCAGTAGTCTTGCGGTAAATGGTGCAGAGGATAGATCATTCACTGCTGTCAGAGAAAACCATGGACCGTCTCCACTCTCACAAGACCATAGCCTGTCCGAGCAACCTCCCGCACTCAATTTCAACCCCCAAGCTGATGAAAGACCTATTGACCAAGAGAGTCTTCGAGGTGGCCAAGAAGGGCCGACTGGGCACCTGCGTGATCGCTCAGTATCAAGCATAGGGTCGAAATATGGCGCTCGGGGACCGCCATCCCTACATCGATCTGAACCCAGTGACCATGTACCCGAAGAGAGACGACCATCCACAGCTTCAAGTCTTGATATCCGTGCCCATCGAGTAGCTCCTCCAGAAGTCACAGCGTCCAGTGTCCCGCCAAACGACGAAAGGGCCACTACGACGTATCCCCCCACTCCTCCGCCAGAAACGCCTTCTGAAGAAACGCACCGACCAGGCCTCGGCCCAATGATAAGGTCGAAGAAATCTACCACAGATGTAGCGAATAAGTTTCGAAAAGCTGCGACAGCATACAATGCTTTCAAGCCTAGGGCTGGCGGTGTTGGAGAGAAGCTGCCAGACGACAAGACAACAGGTGGGGACGGAATCACAGGAGTTTTCCAAGCACCTTCTCTACTCAGAGCTGCCAGCCAGAATGATACCCGGCCTCCCACGCCGAAAGAGAGCGAAGAAGTTCGTCCATCAACGCCCGAGATTAAGGAAGCACCTTCGGTAACGATTACCGCTTCCCCTCTCAAAGCAGTCACAACAGTTCCAGTATCAAGTCCTGTCTCGGTTTCAACGGGGACTTTTATCCAAAAGAGCCCGGAGCCTGAAAAGAGGCCTCGGATCCCTGAGAAGGCTCACGAAGAACGGCGCAAAAAGCGACAGTCTGATCATTCGGCAAAGTATGCCAAAATCTTGGGAATAAACCCAAGTCTCTTAGAAGGTCGAACAACTGAGATTGAGACGACACTGAATGATTTCGGCTGGGGAGAAGAGAGGAACCAAAGAAATGCCTTTGAGGAGCTGGAAAGTGGTATTCGTAAGGAGCTTGCGCGGGTGGAAGCAGGCAGTTGGCTTGGTGCTGTTGAACACAACGATGATCGTACAGTAGCAGTGAGCGACATGATGGACAGGGTCATAGCAGAGTGCGAAGAACTGGATTGTTTGCTGACACTGTACAATGTCGAGCTAGGTGTACGCAAATAACAATATATTTTGTTGTGATCACTGCTAACCAGATACAGACCTTAAGCGAAGACGTCGCATACATCGAGGCTCAGTCACAAGGCCTCCAAGTTCAAACAGCAAACCAAAAGCTTCTGCAAACGGAATTGAAGAGTTTACTTGATACAATATCAATATCCGCATCGCAGCTCAAAGTACTCAAGGATGCTTCGTTGACGAAGAGTCGCGGCATTCATGACGTTGAGAATACCCTCGTACAACTCTATACGGCGATGTTGACAATAGACCCAAAGCTCCGTCAAAAAGATACAAGACCCGTGACTGCTGATCAGGCGAGCCTCCATCGGGCCAGCAGCATTGGACAAAGTGCGAGCGAGCTTAGCTCAATGCATGCGGTGCGGGAGAAGAGAGAAGGCTACCGTCGTGAGAGTGTGGAATTCATTTTGCGCTTAAAGCAACACTTATCTGTTAAATTTCGCGAAACCGAGGCAGAGACGCTTGATGCCCTAGAGAGAAATCGCAACCACAAAACTTCGTCAAGCAAGACCAAGCTCGATGATCACCTACGTGATGGACCGAAGAAGGACTTGTGGATGTATTCGCCTTTGATGCTTTTCGCCCGGGAAATCGAGCCGTCAGAATGGGATGAGCTCCTGCGCATGTATGAAGATTGTGCGAAAAGACCCTATCAGGACGAATTTAAAGACAACATCTCCGCCTGGAAACGGATGACCCGAAAACAAGCAGCTGACGAGCAAGATGTGCTTTTTACGACGCAAGAGAAGGAAGTTGAGAACCTGGTGGGCCGCAAGCTTACAGTGAAAAGATCCAAGACGGTGCGCGCAGATGGCTCCAGTCGAATATCCAGCAGCGACAAGCCTAATGATGGTAAAGTCACCCCTTACGAGGCATTCGCCGGTGCTCTAAGCGAGATGGCTAGATTGATATTCGTGGAACAAAATTTCATCGTGGATCTATTCCACGCCTCATCTCTTGAAACTCAAGAATTCATGGATGCAGTGGTTACTGATCCCGAGCAAAGGAGAGGCGGAGACTCTATTGTGAAGAAGCCATTCGATCCTGATAGGGACATGGCAAAAAAGGTCATGGGAGCCATGGAGGAGATCTACGCATTCTGGACATCCGACCTACAAAGTCTTGTTGACTGGGCTATGAAGCAAGACCCTCTGAATAGCGTCGGTATTTTATTCGCTTTGGAGTCTCAGCTCTCCGAAGTCGAAGAGACGAACCAGGAGTTTCTGGCGCAGACTGTCACCAAGATTCATGACAGCATCAACACCCAATTCACCCGCTTTGTCGAAGAGCAGATACGAGGCATCGAAGATACCAAAGTAAAGATCAAGAAACGAAAAGGCGTCATTGCCTTCATGAAAACATTTCCTAATTTTTCCATCGCCCTGGAGAATATGCTCCCTCCTACTCGCTCGCTCGATCACCTCCCGATTCGTGCCACGGTCAATGACGCCTACCAACAAATTAACAAGGCAATGTTCGAGAGCCTAAAGTTCATCGCTAAGGAAAATCCTACAGCGACTCAGGCTCAATCTAGTACAACTGGCGACCATGAAGACAAGGAGGCTCTCAACTACCATATCCTTCTGATCGAGAACATGAATCATTATGTCGAAGAGGTAGTTGTCCGCAAGAATCCCGTGCTACAACACTGGAACCACAGAGCTCTTGCCGAAATGGACGAACATATGGAGCTTTATCTTGCAGCTGTGATGCGACGACCACTCGGCAAACTTCTAGACTTTCTGGACTCCACAGAGTCGCTCATCCGAAACAATGCCGAATCGCCTACCGTCATCGCAGCTCGCGCTTCCCACTCGCGCTCTAGGTTCAAGAAGATCCTCTCGGGTCACGATTCGAAGGAGATCAGACGGGGTATCGAGACTCTCAAGAAAAGAGTGGAAAAGCATTTTGGCGACGGAGACGATACGCCGGGCTTGAGCCGGGAGCTGATTACCAAAGTGTACAAAGGGTGCGAAAGCAAGTATTTGGATGTTGGAGAGAGAGTCAACAAGATCGTTCGAGACGTGTACGAGGGAAGCTTGGAGGTTGAGTGGAGAAGGGAGGATGTCATTGGGGCCTTTAGGAGGTGAGATGGTTGTTCGGGGGCTCGAGGCTTGTCTTGGAGGGCGCCGGTGCTTTCGTTTCGCTTCCTGGGCAGCGCTCTGTTTAGCATGGAGTGGGAGGCTGCATCTGAGCATGTTCGGTATACGATCTTACCATGTGAGGTGTATTCGCCTGCATCTCGCTTCTTGCGATTTATATGATTGTGTACATATCTAAATGGATTTCGAAATCTTGGTCGATGCGCTGAATCACCTTCCACTATGCTATACGGTGACTGCCTATATATTGCTCAATGCCTGCCATTGTCAGACTCCTATGCACACAACATAGCCATCGCACGTTATCTTTTCAGCATTCCCCTTAATCGGGTGAACATCGACCTCGAATCATTCGCCTGTAAAACGCCAGGGTCCTCTTTTCGGGCCCCAGCTTGCTTCGTCGTATCCTCGTCATCAGACGACGTCCCGCCACTCTCTTTCCTCAAGCCCACAAGAGGATGTGAGACCCCGTGTACGGTGTTGGTATTGCTGTCAGTAGGCTTGCCATGCCCGACTCGATTGCCATGCGTGCGTTCGATATTCCTCGCCGTCCGTGCAATACGCTCCTCCATCGTCTCAGCCTCCTCCGGCTCTTCAACAGCAGCTCCACTGCTATCTTCCAGTTCAAGACCTTCCTCCTCAGCATCCTCCGATTCCATCTGTTCAACAACATCCTCACTGACGCTCTCGACCTCTTCCTCGACCCCCTCGACCCCACCTCCCCCCTCCGCGTCCCCAACCGGCACAACAGGCGAAACATACCCCCCAACCGGCAACCCCAACCTAACCCTCTCCTCCCCAATCCTCCCCCTCACACTCTCCGTCCTCAAAACCTTCCACCTCAACCTCCACCCCTCAACCCCCAGCTCCTTAATCCTCGCCGCCTTATCCCCCAACAAATAATTATCCAACCCGCCCACCTTGTCGATCGTCCTCAGCACCCGCGCCTGCACCTTGACGCTGACGAATTTCCCCAGCGCGTCGCTCCAGAGCCGCTTCTGATGGATGTTGGGGCGCCAGGCGCGACGCGATTTCAGCTCGTTTTTGGAGGACACTTTGTTGCCGTGTTGGATGGTGCTGCCGCCGTAGAGGCCGGTATTTTGTTGCTTGTATTGGAGGGCGGGGCCGTAGGGGTAGGGGGGCATGCGGGTGCGGGAGAGGGAGGCGACGGATTTGCAGGAGGGGGGGGTGGTGGAGAAGGAGCGGAGGAGGGTTAGTGTTGGGGGTTTTGGGGGTGGCATTGTGGTGGGTGGGATGGATGGATGAGATGATTGTTGTGGTTTCGTAGAGGACGGGGAGCCTGCGGTGTCTTGAACACTACCGGAGAGACGATGGAGTCAGTAGATTCTTGTCACTGAGGTGTTGCTGAAGTACGATAAGACATGGTCGGAGGTCGGATCACGGACCCTCTGTCCATGTAATTGTGTATATGAAGTGTGATATCTCACTTCCACCAAAATCACCATCTCAAATTCAGCCCTATCAAAGTCCTACCTTACAACCACCACCCTCCCACCAACCCCCCAACCCACCCCCCGAAAACCCAATGACATCCCTCCCCTCCCACCCACCCCCCACCCCAACCTTAACATCCTACATCCTCGCAACCGCCATCCTCTGCCTAGCAGGCGGCTACCTCTTCGGCCAAGCCTCCTCCCTCGGCCTCTTCTCCCCCTCCCATAACAGAAAACCGCGCGTGCAGGGTAAGGAAAGCTGGCCGAATAGCTACGATGTCACTATTCACCCGGACAGCTCGGATGAGGAGTTGATGACGCGATTGAAGGGGGGGAAGGAGGTGCGTGATTCGGAAGATGAGGAGGAGGAGGGGGGAGAGTTGAAGGCGTTTGAGGGGAATAGGGAGGAGTGTAAGCTTGTGCTTGTTGTTAGGACGGATTTGGGGATGGGGAAAGGTATGTGTGAGTCTGTGTGTGCATTGCCCAGTCATTTCCGAATCATTTCCTGTGTTCTAGAGTAGATACTAATATTTACTCCAAAAGGCAAAATCGCAGCTCAATGCTCGCACGCAACACTAGCATGCTACAAATACTTCCTCCGCCACGCCCCTTCCTCCCCACTGCTGAAACGCTGGGAGTCGCTCGGTCAGGCGAAGATAGCGCTGCAGGTGCCGTCGGAGGAGCAAATGGAGACGTTGCAGGCGCAGGCTGTGAGTCTGGGGTTGTGTGCGCAGGTCATCCACGATGCGGGGAGGACGCAGATAGCGAGTGGGAGTGCGACGGTGCTTGGGGTTGGGCCGGGGCCGAAAAGTGTGGTCGATGGTGTTACGGGCCATTTGAAGCTGCTGTAGTGTGGGATTGGTACATGTGCATTGCTGGTGTCATGGTGGGGCTAAGGCAAGGAGTGTATGATATGGAGTCTAGGCGCTTGATACCATGGGGGTAAAGGTGTCTGTACTGCTGATTGACTTCGCATCAAAAGAAGTTGTTGATACAAGAATCGATCTACGCCGGGGCCAACACTCTATGCAAGCCGCACACCAGCCTGCCTGGACTTCTTCGCCGTGGCTCCCATAGCATTGTTCATCCCAGTTGCTTGGCTGCTGTCCAGTGTACTCTGCGCTTCTCTCTTCTTATCATCCTCGATTTTCTTCAAATGCTTCTCGGTCTTCTGCTTTCCACTTCCTTTCCCATGGAATTGATGGCTCAGATGTTTAAAGGCCTCCTTCTGGTTCATACTCCGTCCAAATTCGTCAACATATTTGAGCTGCACGTTGGGTTTGTATTCACGGTTGAAGATATCAGTCATCTGGCGAGACTCGAGTTGATCGCGGTTCTTATTCTCCTGGCGAGCATATTCTTCCCGCTCACGGGCGGACATGCGATCGAGTTTACCAGTGTTCCGATCGCGCTCTCTTTGCAGACGGGCTTTGGCTTCTACAGCTGCCTCACGCCTTTGCTTCTCGGTCAGGAAGCGATCACGTTGACGGTCGAGTGCATTGATGTCTTCTTCCTTGTTTTGCTTGACAAGTCCTCGTTCACTGAGCAGCTTCAGCGTAGCACCGAGACCTTGCTTCAACGAAGCTTCCTCCTCTAATCCAGTGCCCGCAATTCCAGGCGTATTGGGTGTCGTCGTCTCACGCTTTATGCGAGCATCAAGATCTTCCCCATCCTCAATGTCGTTGTATGACTGTCCCATGTCGATATCTCCATCGTCCTCTTCAGGGGAGCCTGCCTCCTTCATGGGTGTATCACCTTGAGGCTTCGCCGACTCTGCACGAGCTTTTCCTTCTTCTTTCTTTCGTTCTAGACTGGCCACGAATTCTGTGGTCTCATCAATTACCAATCCACCTTCTTCTCCCTTTGCCGCCTCCTCTGCATCCGGTGTATTATTTACTTCGTCTCGCAACTGCCTAGCAATATCTTCGGGTCTTATGCGTTTCCGTTTCTTCAAGGCTGCTCGTCTCTGTACAGCCAACGAGGCCTGTAAGTCATCGTCATCGACCAGCGAAGCACTCTCTGAGGGCTTGGATTGAAGGACTCGGACTTCTATATTGCCGCCATCGACTTCCATATCGTTACCATCTGCCAGTACACCACCATCTGCCTCCGCAGGAAACATGCCATCCTCATCAACCGCTCGCTGCCGTATAGTCTTGGGTTTCTTTCTTTTTGGCTTCCTGACCTTCGCTTCCGAGATTTCCATGTAATCGAAGATCGGCACGTCCTCTTTCAAGCTGTCTAAACTAATTGGCTTCGCTTTGAGTTTCTCGCCCACAGCCTGTTTCGTTGCCTCACGCTCTTCTAATGATGCTCCCTGCCCATCCAGAGTGAATAGCTTTCGCTTTTTGCCATTTATTGTCTCGTCATAGTGCTTCAATATTGTGGAGCCTCCCTCTTCGGTCTCCGCATGTGGATCGTACACTGGCTTCTTTTTCTTGATAGCTAATCTATCAGTGAGCACTTCACGCTCCTTTAGATCAACATTTTCAAGCTCATCGCCTTCTTCCTCATACTGATCAATTGTAGCATCTTTGAGTGTCAAGACCTGCTCCCCACCACCATCGAAATCGTCGATCTCATGTGCAACTTTGACACCAGCGAGATCTTCGGCGGTGTATTCCACGGCGTTCTCTCTCTCGGCAAGTTCCCTTTCCAGCCTGACCAGCCTCTCTTTCTCGAGCTTCTTTCTTCTCTTCTTCTGCTGAAGCAACCAAGTCTTGGTGTCCAAGTCTTCCACGTCACCGGCCTCTCCCAAACCTTTACCCTCTAATTTTGCATACTTTTTGGCGGCATCTCGAGCCTTTTTGATGGCCTCAGCTTTCGCTTCTCGTCGCGTTTTAGCATCTGCTTCATCTTGCAACGTCTTCCAGTTGTCATACCCTTGTGCTTGCCTTGACTCTAGTGTACTGCCTTCCTCCTCATCCTCTAGTGAGCTATCCCTCGCAGCTTTGAACTGAGGCCCGCCTCCAGGGACTGGAAGAAGAGGGAGCCCGAGGGACGCCCTGATTCTGTTTGTTTCCTCAATTGAATCCATGACTCAATGGATCGGTATTGGAAAACCCCTCAAAGGATGAATGGCAGATGCTGGAAGTCTAAGTAGCTTCAACCTTGAGACACTGCTGGTCGTCGGTGGAAGCAGTCTGCCGATTCTAGCGCCTAGCGCCCGGAAAGTCTTGGCACACGGTATAGTTTTATTTTCTGCACTACGTTTCTTTCTTTCCTTACATCAACAGATCTGTGTCCTCGATCCCGTTGCCCTCTGCTCTGCAATAGGTGTTTTTCGGTTGATCGTTGACAGCCCGGCGTCAAGGAGCCATCTTTTTCTCTTACGAGAAAATTTGTGATGTCAATTTTCCGGTCGACAGATCTCAGAGTGATTGGTGCCATCGAAGCCTGAGCTCGCTCTAGCTGAACTCGGTGGAGATGGCTACCGAAGACGTCATATTCCAAAGCTTCGCTGAAGTCCGTCGGACTGTGAGGTACGTATATTGAAGCTTCTTTCTATCCAATGCTGGCTACTCAATTCAATATCCGCGATGAGCTTTGCAGTTCACTAACTTCATCTCTAGGTTCAGAGCAAAACCATGACTTGTCTACATTCTCATCCGAGGCTCATAGTGTCTTTCGTCTCCAGTGCATCACTGTTTTAATGTTTGGGTCTCTATGTTGTCCATCATCACTGGATTTTGGCTTCGGTGGTAATACTGTAAATAATATGACATACGAAACTATGTAGTTACATGAGAAAACACTCGATACACGGCATCATTAAGTCTCGGTATTCACTTTACTTTTCTACATAGCGGTTTTGTCAAGCAACGGATATTGACCATGTTCCATGCTTCAGGTTGACCACTGTTGGATTGACATAGTGGTCTATCAACAATGGCATCCGTTACTCATAGAAAACCAAAATATAATACATGTCTGAGATGTGGTCCAAAGATATCTACCGAACTGTGTCTAAATGCTACCCTTGTTTTGCAGTGCCTTCCATTGCTGGTAATACTGATCAAACTCCTTTTCACAGTATCGGTTGGGGTCTAGCTCGCATCCTACAAGCCTAACTGCGAAGTCGCCCTCTTTGTACATCGCGTCCTTGCCACCCCGGCTTGCAATATCAACACCGTACGAATTGAGGAGGTTCTGGGGCACAAGTGCAAGCTTTGTGAGGATCGTGGGATGCCATTGGACGACATGTTCCTTTTCACCTACATTAGTACTTGAAGCTGTAATAAGAGGATATATTTTGTACCAGTGCATGACCCTCGGCCTTCTGAAAGTTGTAGCTCCGGTACAACGGGTCAAACCATGTATCTAGGAAAAATTTCGCCCATTCGCCCCGTCTCAGGATGAAGCTTCCTTGGCAGAGACCCTCGCCATCTTGCGTTAGTACCAGATCTATTTTGTCGCCCTTCAGATGCGAGAAAGTCTTGATGACACTATCTGGTGGCACGACGGGTTTGTCTCGAAGCATTACCGACTCCAGACGCTTAGGTTCCATAACGTGAGTGTTAAGTGACAGTAATGGGTTCATGATCAATCCGTGTGGTGAAAGAAAGTAAAAATAGGTGGATTGGGGATAAGCGGTCATTGCGTGTCGAACCCCGGGTACAATAGCCCAGCTCCTTGGAGAATTACCAATATCGTAGTCGCTAACTTGCGGGAAGAAAGTGCCATATCCTGTAGAGACCACCGTCAGTATTCAGAAAGCTATCGGTGGGTATGATGTCGACCTTGCTTCTTCGCATAATAATTCCTATTTTCCATAATCCTTTGCCTGTATTCATCACTCATGGTCGCATCGTCCATTAATGTTACAATAATTACATCCGGCGTCCCAAGAGGTACACGCTTTGTCGAAGATGAAAATAATCTAGTTGCAAAGTATACGAGCATGAGAGTAGCACATGCTATCACTCCAACAGTTTGGAATTGTTTCCGCCGTATTGGAGATGATCGAGAAGCTCTAGCATAAGGAGGAGGTTGGGAGGTCTTTCGAGGAGGTAGTGCGAAATGCATGATGTGGGAGGGCCAGAGGGTCTGCGGAGATCTGATGTAGCTCGGGGACCGGACGAGAAGCCAGCGGCCTTCAGTGCCTGCGTGAGTAAGAACCAGCCAGCAGGCGAATGGGCACTTTGCGTTCAGAAGGGCGCCAAAGACCTAACGGCCTGAAAAACGTGCTTTCCGTGTCCTGCGATAGTCTCAAGATAGGTATTAGGACATAAGGTAGGTGTCGAGTGCGGTTTGGCAGAGTGATCGAAGTGATTTAAGGGTCTTCAACGAATTAAGTATTTAACCTTTCCGCCTTTGGCGTTCCCGAGAGCTAGACCCCTGCACGTCGAACTGATATTTAGTCAATTTCCGTGGTATAAGACCCCCGATTTCCGCGACAAAGTCGCTCTTTTCTCCATCAAGTCTTTTCGTATTGCTTATCATCTTACCGATCATGTTGGCTTCTTATCGATTGTTTACCCGGCAAGCTGCTACCAAAGCTGCCGTGCCTAGAATCTTGGTAGCAAGGTCGGCGTCGACGTGGGCAAATATTCCCCAAGGTCCTCCAGTACGTTTTTGCATACAAACTTTTCGAATAACAGCTGACGAGACTTTAGGATGTGAGTTCAGGCAGTCACTCACTTGCTACTATTCCACTAAGTCCTGTTCATCACAGGCTATCCTCGGTAAAATTCGTCCTTATTTTGTTACCAACAGCTCCTGACCAGCTGTTGTAGGTATAACAGAGGCTTTCAAAGCAGATAGCTTCCCGGAAAAGATAAACCTTGGAGTGGGTGCATACCGTGAGTTCCAAGCAAGCTCAACATCCATGACATGTATGGCTTACGCTTCTTCCTAGGTGATGACAAGGGAAAGCCATATGTCCTGCCCTCGGTAAAATCTGCCGAGAAAAAGGTTGTGGAGTCCAATCTCGACAAGGAATATGCCGGTATCACAGGTGTACCTGCCTTCACCAAGGCCGCTGCCGTCCTCGCCTATGGCTCATCGTCAGATTCGATAAAGAACGACCGCGTTGCAATCACACAGTCCATTTCCGGCACAGGTGCACTCCGCATAGGTGGCGAGTTTCTTGCACGTTTCTATCCGTCGGGAAGGAAGATATTCATACCTACCCCCAGCTGGGCAAATCACAATGCTGTTTTCAAAGACTCGGGACTGGAGGTCGTAAAGTACAGATACTACAATAAAGACACTATTGGTCTGGACTTTGATGGGATGGTTGCGGATCTTAAGGCAGCCCCTGAAGCCAGCATCGTTCTCCTCCACGCTTGTGCTCACAACCCAACTGGCATCGATCCGTCCGAACAACAATGGCAGCAGATCAGCGAAGTCATCAAAAAGAAGAAGCACTATCCCTTCTTCGATATGGCTTATCAAGGATTTGCGAGCGGTGACACAAATAGAGACGCTTTCCCCATAAGATATTTCCAATCGCAAGGTCACACATTCTGCCTGGCGCAAAGCTTTGCCAAGAATATGGTACGGTCGTCCTAAGACATTCTGGGACATTTTGTTGACAGTAGCTAGGGACTTTACGGCGAACGGGTCGGCGCTTTCTCAATATGCTGTGATTCAGCCGAGGAGAAGAAAAGGGTGGACTCGCAGATCAAGATTTTGGTTCGGCCGCTGTACTCGAACCCTCCGGTTCACGGTGCTCGTATTGCCTCTGAAATTCTGAACAATCCAGATCTTAATCAGCAGTGGCTCGGGGAAGTCAAGGGAATGGCTGAACGCATTATCGAAATGCGGGCGCTCCTGAAGAAAAACCTTGAGGACCTTGGCAGTAAACATGATTGGAGCCACGTCACGTCACAGGTAAATTCGTCTCGGGCATGCGGTCGAGGGCTTGATGTTGACATGAAGCTTCTAGATAGGCATGTTCGCCTACACTGGACTTACGCCGGAGCAGATGGATAAATTGGCAAAGGAGGTGAGCATGGTGTGACAGTATCTTTGCATGACGCTGACCGGGGTCAGCACTCTGTGTATGCAACCAAGGACGGCAGAATCTCAGTCGCTGGTATCACAACCGGAAACGTGAAGCGCCTGGCCGAGGCCATCCACAAGGTCACCAGGTAGAGGTCTTGAGTTGAAAAGCCTCCACCCCATCGTCCTGAAGCCTCCACCGTCATCGAACTTGGATAGAACTCAATCGGTGGATGCCATTGCAGCTAATGCGAGTATTATATTGTGTGTGCGATAGGTAGGAAAAGAAATTCAATTGGGTAGGGTTACACTGTGTCCGTCTTGGTCCCCGCGGAGGAGCTACCTGAGAGTTAAGACCAATATGGCTGCTGTAACAGAACAGGATTCCACGCCTCCAACCAGGCAAGAGCCTCCATCCGTCCGTACAATGGGGGCGTTGTTGCAGTGTGTCGTCGAGAGACAACGAAGTGGATATGAATAGTCTTGACGCGTGGTGCGGCTCTGCTAATTTCCTATTTACGACACACGACACATGCATGTTTTGGACTATGGATGAACCGCGAAGTGATCTGCAAGACCCTGCATCAGACTGGGCGCGAACTACTAACTACTGAGCTAGGTACTATACAGTTACTATTAAAGGGGCCGAGCTTGACCCAACGTCAGTCCGTGAACTGTGCACATGTTGTTCTTCGAATGGCCATCAGCAGTCCACCGCTCATCCTTCCTGCCACAGCATAGGTGACGGATGACATCTAGATGGCGTGGGGACGGTCCAGAGCAGAGTCTAGTAGTACGTAGTAGCACGATCAGTCCATAGGGTTTTGGCTTGAGGTAGATTAAAGGGGTATCAAGATGATGAAGCATGGGCGATTGTCAGGAATCTAGAACAGGCCCATGGAGAGATAAGGCTTACCCGAGGGTCCCTGAGGCGGGGATCCTCGTGTCTACATGCGGCTCTCCGTCATCGGTGACGTCTTATCGTGTCTCCTGCTACTCTAAATCGGCCCCGGACTTCATCTAAGTATGAATGCATTGTAGTATAAGCTAAAGATCAGAGACTCCTGAAGGCATTAGTCATCCTAATGCGGTGTTACGCAGGAGGAGATCTAGTGAGCTCGACTACTCGTGCAGCGCAAATAGCAAATAGTTCTAGGGGAGCGACGATGTCGGAAAGGAATGTCAGGGAAAGTCGAATCGACATGTTGACCTCATTGGAGAAAGCAAAGCGCAGATCTACTTTAGACGTCAGTTTGGGAAGTCCCGTAGCAGACCACTTAAGCAATGAAAGAAATCCCCTGCCGAGCCAATAGAATATGATCTCAGTCGGAAAAGCAGACATGTCGGATTCAGTCTTAGTGTCTCTGACGCCTTGTGGAGGGTAAGGTAGTTCTAGAGGCCAAAGCCAACAACGGCACGTCTCCACCAGAGACGGTGGTCGCGACCCACTCCGGGCTGGCATCACATACATACTACGAGCTGGTAGGCAGCTGTGGGAGCGGTGCTTCTGATAGCCTCCGTTCTCCATCAGGAGCATCTCTGGGTAGGCGACTGCATGTTTGAGGGGTTCTTGTATCTATTTCAACACCCCACTCCAGCGATCACGAGCTATATTACTCCTCCACCGATCCAGTCGTGCCTCACTACCTATCAACACCTTGCTTACCAACCCCAACTCAGCTGCCCTTCTACAAAACCCTCGGTGAGCTTCCTTTGCCCCCTCGGCTGAACATCGATCGCTGACTGTAGCCTGCAGACTCACCTATCATTGCCCGTAACCTTGCACATCTTACAGGAGACTATCTCTTTCCTTCCAGTTGGTTAGCGGTCGCAAAGACCTCGGGAGCCCATCATTGACGAACAACTCTACGCTTTACATATGACCAGAGAGGCACTGTAAAACACATCAACCCAGCAAACCCACAACGTACAGACAAGCAGGAGGATAGGCCCATTGGCAAGATGGTTGAAAAGGCAGAGGTATAAAGTCTCTCCATCGCTCTATCCCCTGGCGTGGTTCACTGTTCGACTCTTTTGCTGACTTCTCGGTCCTAGTCGGAGAATGGCTCCACCGGCCTCCCTGACTGTGGAGACAGCATTGACCCCCTCACCTTCGAACAGATACTAGAGATGGATGACGACGAAGATGAGCGGGAGTTCTCAAAGAGCATTGTCTACGGGTTCTTTGACCAAGCGGATTCTACCTTCCAGAAGATGGATACTGCGCTGTGAGTTCACCCATGTCGTGCAAGAGCGTTTCGCTTGCGCTCCGTTTCAATCGAGCCTAACAAATACCCTATCAAAGCCAAGAAGAGGATCTCGCCAGTCTCTCTTCGCTCGGCCATTTCCTCAAAGGCAGCTCTGCTACCCTCGGCCTTACCAAAGTCAAAGATTCGTGTGAAAAGATCCAGCACTATGGCGACCTCAAGGACGAGCATGGTAACCCGAGTAACATGGACGATACAAGCTTATTGAACCTGATCAGATCCACCCTCGAGGTAGTCAAGGTAGACTACGAGGAGGCGGAGCGCCTATTGAAGCGTTTCTACCGCGATCCTGAACCTTGACGCTGGTTCTTCCTTGACTGGCTTAATTGGGAAGCAGCCTTCCCATAAACATACTGAGACGAAGCATGAAATTGGTTGGTGGATAACCTAATGACCCTGTCTATAAGAGATTCGATCCTCAACCTCAACAAAATCTTTAACATAGCAATTGGATCCTGCCCCGTTTCCATTCCAATGAGTGCTTCAGTCTCGGACTAATTCTCAAACTTGGACCATCTTTACACGCTCATATGCACTCATCCTGAAGCATAGTGAACGCTTTTTCCTCAACTCCATTAGGCCCATTTCTGGAGTGAGGTCGTCTCAGCCTGCCGGTAGTATAATCATAGTTCGCTTTACGTTACCTCAATGATTTCCTCTGTCCCACTCTCAATAACTGCACAAAACCCCTCACTTATCCATCTAATGCGCCTAGATACAAGTCCTGCATTGGTGCAATCAAGATTCTTCGAGGAACCACGGGACTATGTCATGGAAGCCTGGACCGTGAATGCCACGAGTAATGTTTACAGTTTGTCAGACTGAAACTAACGATCTTTTCCGTTTCGCAACAGCGCTTTCACTACAAGCACTCCCTATACTCCACGCTCGCAGGAGCACAAGCCAGCGCTGAAGTCAGTATGTTGACCCAGGTTTCTTGTCTGCTGTGACACTAATCCGACCTAGATTACCCGCAGACGATGGACGAAGCAGCCGGTGGAAAGGCAATTACAACGACTGGATACCCCCGATTGCTAAGCATCGTGAACGTGCTCCACGATTATGGAAAGATTGTCACCTCAAAGGCTGACCACTATCGCCATTTGCTTGGGTTGGATCCAATCGTTGATGCAATCACCATTACTTTCAACTTTGGACCTGACCAGACGAGCCATCGGACCCACAAGAGGGCCAGATCAACGAATTCGAACGGTGGATCCCCACAGGCTGATGACAGTGGCGGCTCCATGGGCGTTGGGGACCCTTACGTCTCGGCCCCAGATTTTGAATCACATCGACCAAAGAGAATAAGGCTGTTTTACGGCTATGGGAAGTTTGCCGATGGTTACAATGCCACTATTGTATCTCGACAGCCAACTCCGCGGGTAATTGAGTATCGTCAGACCACACCTGAAGACGATCGTATGACTTTGAGTAGATACACCTGTGTCCGTGCTCCATGCGATGTACAATCGCTTTCGCCAGTTCCTGAGAACCCAGCCGCCCTTACACCACCTCAGGATATCAAAACGTCACTCATCACCGACACTTGCCTCAGTTGCGACGGTACCACGAGTCTCGAAAATTCGGTCAAGCTTCCCTGCAAGCACCAACTTTGCAAGGGTTGTATCGCAAGCTTCATCAAAATCCGGGCTGAAGTCAGCGCGACTGCTGTTCCCAAATGCTGCGGCATACCTATCCCTCTTATTGATGTTGCCCGCAATCTTCCCATGGACCTTTTCAGCAGGTATCTAGCTCGCGAGAAGCTATACATCAAATTGACTTCTCCATACGAATTCAAACAAGAAGATGACATACCCGCCTTTCTAGCTCGTTCCCAAGGTCCCCACATTGATGAAAAGCCATCAAGCGAAGTACTATCAAGACCGGCTACCACGGACTGCACGCACAAAGTCTTGCACAAAATACCAACGCGAAACGGCGAATGCTCGTATTGCGGGTACAATTGCTGTGGAGAGGATCCAAAACACCATTTCATTATGCAGTGCATGACTTGCATATTCACGGCTTGTAGGAGGTGCTATAAGAAGAGGAGCTGGGAATGAGCCCGCTTTACCAGTGGCATCATGACTATGAGCGGCTTCAATTGTAGGAGGTGAGGAGCTGGTCTGGCTCGTAAACGGAGGCTAATCAGCGTTCACGCAAGTCCTTGCTGCTCGCCTGATATGTATGCAGTCAATCTGAGAATCTGTGCGTTCATTGCACAACACTCAGTGGATAAGAGTGGAAATTTCTGCGCTTTTCGAAAATGCCATGATGCAAGAAAGATAGCTGGCTCTCCAACGTGAAGCAGATGAAAAATTTCAAGACTGAGTCTCAGTTGTTTCTCCCCACTGAAAGCTATGGATTGCGTAAGACTAATTGTCACTTCATTGAATGAGGTAGGTCAATTGAGTGAATTTCTCGTAGCCAATCTCACCATTCGTCTTTTCACCTCACCAGAAGCCGACCACCTTTCCTCTGTGACGAACAACACTACGAACAATACCTATCCAACGTGCCATCACACGAGATGCAGACGCGCAGGATTAAGTGTTGAGTGCATTCAAATATCTACTCTTAATCCGCACCAACGTTCCGGTTCGTAATGGTGGCCTTCTCTGATTTGAGCCCTCCACAACGACCAAGGATTCTCACTTTCAGGTCTCTTTTGGGAATGTTATTACAAGTAATTCAACAGAACTAAAACGTGAGAGCGAACGGTATGCACCATATTCGTTCCCATCTACGTGTGACTAACTCATGTGCAGATTCAGTAGTGTTCCGGCTGCGTTTAACAAACAGGACAAGTATGGATAACCAGTCGGCACGACTGATAATAGCTATCCAGCTCCGGGATTTGGATCAGCTAGAAGAGGTTGGAGGCCTGGATAAGGCCGTGATCGCGATCCAACGAGAACAGCTGCAAACAGATGCCACAATCGACCATCTGGCACTTGAGTCAAGCCGGAGGCTGGCTTATAGCATGGCGAAGGCCATCAAAGAGGATTCAGCGTTATTATGTCAGACCACGATGTCACCTCAGATTGACGACGCGACTTTCCAGAGGCTTGCAGCTCTGAACCAATTACCTGCACCTTCCGCAGACCTCACTCATTCCATTCCCAATCTCTCGCCGACAACCCCACCACATCTCATCCGTGCGTCCCAGGCCGTTCTATCCAGAGTAAGTTCTCAGCAAGACGCAGTGGCACCGGTACTACCTCGAAAACGATCTCACTCGACGGACATCAGTGTTGAATGCCTCCCTCGAAAGAAGCTACAGCGGCATACCCACAAGGCTGCCAACAATTGTGACATCTGCCCAGGCACGGAGGCAACCAGCCCTCCAAATGACGTTCTGACTCCTACGGGTTGCAAGCCCTCATCAGCAGCTGAGGACCCACTTCCACAAAAGGCAGAGTGCGCAAGCTGCACATGTGAGGAAATTGACCAGCTGATCAAAGCCTCGAAACCCCCGATGGCTTCCCTCCTTGCTGTTGCAAGATACCGTTCGCATTCAACGTCGTTGCCGACAACGTCTCTAGTACTGTGTTCCACCGATACCAGGCGCGACAGGAGGAAATTCGAAACGCTACGACGTTGTACTGCAGCGTTCTTACATGCGGTGTCAGAATTAATGCGGACAAGATCAAAGGGCTCCGGGCAACCTGCATTGCCTGCACGAGAGACACGTGTACCCAATGCAGAGGCGAAATGCCGCTGAAGCTTGAAGAAAAACACTTCTGCAAGAAGGATCCGGCAAGAGAAGCAGTCATCGCACTAGCGAAGCAGGAAGGATGGCAAGCGTGCTTCAAGTGCGGTACCATGGTATCTCTCAATTTCGGATGCCATCACATGATGTATGTTTCATACAGCATGATCGCTGAAACCTGGCTGACGAGAAGATAGCTGCCGCTGCAAAGCAGAGTTTTGCTACAAGTGCGGTACACCCTGGAAAAAGTGCAATTGCGGGGACTACGACGAGCCTCGTATCCTCGACCGAGCCAATCGAGGTGTGGGGATCCGCGCAGCTCGCCGAGCTGCTCGAGGCCTGCGACCGGACCTCCGGCCTCGCGAGCAGCAGCTCGCAGACCTGCAGCACAGATTGCAGGTCGACTGCGACCACAATAGCTTCACTTATAGAGCACGCACGAAAGAAAACCCCGGCCGGTGCGATATTTGTGAATACGAGGGGTGGAAATTCATACTCCCATGCGAAAACTGTCCTTTCACGTCTTGTCGGGATTGTCACAATTATCATGGGTGGACTGGACGTGAGTACTGGGGCTATGACCACGACTTCGGGGACCTCTGGCGCCAATCTGACGTGGACTCGGACGAGGCATCGAGCGAGGAATAGAGTACCTATGCTCCAACGGGCGAACGGCTTGAAATAGTGGATATTCAAAATCAAAAGGCCCACCCCCTTGCGCAACTACCAAACATCAATACGAAACGTTACAAGAATGGGCCCCCTCAAAGGCCATATCTTGAAAAATCTGAAAGATTCTCCAATTTATGAGAATCCAAGTTCACTGCCCAACAGCGGCTGAAGCCGATCAAGGAGAATTTTGCGAGACATTGTAAGGATGCAACACAACACCTAAGCGACTTGAATCGCACGCAATATTCCGTCAACTTCGATACAGCAATTGAACCACGCTTTACCGGTGTATATCCGCTATCAAAGAGGGACTGAAAATATCGAGAAGATTCATACAAGGGATTGTATGAATGCAAAACCACACCTAGGCGACTTCAATGTCTAGCATACCTCCTATACCCTATCCAATCGCACCTCTACATCCATCTTCAATGCAGCAATGAAAATACGCTTCATCCACTAAGCTTCCTCTCCGAAATTAAGTACGATATACCCACCTCTAACACACTCGCATCCCCATCCCCATCCCTAACCCCATCCATCCATCCATGCTGCCGAAAACCACCATACCATAAAAACAAGAATAACACTCCCTCCCTTCCACCCACCCCTCCCTACTCAAAGTATCCCAATCCCAATCCCAATCCCCGTCCCCATCCCACGCTCACGCTCACAAACACCAACACCAACCCTCTCAACCACCCCCCCTCCCCATACCCCCCCTCCCCAATCCCCTCTCCCACACCCAAACCGCAACATTCCAAAACCCCAATCAATACCAGAGTACCTACCGAAAAAAAAAAATATCCATCTCCTCTCCCCTCTTCAACTTACTCCCCTCCCACTCTTCCATCCATCCGCCCTCATCAAGAACACTACCTACAACATATACCTTCCAGATATAGAAAGTAAGATAAGAAGAAGAGAGTGTCCTTCCACTTTACTCTACTTAAACCATCACGTTGTCCAATTCCGAATCCGATCCTCGCCCTTAATCTTATTTTCTAGCTCCCTGATACCTATCATAGCTATTTGAGTAGGATTGTATATATGCTATTTTCCTATATCTTTATTCCCTTGCCATCTTCTCCTACGGCACTATCTTCCCTTGTCACCCACCAAATCCCTCCCATCCTCCCCCCTCACCCCTCATCACAAAAAAAATTCGTCAAAAAAGACCCCCCCCAACCAACCACAACTACACCCACCCCCCAAACCTCCCTCATCCCCCTCCCTCATCCCCATCTCCTCCCCTCACCCCCAT
>JAABUN010001182.1_pt1 | contig 60540 bp, 63 predicted proteins | sample 5559311 | NCBI WGS metagenome assembly JAABUN01 (sample SAMN10711877, study PRJNA513370) | rock metagenome | isolation source: Antarctica rocks | place: Antarctica: Victoria Land, Siegfried Peak sud
GCGAACAGGGCATCGGGGGCGGCCAGAGGCCCCTGCGGTCCACGCGCCAGGGCCTCGTAGGCCACCACCGCCCCTGAAGCCAGGTCGACGATCGGTTGCAGGACGCTGTGCACCTGCTGCCTGCGCAGGATCTCGTCAATGGTGCTCATGACGGCTTTCGGTTCGTCGGATGGGCCTGCCTAGCACGTCGACCCGGCCGGCTCTGACCTTTAGCGTCAGCGCTGCCGGTCTGGGCGCAGAGGATGCCCGGGCGGCGTAGTTGGACCGCGCGCGGGTTGAGCGCGACTCAACCCCGACGCCCCCGAGCCGGTGTACGTACGCAACCGCTCCAAGGTCAACTGAAGCGCCCCAGGTTTGATGCCGCTCCTGATTGAGTCAGGAGAGGATGAGCTAGCCGAAGGGGATCAACCCTGAGGGCAGGGCACGTGCTGTGCGTCTGGTGAGCGAGCACCGGCAGGAGTACCTGTCGGACACGGCTGCGGCGGCGGCGGTGGCCAAGCAGCTGGGGCTGGGGAAGGAGACCGTGCGTCGGTGGGTGGTGCAGGCCGAGGTCGACGTCGGTGGCAGGGGCGGTGTGTCGAGCGAGGAGCACGCCGAGATCAAGGCGTTGAAGTCCAAGGTCCGCCGGTTGGAGGAGGACAACGCGATCTTGAAGTCGGCGACGGTTTTCTTCGCGGGGGAACTCGACCCCCGAAACCGCTGATCATGGGGTTCATCGACACCCTGTGCAGCGAGGGCCACGCGGTCGAGTCGATCTGCAGGGTCCTGCGTGAGCAGGGCTGCCAGGTCGCCGCGCGGACCTACCGTTCCTGGCGCCGGCAGCGGCCGGCTGCTCGTACCGTCAGCGACGCCCAGGTCGTCAACGAGGTCCGGGACCTGGCCTGGTGCAGCGTGGTCATCTGACGCCCCACATCGCTGCCCCGCCAAGTCCTAGGCCGGCGGGCGCGCACCCGTCTCGGCGTGCAGCAAGTCCTCCAGGACGACGGCGAGCCCGTCCTCGTCGACGGGGAGCGCGATCTCGTCGGCGGCCGCCAGCACCACGTCCGCGGCGTTGCCCATCGCGACCCCCCGGGCCGCCCAGGCCAGCATCTCCAGGTCGTTGCGCCCGTCCCCCACCGCCAGGGTCCGCCCCGGCGGCACTCCCAGCTCCACCCGCACCTTCTCCAGCGCGCTGGCCTTGCTGACGCCTTCCGGGGCGAGGTCGAGCCAGGCCGTGTAGCCGACCGCATAGCTGACCCCGTGCAGGCCGATCCGCTCGACCATCTCCAGGAAGTGCTCGGGTGCGTGCTCGGGGCTGCGGACCACCACGCGCGTGGTCTCACCGTCCAGCAGCCGTTCGAACGGCACCACCTCCAGCACCCCGGACAGCTCGCCCTCGGGCCAGGGTGCGTTGATGCGAGAACCGGAACCGACGACCTCCACGGCGAAGAGCGCGTCGGGGAGCTCCTGGCGGAGCAGGGCGACGGCGGCGCGTGCGTCGAAGGTGACGGTGTCGTGCACCACGTAACCACCCTGCGCCTGCGGGTCCAGCCTCAGGGTGACGGCCCCGTTGCTGCACACCGCGAACCCCTGCGCCAGGTCCAGCAGCGCGAGCACGTCCACGGTGCCGACCACCGACCTCCCGGTGGCTACCACCACTTGGTGTCCTGCGGCGACGACACCCGCCACGGCCGTGCGGACCCGTTCGGTCATCGACTGGTCGTAGTCGATCAGCGTCCCGTCGATGTCGAGGGCGACCAGGTACGGCGACGTGCTCACGGCACCATCAGCTCGAGGCCGCCGAGATAGGGACGCAGCGCTGACGGCACCCGCACAGAGCCGTCCGCGTGCTGGTGGTTCTCCAGCAGCGCCACGATCCAGCGGGTCGTGGCCAGCGTGCCGTTCAGGGTCGCCACCGGACGGGTGCCGCCCTCGCCCCGTTCCCTGGCGCCCAGCCGCCGCGCCTGGAAGGTCGTGCAGTTCGAGGTCGAGGTCAGCTCGAGGTACCGCTCCTGGGTGGGCAGCCACGCCTCGCAGTCGTACTTGCGGGCCGCGCTGGAGCCGAGGTCACCAGCGGCGGTGTCGATCACGCGGTAGGGCAGCTCTGCGGCGGCGAGCATCTGCTCCTCCCACGCGAGGAGGCGCTCGTGCTCCGCACTGGCGTCCTCCGGCCGGGTGTAGACGAACATCTCGACCTTGTGGAACTGGTGCACCCGGATGATGCCGCGGGTGTCGCGGCCGTGCGATCCGGCCTCGCGCCGGTAGCAGGCCGACCAGCCGGCGTACCGCAGCGGACCCGCCGACAGGTCGAGGATCTCCTCGCTGTGCAGCCCGGCGAGCGCCACCTCCGAGGTGCCGACCAGGTACAGGTCGTCGGCCTCCAGGCGGTACACCTCGTCCGCGTGCGAACCCAGGAACCCGGTGCCGGCCATCACCTCGGGACGCACCAGCGTGGGGGTGATCACCGGCGTGAAGCCGGCCGCCAGGGCGGTGTCCATCGCCAGGTTGAGCAGCGCCAGCTCCAGCCGGGCACCGACACCGGTGAGGAAGTAGAAGCGGGCGCCCGAGACCTTGGCCCCGCGGGCCGTGTCGATCGCGCGCAGCATCTCTCCCAGCTCGAGATGGTCACGAGGCTCGAAGCCCTCCGCGGCCCAGTTGCGGGGGGTGCCCACCTCGCGCAGCACGACGTAGTCGTCCTCGCCGCCGACCGGCACGCCCTCGGCCACGATGTTAGGGATCTGCCACATCAGCTGGTCGAGCTCGGCCTGAGCCGTCTCCGCGTCGGCCTGCAGGACCTTGACCTGCTCGGAGAGCCGCTTGGCCTGGGCCACCAGCACGCCCTTCTCCTCCGCCCTGTCCGGGCTTTTGGCTGCGGCCACCTTCTTGCCGAACGTCTTCTGCTCCGCCCGCAGCTGCTCGAACTCGGCCAGGCTGGCGCGGCGGCGGGCGTCCGCGTCCAGCACCGCGTCCACCAGGGACGGGTCCTCGCCGCGGGAGCGCTGGCTGTTCCGGACGGTGTCAGGGGCATCGCGGAGCGTGCGCAGGTCGATCACGCAGGCGAGGCTACCGGGCGCACGATCTGGCGCCCGAGGGCATTGCCAGGCGCCGGCGCCGTGCTGGCACTAGATTTCGCTCATGCGCCCTGGCCCCTCCACTGCCGTGCTCTCTGCGGCGGCAGGCGGCCCGGCCACGACCGACCTGGTGCTGCTGGTGGGCGCCCTGGTCCTGTGCACCGTGCTCGTCGGGCTGCTGATGGGAACCGGACGCCCGGGTCCGCGCAGGGGCGGCCGGGGCCGGCACGCGCTACCCACCCCAGAACCACTGACCTCCGAGGAAGAACACATGCCTGTACCTGCAGTGGTCTACAACCCCACCAAGGTGGGAGACGTCGAGAAGGTCAAGCGCGATCTGGGCGCCCTGTGCGCAGAGCACGGGTGGTCGGAGCCGCTGTGGTTCGAGACGACGGAGGACGACCCGGGCGTGGGCCAGGCGAAGCAGGCGCTCGGCGCAGGCGCCGACGTGGTGATGGCGTGCGGAGGTGATGGCACGGTGCGGTGCGTGGCTGAGACGCTGGCGGGTTCGGGGGTCGCCATGGGCCTGCTGCCTGCCGGTACCGGGAACCTGCTGGCGCGGAACATGGACATGGAGCTCGACGACCTGGTCAACGCAGCACGCGTGGCCCTGACCGGCGACGACCGCCACGTCGATGTCGGCTGGCTGAAGGTGGATGGCTCAGCCGAGGAGCAGGCCTTTCTGGTGATGGCCGGCATGGGCTTCGACGCCCAGATCATGGCCGGAGCGCCCGAGGGGCTCAAGGCGAAGGTCGGCCCCTTCGCCTACGTGGTCGCAGGGCTGAAGACCTTCAACGGCGACCGGATCCGGGTGCACATGACGATCGACGGCCAGCCCGCGTTCTCGCGCCGGATGCGCACGATCCTGATCGGCAACTGCGGCAAGCTGCTCGGTGGTCTGGTGCTGATGCCTGACGCCGTCATCGACGACGGGCGGCTGGACGTCATCTCGATCGCCCCGCAGGGGATCGCGGGCTGGACGGCCGTGGCCGCTCGGGTGATCACGCGCCAGCGCAAGGGCCACCAGCGGGTGGAGCACTGGACCGTGCAGGAGATCACCGTCCGTGCCGAGCACCCGCAAGAGGCCCAGCTCGACGGAGACTCCATCGGCATGGTGACCGAGCTCGCCGTCAGGGTGGACCCGGGTGCCTTGGTGGTGCGGGTCGAGGAGCGCCGCACCACCAGCGTGGTGGCCAAGGCGGTCGAGGCTGCACGCGGTGCCGCACAGGTGGCGACGGCGCCGATGCGGCCCGGAGGGGGACCGTGATCGCGCTCGCCGCAGCCAGCACCGGATTCGGCCCGGACGCCGCCACCATGGAGGTCTTCCGCTCCGTGGTGAGCCGGTACCCGTGGCTGGTCGACGCCGGTGAGATCGTGGCGGTGGTGTTCCACCCGTGGACCTTTCGCGTTGCCGTGGTGGGCGGGTGCGTCTGGGCCTGGAAGCACGGCCGGACCCGTGCGGCGCAGGTCTGCGCTGCGACCCTGGTCACCGGCTCGCTGCTCGGGGTGGGCCTGAAGCTGGTCATACGGCGGGACCGGCCTCCCGGGGCCGACCCCATCGCCGCGGAGATCGGGTTCTCGATGCCCAGCGGGCACGCGCTGAACGCCGCCCTGGGCTGCGGGCTGCTGCTGGTCCTGGCCTGGCCGTGGTTGCGCCGGCGTGGGTGGCACCAGATGGCCTTGGTCGGTGCGGGCGGACTGGTGCTCGTCGTCGCCGTGGACCGGTTGGTGCTGAATGTGCACTACCTCTCCGACGTCACCGTCGGGGTGCTGCTGGGCGGCGGGCTCGCCGTGCTGGCCGACCGGCTCTCGCCCAGGCTGCGTGGCGGCCTGGCGGCCGGACTGCCGGGCGGGAGGATCCGGCGTGGCTGAGAACATCGAGCCGGCTCCGCCGCGAAGTGGCGTGCACCGCGCTGCCGGGCACCGCTGGGTCTGGCTCACCCTCGCCAAGGTGCTGGTGTGGCTGGCGGTGCTGATCTCGGGCGGCTACCTGCTGGTTGGACCGCTGGCGGGTCTCGTCCAGGGCGAGGACTCGCTGGTCGCCTCGATGCAGGACGCTTCCACACCGTTGCTCGACGATCTGTCGAACATCGGGTCACGAGCAGCCGACACCCCCGTCATCATCGGGCTGGCTGCGCTGATCGGGCTGGCGCTGCGGCTGGTGCTGAAGCGCTGGCTCGAGCCCTTCCTGCTCTGGGCCACCGTCGCGCTGCAGACCTCGATGTTCCTGCTGGTGACGCTGCTGGTCTCGCGCGACCGGCCCGAGCTGGAGCAGATGGACCCAGCCCCACCGACGTCCAGCTTCCCCTCCGGGCACACCGGCGCGGCCACCGCCCTCTGGCTCGGACTGGCGCTGATCCTGGCCGGCCGCATCCGACGCCGCGGGCTGCGGGTCCTGGTGGTGGGGCTGCTGCTGCTCATCCCTGCCGCGGTGGGGGTCACGCGCCTGTACCGGGGCATGCACCACCCCAGCGATGTCGTCTTCGGCGTGCTGAACGGCGTGGTGGCCGTGCTCATCGCGCGCTCAGCCGTCCTCGGAATGCGCCCAGAGCAGGACCAGCCCGAGAAGGACCAGCTGGAGCCCAGGCGCTTCCCGGCGGTGTGACCCTGTGCCGTCCGGCGGCTACGCCCGGCCGTCGAGGAGCCGCTGGAGCCAGGCCTGCGAGTCTGCAAAGGCGCGGTCGCTGGTCGCCGGCAGGGTCGGGGACTGCTCGCCCGACACCCGTGGGTACGAGCCGAGGTAGCGCACTTGCGTGCAGACCCGGTGCAGACCCATCAGCGCCTCGGCCACGCGAGCCTGCGCGACGTGCCCCTCGCAGTCGATGGCGAAGCTGTACCGCCCCAGCGATTCCCCCGTCGGACGCGACTGGATCCACGTCAGGTTGACACCCCGGGCGGCGAACTGCTCGAGGAGCTCGAGCAGACCTCCGGGATGGTCGTCGCTCTGGAAGACCACCACCGAGGTCTTGTCGGCACCGGTGGGGGGTGGCGGAGCGGTGGGACGCGAGACCAGCACGAACCGGGTCACCGCACTGGGGTTGTCGCCGACGCCCTCGGCCAGCACGGTCAGCCCGTACCGCTCGGCCGCCACCCGCGCGCACAGCGTCGCGTCGTAGCCAGCAGACCCATCGCCTGCAGGATCCAGCCCCGCCGCCGCAGCAGCCGTGGACAGGCCGGGCACGTAGACCACGTCAGGAAGGTTGGTGGCCAACCAGCGCCGGCACTGGGCGTGCGCGTGCGGATGGGTAGAGAGTCGCTCGATGTCTGCGAGCGTCGTCCCGGCACGCGCGGCGAGCACGAAGTGGACGGGCACCAGCGCCTCACGCACCACCACCACCTCCTCCCCCACGCTCAGGGCGTCGATGGTCGCGCTGACGCCACCCTCGACGGAGTTCTCGATCGGGACCATCGCCGCGGTGATCTCGCCCTCGCGGACGGCGGCCAGTGCGGCGTCCACGCTCGGGTAGGGCACCCGCTCGCCCGACTGTGCCGCCCGCACCTGAAGCAGGGCCGCCTCGGTGAAGGTGCCTGCGGGCCCGAGGTAGCCGTACCGGGCGGGGGGTACTCCCGGCATCAGCGGGGTGTCCTCTCGTGGGAGCGGGATCCGACGCCACCTGGTGCGCCGGTCGGTGGAGGACATCGTCGCAGGAGCGCCACCGGCACAGCTCGCCACGTCTGCCAGGTGGTCGGTGCACCACTAACCTCGCGGTGTGGGTTCTCAACCAGACGATGGGGTGCTCGACCTCGGCTTCGCGCGCCTGGACACCGACCGCGCGCGTCGTACCGGCGACCCGGAGGTCGTCTACGGCTCCGGAAAGACGCCCGAGCAGGTGGTCGGCACCTTGCGCGCGCTCTCGCAGCGACATCCCGACCGGGCCGTGCTCGCCACCCGGCTGGACCCGCAGGCGCTGAGCGCCGTCCAGGAACACCTTCCCGGGTGCGTCGTCGACACCGTGGCCCGCACGGCAGCGCTCGGGCCGCTGCCCGCCGCCCGGGGCCGGGTGGGCATCGTGGCGGCAGGAACCGCCGATGCCCCCGTGGCTGCAGAGGCTGCCACCACCGTCGCGGTCCACGGCGCCGAGCCGGTCCGGATCGACGACGTGGGTGTGGCCGGCCTGCACCGGCTGCTGGCGGTGCGCGACCAGCTGGACACCTTCGACGCCCTCATCGTGGTGGCCGGGATGGAAGGCGCCCTACCCAGCGTGGTCGGCGGTCTGACGGGGGTGCCGCTCGTGGCCGTACCGACCTCCACCGGCTACGGCACCGGGGCCGGCGGTGTGGCGGCCCTGATGGCGATGCTCAACTCGTGCGCGCCAGGGGTGGTGGTGGTCAACATCGACAACGGCTACGGGGCTGGGGTGCACGCCGCGCGGGTGGCGCGCCGCGCAGCAGCCACGCCGACCGGGCAGGGCAGCGACGCGTGATCGGCTGGCTCGACTGCTCCTCAGGGGTCAGCGGCGACATGCTGCTCGGCGCGCTGGTCGACACCGGGGTACCCCTGACCGTGCTGCAGCGAGCCGTCGATGCGGTGGCACCCGAGCCCGTCGCGCTCCGCGCCGAGCGCGTCAGCAGAGGTGCCCTGGCGGGGACCCGGGTGCACGTGGAAGGCACCGAATCCCACAGCCACCGGGCCTGGTCCGACGTCCGCGCGCTGCTCCAGACACCGCAGGCGCAGCAGGTTCCCGGCATCGGCAGGGCGCTGGCAGCCTTCGAGGCGCTGGCCGTGGCGGAGGCTGCGGTGCACGGGACCGAGCCGCAGGACGTGCACTTCCACGAGGTGGGCGCCCTGGATGCCATCGCCGACGTGGTGGCTACCTGCGCGGGGTTCGATCACCTGGGCCTGCAGGCTCTGCACGCCTCCCCGGTGGCCCTGGGTGGGGGCACGGTGCAAGCAGCGCACGGGCGGATCGCCGTACCCGGACCAGCCGTCGTCCGGCTGCTCGCGGCGGCACCGACGTACGGCGGGCCGGTCGACCACGAGCTCGCCACCCCGACCGGCGCCGCCCTCCTCAGGACCCTCGTGAGCAGCTGGGGTCACGCGCCGACGATGGTGGGCACCACGCAGGGTTTCGGCGCCGGGGGCCGGGACTTCCAGGGTCACGCGAACGTGCTGCGGCTCGTCGTAGGCCAGCTGTGGGAGCAGCCGGCACACCTGGTCGGGCGGACCACGGACCTCGTGCTCGAAACCAATGTCGACGACCTCGACCCGAGACTGTGGCCGCACGCGATCGCCTCCCTGCTGCAAGCCGGTGCCTCGGACGCCTGGCTCACCCCGATCCTGATGAAGAAGGGCCGCCCGGCCCACACGCTGCACGTGCTGGTCACCCCCGAGCGTGCCGCAGCCGTCCGCGAGGTGGTTTTCGCCCAGACCAGCGCGATCGGCGTGCGCGAGAGCGTCGTGGCCAAGCACGCCCTGGAGCGCTATGAGGTCACGGTCGATGTCGACGGACAACCGGTCAGGGTCAAGGTGGCGGGCCAGGACGGCCGCACCCTCAACGCCCAGCCCGAGTGGGAGGACGTCGCTGCGGCAGCCACGGCACTAGGGCGTCCAGCGAAAACGGTCCTGGCTCAGGCCATCGCCCAGCACCACCGGCTCGCGAACCGGCCCCAGCCACCCGCTGGCCGCCCGTGAACCTGGCCGTCGCCCTCACGGCCTCTTTCGTCCTGCTCCCCGTCGAGCTTCCCGACAAGACGTTCATCGCCACGCTGGTGCTGGCGACCCGGTACCGCCCGTTGCTGGTCTGGATCGGCGTCGGCGCCGCGTTCTTCGTGCACACCCTGGTGGCCGTCACGGCCGGTGGGCTGATCGGGCTGCTGCCGCGGACCCCTGTCACGCTCGCGGTCGCGGTCCTGTTCGCCGTCGGCGCCGTCCTGCTGTGGCGGGGCGCCGCCAAGGCAGACGACAACGAGGCGCAGACCGAGCGCGAGCTCGGCGCGAAGGTCGGTGAGAAGCACAGCGGTGCAAGCGCTCTCAGAGCCGTGACCACGAGCTTCGGGGTGCTGATGCTGGCTGAGTAGGGTGACCTGTCGCAGCTGTTCACCGCCGGGCTGGTCGTGCGCTACGAAGACCCGGTCTCGGTGTTCATCGGTGCGTGGCTGGCGCTGCTGCTCATCTCCGGTCTGGGCGCCCTGGCCGGCAGAGCCCTCCTCGCTCGCGTCAGGCTGGCACTGGTGCAGCGCACCGCTGCCGGTGTCTGCCTGCTGCTGGCCGTTCTCACGTTCCTGGACGCGGTCGGGCTCTCGATGCTGTAGGAGTCCTGCTTCGATGTGAGGGTCGCCGGAGACGGCTGCGCGCACATCCTCACAACACCGCTCCGGCGTCGTGACAGACCCACGCGATGCCTGTACGCGTTCACTGCGCTGTCGGGATGTCGTTCACCAGAGCGGCTCCCCGTCCGCGAAGCTCAGGCCGCTGGTGTGCCGGGTCGGCCCTGACCCCGGTGCGTAGCGTCGTGACCCTTGGCGTGGCCGTACCCGGGCAGCGGTTCGGGCGTGACGGTGAGCGTGGTGGTGCGGGTGGTCCAGGTGATGGGCACGTCGGGGTCCATACGGGATCGCCACAGCCCCAGCGTCTTCCAGCGGTGGCAGCGTCGGCTCTCGGGTTTAGGTTCGTCGTGGCGGTAGGTCCGCGGGGCCACGGCTCGTCATGGTCCACATCGCAGGCGCGGGCCGAGCGGTTGCACGTCGGGGACGTGCACGTCGGGTAGTACGCCCGCACGTGGTCCGCGATCGCCGTCGTCGGGGTGTACCGGTCCGTGGCCAGGACCGCGCCGGCGCTCCCACCACCCTTTGCGGCATCTCTGGCCAGGGCGCGGCGTACGGCCTCGTTCAGGGTGCCGGGGGTCCAGCCGGTGTCCGGCGCGGCCCCGACCCGGACCAGGCGTTGCAGGGCGCCGTCGGGACCGGCCAGCAGCACGCACGTCGACGTCCCCGCCTTGACGGCGCGGATGGCCTGGGACCTCGCTATGCCCGCGCCCACCGGGACCGGTACCCCGAACCCTCGGACCTCACCAGGATCACCGGCGGCCGGACCTTGCCCGAAGAAGGTGTCCGCGTGCAGCACCAGCCCCAGCTCACGGCTACGCCCCGGCTCAGGCCGGGCGGACGCGTTCTCCGCGGTGCAACCCGCTGCCTCGTTGCCGCCAGCGCTGTCCTCGCCCAGGACGGCGCGTTCGACCAGTTCGAACACGGCCGCGACCTGGCGGCGGCCGGTGCTATCTGTCCATCGCAGCTGCTGCTCGATCCGGAACAGATTCGCATCTGGCCGAACAACCAAGAGATCGCCCTGGCTGCATGGATCACGGAGGCCGAGAACGGCGGCGCACCCAACGTCCTCACCAGACCTTCTCGATCCCGTCACAGCCGCACCCGGAACGCCCGCCTGCGCTCACTACGCTGGCTGGATGCCACTGCCCGCCGCGATCCGCCGCTGGCGCCCCTGCGCGGCGGTGGTCGCGCTCGCGCTGGTGACGACGCTGCTGGCGCACTGGTTCGCCGCGCCGGGCACGGCCGGCCTCCCGACCGCGAGCAGCACCGCACGAGCGCAGGACGCCGGCCCGGTGGTGCTCATCGGAACCGCCGGGCTGCGCTGGGACGACGTCACGCCCGAGGGCACCCCGCACCTGTGGCAGCTGTTGCAGGAAGGTGCCGTGGCTGACCTGGCGATCCGGAACATCCGTACCGCGGCGTGCCCGGTGGACGGGTGGCTGGCTGTCTCCTCCGGCCGCCGGGCCGGCGACGTGCTGCGGGACGCCAACGGGCCGCAGTGCCGCACGGTTGAGCAGCCCGCCCGCCGTGGCAGCTCGGCGGTGGTGCAGCGCTGGGACGTCTACACCGAGAACGCCGTCACCGGAACGTTCGGCGCGCATCCCGGGACGCTGGGAGAAGCCCTGCGTCACAACGACATACGCGTCACGGCCATCGGGCCGGGTGCGGCCATCGCCACCGCGGACGAGGACGGTGCCGTCGTCGGCAGCTACCTGCACCGGCCCAGGGACCCCGCTGAGCTCGGGCGGGTGGTGGGTGCCGCGCTCGCCGAGAGCGACCTGCTGGTCGTCGACATCGGCGTCCTGCGGGACCGGGACGACCTGGCCGAGAACGACGTGGACCGGGTCTCGGGCTCCCGGGCGGACCAGGCTGCGCGGCTCGACGCCGCCACCGGTGCCGTGCTCGACGAGGTCGACGACGGCACGACGGTGCTGGTCGCCTCGTTGGCCGACTCCGGGCGTACCCCGCACCTGCAGCTGCTGGCTGCCACCGGCCCGGCCCCCGGCGACGGCCGGGACTACGAGCAGACCCTGCTCGGCGCCCAGTCCACGCGCCAGGACGGCATGGCCCAGGTCACCGACGTGATGCCCACCCTCCTCGCCCTGCTGGAGACAGCGGCGCCCGACGACCTGCCGGGGGCGGTCGTGCTGCCGCAGCCGGGCTCGCCTGCCGACGCGCAGGACAGGCGCCAGCGGCTCATCGACCTGGAGCAGGCGGCCATCACCGTCCAACCACTGGTCGTCTGGTTCTTCAACGGGCTGGTGATCGCGCAGATCCTGCTCTACGGCGGTGCGGCCCTGGCGCTGCGCAACAACTGGAGGGGCCTGTACGGCCGCCGCCGGGTGCTGGGCATCCTGCGCCGGGTGGCGGTGGTCTTCGCCTGCGTTCCTGTCTGCACCTTCCTGGCGAACCTGGTGCCGTGGTGGCGCGCCTCGAACGACCTGCTGGCCGTCGGTGCCGTGCTCGTCGGAGTCGTCCTCATCTCGACGCTCGCCCTGGGCGGCCCCTGGCGCAACCGGCGGCTCGGGCCGCTGGGCTTCGTGTCGGGGGTGACTGCCGGGGTACTAGCTCTGGACGTGGCCACCGGCTCCCACCTGCAGATCAGCTCGCTGATGGGTCAGCAGCCGTTGGTCGCAGGACGCTTCTACGGGCTGGGCAACGTCCAGTTCGCGCTGTTCGCGACCGGGGCCCTGCTGCTCGCCGTCTCCCTCGCCGACGCTGCCCTGCGCTCGGGGCGCAAGAACCTGGCGGTCGCGACGGTCGTGGTCATCGGGCTCGCGGCCGTGATCATCGACGGGACACCAGGGATCGGCAGTGACTTCGGCGGCCCACCGGCGATGATCCCCGCGTTCGCGCTGCTCACACTGCTGGTCGCGGGCATCCCGATCACCTGGCGCAGGCTGGTTCTGGTCGGTGCCGGCACCCTGACCGCCATGACGATGCTGAGCGTCGCCGACTGGCTCCGCCCGCCCTCCGAGCGCACCCACTTCGGCCGGTTCGTCCAGACCGTGATGGACGGCGGCGCCATGACCGTCATCGAGCGCAAGGCCCTGCAGAACTTCGAGATCCTCACCGGGAGCTGGCTGACCGTGCTGGTGCCGTTCGGAGCCGTCTTCATCGGCTTGATCTTGATGCGCCCCGTGGCATGGGGCGCTCCTGCCCTGCAGCGCACCTATGAGGCCAGCCCCACGCTGCGGCACGGGCTGGTGGCGCTGCTGATCATGCTCACGATCGGCTTCGCCGTGAATGACTCCGGCACGGTCGTCCCGGCCATCGGCGCGACCCTGGTCATCCCGCTGCTCATCGCCGCCAGTGTCAGGACGTTGGAGATCGCCGACGCCGAGGAGCGCGGGCGTTCGGCGGTGCCGTCGCTCTCCTGATCGGCGCGGGCGACGTCAGCCTGGCGGCCGAGCCGGACGAAGGCGCCGCCCCGCGCCCGGGAGGCGCACCAGCAGACCGCGCGCGAGCAGCGCCCGGGCCACGTCGCGGTACTGGCCGGCCCGGTGGAGCTGGGCATCCAGGTCGGTGCCGCTCACCCTGTGCTGCAGCTCGCAGTCGACCTCCTGGACGCGGTACCCCGCTCGCAGCAGGTCGATGCTCAGGGCGGTCTCCACCCCCCAGCCGGCCGCAAGCGGCAGTGCCGCGCCGAACGCCTCACGGGTCAGGCAGCGCATGCCCGACAGCGGCTGGGTCGCGGTCCACCCTGTTGCTCGGCGGATGCCGTTCCTGGACAGGTTGACCACCAGTCCCCTGCCACCGCCGGGAGCCGACTGCGCCGGCAGCACCGCGATGGTCATGTCGGCGGTACCGGCCAGCACAGGCGCCGTCAGGGGCGCGGTGCTCGCCGCCGTGCCGGCCAGGTCGGCGTCGATGAAGAGCAGAGCGCGGGGCTGGTCAGCGCCTCGCTCACGATCGGCGACCGCGGCCGCGCCGGTCTGCATCGCTGCCGCCTTGCCCCGGTTGCGCAGGTGCCGCACCACCACGGCGCCGGCGTCACGGGCCAGGTGCTGGGTGGCGTCGCTGCTGCCGTCGTCGACCACGACGACGAGGTCCACACCGGCGATGGACCGCGCCGCTGCTACCGTGGCCGCGATCCGCTCCGCCTCGTCCTTGGCGGGGATGACGACCGCCACCGACTCGGGGGGGGCCGGCGCGCGCTGAGGTTCGGGTGCACGCTGCAGGTCTGGCGTGGAGCTCACGTCGGGGAGCCTATCGAGCCGGTGGGAGACGCATCTGCGTGCTGGGAGCGGGTCAGGCAGCTCTCAGCCGATAACCTCGCGCCCATGAGCCCCGACGACACCATCGCCACCGCAGGAGTGACCAGCGAGGTGGGCCGGCTTCGCACCGTGGTGCTGCACCGACCCGGCAACGAGCTGAAGCGCCTGACACCGCGCAACAACGACCGGCTGCTGTTCGACGGCCTTCCGTGGGTGGGCCGGGCGCAGGAGGAGCACGACGCGTTCGCCGAGGCGCTGCGCAACCATGACGTGGAGGTGCTTTACCTGGCCGACCTGCTCGTGCAGGCGCTCACCGTGCCCGCGGCCCGCCAGGCGGCGCTCGAGGCGGTGCTGGCCGACCCCCGTCTGGGCCAGAGCCTGACCGACCGCGTGCGCAGCTACCTGGACGAGCTGGACGAGACAGCTCTCGCCGAGACCCTGATGTCCGGGCTGCGGGTGGACGAGCTGCTCGACGGGCGCGGAGCCGGGCACGCCGGGCTGGTGGCCGCGCTCAGCGTGGAGGCCGACTTCGTGGTCGACCCGCTGCCCAACCTGCTCTTCACCCGTGACTCCTCGGCCTGGATCGGCGACCAGGTGGCCGTGACCTCGCTGGCCATGCCCGCCCGTGCCCGCGAGACGTCGCTGACCCAGGCGATCTACACCCACCACCCCCGCTTCGCAGGTACCGAACTGGTCTACGACCCCTCGCTGGAGCACGTCGAGGGTGGTGACGTGCTGGTGCTGAGCGACGGCGTGCTGGCCGTGGGCACCGGTGAGCGCACGACCCCTGCAGGGGTGGAGCGCCTGGCGCGGCGGGCCTTTGCGGCAGGCGTCGCGCACACGGTGCTGGCCGTGCCCATCGCCCAGGAGCGCGCGACCATGCACCTGGACACCGTCTGCACGATGGTCGACGTCGACGCCGTGGTGATGTACCCGGTGGTCGCCGGGTCGATGACGGCGTTCACGGTCACCGCCCGCGACGGTGATATCGAGGTCAGCGCGCAGGCGCCATTCCTCGAGGCAGCCGCGGCCGCCATGAGGATCGACCGGCTGCGGGTCATCGACACCGGGCTGGACCCTGTCACCGCCGAGCGCGAGCAGTGGGACGACGGCAACAACACCCTGGCCATCGCACCCGGGCTGGTGGTGGCCTACGAGCGCAACACCGAGACGAATGCCCAGCTCGAGGAGCAGGGCATCGAGGTGGTCCGGATCAGCGGCTCGGAGCTGGGGTCAGGGCGCGGCGGCCCACGCTGCATGTCCTGCCCCGTCTCGCGCGACCCGCTGGGCTGACCCCCGGGCCTGCTCTGGACCCCGGCCCGATCAACGCACCGGAACCTCAGCGCAGGGTGAGCTGGCGCGACACCACCCCGGCGCGGGCCCGGCGCTCGGCCACGGTGAGGTCGCTGGTGTCTGCCATGGCCTCGTCCAGCCGGCCGCCGAACGCGACGGCCGGGTCCTCGGCGTCGTCGACGACCGATCCGGGCACCATGTCCCACACCGGGACGAGGAGACCGTGCGCGCGGAAGGCGCCCACGTACCGGGTGCCTTCTCCCAGGGACGACTCCCCGCGCGCGTGCAGGCGGGCGAGCCCGTCCAGCATCGCCTCCTCGTCGTGCGGCATCACCCAGCGCAGGTGGGTCTTGGCGCCGATCCGGCACCAGTACGCCGCCTCGACCGAGGCCAGCCGCTCGGTCGGGATGATGGCCGCGTTGGCGCGCTCCATCGACTCGCGCACGTCCGCGGTCTGGTCCGCATCCTCGCCGAGCCAGAAGTCAAAGGTCTCGTGCAGCCGCACCTCGAAGGGCACCGACTGGTCCAGCACCTCCTGCAGCCGCGGGCCCGCCCCGGAAGCACCCGTCCCCGGCACGGGGGTGCCGGGCTCCGACCCCAGCGCGGACAGCAGGGCGGCGGTCACGTCCCGGCTGGGGTCCCCGGACCCGCTGGTGGTCTGGAGCCCCACCATCGCGGCGCCGTCCGCGCGGCGCAGACCCGCCCACGCCATCGGCAGCACGGTCGCCACCACGACGTCGACTGCTCCGTGCTCAGCGGTGGTGCGGACCTGCACGGTCGCAGCCGGCACGATCTCCCGCAGGGCCACCCAGTCTCCCTCGCCGACGAGACCTTCGAAGGGCCGGCGCACGAGCTCCAGCTCGGAGGCCGCGGCAGCGCGGCCATGACAGACCTTGTAGCGCTTACCCGAGCCGCACGGGCACGGCTCACGCGGCCCGACGACGGGGATGTCGACGTCGGTGCCGGTGGCTGGTGCAGTCGGAGTGCGGCGCGCTTTCTTTCCCATGCCCGCGAGGGTAGCGACAGTGCGGCTACGCGCTGCGCCGACGCCGTCGTGAGGGCCCACCCAGGCACGCCCAGACCGTGCGGTGACCGTGCTCTTCCTCCACCACACCCCACTCGTGTGCCAGGTGCCGCACGATGCGCAGGCCACGGCCGTTCACGGACATGTCCGTGGGGTTGGCCGGTCGCACCTCGGTCCTGGCGCCCCCGTCGGTGACCTCCAGGTCGATCACGCCGGACCGCACCTGCCAGCGGAGCAGGACGCGACCATCCTCCAACGGGCGAGCGTGCCTGATGGCGTTGCCCAACAGCTCCGAGACAACCACCGCTGCCTCGTGCACGACCGTGGCGTCCAGCTTGCGCACCACGTCGGTGAGGATGGCCCGGCGCGCCGACGAGACACCTGCCGCCTGGTGCGGCACCGAGATGGCACGGGCCTGCAGCCGTTGCCTCGGCTCCCCCATCTTCGCCTCCAGCCGCTCGTCGTCAGGACACCACCTCAGCATCCTGCACTCCTGCACCTCAGCATCGGGCAGCTCTGCCGGCTGCGCCACCCGTCCGCACCAGCGGTGACCCTCACACCGGGCAGCCGCGTAGCGTTTCATCATCGTGAGCCTGCCCCCGTTCCAGACCCTGGTCGACGCCCACTGGCGCGACGTCGCGCGGCTCGCGCACGCCCTGGCTGGACCGCTCGACGGCCCGGACGTGGCCCAGCAGGCGTGGACCCAGGCGCTGGCGGCCTACCCCTCGCTGCAGGACGCGCGGAACCTGCGGTCGTGGTTGCTGACGGTGACGTCCCGCTGCGCCATGGACTCCCACCGCAGCCGGGCCAGGCGTGCCGTACCGATGGAGGAGCTGCCGGACGGGGTCCAGCCGGCGCCAGCCGCCGACGCGGCACTGGCAGACGAGGCGTTGTGGGCACAGGTGGGCGTCCTGCCCCCGCGCCAGCGCACGGCGGTAGCCCTGCGGTACGTCGCCGACCTCGACCACGCCGCGATCGCCGAGATCCTGCAGACCACCCCTGGGGCCAGCAGACGCCTTGTCAGTGATGCCCTGGCCACCCTGAGAACGACCTCTGGAGCCGTGCCATGACCACCCCCGCCAGCATCGTCCCCGGCGCCCCGACGCCGCCCGACCCGCTGGAGACGGCGCTGCGCCGGTTCGGCCCTGCGCTGCACCGGCCTCAGCTCGGAGACGGCGACGTGTCGTACACCCTGCACGACAGCGCGGTGGGCCGGCTGCTGCTGGCGGTGCGGGCCGACGGCGCCGTGGTGGTGTGCCGCTACGTCGCCGACCAGGAGACGGTGCCTGCTCTGCTGCAACGGGTGTCAGACGCGGTCTCGGCGCGGGTGCTGGCTTCCAACCGGCCCGTCGACGGGTTGCGATCGCAGCTGGACGAGTACCTGGCCGGGCGGCGGCGAACCTTCGACCTCGTCGTCGAGCCGGTGCTGGCGACGCCGTTCGCGCGGACGGTCCTGACGGCTCTGCCGGCGGCGGCCGGGTACGGAGAGCGCACCAGCTACGGCCGGCTGGCGACCGCGGCCGGGCGGCCGGGCGCCGCGCGTGCGATCGGCGGGGCGCTGAACGCGAACCCGTTGTGCCTGCTGCTGCCGTGCCACCGCGTGGTCGGCAGCAACGGCGCCCTCACGGGGTACGCGGGAGGGCTGGCGGCCAAGGAGCACCTGCTCGAGCTCGAGCAGGGACGTTGACGCTGAGCGTTCCCCGGCTCGACGACACCGTCACTCCCCCGCGTGCTGGCGCAGGTACCGGCCGAAGTGCGGCACGCTGAAAGCGATCCGGCCACGTTCGCCTGACCAGACCAGGCCCTTCTTCAGCAGCGCGTCACGCGCAGGGGACAGCGACTGCGGCTTGCGGTCCAGCAGCCGCGCGACGTCGGCGGTGGGCACCGGGCCGTCGGTCCCCTGGTCCTCCAGGTCGGCCATGGCTCGCATGTACTCACGCTCGGCCGGTGTGGCGCGCTCGTACCGCGAGCCGAAGAACCCCACCGCCAGCTCCGCCGCAGCCACCGGTGCAGCCACCGTGACGTCGTCGGCGGTGATGGGCGAGGCCGGGGCGACGTCCCACGCGACCTTGCCGTAGGCCTGGACGAAGTACGGGTAGCCGTCGGTCGCCAGGTACAGCGCCTCCAGCGCCTGGGGGGTGAACTCCGCGTCCTCCTCGGCAGCGGGGGTCACCAGGGCGCGGTCGGCCTGGGCGCGATCCAGCCGGTCGATGCGGGTGTAGCGGAACAGCCTCTCGCTGTAGGACTTCGACGCGGACAGCACCGCGGGCAGATGCGGGAGACCGGCTCCGACGACGATCAGCGGCAGGCCCTGCTGGTTCAGCTCGTGCACCGCGGCGCACAGGGCCGAGACGTCCTGCGGCATCAGGTCCTGCATCTCGTCGATGCACAGGGCCACGCCCTTGCCGGCGGCCGCGGCCAGACCGGCCACGTCGGAGAACAGCTCGACCAGGTCGATCTCGATGTCGCCCGAGTCGGCGCGGCCGGTCGCCGCCGGGACGTCGATCCCGGGTTGCCAGCGGTCCCGCAGCCTGGCAGCCCCACCCCGGCTCGTGCCCTCGGTGTCGGCGGACCTCAGCGCGAACGCCTTGACGACACCCAGCACCTCGTCCGCCTCGTCGCGATTGCGCCCGGCCAGCTCGCGCACGGCCAGGTGCAGGGCGGCGGCAAGGGGTCGTCGCAGCGGGACGTCCGGACGCGCCTCGAGCTTGCCCGTCCCCCAGCCGCGACGAACGGCCGTCGAGCGCAGGGTGTTCAGCAGGACGGTCTTGCCGACACCACGCAGCCCGGTCAGGACGAGCGAGCGCTCCGGCCGACCACGCGCGACACGTTCCAGCACGACGTCGAAGGCGTCGAGCTCGCGGTCGCGGCCAGCCAGCTCGGGAGGGCGTTGCCCGGCTCCGGGGGCGTACGGATTGCGGACGGGATCCATGCTCGGACAATATCGGGTTCTCTAGCATCGATCCGATAGGTCCGCAGAAAGCGCCATCGCGTGTCGCGCCACGGTGTCCCGGTCAGCGCGTTGATGCCAACCGGCGGCTGAGCTGCGTGCGCGAGCGCACCCCGAGCTTGCGGTAGACGCGGGTCAGCGTCGCCTCGACGGTCTTGACGCTCAGGAACAGCTGCTCGGCGATCTCGCGGTTGGTCGCACCGTGGGCGACGAGTGCCGCGATCCGGGACTCGGTGCCGCTCAGGTCGAAGGCGTCGCGCTCATCCGGCGCCTGGCGGGCGTTCGGCGCCGTTCCGTCGAGCTGGGCGAGCAACCGTGCGCTCTGCTCCATCCAAGGTCTGGCGGTGGCGGCCTCGAACAGCTCGAGCGCCGAGCCGGCCGCCGAACGTGCAGCGGAGGAACGCCGCCGGTGGCGTTCCACCTGCGCTCGCACCAGCAGGCAGTGCCCCTGCTCCAGCGGCTGCCCCAACGACTCGAAGGTCGTCGCCGCCTGGGCCAGCAGGTCCAGCGCGGCCGTGGGCATGCCCGTGCCGGCCAGCAACAACGCCTCCGCCCGGTCCAGCTGTGCGCCTACCCCCACCCCGCCCCCCCGGTCGCCCACGCCCTGGCGTGCGTGGTCCAGGCTGACGCGGGCCTCGTCGAGGCGTCCGGCTGCCACCAGGGCGCAGACCAGGTCGGCGTGCCAGCGCAGGTTCGCGGGGTCGCAGATGCCGCACTCCCGCTCGATCGTCTGCACCCGCAGCAGGCTCTGGGCGGCCTCCTGGGCGCGGCCCGCGCGCAGCTGGGCCTGGCCCAGCACGTGCAGGTGGTGGCGCAGGTAGATCCGGTCACCCTCCTGCTCGGACGAGCTGGCGCCCCGCTGGGCGTAGGCGGTCGCCTGCTCCAAGGTCCCGCCCGCCAGCTCTGCCACCGCAGCGACGTACCAGCTGGGACCGGGACTGAGCGCGGCGTCCGCCGCTACCCGCATCGACCGCTGCGCGAAGTCGACCGCCTCGCGGCAGCGGCCCGCGCGGGCGCCCACCTCGGCCAGCGCACCCATCACGCCGATCAGCTCCTCGGGCGCCCCGCGCTCGACCTGCGCGAGCATCCCGAGCAGCATGGCGTGCGCGTCCTCCAGCCGGTCCTCGGTCACCGCGATCCGGACGGACTGGAACCTGGGCGTGAAGTGCATCCAGCCGTCCATCTGCGGGTCCGGCAGCGCCAGGCCACGCTCCAGCCGTTCCAGGTGGTCAGGACGTCCGAGGTGGCGCGCGGTCATGGCGCTCACGGACCAGGCCATGGCCTCGATCGTGGTGTCGCCCACCTGCTGGGCCAGGTCCACCGCGACGTCGGCCTCGACCAGAGCGAGCGCCGGTTGGCCCGCGATGGCCGCGACCCAGGCCTGCCACAGCCGCACCGTGGCCAGCGACGCCTGGTCGTGCTCGGCGTCCTTGAGGGCGGCCGCCAGGGTCTCCTGCATGTGGCACGCACCCTGGCTCGCCAGCTGCATCACCGACAGACGCACGGCCACCCGTTGTCGCGGAGCGGAGTCGGCGGCGAGCACGGCGTCAGCTGCCCGGTGCACGAGAGCGGCCTGACCGGCCACGGCAGCCGCGTCGGCGGCCTGCACCAACCAGGATGTCCGCAGGTCATCCCCGTCGGCCGGCATGTGGTCCGCGGCCAGCAGGTACAGCTCGGCTGCCAGGCCACGGGCCCCACGACGCCGGGCGACCCCGGCAGCGGCCGCCAGCGAGGTGGCGAACTGCCCGTCGGGGTGGCTCGTCGCCAGTGCCAGGTGCCGGTCCCGCTCGGCCTGGAAGGTGACCACGTCGGCGAGCTGGGTGTGCACCGCGTAGCGCCGGGCGCCGCTGGCCTGGGCAGCCACCACCCGCGCTCCGCTCGAGGGGGTGAACCTGATGGAGCCGTCCTCGACCAGGACCAGACCGGCCTCTGTGGCGAGCCGCAGGTGCTCCTCGGCGTCGACCCTGCCGGCCCGCAGCAGCAGCTGGACGGTGGGTTCGTTCGCCAGGGCGCAGAGCAGCAAGGTCTCGCGGGTGTCGACAGGCAGGCTGCTGAGCCGAGACCTGACCAGCCCGGAGATGACAGGGGGCAGCGGCTCGGTGCGCTGGTGACCCGGGCTGTGGTCCACGAAGGCGCCCGCCAGGGCCAGGGCGAGGAAGGGGTTCCCGGCCGACTCCAGGTGGATCCGGGTCGCTGCCCGCGCGGGCAGACCGTGCAGCTCGAGCAGCCCCGCGAGCTCGGCAGCCGTCAGCGGTGGGACGACGAGGTGGGTCGCGGGCTCGGGAACCACCGGCACCGGGCGGGGCGCGCCCGACCAGCGCCACGCCAGGACGACCCGCACCCCCTGACCGGCGAGGCGCCGGGTCGCAAAGGCCAGCACGTCGGCGGACGCGGAGTCGATCCAGTGCGCGTCGTCCAGCAGCAGCAGGACCTTGGTCATCTCGGCGCAGCGCCCCAGCACCGTGACCCAGGCTCGGCCGCTGGTGCTCAGGTCGCTGCGTCGGGTCCCCTCCAGGGCCGCGCGCAGGGCGGGGTCGAGCCGGTTGATCTGCCTCCCGGGCAGCTGTGCGGCCAGGTCGGCCAGTGCCGTACCGCTGATCCAGCGCTCGGCCTCCACGCCCGTGGCCCGCAGCACCAGCTCCCCCCGCGCCTGGGCGTCAACCGCCACCGCATCGAGGACGGCTGTCTTTCCGACGCCGTTGGGTCCGGTCAGCACCACGCTCGTGCTGTTGGCCAGGGAACGCTCGACGGTGGAGAGCAGCCCGTTGCGACCGACGAGCCGTGCGAGCGGCGTGCCGGAGGTGACCGTGCTGACGTCGCTGCGACCCAGTCGTGCCACCCCATCACAAGCGAACCGGCGGAAGGTCAAGCCAAGGTAGCCGCAGTCAGGGGCGCGGGCAACGGTCGGCGTCGCCCGGCTCCGCGTCCATAGGCGAAGTCTTCGGCGTCTCAGCGCGCCCGGATGCTTCGCCCTTCGGCCTGGCGCCTGCTGCCCGGCAGACCCAGCGCCCGACGCGTGTCCTTGGCCTTGATCAGCTCGTGATCCGCCCGCGCCACGAGCAGGCTGGCCTGCTCGTCGAGCCGTGCCGAAGCTGCTCCGCACGACCAGCAAGCCTCGTTCGCCTGACGCATGCGGGCGAGCAGCTCTGGAAGACGGGTCTGGGGCTGGTCGACGACGACGGCAAGGAACTCGTCACCGCCGAGCCTGGCCAGGTACTGCCCGGGCAACAGCTCGGCGTGCCAGGCGACGGCGAGGGAGCGCAGCAGGTCGTCACCGGCGGCATGGCCGAACTTATCGTTGACGGACTTGAAGCCGTCCAGGTCGATCACGGCGACCTGCACCTCGCGTCCAGTCAGCGCGCCCTTGGCCAGGACGTCGTCGAGCATCCCGAACACCCCGCGCCGGTTGAGCAGGCCCGTCAGCGGGTCTGTCACGGCTGCATCGCGCAGCTTGGCCACGGTCCGGCTCTGCTGCGCCGTCGCGAGGCTGATCGTCGCTCCGCACGCCAGAGCGGCCGGGATCATCCGCGGATAGCCCAGGGGCACGAACACCAGGGCCATGCCCACCGTCGCGGCCGCCGCATACGCGAGCGCCACACGCCGGTCGAACGCCCATGCGGCGATCATCGCCAGGCAGGGCAGCATGAACGACTTGGTGATGGCAGCCTCCGCCGTGCCTGAGAACCCCACGGCGACCAGCACCAGCGCGAACGACAGGCACAAGGTTCCGTGCACGACCGCCGTCGGGGCGCGCTTGCGGACCAGGTAGACGAACGGGCTCAGCAAGACCGAGACCGCTCCGATGCCCATCGGCACGAGCGTCTGGACACCGAAGAGCCAGCGATCGAGGGCCGCGCTCACCATGCAGATCGCCCCTCCGAGGAGCAGGACGGACGACAGCGCCCTCATGGTCCCCCGCAGCGATGCGCCCCGGCCCGCCGCACGCGGCAGCGCGGGGAGGCGGCCCCCAGGCGGCTGCGGTCTGTCGAGCACCCCCTGTCCCTCGGCACGTTCATCCCGGACCTCAACGAGCTGCCGCCCACGAACTCTGCCACCGGCTGCGGGAGGCTGCTACCTCACCCTGGGGGGTCCGCCGTCCTCGCACACCATCGGCCGGCCCGTCTCGGCCCACGCGCTCATGCCCCCGTCCACGTTGACCGCGTCCACACCGTTCTGCAGCAGCCACGCGGTGGCCCGGGCGGACCGTCCCCCGCCGCGGCAGACGACGTGCACAGGAGTGCCGAGGTCCAGCTCTCCCAGCCGTGCCGGCAGCTCGGCCAGCGGGACGTGCACCGCCCCTGGGGCGTGGCCGGCGGCCCACTCGTCGTGCTCACGGACATCGAGGAGGGTGCCCGGCAGCTGCGGCGGCAGCGCGGAGACGGTCGTGCTGGGGACGTCATCGCTCATGCGGGAATGGTGGCACGGATGGAACCAGCTGCCGACCGGTAACGTCTCAACTACGACGGACGACAGCCAGCACCCCAGGGAGCTCCCGTGCGACCCATCGTCAGATCCACCACCACCCGGAACAACCGGTCTGCCCTCGCGCTGGGCAGCGCCGTGCTGGTCGCGGCGGCCCTGTCCGGGTGCGCGGGCGAAGACGAACCGCGCACCGTGCCCGCGGGGCCGGGCGCCGGTTCAGACGCCCCGGTGACCTCAAGCCCCGCATCCCCGTCGCCGAGCCCCAGCCCTGAGACCTCCAGCACCGAGAGCCCTACCAGCGCGAGCCCTACCACCGCGACGGGGCTCGACCCCGCCGGGCCCCTGGCCGCCGACCTGACCGTCTCGGTCGACGACGGCTCGGGTACCCCCAGCACCTGGACGCTGACCTGCGAGCCTGTCGGTGGCGAGGTACCGGACCCCGAGCAGGCGTGCACCGAGCTGGGCACCGTCGGCCCCAGCGTCTTCGCCCCGCCGCCCAAGGACCAGATGTGCACCCAGGTGTTCGGTGGCCCCGAGGTCGCGACGGTCACCGGCACCTTCGCCGGAGAGCCGGTGAGCGCCTCCTTCTCCCGGACCGACGGGTGCGAGATCGCCCGCTGGGAGTCCGTGTCCTCGCTGCTGGGCCCGGTGGCCGACGCCGACCGCTGACCGGATCACTTCAGCAGTCGCGACATCCGCCGGTCGGCCAGCGGTCGGCCACCGGTCTGGCATGTGGCGCAGTACTGCAGCGCGGAGTCGGCGAACGAGACCTCGCGCACGGTGTCAGCGCACACCGGGCACGCCTTGCCGGCGCGCCCGTGCACAGCCATCCCGGCGCGCTTGGCATCCTTCAGCTCCGCGGCGGGCTTGCCCGTCGCTGCGCTCACAGCATCCTCCAGCACCTGGTGCAACGCCGTGTGCAGACGATCGACCTGCTCCTCGTCCAGCCGGCCGGAGACGGCGAAGGGCGACAGCCGCGCGGCATGCAGGATCTCGTCGCTGTAGGCGTTGCCGACCCCCGCCAACGTGCTCTGGTCCCGCAGCAGCCCCTTGACCTGTTGCCGCGACCCTGACAGCAGGGCGGCCAGGGCAGCACGGTCGAACGAGGGGTCGAGGGGGTCCGGCCCCAGCGAGGCGATCCGTTCGATCTCCAGCGGGTCCCTCACGATGTGGACGGCGAGCCGCTTGCGGGTGCCGGCCTCGGTGAGGTCGAAACCCGGGAGCCTGCCCTCGACGACCTTCCCGGCGTCTGCGGGGACTGCGCCGTCCAGGCGGACGCGCAGCCCGATCGGGCTCTTGCCCGGCCGGGCCGGCGCCGGTGCCAGTGCGTCGGACCAGCGCAACCAGCCCGCCTTGGACAGGTGGAAGACCAGGTGCAGCCCGTCGGCCTCCATCGCCACCCACTTGCCGAACCGCCGGACGGCACTCACCTGGAGACCGGCCAGGGCCGTAGGTGGGGGGTCGTAGGTCTTCAGGACGCTGATGGCCGCGACCTCCACCGCTGCCACCACCGAGCCGACCGCGTGCTCGCGCAGGAAGTGGGTCAGGGCCTGCACCTCGGGCAGCTCGGGCACGGGGGAACTCTACGTGCAGGGCGGCGGCCCTGCACTGAACAGGTGACCGGGTGCCGGTTGACCCCCGGGGGGCCCGCGAGGCCTGGGACGCTGCTGACCATGCGCGACTTCCGATGGGACGGCCCAGCTCCTGGCGTCATCGCGTCACTGTCGCTCACCGCCCTGGTCGCCATCGGCGAGATCGTCGAGGGGCCGGCGCTGCAGTGGCTGGGGCTGCTCGCGTCCGTGCCGCTGCTGGCTGCGTCGTTGACCCCGCCGCTGGCGACGGCGCTGGTCAGCCTCGCGGTGACGCTCACCGCCACCGGGGTCGGGTACGTCCAGGTCGACGCCACCGGCGCGCAGGCCTCCGACACGGGGACCCAGCTAGTCCGGCTGGCCTTCATCGCCCTGGCCTCGATCGCAGCGGTGTTCGTCTCCTACTCCAGAGAGCGCAAGACCGAGACGCTCACTGGCCTGACGTCCGTGGCGGAGGCCGCGCAGGGTGCCCTCATGCGACCCATCCCCGAGATGGTCGGAGGCCTGCGTTGCACGAGCCTTTACCACTCCTCGGACAGCCGGGCGCGGATCGGCGGCGACCTGATGGAGGTGCTCGCAACTCCGTTCGGGACCCGGGCGCTGATCGGGGACGTGCAGGGCAAGGGCATGGACGCGGTCCAGATGGCCGGGGTGGTGCTGGGGGCCTTCCGCGAGATCGCCTTCACCGAGCCGACGCTGTCCGGACTGGCGATGGCACTGAACCGCTCGGTCGAGAGAGACGCCCGACCCGAGGAGTTCGTTACCGTCGGACTGCTGCAGATGCAGCCGGACGGTGACCTGCAGGTGGTGACGTGCGGGCACCCCGCCCCGTTCGTCGTGCGGCCTTCCGGGCGACCGGCGCAAGAGCTGCCCTCGGACCCGGCACCTCCGTTGGGGATGCTGATCGACCCCCCGCGGAGCACCTTCGGCCGTCTGGACGCCCGGCAGCGACTGGTCCTGGTCACCGACGGGCTGCTGGAGGCGCGCCGGCCCAAGCGGTGGTGGATGCGCGGGCCCCTGTCGAACCGTGGCGGCGAGTTCTTTCCTGCCGAAGAGGCCGTGGGCCGGGAGATGTCCCTCGGCCCCGCCGGAGAGGGTCTGCACCGGCTGCGCGAGCTGGTCGACGAGTGGACCGGTGGGAGCCGCGTCGACGACATGGCCCTGCTGGTCCTGGAGCGCACCAGAGCCTGACCCCGGACCGCCCGCCCGCCCGTCCGCCCGCCCGCCCGCCCGCCCGCCGGCACTTTCGGGCGAAAGCGCCACGCCGCGAGCACAGCCTGCGGACGGTTTCCCCCGAAAGTGCCCAGGGGGGTGGGCACGGCAGAAGGGCCCGCCGCGCCGGGTGGCGTGACGAGCCCTTCGAACCGACGTCCCGGAAGAGCCGGGGGTCAGCTCTGGTGCTGCTGCTGCACGGAGTCCTTGGACTCCTTGCCCTGGTCCTTCACCGTGGCGGCGGCATCCTGTGCCGTCCCCTTGACCTGCTCGGCGCCCTGCGTGGCCGTGTCCTTGACCTGGTCCACACTGTCGGTGGCCACGCCCTTGATCTGGTCGGCGGCCTGCTGAGCCGGCTCCTTCAGGTTGTCGCCGATGTCCTGGGCAGCTTCCTTCACCGCCTCAGTGGCGCTCTGGACCAGCGGCTGAGCGGCGTCCTTGGCGGACTGCGCCAGCTCCTGCTCCTTCTGCGTCCCCGGGATGAGGGAGGCGGCCAGCCAGCCCACGCCAAAGGCGATCAGCCCTGCGGCCAGGGGGTTGCCCTGCGCCTTCTGGCGGACCACGGTCGGCGCCGAGGACGCTGCGTCGCTGACGGTCGAGGCGGCAGAGGAAGCCGCCCCGCTCACGGAGGAGGCGGCCGAGCTGGCCGCGTCGCCCACGGTCGATGCCGCTGAACCGGCCTTGTCGCCCGCGGTCGATGCCGCTGAACCCGCCCTGTTGCCGGCGTGCGAGGCTGCTGCCCCGCCCGATCCGGTGGCGTCGTGCGCCACGCCCATGACCTTGTCCTTGACGCCCAGTGCAGCGTCCTTGACCTTGTCCTTCTGCCGCTGCACCACGTTGGCCGGGCGCACCGTCTCGGTGATCGCGTCGATGTCCGAGCTGATGCTGACCCGGGTCTGCTCGATCTCAGCCCGGATCACGTCGGGGTCGTTGCTGCTCATCGGTTCTGCTCCTCCTGGCCCTTGAGTGCGTTCGGGATCTTCTTGACGGTGTCGGCGGTCTCGGGCATGCCGCCGATCTCCTTCAGCTCCTTGCGCCCAGCGGCAGCCAGGACGGCTGCGACGATCGCCCACACGATGCAGACGACCAGCGCGGACCAGCCACGGCCGATCAGGTTGCCGAGCGCCCACCAGATGGCGATGGAGAGGAAGAGCACGGCGAAGTGGCCTGCCACCCCTGCCCCGCTCAACAGCCCGGCGCCCTTGCCCGCGGCCTTGGCGGACTGGGTCGCCTCGGCCTTGGCCAGGGCGACCTCCTGCCGCATCAAGGTCGAGAAGTCCTCCGTGAGGCTGGAGAACAGCTCGCCGAGAGACCGGCCACCGCCCGGGTCAGACTGGGAGGTCTGCCCGTCTGCCGGAGTGAATTGGGTACTCACCACTGACCTGCCTGTCCGCGGGATTCCTCGGCGCGCTTGCCGGCGAGCGTGTCGTCGTCGCCCACGTGCCCCGTGGTCGACGGCACGCCACCCGCCAGGTGTCGCGGCTCCAGGTCCGGCAGGTCGGCCGAGGCCGTCTCCCAGCCCGGGGCCGGAGTCATCGGGGCCGGAGTGGTCGGGTACGGCGCGACGGGGGTGGCCACGGCCGAGGTCCGACTCGTTCCGCTGTAACTCTGGCTCCCGCCCGTGCTGCTGCTGTCGGAGTCAGCCTTGAGGCCCTTGGTCATGCGGCCCGCGAGCAGCCCAGCGCCTGCGGCGAGCGCCAGGAACATCCCCGGCCGCTGGCGTGCGAAAGTGCGGACGTCCTCGAGCAGCTCAGCAGGCTCACGGTTCTCGACCCAGCTCGCGATCCCATCGACGCGCTGCGACGCCTGGTGCACCAGGTCCATCGCCATGCCCTGCTGCGGCGAACCGTCGGCCATCGCGGTCAGCTGACCGCTGATGCCACGGATGCCCTCAGCCGCGCGGGCCTTCTGGAAGTCGGCCTGGCTGCTGGCCTCCTCGCGCGCCTGACCTGCGAGCGACTTGATCTGGTCGCCCGCCTCACGGGCCACGTGCCCGGCCTGCGCCTTCGCCTCACCGGCCACCTGGCCTGCCTGCGCCTTGGCCTCGCCAGCCACCTGCTGACCCTGGTCCGCGGCGGTCGAAGCCACCTGCCCCGCCTGAGCCTTGGCCTCCTGGCCGGTCGAGCTGGTCCCCGTGCCCGTGCTCTGCCCCGTCGTGCCGTAGCTCGTGTCCGTGCTCGTGTCCGTGGCCCCCAGCACACTGTCGCTCGAGTAGGCCGGGTCATCCCCCGGGTAGCCCGGGTCCTGCGTCACGAAGCCCTCGGGCTGCACCGGCACCGTCGGCGGGTCGTTCTCACTGTTCCGCGGGTACTCACTCATCGTCCGCCTCCACGTCGTTGAGACCCCGGCCGGTTTGGCCGGGAAGCCATCAGTTCGTGCACCGACCCTACGAGCAATGAGTCGGTGCGCAACTTGAGCGAGGAGGGCGATCCTCTGCTACACGAGCCCGAGGCGGTCCAGCGTCCACGCCATCTCGTAGGCGCGTTCCTTCCACGTCTCGTACCGGCCGCTGGCCCCGCCGTGACCGCCGTCCATCTCGGTCTTGAGCAGGTAGGGCCCACCGCGAGGAGCGTTCTCGCGCAGCCGGGCGACCCATTTCGCCGGCTCCACGTACAGCACCCGGGCGTCGTGCAGGCTGGTGATCGCCAAGATCGGCGGGTAGGCGACGTCCCGCACGTTCTCGTACGGGGTGTAGGACCTCATGTACTCGTACACCGAGGCGTCGTGCAGCGGGTCGCCCCACTCCTCCCACTCGATCACGGTCAGCGGCAGCGAGGGGTCGAGGATGGTGGTGAGGGCATCGACGAACGGCACCTGCGCCACGACCCCGGCGAACCGTTCAGGTGCCATGTTCGCCACCGCACCCATCAGCAGACCACCGGCTGAGCCGCCCATCGCGACGATCCGTTCCGGCGCGGCCCAGCCGGCGCCCACCAGGTGCTCGGCACAGGCCACGAAGTCGCTGAACGTGTTGGTCTTGGTCTGCATGCGGCCCTGCTCGTACCAGTGCCGACCCATCTCGCCACCGCCGCGCACGTGCGCCACCGCGAAGACCACACCGCGGTCGAGCAGTGACAGCCGCGGCACCGTAAAGGCCGGGTCGATGCTGTGCTCGTAGGAGCCGTAGCCGTACAGCAGCACCGGCGCCGTCCCGTCCGGCGTGGTGCCGGCCCGGCAGACGACCGAGATGGGCACCTTCGTCCCGTCCGCGGCCGTGGCCCACTCGCGGTGCTGCTCGTAGTCGGAGGAGGAGAACCCTCCCAGCACGGGGGTCTGCTTGCGCAGCAACAGCTCTCGGGAGGCCAGGTCAAGGTCGTACACCGTCGCCGGGGTGACGAAGGAGGTGTAGCCGAGCCGCACCACCGGCGCACCCGCGTCGAGAACCTGGCCGACGTCGCTGGCGAACAGCGGCTCGTCGAACGGCACCTCCCACGGCTCGCCCGTCCCGTCGCCGCCGGGATCCAGCGGGATCACCAGCACCCGCGCCAGCGCCTCGCGGCGCACCGACAGCAGCACCGCCCGCTCGAGGGCGGTGGCACCCATTACGCGGGTGCCCGGACGGTGCGGCAGCAGGGTCTGCCAGTGAGCCGGGTCGGGGTCGCCCACCACGGCGAGCGCGACCGCGAAGTCCTCGGCCTGGTCGTTGTGGGTGATCACGAACCTGTCCTGCCCGGCGACCACCACGTGGTCGACGTCGTACTCGACGCCGTCCCGGCGGGCGGCCACCAGCAGCGGCTCGGCACCAGGGTCGTCCAGCGGCACCGCGCGGACCTCGCTGGTCGTCCGCGAGGCGGCCCCGATGAACAGGAAGCGGCGGCTGGTGCTCGCCCCCACACCCACCCAGAAGCGGTCGTCCGTCTCGGTGAGCACGATCGTGTCCTGCTCGCTGGGAGTTCCCAGCCCGTGGCGGCGCACCTCGAACGGGCGCCACGCCGCGTCCACCACGGTGTAGAAGATGCTCGCCGAATCGCCGGACCACACCGCCGAGTAGAAGACTCCCGGCACCTCGTCCTCGAGCAGCTCGCCGGTGCGCAGGTCCTTGACCCGCAGGGTGAAGCGCTCGTCACCCACCACGTCCGTCGAGTACGCCAGCAGGTGCGTGTCCGGGCTCACGGCAAGCGCACCGAGCGCGAAGAACGCGTGGCCCTGCGCCTCGGCGTTCGCGTCGAGCAGCACCTGCTCGCCCGCTGCCGGCACCCCCGGCTCGATCATGGGCGGGGTCCAGTCAGCCACCTCATGGCCCGAGCCGGCGGCGGGGCAGCGGCAGTGGACGGCGTACTGGCTGCCCTCGGCGGTGCGGGCGTAGTACCACCACGCACCACGACGGGCCGGCACCGACAGGTCGCTCTCCTGGGTGCGGGCGACGATCTCGTCGTAGACGCGTCCGCGCAGGTCGGCCAGGTGGGCTGTCTGCTCCTCGGTGTACGCGTTCTCCGCCTCCAGGTGGGCGATCACCCGCGGGTCGTCGCTGGCACGCATCCACTCGTAGGGGTCCACGACGGTGTCACCGTGGTGGGTGCGCTCGGTCTCGACGCGCCGGGCCGCGGGGGGCTGGGTCTGGCTCACCCGCCGACCCTATGCCCACGTCATCTGCGCCGGTCGGGCGGCGGATACGCGGGCCGGCCCGCTCGCCGGGGGCTACCCTGCTCGCAGGTCCAGGCAGGGCGGCGACAAGGAGAACTAGGTGTGAGCAGTCGCGACAACGAGGCAGACCTGCGCGACACAGCCGCGGACCAGCGTGACGTGCTGGCGGACGGACGCGACCGTCTTGCCGACGCCAGGGACGCATCGGGTGACGCACGGGACGCGGGCAGCGCCAGCATGGACGTGGACGTCGACGCGCTGCTGGTGAGGGCGCTGCGGCGGGACGGCGACGCCGAGCAGCGGGACCGCGCTGCGGAACGGCGCGACCAGGATGCCGAGGTCCGGGACGCAGCAGAAGAGCGTGGCCAGGCTGAGCGCCGGTCCAGCGCCAAGGCGCACCTGGAGGGTCGGGGACAAGCTGCCCTGGACCGGGCCCAGGGCGGGCGGGACCGCGACGAGGCAGCGGCCGACCGGGCGGACCTGATCCTGGCACTGCGGACGGCCGTCAGCAGGCGGGATGCTGCCGCGGAGCGTCGCCAGGACGGTGTCCTGGACCGGATGGAGTCCGAGGTGGACCGCGTCGGCGCAGGCAAGGACAGGGAGGAGGCGGCCAGCGAGCGGGCCGTGGCCGAGCGTGGTCGCGAGGACGCTGCCAACGACCGGGCCGTCACCGAGCAGGGACGCGAGGACGCCTCGAACGACCGGGCTCGGGCCGGTACCGATGACGCGCCGGGCCGATAGCCCCGAGCCGGGCGGTGCGCCCGGCGCGGGAGTCTCCGAGCGCACCCCCAGCACCTCGATGCTGACCCTCGCCCCGGACCCGCGAGCCGTCCGTGAGGCCCGCGGCTTCGTGCAGGCCTGCTGCCAGGCCCGGGGGCTCGAGGGGGACGCCGTCGAGACCGCGGTCCTGCTCACCAGCGAGACGGTGACGAACGCCTTCGTGCACGGCCGCAGCGACGCCCGCCTGGCGGTCACCGTCAGTACGGAGGTGATCCTCATCCAGGTCGGCGATGACGACTCACGGGTGCCCGCGGTGGTCGAGCAGGACCCGGATGCGGTCAGCGGACGCGGCTTGATGATCCTCGAGAGCCTGGCGGCGAGATGGGGGATCGTCGACGACTCGCAGGGCAAGATGGTCTGGTTCGAGGTCGCGCTCGACCCGTGAGCCGGCCTGCGCGGGAACCGTCTCAGGACACGTCTGGGCCGGACCGCAGATGGTCCAGCGAGAGATCGAGGTTGTGCCCGACAGCCCTCATCGAGTCGAGCACCAGCCGGTCATGCCACCAGGGCGCCTGCCTCCGCGCCCGGTGCTGCACGGACTCCCAGGTGGGCTCGGAGAAGCCCTCGATGTTGCGCCGACGAGCTTCCAGCCGCCGTCGGTGGGTGACCGCGTCGGAGCAGACGACCTCGACGAAGTGCGGCAGCAGGCCGTGCCGCCGCGCCAGGTCGACCCACTGCTGGCGCGCCTCGTCCACGTCGTTGACAGCATCCACGATCACTGTGCTCCCCAGCGCCAGCTGCTGGGACGCCATCGCCTCGACGACGACGTACGCCGCCAGCCCGGTCGGCTGGCCACGATCGACCCCCGCGCGCCACATCGCCGCCTCGACGGGGTCCACGGGCAGCAGCGCGGCCCGCAGAGCCCTGGCCAGAGCCTGCGCCAGCGTGCTCTTGCCGACCCCGGGCAGCCCGGCCATGACGATCAGCATGGGGGGATCCTGGCTCAGAACAGCAGCTCGTCAGTAAGGCAGGTAGTAGGTGAGCAGGTCCGCGCGCAGCGGCGGGAACACCGCGTCGAACCACTCCGGATCCCGCCCTGGGTAGACGTCGGGCCGACGTCGCGACAGGCCGTGCATGCCGAGCGGCCCGAACAGCAGCGCGGCCAGCTGGTCAGGAGCGCACCCGGCGCCGCCGGCGGCGCCGGGGGACTGCATGGGGCCACCCGAGGTCACCGGTCCCAGGCCCTCGTCGGTGACGGCCATGCGGTGGTGCGAGGAGTACAGGGAGAGCACGAACTCGCGACCGGCGCGGTCCAGCCCCGCATGCTGCATGCGCTGCGAGAAGACAGGTCGCAGCCGGTTCAGCAGCTCGGCAGGCTCCGGGATCCGGATGTAGTACTGCTCCGCGACCGGGTCGTCGTCCTCCGCGAGACCCTTTGCCACGGCGTGCACCGTCGTGCCTGGCCGCTGGGCCACCCGCACCGGGTGCCCCTCGGCGAGTGCGGCGGCGCCCACGACGAGGTCCCGCGCCGCCGACTCGTCCACGGCTGCCGCCTCGGCGAGCAGCACCCCCCCGTCGTCCATCACGGTGGTCCGGCCCGTGGCCACCACCACGCCGTCGCGCTCGCACGCCCACACGGTCGACCCCCCGCGCGCCAGCAGCCAGCCCCAGCGGGCCGTCGGGTGGGGCATGGCCACGTCGGCGACGCGCTGGGCGCTCTCCTGCAGGGCTGCCAGGGCAGGGACGTCCTGGGGCGTCGCCAGCCGCAGCCGGCCGTTACCCGTGGCCGCAGGGGTCTTGCGCAGGGCTGGCGCGGCGGCGATGTCGACCGCGTACTCGTAGCCGAAACGCCGGTAGAAGTAGGGGATGCCGATCATCACCTGGACGATGTGTCCGCGGGCGGCGGAGCGCTCGTGCGCCCAGCCCAACAGGGCGCGTACCAGACCCCTGCCCTCGTAGTCCTTGTCCGTGGCCACGAGCTCGGCCTGGCCTGCCGCCAGCTGGACCGTCCCGACCCGCAGGGACTCGTCAAGCAGGGTCGCGGTCGAGACCACCCTGTCTCCGTCGACCACCACGGCGCAGGACTGCCAGCCGGCATCCTCGTCCTGGACGACGAGGCGGTGGTCCAGCCCGTCCTGCGCCTCGCCGCGCGCCACCAGCAGCGCCTCGATCTGCTCCTGGTCGCGGGGCTCGGCGGTTCGCAACGTCAGCCCGCCGGGGAGGTCGCGCGGCGAAGCCGGAACGGTCGCAGTGGTCATGGGCCCAGCCTGGCACGGTCGCGGGCGGGCGCCTGCTTCGGCTGGCTTCGCCGCCCCCGAAAGGGCGAACGCGCGCAGATGTCGGGCGCTCCGATGTCAGGCGCTCACCGTGGTGCGTCGTCCTGCCACCCAGCTGGAGCCGGCCATCATCACGGCCACAGCGGTGAGCACGCCCAGTGCCGGGCCCCAGTGGCCCATCGCGTCGAAGATCGCACCCATCAGGACCGGACCTGCCGCGGCGATGGCGTAGCCCACCATCTGCGCGAAGCCCGACAGCCGGGCAGCCGCCTGGTCGTCGCGCGAGCGCAGCACCAGCAGGGCGAACGCGTAGGAGATCCCGCCGCCCTGCGAGAGGCCGCCCAGCAGCACCCACAGCGGCCACAGCTGCGGCGCCAGCCAGAGACCTGCCAGCGTCGTGACCCACCCGGACGCGATGCAGACCCCCAGCCAGCGCTGATCCCGGCCGCGGCCCACCAGGGCGGGGACCAGCAGGCTGCCCACGATGCCGATCAGCTGCAGCGCGGAGAGGGCGACACCTGCGGTGCCCTCGGCCAGCAGGACACCACCGGCGTCCGGGGCTGAGCGCAGCAGCGAGGGCAGCCACGCCGTCATCGCGTAGTACAGCGTCGACTGGGTCCCGAACACCAGCGCGAGGGCCAGCGCTGTGCGGTCGCGCCACATCGGACCGTGCCGTTGCGGAGCCGGTGCCGCCGGGCTGCCGTTCCGCCGGTGCCGCAGCAGTGCGGGCAGCCACAGCAGTACCGCCACCACCAGCAGCGCGTTCCACGACAGCAGCGCCCACCGCCATCCCGTGACCGCCGCGATGGGCGCGGTGAGCGCGGCCGTGATGCCCGCCCCGGTCGACAGGCACGCGGTGTACAGACCGATCACCACCGCGGACCGGCGACCGAAGTCACGCTTGACCACCACCGGCACGATGACGTTGCCGACCGTGATCGCCAGGCCGATGAACACGGTGCCGACCAGCGCGGGCACGGCCGAGCCGGTGGGCGCCGACCGGATCAGCGTCCCCACCGCGAGCACCACGAGGCTGAGCACGACCGCCATCTCGGCCCCGGTGCGCCGGTACAGCGCCAGCACCGCGGTCGAGGCGAGGGCGAAGCACAGGACCGGCAGCGTGGTGAGCAGCCCCGCGGCACCAGGGCCCATCGACAGGTCGTCTCGCATCTGCGGCAGGACGGGTGACACCGCCGCGATCGGACCGCGCAGGTTGATGCTGACGACCAACACGGCCAGGAAGCCGACGAGGGTCCCGGGCGGCAGCCAGCGGGGCCGCGACGGCACGGACGACTGGTTCAGCTCTGGCTCGATCACGGTCCGTCGAGCCTAACCGTGCGCTGACCCGCTCCGCCTGCATGGACGAAAGGAAGGGTGTCCGTCCGACGCCGAAGTCTTCGATCATCGCGTTGCCGGGGTCAGCCCCCGCGAAGGCTGCACGGTTCAGGCCCCGCCGCGGGCCAGGATGTTGCAACCATGTCCGCCGCACCGCGTCCGATGAAGCAGGGAGGTTCGGGCATGCAGCTGACCCACGGCCGCTCCCCGCGCATCCGCATCGTGCACCTGAGCGGCGCCGCCTTCACGGCCCTCGCCGACGGCGACCTCGACGCTGCGAACCGGTCGAGCCCGGTCCCCCTGCCGCCGTACTTCGCCGGGCCGGCGTGGGCCGGCATCTGGCGGATGCGCCGGGACCAGGTGCTGGTCGATCCGCAGAGCGCGGCGTGGGTCACGGGCGTCATCTGGGACGAGGCGCGCGCACTGGCAGTCGGTCGGGCGGGTTTCCACGGTCTGCCCGACCCGAGCGGGATGGTCGAGATCGGCTACGCCGTCGCCCCCGACCACCGTCGGCAGGGGTACGCCCGCGCAGCCCTGTCGGTGCTGCTGGAACGGGCTGCACGGGAGCCGGACGTGCGGGTGGTGAGGCTGACGATCGCCCCGGACAACACCGTCTCCCTCCGGCTCGCCCGCGAGCTCGCGTTCGTGCAGGTGGGCCAGCAGTGGGACGAGGAGGACGGCCTGGAGATCATCTACGAGATGCCTGTGCCTCCGCCGGCAGCCACGTCGGAGAAGCAGGACGCTGAACCTCGCCGGTAGGTGGTTCCGTCTACTAGGTGGAACCAAGCATCAGGGGAGCACATGAGGGCGACGCAGGAGCAGGAGTACCGCCAGTTCGCGGCCGACTGCCTGCCCTGGCTGAACCGGACGGCGTACGTGCTGGCCGGAGACACCCACCGCGGTGACGACCTGGTGCAGGAGACGCTGGTCAAGGCCTACGTGCACTGGCGCCGCGTCCGGCGTGCGGACAACCCGCGGGCCTACCTGCGCCAGATCCTGGTGCGCTGCTCCATCGATGTCGCGCGCTCGGCCAGGTGGCGCGAGGTCACGGTCGAGGACCCCTCGCAGGGCTCGCGTCGGCCCATCTCGGTCGAGGACGGGTCGAACGCCCTGGTCGACCGCGACGAGCTGCGGACGGCTCTGACCCGGCTCGGGCTGCGCCAGCGTCAGGTCATCGTGCTGCGCTTCGTGGAGGACCTTGATGTCGCCACCACCGCAGAGCTGCTCGGCATCAGCGAGGGCACCGTCAAGAGCACCACCTCTCAGGCCCTGGTCGCCCTGCGCCGGATCCTGGCCGAGACCCAGCACCAGGAGGTGCCGCGATGACCCGTGCCGACGATCAGCTGATGGACCAGGTGCGGGAGGCCGTTGAGACCGCTCCGCCGCGTGCGAACCACCAACCGGATAAGGCCGTGGCCGCCGGCCGTCAGCGGGTCCGGACCCGTCGGGCAGCGGCGGCGGGGACGCTGTTGGGTGTGGCCGCCGTGACCGGCCTGCTGGTCTCGCAGGAGAACCTCGGACCGGTTGGCGGGGCAGCCCCTGCGGGGGGCGGCAACGGCCCCAGCGTCACCCTGACATCCGCCCCGGCCGAGCAACCCACGCGGCTGTACAAGGCGCTCGACGACCGACTCGAGGCGATGGGCCTTCCGAGCGACGGCGTGTCGTGGAGCAGCGGCAGCAGCATGGTCGCGGACGCCTCTGTGAGCGCGTTCGGTGCCGCCTCATCTGGATTCGCCCTGGACGTCGCGCGGGCGGGGTCCGCGGTGGACATGACGGCCGATCGCTGCAGGAACCAGCTCGGCGTTGCCGCAGGCCCCGCCCAGCCAGCACCAGGTTCCGGCCCGGCCGCCGATCCTGCCTTTGAGCAGAACTTGACTTGTGAGCTGCTCGATCAACCGGACGGGACGCAGCTGCTGCGGGTGAGCGGGCCGGGGGCGGTTGCTGACGGCGAGCTCGAGCTCTACTGGCTGGAGGTCGTCCACCCGGGGGGGTGGGTCAGGGTCATGCCGTCCTCGTTCGGCCCCGAGGGCGACCCGTTACCACCGCTGACGGAGGAGCAGCTCACGCAGATCGTCACGGACCCAGCGCTGCGCTGGTAGGGCTGGCACCCGTCCACCCCAAAGGGCGAAGGGAAAGGTGTCTGCCCGCCACCGAAAGCTTCGCTCATCGACTATATGGCCGGGCTCAGTCGGGCCAGGGGCCCAACGTCGGTCGCTTGGCGGACAACGCGTCCCCCGACGACCGCCCGCGCACCCGGCGCTGCACCCAGGGCGCCACGTGCTGGCGGGCCCAGTCGGCGTTCGCCCGCAGGCCCACGACCGTCGCCGGCGCCGTCTCGTCCAGGGGCGTCCTCCACTGCGCCCCGGCACGGTCGGCGTGCTCCATGGTCAACGACGCGAACGCCTCCAGGGCGACCCGACGATGGCCCTCGGCGACCATGTGGATCCGGTCGTCGGCCCAGACCCGCCAGTCCCGCAGCACCCTCATGCCCCACTGGTCGACCACGTAGGCGCCGTGGGTCCGGGCGATGGAGTTGATGTGCGCCGCGTAGGCACCTGCCCGGCCGCGGGTGTGCCGGATCAGCGGCGCGTCCGCCGGGTCGACCGGGGTCGCCAGCAGGACGTCCGCTCCGCTGGCGCGCGCGCGGGCCACCCCGGCTTCCAGCAGGGCGACCAGCGCGTCGATGTCGGCGCGCGGGCGCAGGATGTCGTTGCCGCCGCCGACGATGCTGACCAGGTCCGGCTCCAGGGCGAGCGCGGCGTCCAGCTGTGGCCCGACGATCTCCGTCAGCAGTCGACCACGCACCGCGAGGTTGGCGTACCGGAACGCAGCCGGCTCCGGCGAGGCCTGCGCGAGCAGCCCGGCCAGCCGGTCCGCCCAGCCGACGAAGGAACCAGGGCTGTCCTCAGCGGGCGGACCTGCGAGCCCTTCCCCCTCGTCGTTCAGCCCCTCCGTGAAGGAGTCGCCCACGGCCACGAACGTCGTCCACCCGGTCATGAGGCGATCCTGTCACCAGTGGCTGGTGCCGGGCTCGCCCTTGAACGGCCCGCAGACCGCGGAGGTGACCCAGCCCCCGTAGAACCCGCCCGGCTGGGCCAGCACGGGCTCACCGTCGACGGTGCACTCGTCCACCTGGCCCGGGTACAGCGCCACGTACCCCGCGAGGACCGCGAAGGGCTCTGTCGGGCGGGGATAGGTCCACGCGGCTCGGGCCGCGACCTGCATGCCACCCACCAGGTCGAGGTAGGAGGCAGTCCCCTTCCACTCGCAGAACGAGCTGCCGCCGGCAGGGCGCAGCGAGCCGGGCACGAAGGCACCTTGCGGCAGGTAGTACGTCGGCGGATGGCTGGTCTCGAGCACCCGGTACGCGGACTGCGTCTGCGCGATGGCCTTCCCGCCCAGCAGCACGCGGACGAGCTGGGTGGTCGCTTCGACGCGAGGCGGTCGGGGGTAGTCCCACACCGATTCCTGTCCCGACGCCGACTGCTGACGCTGAGGGGCTGCCATGCCGACACGTTAGCCTGCGAGGGGTTCGCCGAGCACGGTCTCAGCGGGCCGTAGCGGCGCCCGGCAGCCAGAGGCCGGCGTCGATCGGGAACACCCAACGGCGCCCCGGCCACTCGGTGACGCACCACAGCTCCTCACCCGGACGGGACCAGTCCAGGTCCTCCGGCCCCGTCGGCAGCACCCCCTGGTGGCGGTGCAGAGCCCCCGGGGAGCCCACGTACAGATCGCCGGGGTTCCCTTCACCCGCGCTGGCCGTGACGAACCACGTGGACCCGTGCACGGCGACTCCCTGCATCCGGTGCGGCTGGCGCTCGTGCACCTCGAGCGGGGCGCACCGGCCGTCCGCGCTTGGAGCAGGCAGGCCGGTGGCGGGGTCCAGCAGGTAGCGCACCAGCCGGGGCGCGGTCCCCTTGCGGCCGTACTCCCCGACCACCAGCGACAGCTGGCCGGCGACCTCTCCCACCGACAGGAAGGAGACCTTGAGCCTGCCGGTGCCCGCGCGCAGCGGGAACCGCAGGCGCAGCAGCTGGGGCAGCACGTAGTCGTACCCGCGCGCGTCCCGCCGCCGCCGTGGAACCTGCGCGACGTCATCCAGGCGGAAGACGCGCACGCCGACGTTCGTGTCCGCCACGTACAACAGGTCGCCGAGCACCGCGATACCGCCGGCGTGCACCCGGACGGCACCGAGCCTCAGGAGCCCCAACGGGCGGCTCGGGGTCACCAGCAGCACGTGGCGGTAGCGGGGAGCGTCCGCGTCCGTGCGGTCGAGCACCGAGACCCGCGCCCCGGGGCTGGGCAGGAACCGTCGGCGGTGGGCGTACCAGCTGACCAGGAGCACCGCGCCCGAGCGGATGCTGGTCACGCCCTGCGGGAACCACGAGCGGTCCTCCCGGTCGCGCAGGTCCCAGGTGATGCCCTCGCCCGCCGCCGCGCCGGGCACGGGGCACGGTTCGGCGATCCGGTCCAGATCGGTCAGGACGCCGGCCAGGCCGACCGTGCGGAGCCGGCGACCCAAGGCTTCGACCGACCGCTGCCGAGGCCGGGTCGCTCTCAAAGAGTGAGGCAGACGCTTGCGCATCGGCTCATCCTGGCCCCGAACCGCTGGGCTCGCGACGTCGCCGGCTCCCGGTGCCGGTACCAGGTCAGCCCGGGCCTGCTGCCAGGGTCGGCGCCGGCTCCAGTGGTGCCAGCACCACGCGGTTGCGTCCGGCCGCCTTGGCCGCGTAGAGCCCACGGTCGGCGGCCGCCAGCAGCGACTCGGCGTCCTTGCCGTGGTCCGGCATGGCAGAGATCCCGATGCTGATGGTGATCGGCGGCAGGACGCGGCTGCCCGAGCCGTCGGGGAGAGGCTCGGCTCCTGCCGCACGCAGCACCAGGTCGGCACAGGCCTGCCTGATGGTCTCGGCCCTGCGTGCGGCCTGCTCCGGGCTCGCGCCGGGCAGCAGGAGCACGAACTCCTCCCCACCCAGCCTGGCCACGGTGTCACCGACCCGCGCCTGCGAGGACAGGCAGCGCGCGACGGCCGTGAGCGCCTGGTCGCCCACCAGGTGGCCGTAGGTGTCGTTCACGCGCTTGAAGTGGTCGATATCGATCAGCAGCACGGACATCTGCGCAGGGAAAGCATCTGCCGCGCCGACGATGCTCGCCATGGTCCGCATCAGGTGCCGACGGTTGTACAGGCCGGTAAGAGAGTCGCGGATGGCCTCCTCGGCCAGCTCGGCCCGCAGCTTCTCGATGGTCGCCAGCTGCTCGGTCATCCGGCGGTTGACCTCCGCCAGGGCGAGTCGCTGGTTGTGCATGTCGCTGACGTCGTGCGCCAGCAGGATGCTGCCCAGCAGGACGCCCCTGCGGTCGTGCACCGCGGTGGTCCTGACGTACAGGTGCAGGCCGGGCTGCACCTCCACCAGCCCGTCGGACTGGTCTCCCTCGAGCGCGGAGACGATGCCCGCCGGGGCGATCTGGTCGACCGGCATGCCGATGACCGTCTCGGCGGCTTCTGGGCGCAGCCGCGCGATCAGGTCCATGGCGGCCGGGTTCCACATCCAGCACCCGGTGCTGCAGGTCCACGACCATCATGGCGTCGCCGATGGTCTCCACGACCCTGCTGCGGGCGATCGGCACCAGCTCCATCAGCCGTTGCCGCAGCAACGCCCACGCGATCAGCGCGCCGGAGACGGTGAAGAAGGCCGGGCTCAGCGGCGCCTGCGGCGAGCCGTCCACGCCCTGCAGGTTCACCCACACGTTGCCCGGCACCGGCACCAGCGCAGCGAGCATGATGGTGACCAGCTGGCGGCGGAACGGGCCACGAGCCCGAACGCAGGCGCGCACCAGCATCGCGAGCGAGAAGGTCAGCAGGGCGTAGCTGTACGCCGTGTGGACGTAGTAGAGCGGGCCCAGCGCGAACCGCAGCGTCGGCGGCGTCCCGTCCAGGAACACCGCGGTGAAGAACAGCTCGTGAGCGGGGTTGGTCAGCACCGCGACCACCGTCGCGACCGGCATCACCGCGAGCAGCATGAGCGTGCGGCCGCGCAGCTGCCAGTCGCGTTCCTGCACCGCGCGGAACAGGCAGAACAAGCTGGCCACGAGCCCGCAGGCCCCCACCTGGAGCGCCACCAGCACGTACCGCTGCACGGCCAGGTCCAGGGACGTGTGGCACAGCGCCGCGGCCAGCGACCAGATCGCGATGAAGCCCATCACCGCGGTGAGGGCCACGGCGGCGTGGGTGGCGTGCCGCCGACGCCAGGAGAGCACGCCCACGCCCGTGGACACCAGGCCGGAGAGCACGAGCAGGTAGAACAGGTCGTCCACCTTCATGCCTGCTCCGCCCTCAGCTCCTGAACTCTCGCTACTCCACATCGGCAGCAACACCCAGGGTCTGTACACCCGGGTGCCTACCGGAAGGTCGAAGCGCCCCGGAGACGACGAAGCTCCCGGTCGAGGAGACCTCGACCGGGAGCTTCATCTCGTGTGCGCGAGGGGGGATTTGAACCCCCACGCCCTTTCGGACACTGGCACCTGAAGCCAGCGCGTCTGCCGTTCCGCCACTCGCGCGCAGCGCCAAAGGCTAGCACGCAGCAGCCGGTGTCCCGGACCTGCCGGCCGGCGTTCCGCACCGTCGACTACGGCTGACCAGCCCTGCCCGTTAGCATCGTGGCGGCTGGGGCGATCCGCGGCCCGACGGGGACAGGCACCACGACAGAGCAGAGGCGAGGAGGTGCTCGTGGGCGTGCTGGACAGGTTCGAACGCGGCGTCGAGCGCGCCGTGCACGGCGTCTTCGCCAAGGCCTTCAAGAGCGAGGTGCAGCCGGTTGAGCTGGCGAGCGCGCTGCGCCGCGAGGCCGACACCTCCGCTGCCGTGGTGGGACGCGACCGGACCCTGGTGCCGAACGCCTACCTCATCTCCCTGGGGGCCAGCGACAACGACCGGTTGGAGTCGTGGCAGGACACCCTGGCCGACGAGCTCGCCGACGCCGTCACCCAGCACGCGCGCCAGCAGCGCTACGCCTTCATCGGCCCGGTCTCGGTGCGCTTCGAGATCGACGACGATCTGAACACCGGCGTCTTCCGGGTCCGCGGCGCGCGGGTCAAGGGCACCGTGGCTCCGGCCACGACCGCGACCGCGACCCCGTCCCACCCGGTGCTCGACGTCGACGGTCGTCGCTACCAGCTGACCGGCGCGCGCACCGTGCTCGGACGCGGCTCCGAGGCCGACATCGTCGTGGACGACCCCGGCGTCTCCCGCCAGCACGCGGAGATCCGGCTGGAGGGTGGCGGCGCCGTGCTGCGAGACCTCGGTTCGACCAACGGCACCTTCGTGGACGGCGAGCGTGCCAGCTCCGCCCGCCTGGTCGACGGCAGCACCATCAGCCTGGGCCGGACGAAGATCCGGTTCACCTCACGCTCCGCGCGCGGCGAGGACGACGCGTGAGCCAGCTGACCCTGCTCCTGCTGCAGCTCGGCTTCCTGGTGCTGCTGTGGGTGCTGGTCCTCAGCGTCGTCGCAGTGATGCGACGGGACCTGTTCGGCCCCAAGGTCGTGCCCCGGCGGCCGGCTGCGTCACCCCGCGCCCACGAGGAGCCCCGCGCCCGCCAGGAGCCCCGCACCGCCCCGGCTGCGGCGTCCAGGCCGTCCGCCGGCAGGTCGGCACCCACCCAGATCGTGGTGACCGAGGGGTCGTTGCGCGGCACCACCCTCGACCTCGGGCAAGCCCCCGTGCTGCTCGGCCGCTCGCCCGAGTGCACCCTCGTGCTCACCGACGACTTCGCCTCCGGTCGGCATGCCCGGCTGGTCCCCATCGAGGGCGGTTGGGCGGTGGAGGACCTGGGGTCGACCAACGGCACCCACCTCGACGGGGTCCCCCTGGGCGGGCTCACCCCCGCCCCCGCCGGCTCACTGCTGAAGATCGGCCGGACCGTCATCGAGCTGCGGAGGTAGTCCTTGGCCATCGCGCTGAACTACGCCGCCCGCTCAGACATCGGTCTGGGCCGTTACAAGAACAACCAGGACTCTGGCTACGCCGGGCCGCACCTGCTCGTGGTGTGCGACGGCATGGGCGGCAACGCCGGCGGGGACGTCGCCTCATCCCTGACGGTGGGCAGACTCGCAGGCCTGGACGGGGAGGCGCACGGCTCGAACGCGCTGCAGCGACTGGAGCAGAAGATCCGTGAGGCGGCCTCGACCGTACGCGAACGGGCCTGCGAGCAGCCCGAGCTCGAGGGCATGGCCACGACGGTGACCGCCCTGCTGCGCTCAGGGGACCGGCTGGCCTTGGCGCACGTCGGTGACTCCCGTGCCTACCTGCTGCACGACGGCGACCTGACCCAGGTCACGACCGACCACACCTTCGTCCAGCGCCTGGTCGACGAGGGTCGGATCACTGCGGAGGAGGCAGACCGGCACCCGCAGCGCAACGTGGTGACCCGCATGCTGGGCGACCTCGGAACCAGCGACGACATCGACTCATCCATGCGCAGCGCCGGTGCGGGGGATCGTTGGCTGCTCTGCTCCGACGGGCTGTCGGGCTTCATCAGCAAGGACACCCTCGCCGAGACGTTGGCCTCGGTGCCCGACCCGGGAGCCTGCGCCGACCGGCTCGTCCAGCTGGCTCTGCGGGGAGGGGGTGCCGACAACATCACCTGCATCGTCGCGGACGTCGTCGAGGTGAGCACGGCGCCGACCACCACCCCGCAGGTCGTCGGAGCCGCCGCCTCCGACCGCGGTCGGCCGACCGTGGCGCACGAGAGCGCAGCCTCCAAGGCAGCGGCACTGTCACCCGCCTCCGACCAGGAGGACGACGCGGGCTACACCGACGAGGAGGAGCCCGCACCCGGCAGGGCCCGCACCATCCGGCGTGCGCTGGGCGGCCTGCTGCTGCTGGCCATCCTGGCCGGCGGGCTGTACGGGGCATGGGTGTGGAGCCAGAGCCGGTACTACGTCGGTGCTGACGGTGACCAGGTGGCGATCTACCGGGGGCTGGACGCCGACGTCGGCCAGATCAGCATGTCGCGCCTGCACGAGCGCCAGGACCTGCAGGTGGAGACGCTGACGGAGGTCAACCAGGGCAACGTGCGCAGCGGCATCGGAGCGGACGACCTCGCCGATGCCGAGCAGATCGTGGCGAACCTGTACCGCAGCTCCAGCGAGTGCGAGCCTGAGGTCGTCACGGTGACCCCCAGGCCGACCCCGTCCCCCACACCGGCACCCACCGACTCGGCCACCGCGGCGGTCCCCGGCGGCACGACCACCGCACCGGGGACGGCGCTGCCCACCAGCCCGACCGTCGCCGCGACCCCCACCCCCAGCCGGTCCACGCTGCCGCTGCCGTCGGAGTGCGGCACCTGATGGTCACCGTCACCGAGCACGTCCCGCGCACCAGGCGCAACGTCGAGCTGCTGCTGCTGGTGATCGCGATCGGCATCTCGATGGGCGCGTACGGGCTCGTCGAGGTCGCCATCAGCGGCACGTGGCCGCCGCAGCTGCTGCTGTACGGCGGCGGTTTCGCGGTGCTCGCCCTGGTGGTGCACCTCACGCTGCGTCTTCGCGCCGCCTACGCCGACCCGACGCTGCTGCCCATCGCCGTCGCGATCAACGGGCTCGGCCTGGCGATGATCCACCGCATCGACCTGGCCCGCATCGACCGGGAGGGCTACTCGCCGCTGGCCCCCAAGCAGCTCATGTGGGCAGCCATCGGGGTTGCCCTGGCCACCGCCGTGCTGTGGATCTTGCGGGACCATCGGATGCTGCGCCGGTACACCTTCACCGCGATGGTGGCCGGTCTGGCGCTGCTGGCGCTGCCGATGGTGCCGGGGCTGGGCAGGCAGATCAACGGAGCCCGGATCTGGATCGGCCTGGGCGGTCTCAGCTTCCAGCCCGGCGAGCTGGCCAAGATCGCGCTCACCGTGTTCTTCGCCGGGTACCTGGTGACGCAGCGGGACAACCTGTCGCTGGCCGGCAAGAAGCTGCTGGGGATGCAGCTCCCCCGCGGCCGCGACCTGGGCCCGATCCTCATCGCCTGGATGGCCAGCGTCGGCGTGCTCGTGGTCGAACGCGACCTTGGCACGTCCCTGCTGTTCTTCGGTGTCTTCGTCGCCATGCTCTACGTGGCGACCGAGCGGATCAGCTGGATCGTCATCGGCCTCAGCCTGTTCGCGGCCGGGGCCTACCTCGCGTGGACCCTGTTCACGCACGTGCAGGGCCGTGTCTCCGCCTGGCTGCACCCCTTCGACCAGGCCGTCTACGACGCGGACTTCGGCGGCAGCTACCAGCTGGTGCAGGGCTTGTTCGGGATGGCGCACGGCGGCCTCGTCGGCACCGGGCTGGGGCAGGGGCGTCCCACGATCGTCCCCTACGCCGAGAGCGACTTCATCGTGGCGGCGATCGGCGAGGAGCTCGGCATGGCGGGGCTGTTCGCCCTGTTCTGCCTCTACATGGTGCTGGTCCAGCGCGGCATGCGCACGGCCATCGGCGTGCGTGACGGCTTCGGCAAGCTGCTCGCCGGGGGGCTGGCGTTCACCATCGCGCTGCAGTGCTTCGTGGTCGTCGGCGGCGTCACCCGCATCATCCCCCTGACCGGCCTGACGATGCCGCTGCTGGCCTACGGCGGCTCGTCCCTGGTCTCCAACTGGATCATCATCGGCTTGCTGCTGCGCATCTCGGACTCCGCGCGCCGGCCCGCCCCGCTCGTCTCCGACCAGCCGGTCGACTCCACCGAGACGCAGATCGTACGGATCGGCCCCCCCAGCCAGGAGAAGAGCCCGTGAACACCCCTCTGCGGCGGCTGGCGGTCGTCGCCTTTGCGCTCTTCGCCTCGCTGCTGGCCAGCACCACCTTCACCCAGTTCGTGTCCGCGGGGGATCTGCGCGCCGACAGCCGCAACACACGGACCATCCTGGACGAGCTGAGCCGCGAGCGCGGGCCCATCGTCGTCGGGAACGAGGCGGTGGTGACCTCGGTGCCGGTTGAGGACCAGTTCCAGTTCCAGCGCACGTACACCGACGCCGAGCTCTACGCCCACGCGACCGGGTTCTACTCCCTGGTGTACGGCGCGACCGGCATCGAGGGCACCGAGTCGACGCTGCTCGCGGGGACGGCCGACCAGCAGTTCTACAGCCGGCTGTCCGACACCCTGTCGGGTCGTGCGGCCAAGGGCGCCACCGTCGAGCTCACCATCGACCCCGAGGTCCAGCGCGCGGCCTGGGACGCCCTGGGCGACCAGCGTGGCGCCGTCGTGGCCCTCGACCCCGGCACGGGCGACATCCTGGCGATGGTGTCCAAGCCCTCGTTCGACCCTGGCCTGCTGGCCAGCCACGACCGCTCCGCCGTCGTGGAGAACCGCGAGGCCCTGCTCGCGCAGGAGGGCTCGCCGCTGACCAACCGGGCCATCGGGGGAAACCTCTACCCCCCTGGCTCGGTGTTCAAGCTGGTGACCGCCGCTGCGGCGATCGAGTCGGGCGACTACGACGAGAACTCGGTGCTGCCGGGCCCGGCAGAGCTCGACCTGCCCCAGACGAGCACCCCGTTGCGCAACTCCGGTGGTGAGTCCTGCGGAGCGGGTGACGAGGTCTCCCTCAGCAACGCGATGCGGATCTCCTGCAACACCGCCTTCGGGCACCTCGGCATGGAGCTGGGCGGGGAGGCGATCAGCGAGCAGGCCGACGCCTTCGGCTTCGGCTCGGACCTGCGGATCCCTCTCAAGGTCGCTCCCAGCACCATCCCGGACGAGCTGAACACGCCGCAGGAGGCCCAGACGGCCATCGGCCAGTACGAGACGCGGGTCACCCCGCTGCAGGTGGCGATGATCAGCGCAGCCATCGCCAACGGTGGCGAGCTGATGCGACCGAACCTGATCCGCGAGGTGGTGACCGACGATCTGGACGTGCTCGAATCCCCCGACCCGCAGAGCCTGGGCAACCCGGTCTCGCAGGAGACCGCCAGGTCCCTGACCGCGATGATGGAGCTCGTCGTCGAGGACGGCACCGGACAGGCGGCACAGATCGAGGGCGTGGCCGTGGCCGGGAAGTCCGGCACCGCCCAGCACGCCGAAGGAGCCTCTCCGCACGCGTGGTTCACCTCGTTCGCTCCTGCAGCCGATCCGCAGGTGGCTGTCGCTGTCGTCGTGGAACGCGGCGGGACGGCCGGCGACGAGGCCAGCGGCGGCCGCACGGCCGCGCCCATCGCGCGCGCCGTGATGGAGGCGGTGATCAACCCGTGAGGCCCGAACGCGGAGCGCATCTGGGTAACCGGTACGAGCTGTCCGAGCCCATCGCCATGGGCGGCATGGGAGAGGTCTGGCGTGCCCGCGACGCGGTGCTGGGCCGCGACGTCGCCGTCAAGGTGCTCAAGGCCGAGTACACCGGCGACCCAGGGTTCCTGGAGCGGTTCCGGGCCGAGGCGCGGCACGCCGCCGCGCTGTCGCACCCCAACATCGCTGCTGTCCACGACTACGGCGAGACGGGCGAGCACGCGCTGTCCAACGCCTACCTGGTGATGGAGCTCGTCCCGGGTGAGCCGCTGTCGGCGGAGCTCGCCCGGGTCGGACGGCTGGGCACCGAGCGCGCGCTGTCGTTGCTGCACCAGGCTGCTCTCGGGCTCGCCGCAGCGCACGCCGCCGGAGTGGTGCACCGCGACGTCAAGCCCGGCAACCTCATCGTCACCCCGCAGGGACAGGTGAAGATCACCGACTTCGGCATCGCGCGTGCCGGGGACCAGGTGCCCCTGACGGCCACCGGCCAGGTGATGGGCACTGCTGCCTACCTGGCACCCGAGCAGGCCATGGGCCGTCCGTCCACACCTGCCAGCGACGTCTACGCCCTCGGGGTCGTCGCCTACGAGGCACTGAGCGGGTCTCGCCCCTTCGAGGGCGAGAGCCCGGTCGCCCAGGCCATGGCGCACGTCAACCAGGTTCCACCACCACTGCCCGCGGACGTTCCCGAGCCGGTGCGGCTGCTCGTCGAGGGCGCCTTGTCGAAGGAGCCCTCGGCCCGCCCTGCCGACGGAGCGCAGTTCGCCGCAGCCCTGGAGCAGGCACGAGCCGGACGGGTTCCCTCCTGGGGTGCCGCTGGCGCTGCTGCAGGTGCTGGTGCCGCTGCTGCTGGTGCCGCCACGGCCGTGCTGCCCGCCGCAGCCACGCAGCAGCTGCCCACGACGGTCGCGGCGCCTGCGATGGCTGCACCGGCGATGGCTGCCTCCGTGCGCCGTTCCGACCCGCAGCCCCCGCCCGCACGACGTCGAGGGTTCCGAGGTCCCCTGCTCGCCCTGGTAGCACTGCTCGCCTTTGTCGCAGCGGGAGCCCTGCTGGCCAGCGGCGTTCTGGGTGGTCCAGACGATTCCCCCACGACCGGCCCCAGCAGCCCGCCGGCAGCGACCGACGCCGCGCCCACGACAGCTCCGAGCGAGCCGGCAAGCAGCTCCTCGGGCACGACCGAGCCGACCACCGAGCCGACCACCGAGCCGACCACGGAGCAGACCACGGAGCCGACGACGGCACCCACCACCGAGCCGACGACGGCACCCACCACGGAGCCGACCACCGAGCCGACCACCGAGCCGACCACCGAGACGAGCACCGAGCCCGCAGGCATCGAGGTCCCCGCGGCGCAGTACGTGGGGCGAAAGGTCAAGGACGTCGAGGCGGAGCTCAAGCAACTTGGCCTCAAGGTCGAGAAGCAGGAGTCGGCGTCCGACCGGCCCAAGGACGAGGTCATCGCGGTCGAGGAAGGAACGTTCGCCGCGGGCGACACCGTGACCGTGACCTCGAGCGACGGCCCGGGTGAGGGCAACGACGAGGGCGGCAATGACGACGAGGGTGGGGGCTAGTGGAGCGCAAGGTGCTTTCCGAGCGCTACGAGATCGGTGACCTGCTCGGGCGCGGAGGCATGGCCGTCGTGCACGCAGGGCACGACATCCGCCTGGGGCGCCAGGTCGCCATCAAGATGCTGCGCGCCGACCTGGCCAGAGATCCCTCCTTCCACGCGCGTTTCCGCCGTGAGGCGCAGTCGGCGGCCGGGCTGAACCACCCTTCCATCGTCGCGGTGTACGACACCGGTGAGGACGTGCTGCCGGGGATCGGCGGCGCCGACGAGCGGATCCCCTTCATCATCATGGAGCACGTCGAGGGCCGCACCCTGCGCGAGATCCTGCACGACGAGGAGCGCAACGCCCAGGCTCGACGAGCCACCGGACGGACGGACCAGGCACGCTCGGACCGACGCACGGTCGCCAACGACCCGAGCGCATCGACCGGTCTGATCGCTGAGGCAGACATGGGCGTCGGCCAGGACCATGACCCGGACCGCAAGCCTGAACCGCTGCCCGTCGACGAGGCCGTCACAGTGACCGCCGGAGTGCTGTCGGCGCTGGAGTACAGCCACCGGGCCGGCATCGTGCACCGTGACATCAAGCCGGCGAACGTGATGCTGACCGGCAGTGACGAGGTCAAGGTGATGGACTTCGGCATCGCACGCGCGATGGCTGACGCCTCAGCCACCATGACGCAGACGCAGGCGGTGATCGGCACCGCCCAGTACCTCTCCCCCGAGCAGGCTCGTGGCGAGCCGGTCGACGCACGCAGCGACCTCTACTCCACCGGATGCCTGCTCTTCGAGCTGCTGACCGGTCGTCCGCCTTTCATCGGCGACTCGCCCGTCTCGGTGGCCTACCAGCACGTGCGCGAGATCCCGCAGCCTCCGAGCACCTTCAACCCCCACGTCGGCGCGGACCTCGACCGGGTGGTCCTGCACGCGCTGGCCAAGGACCGCGAGGATCGCTACCCTGACGCACGCGCGTTCCGAACCGACCTGCTGGCGGCCCTGGAGGGACGCCCGGTTCGAGCCCCCGTGCCTGTCGCCGACACGACGGTCGCCATGCCCGTCGCTGCGGCCGCGGCCGCAGGGGTCGCACCGGTACCGGTGGACGCCACGCAGGTGTTGGCAGCGCGCACGGCCGACCCCGTCCAGACCGTGACGATCGGCCACCTCGAGGAGGATGACGAGCCCCGCCAGAGCCGTGCAGCGGGCTACGTCCTGCTCGCCCTGGCCGTCCTCGCCGTCTTCGGGTTCGCGGCCTGGCTGGTGACCCAGGTGCTCGCCGACGAGGAGGGCTCGGCGCAGGCGACGACCGTGTCCGTGCCGGACCTGACCGGCACGACCGTGACAGAGGCGAAGTCCCTGCTCGACCAGGCGGACCTGGGGTACGAGGAAGACCCTGCGCAGAACAGCGCGACCGTGCCGGCTGACTCCATCCTCAGCCAGAGCCCCCCGGTGGGGACCCCGGTCGACCGGGGCAGCGTCGTGACGGTCGTGCTCTCCCTGGGTGTGGGCGAGGTCGAGGTACCCGACCTGACCGGGCTCACCCAGGCGGAGGCCAGGGCGAGGCTCACAGAGGCGGGGCTCACGGTCGGGGACCTCACGTCCGTCGACGATCCCGAGGTGGAGAAGGACCGCGTCATCAGCTCCGCACCCCCGGCCAGGACCAGGGTGGCGCGCGACGCCGAGGTCGCCCTGGTCGTCTCCACAGGTCTGGTGACGCTTCCCGACCTGACGGGCACGTCACTGCCTCAGGCCCGGGTCGAGCTGCTCGCCCTCGGCCTGAGCCCCGCGCCCGAGCTTGAGGAAACCGACGCGGTTCCTGTGGACACCGTCCTCAGCCAGGAGCCAGGCGCGGGCAGCGTCCCCCAGGGCAGCGCCGTGGTGCTCACCGTCGCCGCCGCGCCGCCGCCGCCGCCGCCCAGCACCACCACCACTACCACCACGACCACCACGAGCAAGCCTCCCCCCACCACGACCGAGCCCACCGGAACCACCCCACCGCCGACCACCCCACCGCCGACCACCCCACCGCCGACCACCCCACCGCCGACCACCCCACCGCCGACCACCGAACCGCCGACCACCCCACCGCCGACCACCGAACCGCCGACCACCCCACCACCGACCACAGAGCCCACCAGCGAACCACCGACGACAGACCCCACCACCACTGAACCACCGACCACCGAGCCGACCATCGAGCCGCCGCCGCCCTGACGGGCGAGCCGGGCGAGCCGGGGATCAGGCCGGCAAGAGCTGGTTCAGCCCTGCACGCGCAGCAGCGGCGCCAGGCCGGCGCTCGCGCTCACGGCCTCGGTGTCGCCGCACACCGCGAGCCAGTTGGCCAGCAGCCGGTGCCCGCCCTCCGTCAGCACCGACTCGGGGTGGAACTGCACGCCGTACAAGGGCAGCTCGCGGTGCTGCAGCGCCATCACCACCCCGCTCTCGGTCCGGCCCGTCACCACCAGGTCCTCGGGCACCGTCTCCGCCAGCACCGCCAGCGAGTGATACCGCGTTGCCGTGAACGGTTGCCCCAGCCCCTGCAGCACGCCCTCCCCGTCGTGCAGGACGGTGCTGGTCTTGCCGTGCATGAGCTCGTCGGCGTGCGTGACGGTGGCTCCGTAGACCTCGGCGAGCGCCTGGTGCCCCAGGCACACCCCCAGCATCGGGCGACCCAGTGCACCGCAGCGCCGGATGATGTCCTCGCTCACCCCGGCCCTGGCGGGGATGCCCGGGCCGGGTGAGACCAGCACGCCGTCCACGTCGTCGGCCGCGTGCGCGCCCACTGCGTCGTTGCGTGCCACGGTGCACCGGGCGCCGAGCTGCTCGAGGTAGCCCACGATGGTGTAGACGAAGCTGTCGTAGTTGTCCACGACGAGGATGGAAACGCTCACTGGTCACCGACCGTGATGTCGTTGAAGGGCATGTACGGGGCCAGGGTCGGGAAGACCCACTGGAAGCAGACTGCCACGACGAGCAGGGCCAACACGAGCGCGAGGACGGTCCGGACCCAGCGGGGGCCAGGGAGCAGGCGCCACAGTACGAGATACATCAGCCCTCCTCCAGCGTCAGCGACGTCGGCTCACCCTGCGTCACGGGCTGCCACGACTCCAGTCTCGCGTGCACGACGTACCGCTCCCGCGCCGAGAACATCGGGTTGCAGGTCGTCAAAGTCAGAAGGCGCTCGGTCGGAACGTCTGCGGGGCTGCCCGGTACGGGGGCGATCACCTCCACCTGCTGCGGGGTCACCACCAGGTACTCGCTCACCCGGTACGTGAACCAGGTGTCCTTGGTCTCGACCACCACGGCGTCCCCCTCGCGCAGCTCGGCAATCTGGTTCAACGGCTTTCCGTACGTCACCCGGTGCCCAGCCACGGCGAAGTTGCCCACCTCGCCGGGCAGCGCCGTGCCGGAGTAGTGCCCCACCCCGTCCTGAAGGGTCTCCGCGTCGGTGCCTTCCAGGACCATGCGAGGCTCGTACCCGTTGCCGAACCTGGGCACGTGGACGAGAGCAAAAGCCTCCCCCGCCTCAGCGAGCACGACGGGAGGAGAATCACCCTGGCCCTCGCCGGACCCGGGCGGCTCTGACACGGGAGTCCCCGACGACGCGGGAGTCTCCGACGCGGGAGTCTCCGACGCGGGAGTCTCCGACGACGCGGGAGTCTCCGACGTGGGAGTCTCCGACGCGGGCTCTGGTCCACGCCCCTGTGCCTGCCACTGCTCCTGCAGCACGCCGCTCAGCCGGCTCTGCTCGGCGTCGGCCACGACGTCGGTCCACCACAGCTGCCACGCCACGAAGAGCAGCAGGAGCGCACCAGCGGTGATGAGCACCTCTCCCAGCACCCCCACCGTCCGCTGCAGGACCGTCATGGTCCGTCCTGGTCGGGTGGCCTGGCGCCGTCACCGCTGGGGGGACGTGCGTGCTGGAGCTCGATGGAGCCCTCGTAGCCCGGCATCGCCAGCTCGTCGCCGACCTCCACCTCGTAGACCAATCCCACCGCCTGCACGAACGAGCGGTACAGCGCGACGTCGGGCTCGTCGTCCAGTCCCTGCTGCAGACGCTGCGGATCGCCGATCGCACGGATGACGTAGGGCGGGGAGTAGACCCTGCCCTGCAGGTGCAAGGTCGTTCCGACGCACCGGACCGCACTGGTGGAGATGACCCGCTGGTCCATCAGCATCATCGCCTCCGCGCCGGAGGCCCACAGCGAGTTCACGACCGCCTGGACGTCCTGCTGGTGCACCACCACGTCGTTCGGTCCGTATCCCGGCGGCAGCGGCCGGTCCACGGGCGCGTCGTCCAGCGTGACCGTCAACCCCGAGCCTCGCACCCCCTGCAGGTGCGCCGGCCCGGACAGCTCGTCGGCACGCGCCTGCAGCAGCTGGGCGGTCTCGTCATCCACCCTGCTCGTCAACGCGTCGACCTCGTCCCTGAGGTCGGAGACCTCCCGATTGCGGTCGTCCAGACCGGCCGACTCCTGACGCACCAAATCAGACAGGTCCGTCCCCTGGGGACGCAGGTCGGTGCCCTGCGCCGTCCCGGCGCTGGTGGCGAAGAGCACGCCCGCGGCCGTCAGCGCGGCTGCCACAGCCAGTGTGCTGGCCCATGAACGGCCGCGACGGCGCTGCTGACCCACCCTGCGCACCTCCCGGACTCATCTGCCTGCTGCGACAGGCCGGACGATTCGGCTGCCATCGACTACGCTAACCGCCAGCACCGCACGACCGTGACACAGTGGCCGAACTGCAACACGGGCGCACGGTCCAACGACGACACCAGGAGGCCGGCGTGCCCGAGTCCAGGATCCGCCGCAAGCCCGGGTACACCGCGCCGTCGGGCAAGAGCGCCGCCCCCAAGGTCAGTCCGCGGTGGTGGGTGCCGCTCATGCTGGCCTTCTTCATCATCGGCCTCGCCTGGATCGTCGTGTTCTACCTCAGCGAGTCCAGGTACCCGATCGAGACCATCGGCGACTGGACGGTGGGGAGCTGGAACCTCGTGATCGGTTTCGGCATCGTCATGGTGGGCTTCCTCATGACGACCCGCTGGCGCTGACCGCGTTCCTCGTTGTCACGCTTAGTTACAACCGTGTGGTTTTCCCCAGGCCCTGTCCACAGTGGGGATAACTCTCAGAGGACCAGCCGTAAGGCTGCAGCGGCGATGAGCGCGACGCCCACGGCTGCGAGCCCCGCCCACTGGACGAGCGCCCGACGCTCACGCGGGGCATAGGCCAGTAGGAGCGCGCACACCAGACCCACTGCCAGGCCGCCCAGGTGGGCCTGCCAGGCGATGCCCGCGATGACGAACCCGAGCACGAGGTTGAACGCGAGCACTGCGCCGATCTGGCCCAGGCCCCGGTTGAGGCGCTTCTGGGTGATCACCAACACCCCGAAGAGGCCGAAGACCGCGCCGGAGGCACCCACCATGCCTCCCCCGGTCGAGGGAACCAGCAGCAGGTAGGCGACGGACCCGCCGAGGGCACTCAGCAGGTACACGACCAGGAACCGGGCGCGACCGAAGAGCTGTTCGAGGTAGGGGCCCAGCATCCAGAGCACGTACATGTTCAGCCCGATGTGGAGCAGCCCGAACGGCACCGGTCCGTCGTTGTGCAGGAAGGCCGAGGTCAGGTACCGCCAAGGGTCGGAGCCGGCCAGTGCTGGTACGAAGGCGAATGTCCCGGTCACCCCCAGCCCCGGCACCCGCTGCAGCAAGTTGACGAGCACGGACACCGCCATCAGCACGTACGTCACATACGGCACCCCATCGGTGCTCCGACCGCCGAACACCGTTCGGGCCTGGCGCACCCCGGCGACCCCTGCCGCCGCGCAGTCCACGCACTGCACGCCGACCGCGGCCTCGCGCTGGCACTGCACGCAGACCGGCCGCGCACAGCGCTGGCAGCGCACGTACGACACGCGCTCGGGATGACGCGGGCACACCGGGCCCACGTCGGTACCCACGTCAGGCAGGCTCACGCCGGGGGCCCCGTTCTCCGTGCGGAACGCCTCAGGCGTCCGGCTCGATGGTGACGCTGTTGATGACGACGTCCTGACGGGGACGGTCGCCCGAGCCGGTCGCGGTGGTGGCGATGGTGTCGACCACGCGACGGCTCTCCTCGTCGGCGACCTCACCGAAGATGGTGTGCTTGCCGTTCAGGTGCGGGACCGGGCCGACGGTGATGAAGAACTGGGATCCGTTGGTGCCCTTGCCCATCCGCTTGCCGGCGTTGGCCATGGCGAGCAGGTAGGGCTTGCCGAACGTCAGGTCCGTGGTGATCTCGTCGTCGAAGGCGTATCCCGGGCCGCCCGTACCCGTGCCCAACGGGTCGCCGCCCTGGATCATGAAGCCCTTGATGACGCGGTGGAAGACCAGGCCGTCGTAGAAGGCTGACTTCTTCTTGCCGCCGCCGGCGGGGTCGGTCCACTCCTTCGAACCGTCCGCGAGGCCGGTGAAGTTCTTCACCGTGTGCGGGGCCTGGTTCGGGAACAGCTCGATGCGGATGTCACCGGACGTGGTGTGCAGGGTTGCGAACATGCCTGCATCCTCGCACGCCGCACCGGCAGAGCCGATATGCCCTCGCGTGGGCGAGACCGCAGGCGGCTTCGGCTGTGCAGCAGCTCGCACACAGGGCAGGATGGGAGGAACGACGTGACCCGGGGCAAGCCTGGGTCCGAGGGGAGGACCCTTGTTCCGCACCAAGAGCAAGAAATCCGATAACGCCGACATGGCCCGTGCCCGGGCCGACCTGTTGAAGGAACAGGCTGCACTCCTGAAGCTGAAGGCCTCGCCTGCGGCGGCCGCGGCCACCGAGAGGGCCGCGCTGGCGACCGCATCGGCACGCGAGTGGGCCACGCCGCGTCTGGAGAAGGCGCGCGCCCGGGGCGTCGAGGTCGGCGCTCCGCGGGTGGAGTCGGCCGCCGAGGCACTGGGCCCGAGGGTGGAGGCCGCTCGGGACAAGATCGTGGAGGACATCCTGCCCCGTCTGGTGGACATCGTGGCGGTAGCCGCTGCGGCAGCCGCGGCCAAGACCGACGAGGCCTCCGGAGCCAGCCGTCAGAAGCTGGCCGACGTGCAGAAGTCCGCCAAGAAGGCCCAGGCCGCCCCGGAGCCCGAGCACCGCCGTGGTGCCGCGCTCGGGAAGGCCATGGTGGTGGTCGGCGCGCTCAGCGCAGCAGGTGCAGCGGGCTATGCCGCGTGGCGGGCCAACCAGCCCACCGATGATCCCTGGGCCACCGCCACCGGATCGCCCAAGCCGAGCACGGCCGGCGCCCCGATCACGCCCTCCACGCCGACCGCCGGAGCGGCCGAGAGCGCCACCGCGGGGTCGGTCCTGTCGGAAGAATCCCTCTCGGACCCGGTCATGACTGAGTCCGTCCTGGCGGACGCCGATGCCGAGCCGACCGGCTTCCCCCCGTCGGACCCGACCGTCACCGACTCCGCCCTGGGTGACTCCGACCTCGACAGCGGGGCAGCCGACAAGGTGCTCGAGGGCGAGGGAGACGCAGACCTTCCCGGGGTCGGCTCCGAGGGCAAGCACGCCCCCAAGCCCGGGCCCTCCGGCGGCTCGGACTCGAACAGCTGACACGCGCGGAGCAAGCGCGCTCGAAGGGCGGGTTCCCGGTGTCCACGGACACCAAGGGCCCGCCCTTCGTCGTGCGGTACAGATGGCCACGAACCGCACTGGACCGTAACGCGCGCTCCCCTTCTTGTCGCCTCTCAACCAGAGCGCCATGCCCTGCGTGCGCCCACGATCGAGGAGATGCTCGCGCGGAGGACGCAGGACGCAGGACGGGCGGGCGGGTGCCGATCGACACTGCGGCCGCAATTCTTCGGGAGGACCGTGATCATCGTTGACGCCAGCGTCCTCGCGCCTGCGCTCGCTATCGACACCGCCGACGGTGATGCTGCCCGCGCGGCACTGTCGGGCAAGGCCCTGACAGCCCCCGAGTTGATCGACCTGGAGGTGGTCAGCGCCTACGCCGGCAAACGACCGCTAACCAGCTTGAGGTCGCCCGTGCGCGCCTTGCTGTAGCGGATTTGGTGGATCTGCCGCTGCTGCGCGTCCCGCACCTGCGCGTTCTCGAGCGCTGCTGGGACCTGCGGCACGACCTCACTGCGTATGACGCCTCCTACGTCGCCTTGGCCGAGCTACTGGACCTCATCCTCGTGACCGGGGACCGCAGGCTGGGCCGAGGCTGCAGGTCTGCGCTGCAACGTCGAGGTCGTCAGCTGAGACCCGGCCCGTCCAGCACGTCCCGTCCGCCGAGCGAATCGATGACCGTCAACCGACAGACCCCGCTCCGGATGAGCGACTACGGGGGTGGCCAACCGTCTTTCGCACGATCACGATCTACCCGCGCGTACGGCGCAGCCCGGAGTCCGAGGCGGCATCCAACCGCGAGTGCGGTCAAACGGGGCCTTCAGCATCGGCGGAGCCCCCGTTCGCCAGCACTCGCTGGCCTTGGCCCTCGCTGAGGCCGGTGATGTCACCCAGGGCCGTCACTCAGCAACGATTCCTAAGAAGTGGAGACGAGGGGACTCGAACCCCTAACCCCCTGCTTGCAAAGCAGGTGCGCTACCAATTGCGCCACGTCCCCGGAGGGTGTTGCCGTGCTGCTGGGCGTTCAGCGCACCGTGTCGGTCGCCTCGGCCCACAGGTCCTGCTCGGCCTTGTCCGCCTGGGACCGGCGCCACGCGAACACCCCTGCGCCGGCCACTGCCAAGGCCACGACGAGCTTGTTCATCCTGTTGACCTCCGACGTGCTGGGCAGCGGGTGGACGGTGGATCGGGTGGGCCTAAGAGGACTTGAACCTCTGACCTCTTCCTTATCAGGGAAGCGCTCTAACCGTCTGAGCTATAGGCCCCTGCGACACCGGCGGCGACACGCCACCAGCGACGCCCGAGGGTACCCCAGGGCAGCCGCGGCCCCAAACCCGATGCGATGCCGGTCGACCCGCCGACCGGTCAGTCGTCGGACAGGGTGGTGTGCAGCCCGCCGACGAGGTTGGCGGAGAGGTTGTACAAGAACGCCCCCAGCGTGGACAGCGCGGTCAGGAGCACCACGTTGACGACCGCCAGGACCGTGCCCAGGGACACCACCTTGCCGAAGCCGACGTAGTCGTTGATGTCGAACTTCCCGGACCCAAAGATCTCACCGACGACGCCGTTGATGTCGGCGAACACGCCCATCCCGTCCAGCACGGTCCACAGCACACCAGCGGCGACCACCATGGCGATGCCGACCGCGACACTGAGCAGGAACGCCAGCTTCATCACCGACCACGGATCGACCCGGGCGACCGTCAGACGGACCCGGCGCGGGGTTCCCGGTGCCGGCCGTGGGCCGGTGCGAGGGGCGCCCTTCTTCGCGGGCGCCTTGCGTGCTGCCTTGGGCCTGCCGTCCGGTCCGATGTCGGTTGCCGGACGCGCCCCGGGCGCCGCGGTGCGAGGACCTTGCGGTCCAGGAGGCTGTGGCTTAGGAGGCTGCGAGCCAGCGGGCTGCGAGGCACCCGGGCCCGGCGGGCGTGGCGAGGTGGTCGTCCTCATCTGCCCGGTGGGGACCCCATCAGACGTGGTCACGCCTCACCTCCGCTTTCGGTCTGCTCCGACGGTACGCCATCAGCGGGTGCAGGCGCCTCACCCGCGCCCGGCCGGGCCGCGTCCTGGACCTCGTCGGGCTCCAGCTGCGCGCCTCCTTGCACCAGCTCCTCCACCGCAGCGTCCACGGCGGTCTCGTCGTTGCGCGTGATGGCGATGATCGCGTCACCGGCGTCGGGCTTGGCGAAGCGCACGCCCTGGGTCATGCGGCCCTTGACCCCCACGTCGTTGACGCTGGAGCGGACGATCTTGCCCTTCTCCATCACCACCAGCACCTCGTCGTCGTCGCGGACCATCACCGCACCCACCAGGTTGCCCAGCTTCTCGGCGTCGGAGGCGACCTTGATGCCCAGACCGCCGCGACCCTGGACGCGGTACCCGGAGATGTCCGTGCGCTTGGCGTTGCCGTTCTCGAAGACCACGAACAGATGTCCGCGGCCCGCGTCGTCACCCTCGCCGCCGTGCACGACGGCCATCGCCATCAGCTCGTCGTGGCCACGGAACCTCATGCCGGCGACCCCGGAGGTGGCGCGCCCCATCGGACGCAGCGCCTCGTCGGTCGCGGTGAAGCGCAACGACTGTCCCTTGCGCGAGATCAGCACGATGTCGTCGTCGGCACGCAGCAGCGAGGCGCCGACCAGCTCGTCCCGGTCGCCGCTGCGCACGCCGTCCTCGGCGGGCTCGCCGAGCTCGCGCAGGTTGATGGCGATCAGGCCCGCAGCGCGGTTCGTGTCGTACTCGGTCAGCCGGGTCTTCTTGATCCGGCCCTCCCTGGTGGCCAGCACCAGGTAGTCGGCCTGGGAGTAGTCCTTGAGCGTCAGCACCTGGGCGATCTCCTCGCCCGGCTGGAAGGCCAGCAGGTTGGCCACGTGCTGGCCTTTCGCATCACGCGCGGCCTCGGGCAGCTCGTACGCCTTGGCCCGGTAGACCCGGCCCATGTTGGTGAAGAACAGCATCCAGGAGTGCGTCGAGGTGGTGAAGAAGTGACCGACCGCGTCGGCCCCGCGCAGGGTCGCGCCGCGCACGCCCTTCCCGCCCCGCTTCTGCGAGCGGTACAGGTCGACCCGGGTGCGCTTGGCGTACCCGCCCCGGGTGATGGTGACCACCACGTCCTCGACCGGGATCAGGTCCTCCATCGACATGTCGCCGTCGTAGGGGATGATCCGGGTGCGCCGCTCGTCGCCGTACTTGTCGGTGATCTCGGTCAGCTCGGTACCGACGATGAGCCGCTGACGCTCCGGCCTGGCCAGGATGTCCTCGTAGTCGGTGATCTTCGCCGTCAGCTCGGCGTGCTCGTCGATCAGCTTCTGCCGCTCCAGGGCCGCCAGGCGGCGCAGCTGCATGTCCAGGATGGCGCTGGCCTGCACCTCGTCGATCTGCAGCAGCCCGATCAGCCCGGTGCGGGCGTCGTCGACGGTGGCCGAGGCGCGGATGAGTGCGATCACCTCGTCCAGGGCGTCCAGCGCCTTGAGCAGCGCCGCCACGATGTGCATGCGCTCCTGCGCCTTGCGCAGCCGGTACCGGGTGCGCCGGACGATCACGTCGAGCTGGTGGTCCACCCACAGCCGCACGAAGGAGTCCAGGCTCAGGGTGCGCGGGACGTAGTCGACCAGCGCCAGCATGTTGGCCCCGAACGTGTCCTGCAGCTGGGTGTGCTTGTACAGGTTGTTCAGCACGACCTTGGCGACCGCGTCGCGCTTGAGCACGATGACCAGCCGCTGCCCGGTGCGCCCGGACGTCTCGTCGCGGATGTCGGCGATCCCGGCGAGGCGCCCTTCCTTGACCAGCTCGGCGATCTTCAGCGCCAGGTTGTCGGGGTTCACCTGGTACGGCAGCTCGGTGACCACCAGGCAGGTGCGGTTCTGGATCTCCTCGACCTCGACCACCGCGCGCATCGTGATCGTGCCGCGGCCGGTGCGGTAGGCGTCCTCGATACCGCGGCGGCCCATGATGAGGGCCCCGGTCGGGAAGTCCGGGCCCTGCACCCGTGCCAGCAGCGCCTCGAGCAGCTCTTCCTTGCTCGCCCCGGGGTGGGCCAGCAGCCACTGGACGCCGTCCGCGATCTCACGCAGGTTGTGCGGGGGGATGCTGGTGGCCATGCCGACCGCGATCCCGGACGAGCCGTTGACCAGCAGGTTCGGGAACCGGCTCGGGAGCACCACGGGCTCCTGGGTGCGGCCGTCGTAGTTGTCCC
>JAABUN010001186.1_pt1 | contig 60362 bp, 48 predicted proteins | sample 5559311 | NCBI WGS metagenome assembly JAABUN01 (sample SAMN10711877, study PRJNA513370) | rock metagenome | isolation source: Antarctica rocks | place: Antarctica: Victoria Land, Siegfried Peak sud
CCTTCGGCGACGGAGGCAACGGCGGTCGCCCGGTTTTCCCGGATTCGCCGAATCTTGTAAACACCTTTCGCAAGCCGAAAAATCTGGCAATCAACAACCGCTGGTCGCCGACTTCAACCGTAACGAACGAGTTTATTTTCGGTTACAGCCAGTTCGGTTTTACTTTTGGAACAGCCGAACCCGACCCGGCTATTCCGTTCACGTTTAATTTAGTGGCGACGCCGAATACGAATTTTTCCTATAACGCGCGTAGCTTTCGGACGCTGCAATTCGTCGATAATTTGACGTGGATAAAAGGAAACCACGTCGTTAAGGGCGGAATAAATTTCCGTTTCGGCAGAGCGGTTGACGACCGCGCTTCGGTTGCGGGAACAAATATCGAGCCGACCGTCTTTTTTAACGCCGGAACGTCCACTTTCGGTGCATTCGGTTTGCCGACGACCGGCATCAATACAAGCACGGGCGGTGATTTGGCGAATCTTCGCAGCACAATCAATAATCTTCTGGGCAGAATCGGCAGCTTCTCGCAGGCTTTCGTTTCCGACCCGGACAATCCGAGCCAGTTTGCGCCGGCAGGCACGCGGTATAACTTCGTCGCCAAATACCCCGAATACGATTTTTACATTCAGGATAGCTGGAAAGCGCGCCCGAATTTAACATTCGATTTGGGACTGCGATACGAGCCGAAATTGTCGCCGAGTTCCGACGGCAGACCGATTTTAGCGCCGGACAAGCCCGTTACGCTCGGCGCTGCCGCGGCAAATGACATTCGGTTTGTCGAAAGAAAATTGTTTGAAAACGATTTGAATAATTTTTCGCCTTCGGTCGGTTTCGCCTGGGATCCGTTCAGCGACGGAAAAACATCCATTCGCGCCAATTACCGGCTGGCTTTCGACCGCATTCCGACGTTTTTGTTTTCATCCAGCATCTTTCAAAGCACGCCGGGCAATACGAATTTGGGCTTCAACCGGGATTACAACTTAGGCATTCTTCCTCAATTTAATTCAGGCGGAAATGCGTCGCTTTTGAGGAACGGCTTGCCGACCTTAACGCCGACGGCAACTCCCGATGCTTTACGTCAACCTGTCCCATTAGGACCCGGTGCGATTACGGTAATTGACCCTGATTTGAAGTTCCCGGAAGTTCACCAATACACAGCGAGCATTCAGCGTGAAGTTTTCAAAAACACGGTTCTGGAAGTTACCTACATCGGCAAACGCGCCACGAATTTATTCGGCGGCTATGACGCCAATCAGGTAAATATTCGCGCAACCGACCCACGCTGTCCGGGACAGACGTTTTTGGGCGCGTTTATTGCGGCGCAAAATTCGCAAACAAGCTGTCTGGTCAATTTGCTTGTAAGCGGCGTAGATTCTCCGGCTAGTTCTGCGGCGAACCTGGCAACCTTCCGCTCGTCGGCGCAGTTTGGAACGCAGTTGGGCGCAAACTCGGTAGCGGCTGCTGCCGCGATGATTTCAGGAAATAGCGGCACTGCCGGTTCGACCACTCCTTCGCTGACGGCAAATGGTTTTTCTCCGTTCTTTTTCCAGAGATTCCCACAGTTTACGGGCGGATTGAATGTTTTGGACAGCAGCGACTATTCACGCTACAACGGTTTGGAAGTAATTCTGAAACGCCGCATCAACAACGGTATCGGCTTTCAGGTCGGTTATACTCTGAGCAAATCAATGGATACGCGCTCGTTTGACCCGACGTTCACGACCGTCGCAAGAAACAGCTTAACGAGACCGGATTTGATTAGTCAGTCAACTTCCAGCACGCCGTTCGACATTAGCAATCGCCGCTTAAATTACGCGCAGTCCGATTTCGACCGCCGCCACGTTCTTCAGGCAACGTATGTTTTTGAATTACCGTTCGGACGCGGGAAAATGTTCGGCTCGGAGTTGCCGCGCGCTCTCGATTTTATTTTCGGCGGCTGGCAATTGGCGGGAAATGTGCTGTGGTCTGCGGGCAGACCGTTCACGGTTTATTCCGGCGCGAATACATTCAGCAATGTCGTTCAATCAACGGCAAATTGTGTCGAATGCAGTCCGCACCTCGGACGCCTTATACAGGAAAACGGTACGAATTACTGGTTTAGCGCCGAAGACCGATTGAGGTTTTCAGTTCCCGAAGCGGGCGCGCTCGGAAATACGCCGCGAAACTATTTTACGGGTCCGCGTTTTTTCCAGACCGACGCTTCGCTTTCCAAAAAATTTAAGTTAACCGAAAGATTTAACTTCGATTTACGACTGGACGCGAAAAATTTGACCAACAATCCTTCGTTTGATATTCCGTCTGCTGTTAGAGGCGCTCCGACCGAATCGCCGACCTTTGGACGAATTCGGGATAGCGTGGTCAGTAATTCCCGCCGTATGCAGGTTTCAATCAAACTGAATTTTTAATTTAACCTGCCGTTCAACCAATAAAAAAATCTCCGCGAAAAATTTGTTCTTCGCGGAGATTTTCTTTTTCGGTAAATTTTTTCGGCTAAAGCAACGCGCCCGAAAAAGGAGGCATCATTATTATTGGCTGTGAATCGTGTTTTTTGATATTAAAAACTGTTGAAAGAGTGATTCGCAAGTCTTTCTGATTCCTCCTGTTTCTTTTCGCCCGTCGAGTTTTGCGGCTCGACGGGTTTTTTATTTGCCCGTTTTTTGCGCCACGCGCGCGGCGCTCGTTTCGAGTTGTCGCGCTCGCGGGATGGCTTCGACGCCTTTTAAAACCTGCTCGTCCGTCTCGATTAAAACCTGATTAGCCGCGACGCTTCCGAACAATGCCGTCGCCAGATTGTATCGCAGGCGTGTTTTTATAAACGCTGTTTCCCGCTCGATTTGCACCGCCGTTATATTCCAGCTTCCGTCCTTCAAAACAAATTCCTTAAATTTTGCGGCGAGCGCGTCCGTTACGGCAGCGTCCGACGGGCGTATGCGCGCGCCGTAGCGAACCGCGCCCGTTACCTTGTAATTTTCAAAACCGGGAAGCGCGCCGCTCGAAACCGCGCGCGCGAAAAAGAAAAGCGGGTCGAGCAAATCGATTTCGGAGCAGCTTAATCCCGGCGCTTTGACGATTAAATCCGGCTCGATGCCGTCGCCGCCAAAGACACGCCTGCCTGTTGTCGTGCGCGCGGGCAGACGATTTTCGTCAAATTCCGCCGCGTTTTTCTGATGATTAAAATAATCGTAACGACCGACGCGCGTGTAATCGCGCTGAATCGAACGACCCGACGGAGTGAAGTATTTCGCCGTCGTCAAAGTCAAACCCGAGCCATACGGAAGATTGACGACCGTCTGCACCAAGCCTTTGCCGAACGTCGTTTCGCCGACGACGACGGCGCGGTCGTAATCCTGTAACGCGCCGGTTAAAATTTCGGTCGCCGACGCCGAACCGCCGTTGACCAGCACGACGAGCGGCATCGTTTCAAACACCGCGCCGCCGGTTTTCCAAGCGTATTGGTCGCTGACAAATCTGCCGCGCTGGGTTAAAACCGTTTCGCCCGCCGGCAAAAATTGTCCGGCGACCTTGACCGCCTGTTCTACTATGCCGCCCGGATTGTCGCGCAAATCTAAAACAAGAGATGCCGCGCCGCGCTTGCGCAAATCGGCGAGCGCGACGGCAAATTCTTCGGCGGTCGTATAATTAAAGCCTTCGCGCGCGTCGAGATAACCAACGTTAGGAGCGATTAAATAAGCGTCCGGCACGCTCGGCTGCGCGACACGCGCTCGTCTCAATTCGACAGTTTCGATTGTGCCGCCGTTCGCGCGTTCGATTGAGAGGCGCGCAATCGTTCCTCTCTGACCGCGAATGCGCCCGCGCGCGTCCGCCGCGCTTTTGCCCGCGACATCGACGCCGTTGACGGATAAAATTTTATCGCCGAAACGAAGTCCGGCGAGCGAAGCGGGCGAGTCGGGAAAAGTCGAAGTTACAAAGGTTGCAATCGCGCCGCCGCGCCGGAAATTAACGATTGTCGCGCCGATGCCGAAGTATTCGCTCCTCTGGTCTTCGAGCAAATCGGAATACTCGGCGGCGTCGAAATAATTTGAATGCGGGTCGAGCGCGCGCAGCATTCCGGTTATCGCCGCTTTGGTCGCTCCGCTGTAATCGACGCGCTTTCCACCGACGTAGTTGTTTTTAATAATCGAGAGCGCGTCGGCAAAATCCGAGGCGACGAGCGCGCTCTGCGCTTCTTTTGAAAGACGCGAAAAATTTTCCGATTTAGCGGTCGGCGCGGAGGCGGCAAACGAGCTGCCGTTTTTTATCTTAAACGGCTCGACTGCCGCAAAAGGCAACGAAGCGTCGGGTTTTGACTGCGCGTTTGTCGCCGTCGCCCAATCAAAAATAATAAAACCGGAACACAATAAAACCGAATAAATAATCGGTTTGCAAACGGTTTGAATATTCCGCAAAACAGTTTTTCCCATCAACGAACGCACCTCACCCGATACGGTTTGAACGCTGCAATTGCCAATAAAGCTGGCGTAATCGGCAAAGTTTCGGATTTCGTTTTGCGGCAGTTAAAAGCAAAAAGCTCTGACTGCCGCAAATCTGAAGGCGCGCTCAAAAGTTAAAATTAAATTTTCTGGTGCTTGTGAAAAGATGCAATCGGGGAAAGTTTCCGAAAAAGAATTAAAATTTATGTATTAAAGAGAATTATTTCCTGATTCGTAATTCGTAATACGACATTTAGCTCTACAAATTACCGCCGCCGAACCGCTCGCCGCATTTGTAAAATTTTGCGGCGCAAACTTAAATTTTTGTTACGTTTGAGCCAGAAAGAAAAAACAGTGGACAATCAATAAAAAGTCTGTTACAAAGTTAGCAATCGTTTCAAGGACTACCCAATATATATTTATACAACCGAATACTGCAATCGTTTTCCGCTCCAAAAAAAAGTGGCGATTGAGTTATTAGTCTCGAATTTTTGAGGAGAAAATCCGTAATGAGAAAGACCTTTGCCCAATCCGCCTTACTTATCCTTACCTTTATCCTAAGCGCCGCTTTCGCCAACGCGGTTTTGGCAAAAACGACGGTTGATGATTTGGTTTTCGGCAACACCAAAACTAATATATTAGAAATTTTAGCGCCGCAAGCGACGGTAACAATTGTTAATTACGATTTTAATACCAGTCCCTGCACTGCCGCACCAGCCGCAACCGCCCCGAACGTAAGCTCGACCTTCACGACCAGCTCGACAGCGGCAAGCCCGACCACAGCCTGCGCTTCCGGGACGGGCGTTGCTACAACGGGAACGGCTTTTGCGGCGAATGCGGCTGGGACAGCGCCCAGTTTAAATGGCTTGGCGTCAACTTCGGCAGTAGCTTATTTCCAGTTCCAGTTGGGCGGCTCGGCGTTAAACACGTATTCGGGATATAAAATTTATTTTCAAACTATAAGAAGCAGCACCGGACCGCCGAACGGAGTAATACAATACAGCACCGACGGAGTGAATTTTACCAATTTCACGACTTTTACAGTTCCGACTTCCTTCAACGCATTTACGTTTGATTTGAGCGCGGTTGCCGCTCTAAACAACGCATCGACAGTTTATTTCAGAGTAGCTTCGAGCGGAGCGACCGGCACTAGCGGAACGTTCAGGCTTGATAACTTTCAGGTTCAAGCCAGCAACAGCGCGGCGGCGACTCCGACGGTGAGTTTGGCGATTACGCCTTCGACGGGAAGCGAAACGGCGCAGACGACCTTCACGGCGACCGTTACGGCTTCGGCTCCGGTCAGCGGCAATCAAACGGTGAACTTTGCTTTGACGGGCGGGACGGCGACGACGGCGGATTTCGCGGGCATTCCGGCGACTATTACGATTTTGAGCGGACAAACGACCGGAACGGCGACTTTTACGGTGGTTGACGATACGCTGGTCGAAGGAAACGAAACCGGAACATTTACAATCACGCCGACAACTTCGGGCATTTCGTCAGGTTCGCCGACCACAGCGAGCGTTACCATAACGGACAACGACGCTGCACCGGCGACCGATTTGACGATTACGCAAAGCGGAAGCGCGACCGCTCCGGTCAACGGGACAGTAACTTATACGCTCGTTGTCGCCAATAGCGGCGCGGCGGTCAACACGGCTTTCGACGCGACCTTTGTTTTACCCGACGGCGTTGCCAATGCGGTCGTCGTCAACGACGGATGTTTTACGGGCAGCTCGATTAGCGGCTCGACCGTTACCTTTACCGGCTGCGCGGCATTGGGGACAAACGCAACTTCGACATTGATTGTTACCGTTACGCCGACCGCAGCCGGAACGTTGACGAGCGGTCTGGCAACAGTTGATTCGGGCAATACGATTACCGAAAGCAACGAAACAAACAATACCGCCGCCGGTGTTTCGACGACAATCAATCCGCCGATTTCGGTCGTGATTAATGAAATCTACGGCGCGGGCGGCAATGCGGGCGCGTCATTTAACGCCGACTATATCGAGCTTTACAACAACGGAACGACGGCGGCTGATTTGACCGGTTATTCACTTCAATACGCGAGCGCGACGGGAACTTTCAGCGGCGTGATTGTTCTGCCGGGCGTCTCGATTCCGGCTGGCGGATTTTTTCTTGTTCAGACAAACACGGCGGGAGCAAACGGCAGCCCAATCTCGCCGGATTTTATATCTCCGAATGCAGTTGAGTTAGCCACCAGTAACGGTAATGTCGCTTTAGTTGCCGGAACGACCGCTATCGGAGCTTGCCCCGCGCCGGGAGCGGCAAATGTTATCGACCGCGTAGGCTACGGAACGGGAGCTTGTTCCGAAGTCGCACCCGCGCCCGCGCCGTCCACTACGACTTCGGTTCAAAGATTTCCGAACGGAAGCGATACGAATAACAATTCGGTCGATTTTCAAGCAACGGCGGGAACGCCGAAAACGGCGAACAGAGCCGCGACAAACGGAACAATCCAGTTCAGTTCGGCGACCTACGCGGTTACCGAAGGCACGGCGACTGTAACGATAACCGTTACACGCACGGGCGGCAGCGACGGTGCGGTTTCGGCAAGTTACGCGACAAGCAACGGCACGGCAGACGGCGGCGCGGCTTGCACTACGGCTGGAGTCGATTATATTTCAAAAACGGGAACTGTAACCTTCGGTGCAGGTTCTTCGACATCTCAAACCTTCACAATTTCGATTTGCGATGATGCGGCAGTTGAAAATTCCGAAACAGTCAACTTCACCTTATCCTCTCCGACGGGCGGCGCGACTTTGGGAACGCAAAATACGGCTGTATTGACGATAGCCGATAACGATGTTGCGCCGACAACCGCGCCGACCATTACAAGCGGCAGCAGCACGACATTCACGCAGGGAACGGCGGGCAGTTTTCAGGTTACGGCAACGGGAAATCCCGCGCCAACTTTTTCGGTAACGTCGGGAACACTGCCGACGGGCGTAACTTTATCGAGTTCCGGTTTGCTTTCAGGAACGCCGACGCAATCGGGAACATTTACGTTCACAATAAGGGCGACCAACAGCGCAGGTGCGGCAAATCAAACATTTACATTGACGGTTAACACTCCGCCGGATACGACCGCGCCGGACACGACTATTACCGCCGCGCCGCCTGCAAGCGGCAATCAGTCAAACGTGTCGTTCTCGTTCACCGGAACGGATAATGTCGGCGTAACAAGTTTTGAATGCAGTATCGACGGCGGGGCGACGTTCGCTGCCTGCACATCTCCGCAAAATTATACGCTGGCTGACGGCACATATACGTTTATGGTTCGCGCTCTTGACGCGGCGGGCAACAAAGACCAGACACCGGCGGCTTTTACTTTTACGATTGATACGGGCGCGCCGACCGTCGTTTCGATTGCGACGGCAAGCCCCAATCCGACGACGAGCGGCTCAAACGTTTCCTACACGGTAACTTTCAGCGAAGCGGTTACGGGCGTCGACGCTTCGGATTTCGTCTTGACCACGACGGGCGTTACGGGCGCATCCATTACGAGCGTTACGGGCAGCGGCACGACTTACACCGTTACGGTGAATACCGGAACGGGAACGGGAACGGTGCGTCTGGACATCAGCGACAACGATTCAATCGTCGACGCGGTGAATAATCCGCTCGGCGGCGCGGGCGCGGGCAACGGCAGCGCGCAGGGACAAGTTTATACGGTCAACGCGCCGACAAACGCGCCGACCATTACGAGCGCGAACAATGCCGCATTCACCATCGGAACGTTCGGAACATTTACCGTTACGACAACCGGAACGCCGACGCCGACAATTACGGTCAGCGGCGCTTTACCGGCTGGCGTAACTTTTACAAATAACGGCGACGGTACGGCGACGCTTTCGGGAACTCCGGCAGCGGGAACGCAGGGAACTTATACGCTGACATTCACGGCAAGTAACGGCGCCGGCTCGGACGCAATGCAGACATTCACATTAACTGTCAGCGCCGCGCCGGATACGACAGCGCCCGACACGACTATCGACAGCGCGCCGCCGAATCCGAGCAACAGCCGTTCGGCGACATTCACGTTCAGCGGAACGGACAACGTCGGCGTTACGAATTTTGAATGCAGCTTGGACGGCGCGGCGTTCACTTCGTGCGCTTCGGGCATAACTTATACAAATCTGGCGGACGGCTCGCACACGTTTCAAGTGCGTGCTTTAGACGCGGCAGGCAATTTCGACCAGACGCCCGCGACTTTTACTTTTACTGTTGACGCAACCGCGCCGTCCGTTCAATCGATAGCGGCGGCAAGCGCAAATCCGACGACGAGCGGCAATACGGTTAATTACACAGTTACGTTCAGCGAAGCGGTTACGGGCGTTGACGCGGGCGATTTCGCTTTAACGACGACGGGCGTTTCGGGCGCGTCGATTGCGGGCGTCTCCGGCAGCGGCGCAACTTACACGGTTTCGGTAAATGTCGGAACGGGAGCGGGAGCGGTTCGGCTTGATTTGATTGACGACGATTCGATTATCGACGCGGCGAACAATCCGCTCGGCGGAACGGGCGCGGGCAACGGCAATTTCACCGCAGGCGATACTTACACTGTTAATGCCGCGCCGTCGGCTGGAACGATTCAGTTCGGTCAGCCGACATATTCGACCGGCGAAAGCGGCGCGGCGACTATAACCGTTACGAGAAGCGGCGGCACGAGCGGCGCGGTAACAGTCGATTACACGATTTCCGATGGCACGGCGACGGGCGGTTCAACCTGCACGGGAACGGGAAATCCCGATTTTACGGTTTCCGGCGTCGGCACGGTTACTTTTGCGTCGGGAAGCGACAGGGCGACATTTAACGTGCCAATTTGCGCTGATTCGATTGCCGAAGGAGATGAAAGTTTTACCATACAGCTTTCAAATCCGACGGGCGGCGCGGCGCTCGGAACGACGACGACGGCGACCGTTACGATTATCGACGACGACGCGGCGGGCTTTACCGTTACGCCGACGGCGCTCAACGTAACCGAAGGCGGCGCGGCGGCGACTTATCAAGTTTCTTTAACGAGCCAGCCGACTTCCGATGTCATTATTACGATTTCGGCGAATTCGCAATTGACGGTCAGCTCGACGACTTTGACCTTTACGCCGTTGAATTACAACACGCCGCAAACGGTAACGGTTTCGGCAAATTCGGACGCGACGGCGCAGGGCAGCCGAACGGTTACGATTACGCAGACGGCGGCGAGCGGCGACGGCAGATACAATAACGCGGCAGTGCCGGGCGTTTCGGTAACGATTACCGACGCCAACTCGCCGATTGTTACGCTCGCTCAACCGGCGTGCGGCGGCATTGCGGGCAATCCCATAACCGCCGGTTCGCCGAATAGAGCGCTGCTTTGCTTCTCGCTCGCCTCGAACGCTTCTGCGGCAAACTTTACGGCTCTGCAAGTTCCGTTCAGCACTTCGGGCGATTTGTCGGGCGTCTTCGGCAACGTGCGCCTTGTTCAATCGGTTGATAACGATTACGCGACGACCGGCGATAATACGGTTGTCGCGGCTGGAACGGTTTCGACAAACTCGTTCCAGTTCTCCGGCTTTAATTTGCCTTTGCAGACGGCGGCGGGGACGGCGATAAACTTCTTCGTCGCCGCCGATGTTTCGCCGACGGTTAAGACGACTACTCCGGCGGCGCAGCCTTCGGTTTCGCCCGCAAACGTTACGGTTACGGGCGCGGCGGTGAGCGGAACAACGGCAACCGGACAAAACTTCACGTTCGCTCCGACTGCGCCGACGCCCGCGTCGGTTACAATCGGCGGTCGCGTCGTCAATTCAAACGGACGCGGCATCGCGCGCGCTCGAATCACGATGACCGACGGGCAAGGCAATGTGCGTTGGGCGATGACGAATTCATTCGGTTATTACCGTTTCGCAGATGTCGAAGTCGGACAAACGGTCGTTTTCGCGGCGAGCGCCAAAGGCGTCAGCTTCACGCAGACGACGCAAGCCGTAACGGTCAGCGAAAGCCGTCAAGCGGTAAATTTCACAGCCAACTAAAATGGGCAATATATAATAAATTAAAAAGGCTGGACGAATACGATTTTTCGTTCAGCCTTTTTCTTCTTCGCTTTCGCCTTGAAACTCTTTTGCAACTTGGCGCGTAAAATCGTTATCATAAACGCAACAACAACAAAAAGTTCAGGTAAGGGAAATCAATCTAATGAAAAAGAAAATAATAAAGGCGGCGGCAGGCGCGCTTCTTTTGTCGGCGACGATGCTGACGAGCGGCGGCGGCGCGGCTTTGGCGCAGATGAAAACAACGAACAATAAAACTACGGGAGACACAAACACAAAAATGTCAGGCAACTTTAAACTTTCGCCTTTGAAACTTGAACAATTTACGCTCGACAACGGCTTGCGCGTCGTGCTGAATCAGGACAACGCCGTGCCGGTCGTCGCGCTCGCGGTTTATTACGATGTCGGCTCGCGCAACGAGCGCGAAGGTCGCACGGGTTTTGCTCATCTGTTCGAGCATATGATGTTTCAAGGTTCGGAAAACGTCAAAAAAGCCGAGCATTTTCAATTTATATCGAACGCGGGCGGCGATATGAACGGCACGACTTCGACCGAACGGACGAATTATTTTGAAACGCTGCCCGCCAATCAGTTGCCGCTCGCGCTCTGGTTAGAATCTGACCGGATGCGTTCTTTGGCGGTTACGCAGGAAAATCTCAACAACCAGCGCAGCGCCGTGCAGGAAGAAAAACGCCTGCGCGTCGACAATCAACCTTACGGCGGCGTCTTGGACAAACTCAACGAGATGATTTTTAAAAACTTCGCCAACTCGCATTCGACCATCGGCTCGATGGCGGATTTGGACGCGGCGACCGTCAAGGATGTGCAGGAATTTTTCCGCATCAACTACGCGCCGAACAACGCCGTGATGGTAATTTCCGGCGCGTTCGACCAAAAACAGGCAAAAGAACTTGTCAGTAAATATTTTGCGACAATCCCGAAACAGCCCGCGCCGCCCGCCGTTGACGTAACCGAACCGTCGCCGGTCGCGCAGACTTATTTCAAATACGAAGACAAACTCGCGCCGTTTCCCGCGTTTCTCATCGGCTGGAAAATTCCGGCGCGCCGAACGGCTGATTTTCAAGCACTGGAGCTTGCCAGCAAATTGATAAACGACGGCACTTCGTCGCGGCTTTATCAAAAACTCGTCAAGGGCGACGAATCAATTTTAGAGCTTTTCGGCGGCGCGCTCGAACGGCGCGGACCGTCGAGCTTTATCATTTTTGCGATACCGAAACCGGGACAGGATTTGAGCAAAATTCGCCAGACGATTTTCAATGAAATAAAAGATATGGCGACGAACGGTCCGACGGCTGAAGAAATGCAGAAATTGCACAACCAACTTGTCAACGACACGGTTCGCTCGCGCCAATCTGCTGATTCTCGCTCGCAGGCGATTGCCGAATACGCGCTTTACGACGGCGACCCGACGCTGATTAACTCGGAACTCGACGAGCTGTTAAAAATTACGCCCGAACAAATCAAAAACGCTGTCAACAAATATCTGAACACGGAAAACCGCGCCTTGCTCGACGTTGTTCCGGCGGCGAAAAAATAGTGAAAAACTAAAAGTGAAAACTGAAAAGTTTTGGAATAAAACTAAAAAAAAGTTTCGGCATAAACTTTTCACTTTTCACTTATCACTTGATAAATTGGAGAAAAATGTTAAAAAATAAATTAAAATCACTGCTTATTGCGTCCTGTATTTTAGCGTCCGGCGTCAATACGTTTGCCCAAAAAACTATGAATGAAGATTTCCGCAAAACCGCGCCCGCGCCGCTCGCGCCGAAACCGTTTGAGATTGCCAAGCCGTTTGAAACAACTTTGCCGAACGGCTTAAAAGTCGTCGTTTTTGAAGACAAGCGTTTGCCGATTGTCAGTTACAGATTGGCGTTTCGCACCGGCGACATCAACGACCCGCAGGGCGCGACCGGTTTGACCGGTGCTGTTACGTCGCTTTTGAACGAAGGCACGCAGACGCGAACGAGCAAGCAGCTTGCCGAAGAAATCGAACGGCTGGGAGCGAGCATTTCCGCCGGTTCGAGCGCCGACAATACGACGATTGCGGCGTCTTCGCTGTCGCTTTACAGCTCGGAAGTTTTGAAATTGCTTGCTGATATGGTTCTGCGCTCGACGTTTCCGCAAAGCGAAATTGATTTGTATAAACGCAACACGATTGAAGGTTTGAAAGCACAGCGCGCCAACGCTGGATTTCTCGCAAACGAGCAAGCTGCGCGTGTTCTTTACGGTTCGCATCCATACGGCGTCGTCTCGCCGAGCGCCGCCAACGTCGAAAGTCTGACGCGCGAAAAGATAGTCGCTTTCAAAGATAAAATGTTCGTGCCGAACAACGCGACGATGATTGTCGTCGGCGACGTGAACCGCGAAAAACTGCTCGCCGAAATAACAGAAAATTTCAGCGGCTGGCAAAAGGGAACTGTCGCGGACGCAAAATTTCCGACGCCGCCCGTGCGAACGGCGACGACTTTATCACTCGTCAATCGTCCCGGCTCGGCGCAATCGAATATCGTTCTCGCAAATCTCGCCATCGAGCGCAACAACCCCGATTATTTTCCCGTTCTCGTGATGAATCAAATTTTAGGCTCGGGCGCGTCGTCGCGGCTTTTTATGAATTTGCGCGAAGCCAAAGGCTACACCTACGGCGCGTATTCGCGGCTTGACGCGCGCCGCCTCGCCGGTTCGTTTCGCTCGACGGCTGAAGTTAGAACGCCGGTTACGGGCGCATCTTTGAAAGAATTTTTCTACGAGCTGAACCGCATCCGCGCGGAAAAGGCGACGGAAAAAGAATTAAAAGACGCGAAAAATTTCCTGACCGGAATTTTCCCGATTCAAGCCGAAACGCAGGAAGGCTTGACCAATCTGCTCGTCTCGCAGCAATTGAATAATCTGCCCGTCGATTACCTGCAAACATACCGCGACAAAATAAACGCCGTAACTTTGGAAGACGTTGAGCGCGTCGCGCAGAAATACATCACGCCGGAGAAAATCGCCATCGTCATCGTCGGCGACGCCGAAGAAGTTCTGCCGCAAATCAAATCGTATTCGCAGAAAATCGATATCTTCGACACCGAAGGCAAACCGCTGAAAATTAGTGATTTTAATAAACCGGAAGCGGCGGGCGGCGCGATGGCGAATGCAAACGGCGTTTGGAATTTGACGATTGACGCACAGGGTCAAAAACTGCCCGTAACTTTGACGCTCACGCAAACGGGCGCGAAAGTTTCAGGCACGCTCGACTCGATGCTCGGTAAAGGCACAATCGCGGACGCGAAAGTTTCAGGCAGTAAATTCGTCGGAACTGCCCGAACCGAAATGCAGGGGCGAGCGCTCGAACTGAACATCAACGCGACCATTACGGGCGATACGATGAAAGGCGTTCTGACGGCGAGCGCGCCCGGTTTTCCGCCGCTCCCGTTTGAAGGCAAACGCGGCGACGGCAAAACGATGACGACGCAGCCGAAATAATGAAAACTTTATAAAGCAGTTCGTTGACGGAAAATCATTAACAAAAAAAGAAGCGCGAAGTTTTCTATTAACTTCGCGCTTCTTTTTATTGTTTCGTGAAACCGTCTACGATTTAAGATATTTCTCGAACCAATCCGAAACCTGTCCATACCAGAACTGCGAATTCTGCGGCTTCAAAATCCAGTGTCCTTCGTCGGGGAAAATAACGAGCTTCGACGGAACATTTTTCAATTGCAAAGCCGTGAAAAGCTGCAAATTCTGGTCGACCGGAACGCGGTAATCGAGTTCGCCGCCCGTTACGAGCGTCGGCGTGTTGAAATTGGCGACGAAACGATGCGGCGACCATTTTTGATAATTCGTCGGATTTTCCCACGGCATTCCTTTGAATTCGTAATTGACGAACCAGAGTTCTTCGGTTACGGTCGCCATCGATTCGAGATTATAAACTCCAGCGTGCGAAACAAGGGCTTTAAATTTAAAGCGCGGGTCGTTGTTGTGTCCCAAAATCCAATCGACCATATAGCCGCCGTAGCTTGCGCCCGCGCCGCCGATTCGGTCTTTATCGACATACGGATTTTTGATGACGTTTGCGACGCCGTTCATAATATCGACGTAAGCCTTGCCGCCCCAATCGGCTGAAATGTCGTTGACGAATTTCTGCCCATAGCCGGTCGAGCCGCGCGGGTTCGGCATAAAGACAACGTAGCCTTGATTGGCGAAAATTTGCGGATTCCACCGATAGCCCCAGTTGTCGTTCCACGCGCCTTGCGGACCGCCGTGAATAAGAACAATCAGCGGATATTTTTTGCTCACGTCGAAATTCGCCGGCTTCAATAAAAATCCGTGAATTTTCTGATTCATCGCGCCCGTCCATTCAACGTTATCGAGCTTTTGCAAATTGGCAATCGGCGCGTTGGCTTTGCTCAAGTTATTAAGCGGCAGCACTTCGGTCGAAGGCGCTCTATAAAGCCATTCGGTTTCAAGACTGTAGACTTCGTTCGGACTCGTCGCCGAACTCGAAAGAAAAACCAAAGTTTTGCCATCAGGCGAGAGTTTTATGTCCGAATAAAATCCGCCCGCGAGAACGGGTTTAACGAAAGTCGCAATTTTCTGTCGAAAATCCGGCTCGACCGGAACGCTGTAAATCGAATTTCGTCCGCGTTCTCCAACCGTGAAATAAACCGTGCGGTTGTCGGGCGAAATAGTGATTTCGTCGGCGTAAAAATCAAAGCCGCGCGTCAACTCGTCAATCGCGCGCGTCTGCCGGTTGTAGCGCATAATGCGCCAGCGGTCAGACTCGAAACCCTTGGTTGCCTGCGAGCGATAGATAATATATTTACCGTCGGGCGTGTAGTTGGGCGAGTCTTCGTAACCTTTATTGCTCGCCGTAACGTTGCGCGCTTCGCCGCCGTTGACCGAGACGAGATATAAATCGCTGTTGGTCGATGTCGCTTCGACTTTATCGGGATTTTTCAAAAACGCGAGTTCTTTTGAATCGGGCGAAAAGGCATAAAGAACCGAACTGCCCATACCGACTGCGAACGGCGGCACGTCAAAATCTCCCGGTGTGAAATCGCGCGCGACATAATTGCTGCCGTCGGTCGGGACGACGAAAACGTGCGTTCGTTTGCGGTCGCGCCATTCCGTCCAATGTCTGTATAAAAGCCGTTCGGTTACGTGCGCCTGAACTTTGTTTGCTTCGGATTCGGCGTCTTTTTTCTGATTGCATTCGTCAAACGCGCATTCGGGATAAACGTCGGAATTAAACGCAATCATTCGTCCGTCGGGCGACCAGACGGGCGTGCTTGCGCCGGTCGAAATGCGCGTGATTTGTCGTCTGTCAGCGCCGTCGGCGTTCATCGTCCAGATTTGACCGCCCGTCGTAAAAGCGATTCGCTTGCCGTCGGGCGACCAGCGCGGGCTGGAATTGGATTTTTCGCCCGTCGTGATTTGGCGCGGCGTGCCGCCCGTTACCGGAACAACGAAAATCTGCGTTATCGTCCGGTTCGCCGTCATATCGACATTGCCGACAGTGTATGCGACGGAACGTCCGTCAGGCGAAATCTGCGGGTCGCCGACGCGCTTGAGGCGCATCAAATCGTTAAAGTTAAAAGCGCTTTGCGCAGCGATGCCCGAAACGGCAAACGCCGCGAAAAGCAATGCGAGAAGAATACGTTTCATTGTTTTTGCGTCCTCGATAAATTGTTTTGAAAATCTCGTTTATTATCGCACAGAAATTTTGAAGTTAAAACCGAATTTAATTTGCGGGTAAGAGTTTTTTAAATAAATAATGTGAAAAAAAGCAATGAGGTTTTACCGCTCGTTTGGTGAAATTCAAAGTGCATCGTTTAAGGTTAGTTGTCAATACTTCGGTTAAATAGTATCTTTAATTTCAGACTTTGAACGTCTAACTTTGAACTTTTATTATGAATCGACCGCCGCCGTATTTTCCGCAGGAACAGTTGTCGCCGCCCGACCCGAATCGTTATAAGCGATTTAAATTGTATGTCGCGCTGGCAATTCTCGGCGGTTTGCTGCTTTTGACGGGCGCGGGTTTTGCCGTTTTTTATTTAATAAAATGGCTGTCTGCGTGAAGATTTGAAAATTAATTGAAATAAAAAAGGTTGTGAAATTTACTTTAATTTCACAACCTTTTTTATTTTTTATCGCTTTCGATAAAAAGCGCGTCCGAATTTATTGGTTCATATCGGTCGGCGATTTTTTCTCGTTTGCTCGTGCGCCTTCAATGGCAAGCTGTTTGGCTTCGGGTAAAAGCTCGAGCGCGCGTTTTAACTGGTTGTCGTATTCGTTAAAAACCTGCAAAGATGTCGTCGAGCCGTAAGCCGCCGTAACCAGTTCGGTGCGCAGCAAGCGCGTGATAAATTCGCGTTCCTTATCAACTTGCGCCGCCGGGACGTTGTATTTCGTCGTCGCGTATTTTTTGAACGCCTGAAAAAGATTTTCGCCGATAACGAAATCCTGCGCCTTCAAATCGTAATTAAAAGCAATCGGTCGGTCGATTTTGTAACTTTCAAAACCGACTGCTTTTCCGTATGCAACATCAAGCGCGAAATTAAAAATCGGGTCGTTAAGTTTCTGTCGCTGGCGCGCGGCGTTAAGCGTTATCGTCTGCGCCTTGACGACGACATCCGGGTTGATGCCCGAACCGCCGTAGACAGTTCTGCCGGAATCCGTGCGGCTGACCGCTCTTTTCGGGGGTTCGGGCGCGTTTTCGTCGTCGCGGTTGTAGTAACCGTAAAGGCTTCCGTTTGAATAATCGTGCTGTATCAATCTGCCTGAAGGCGTTTCGTATTTGGCAATCGTCAAAAGCAGCATCGAGCCGTATTCAAGCCCGAACGGATTTTGCACTAAGCCTTTGCCGAAGGTGTCTTCGCCGACAATCAGCGCGCGGTCGTGGTCTTGGAGCGCGCCCGCGAGGATTTCCGAAGCCGACGCCGAGCCGCCGTTGACAAGCACGACGAGCGGCGTGCGGTCGGGCGAAACGTTTTGGGCGGCGATTGTGTTTCCCGCACCTTCGATGCGACCTTTCTGCGTTAAAATCGTCTGCCCGCGCGAGAGAAATGTGTTGGCGACGTTAATCGCCTGACTGACAAGACCGCCCGGATTGTTGCGTAAATCGAGAACGAGCTGCGTCATTCCCTGCGCTCTTAAATCGCGCATCGCCTGCGCGAATTCGGGAAACGTCGTGTGATGAAAACCGCCGGTCATCGCAATATAACCGACGCCCGGACGCAGCATATAGGCTTCAGGAATCGACGGCTGCGGAACGGCGTCGCGCGTAATTTCGACGGTTTCCTGCTTGCCGGTGGCGTATCGCTCGACCGTAACTTTCACCTGCGTGCCGCGCGCGCCGATAAGAAACGTGCGGACTTCGGCGATGGTTTTCCCCAACATTGAAGTTCCGTTGACCGACACGATTTTGTCTCCGTAACGAAACCCTGCGCGGTTGGCGGGCGCGCCTTCAAACGTGGCGCGAATATAAGTTGCAACGACTTTTCCGTTCGCGTCGCGCAAATCGCCGAGCAGCGCGCCGATGCCGAAATACTGCGAAGACTGTTCGGTGCGAAACTGCTCGGCTTCTTTCGAGTCGAAATAATTCGAGTGCGGGTCGAGCGTGTGCAGCATCGTGTCGTTGACCGATTTGAAAAGGTCGTTATAATCGATTTTTCTGCCGTCAACGTGATGGTCTTGGATAACCGTCAGCGCGTCGGATAAATCCTGTTCGATGTCTTCGCTCGTTACGGGCGCTTTACTGCTGGATTTCGCCGTCGTGGAAACCGAAGTTTTCGGGTTGGTTTTGGAAACCGTTTCCGCTTGCGGGAAAGCATTCGTAAAAAACAAAGCTATAAAAAGAAAGCTGCCGGTAACGGCTGAAGATAATTTCACTGCTGGTAAATCTCCTTAAATTTGGCTGCCGAAAATTACTCGTTTGTCGGTTGAAATGATAACATCTCTTTGAAGAAAGCGCGACGGGTTTAGTTGCACGCGCTCTGCAAACAAAAGCAAACTTTTGAGCGTCAAACAAAACCCGCAGGAAAATAATTATATGAAGAAAAAACTTTTGATTTTAATGTTTATGTGTTTTTCCGGTTTTACAACCGCCTTCTCCGCTCAAACACAAACGCAAAAATCCGAACAGACCGAAACCAAACTTGTAATTATAAACCGTCCGCAGGCGATTTTTAATTCCAGAGCTAGAAAAAAAGGCGTGGAAGGCACGGTCAGATTACGAGTTACGTTCAAATCGGACGGCGAAATCGGCGACGTTATCGACATAACGGAAAAGGATAAGGAAAAATTTGTAAAATACGGTTTAACCGAACAAGCGATGATAGCGGCGAAAAAAATCAAATTTAAGCCCGCGACTAAAGACGGCGAGCCGGTAACGGTTACGAAAACAATCGAATACGCATTCGTTATTTTTTAAATATAAAAGATGTCTCACCTGCTCGAAATAAAAAATCTGCAAACTCATTTTCCGACGCGCGGCGGCGGCGTTAAAGCCGTTGACGACGTGAGTTTTACTGTTGACGAGGGCGAGCTTGTCGGGCTTGTCGGCGAGTCGGGAAGCGGAAAATCGATAACGGCGCTTTCGGTGATGCGCCTAATTTCTGCGCCGGGCAAAATCGTCGGCGGCTCAATAAAATTTAAGGGCGAAGAATTGACCGAAATGTCCGCCGAGCAGATGCGGCAAATACGCGGCGACGATATTTCGATGATTTTTCAAGACCCGATGACTTCCTTGAATCCGGTTTATACAATCGGCGAGCAGATTGCCGAAGCACTGCGCCTTCATAGAAAATTGAATAAAGACGACGCTTGGAAACAGGCAATCGAAGCGATGACGGAAGTTTCGATTCCCGACGCGGCGAGGCGCGCAGGCGATTATCCGCACCAGCTTTCGGGCGGAATGCGGCAGAGAGTAATGATTGCGATGGCTTTGGCGTGCGACCCCGAATTGCTTATCGCCGACGAGCCGACAACCGCGCTCGACGTTACGATTCAGGCGCAGATTCTGGAATTGCTCGACCAATTACGCAAGACGCGCAAGCTGGCTATTTTATTGATTACCCACGATTTGGGCGTCGTCGCCGAAGTTGCCGACCGCGTGTGCGTGATGTATACGGGCAGAATCGTCGAAGAATCGCCGGTCGCCGAACTTTTCGCCCGACCGAAACATCCTTATACGCAAGGGCTTCTGCGAAGCGTGCCGAAATTGAGCAAAGCCGGAGACGAGCGAAACGCGCGTTTGCAAACTATCGAAGGCACTGTTCCGTCGCCGACAAATCTGCCGCCGGGCTGTCATTTCGCGCCGCGCTGTCCGTTTGTTTTCGAGCGCTGCACGCACGACCCGATGCCGCTTTTTATTCTGGAAAACGACGTAAAGGCGCGGTGCGTTTTATATGAAGGAAAAGATTTTGACCAAAACAATCTCGACGGCGAAAATCTTGAAAGGGAAACGAATTTTTCTGCGTCCGCCGACGCTTGAAGATTTCGCCGAACTGACGACGCTTTATAAAACAAACTTAAAATTTCATCGCGGGCGCGTGCAGCCGAAAACGAGCCGCGAAGGATTTGAAAAATATGTGGCGCAGAGCGAGCGCGCGGAAAACGAGTTTTTTCTGATTTGCTTGAATGAGAACGGCGCGATTGCCGGAACGAGCAATTTGTCGCAGATTTTTATGGGCAATTTTCGCAGCGCTTATCTCGGATATTTGTTGGGCGAAGCCTTAATGGGCAAAGGTTTTATGAGCGAAGCCGTCGGGCTGACTTTAAGTTTCGCTTTCAAAACATTGAAACTCCACCGCGTCGAAGCAAACGTTCAGCCTGAAAATACGGCTTCAATAAATGTTTTGAAGCGCGCCGGTTTTTCAAACGAAGGCTTTTCGCCGAAATATTTAAAAATAAACGGACGCTGGCGCGACCACGGACGATGGGCGATTATTGTCGATGATTGGAGAAAACGAAAATGAATCAGGCAGTCGCACAAAAACGTATGTCCGAAGCCGAATATCTGGCTTTTGAAGCGAAATCGAACATCCGCCACGAATTTATGGACGGCGAGATATTTGCGATGGCAGGCGCGACTCGCAGGCATAATTTGCTTTCGACAAATATTTCCAGAGCATTAGGAAACGCGCTCGAAAAAACCGATTGCGAGGTCTACGCCAGCGATTTTCGCGTTAAAATTCGTGAAGGACATAATGTTTATCCCGATGTCGCCGTCGCTTGCGGCGACATTTTGACGGAAAATAACGAAACGACTTTGCTCAACCCGACGATTGTTTTCGAGGTTTTGTCGAAATCGACCGAAAAACGCGACCGCGGCGACAAGGCGGAGGATTATTTTAGATTGAAATCGCTGACCGATTACGTTCTGGTTTCGCAATACCGTTTGCGCGTCGAGCATTTTTCGCGGCAGAAAAACAATGTCTGGACTTTAAATATTTACGAAGATTTGCGCGACGTTATCGAATTAAAATCAACGGGGGCGAAAATTTCGCTCGAACTCGTTTATTTGAAATTGAAAATGCCGCCGCTCAAATTGTTGAAAGAAAGAAAAACAAATGGAAACAAGCACAGTTAAATCGAAAACCGAAAAAAAAGAGCTTGTTAAGGTTCGCAATCTCGTCAAACATTTTCCCGTCGAGGCGAGCGACGACGTTGTGCGCGCCGTTGACGACGTTTCGTTTGATATTTTTGCGGGCGAAACTCTCGGTCTTGTCGGCGAGAGCGGCTGCGGCAAATCGACAATCGGGCGTTGTCTGCTTCGTCTTTACGAGCCGACTTCGGGCGAAATACAATTTGAAGGCGAAGATATTATCGGGTTGAAAAACAACCGTATGCAGAAGTTGCGGCGCGGGATGCAGATGATTTTTCAAGACCCGTATGCTTCGTTAAATCCGCGTCTGAACATATTTTCAATCGTCTCCGAGCCGCTGAAAATTCACGGCATCGGCGATAAAAATGACCAGAAAGCGCGCGTCGCCGATTTACTCAAACGAGTCGGACTCGACGCCGATTATATGTTTCGCTATCCGCACGAATTTTCCGGCGGACAGAGACAGAGAATCGGCATCGCGCGCGCGCTTGCCTTGAATCCGAAACTGATTATCGCCGACGAGCCGGTTTCGGCGCTCGACGTTTCCGTGCAGGCGCAGGTCGTTAATTTGCTTCAGGATTTACAAGCCGAATTCGGTTTGACGTATCTTTTTATATCGCACGGTTTAGCGGTTGTCGAACATATTTCACAGCGCGTCGCCGTAATGTATTTAGGAAAAATCGTCGAGATTTGCGAAGCGCACGAACTTTACGGAAACCCGCTGATGCCTTATACGAAGGCGCTTCTGTCGGCGATTCCCGTTCCAGACCCAACCGTTAAAAGGGAAAGAATCGTTTTAAAAGGCGACGTGCCGACGCCGATAAATCCGCCTTCGGGCTGCCGTTTTCGCACGCGCTGCCCCTGGGCGATTGACGAGTGCGCGCGCGTCGTTCCCGAACTTCGAGAAATCCAGCCGAATCATTTCGCCGCCTGCATCCGCATCGAAGGCTACGAAACAGCGCCGCCGCTCGAATAAAAATAAAAAACAGCTGAAACTTGCTGTCTCGCATTTTCGTAGAATTCCGCAAGACATTTTTTACCAAAACGTTTGCGTCTTTTGATTGGTTTTTTGTTGTTCAAGACAAAAAGCGCAAACTGCAAAATCCAAAAAAATCAAAAGGAAGAAACTTTTATGAACGAGCAGAACCCGAATTTCAACGAATCGAGTCAAACCGATTGGCAAGCGCCGCCGCTGCCCGAACAAATTTTAAAGGAAGACGAGCAGCCGCAGATGTCCGAAGCCGCGACATTAGGAAACATCTTCGTCTCGCCCGGCGAGACTTTTACCGATTTGCGCCGCAAGCCCCGATTTCTTCTCGCGCTGTTGTTGATGATGATTGTTACGACGGCTTTTCAATTTCTTTTCGTCAGCAAAATGGGCGACGAGCGAATGCGAAGCGCCGTTCTCGAACAGATGGAAAAAAATCCGCAGGTGCAGGGGCTTCCGGCTGAGCAGAAACAGAACGCGGTTGACAGCGGCATCAAAGTTGGCAACATTGTCAGATATTTATTTCCCGTATTTTTATTAATCGGTGTTGCAATCGGCGCGCTTATTTACTGGGGAGCGAGCAAAGCAATGGGCGGCGACGGCAGCTTCAAGCACGCGGTTTCGGCGTTTGTTTATTCGAGCTTTCCGCCGACAATCGTGGCGATGCTGGCGAATATTTTGATTTTGTTCTTAAAATCTTCCGACGAAATCGACATCGGGATGAGTCAGCGCGGACTTATTCACGCCAACCCGTCGTTTTTTCTCGACGGCAAAACGATGCCGGTTCTGGCGACGCTGGTCGGAACACTCGATTTTTTTCAAATCTGGGGCTGGATTTTAGCCGCTATCGGTTTGCAGAAATTGATGAAATTATCAAAGGCTTCGGCGTGGACGATTGTTTTGATTCTGGCTTTTATCGGTTTGACTTTCAGAATCGTCAGCGCCTATTTTTCGGGAAACCCGTCGTAAAGCGAATGCGCGAATTTCAAATTACGAATTTCAAAATATAAATATAAAAGCCGGTCTAAAATTTATTTTTTGAACCGGCTTTTTTAATTCGTAATTCGTAATTTGAAATTACCTACTCGTAGCGCAGTGCTTCAATCGGGTCGAGCCGCGCCGCTTTCCAAGCCGGAAATAATCCGAAAACGATGCCGATGCCGACGCTGGCGAAAAAGCCCGCGACGGGCGCCCACCAGGGAACGTAGGACGGCATAACGAGTTTGACAAGTAAGGTTAAAAGCCAGCCGATAAGCAGACCGACAATGCCGCCGAAGCCGGTTAAGGTTGCGGCTTCGACCAGAAATTGGAGCAGAATATCCGATTGTTTCGCGCCCAATGCTTTGCGAATTCCGATTTCGCGCGTTCGTTCCGTAACCGAGACGAGCATAATGTTCATCACGCCGATGCCGCCAATCATCAAGCCGATTGACGAGATAAAAACCATCGCCAGCGCGACGTATTGCGTAATCGAGCGGAAAGTTTCGATAACGCTTTCGGCAGTTTCCATACTGAAATTGTCCGGCTCGCTGTAGGGAACTTGGCGGCGCACGCGGAGCAAATCCTGCACCCGGTCTTTCGCCGCGTCGAGCTGTCCGTTTCGGGCGATGGCGAGAATAAACAAATCTTCCGAATTCGGTTTTATCCGCAGCGCCGAACCCATCGGCATATAAATCGTATTGCTCTGGTCATTGTTTCCGCCTCCGCCTCCGCCGAGTTGTTCCTTTTTCTGAAGAACTCCGATAACACGAAACTGCCGCCCGCCGATTTCAAGGGTTTTGCCGAGCGGCGATTCATACGGAAAATACGAATCGACGACGCTCGTGCCGATAACCACCACGTCGTCTTTGGCGTCGCTTTCTGATTGGGTGAACCAGCGCCCTTCAATAAGAATTTCGCGCGGCGATTTTTCGATGTTCGGAAAAGTTCCCGTCAATCTTACGGTCGAAGAAGTTTTTCCGTTGCTGCCGGTAACGAGAACTTTTTGCCCGAAGCGGTTGTTTGAAACGTCGAGCGACGGAATCGCCACGTCGATGGCGGGAAGTTTTTCGATGGCTTGCGCGTCTTCCGCCGTCAGGGGTTTTCTCGTTCGCTCTTCGCGCGTCGGGCGGCTCGTCCGAAATCCGACTTGAAATTTATAAAGAATAATGGAATTTGTGCCGAAGGTTTCGACTTGTTTGGTAACAGCTGTGTCGATGCCGCTGATAATCGATGAAATCAACATTACGGTTACGACGCCGATAACGACGCCGATAATCGTCAAAAACGAGCGCAGCTTATTAGCGCGCAAAGTGGCGAAAGCCATTTTGAAGTTTTCCCAAAAAGTGTTTCCCATAAATCATTCAACATTTATCATTCAACATTTATCATTTGGAAATTGTTAAATGATAAATGTTGAATGATAAATGTTTTAATCTGCCCGTAGCGCTTCAATCGGGTCAAGGCGCGCCGCTTTCCACGCCGGAAAAATTCCCGCTACAATTCCGACGAGCGCCGAGACGCCGATGGCGACGAAAACCGCCCAGAGCGGAATGACTGTTTGGAAAACGAATTTTGAAATTAAAATTCCAAGCAGTTCGGCGACGATTAATCCGACTACTCCGCCGATTGCCGAAAGCGTCGCGGCTTCCAACAAAAACTGTTTCAAAATGTCGGATTGCCGCGCGCCCAGACTTTTTCTGATGCCGATTTCCTTTGTTCGCTCGGTAACGGAAACGAGCATAATGTTCATTATCACGATTGCGCCGACAAGCAGCGCGATGCCGGGAACGGCGATAATTACGATAAAGGTCGGACCGAGAATACTGTCGCGCATACTCGTAATAGCGTCGGGCGTGATGATTCCGAAATTGTCTTTTTCGCCCGTTTCAAGACGGCGTTTGATGCGCATCAATGTTCGCGCTTCGTCTACGGCGTCTTTAAAGTTTTCGTTCGTCGTCGAAGACGCTTCAAAAGAAAGGGCGCGGTTGCGCGCGAAACCACCGAAATTCGAGCCGTAAGTTTTCAGCGGAAGCTGAACGAAAATGTCCTGCGGCATACCGAAAATACTGCCTTTGGCGGTTTGGACGCCGATGATTTTATAGGGAATTCCGCGAATGTTTATTTCTTCGCCGATGGGCGAGCCGAAGGGGAAAAGTTTCGTTACAATGTCCGCGCCGACGAACGCCACGCGCACTGAATTGTTATTTTCGGCTTCGGTAAAATATCTTCCTTCCGCTATGTCGAGCTTTTCGATGTCGCCGATAACCGGCTCTGCGCCGTCGACATTTACGTCCTGAATAATTTCGCCGCCGCGCTTTACATCGACATTCGTTCCGCCGGCTGTCGCGCCGATTTTGTCAATCGTCTGCGCGCGCTCCTTTATAAAATTCAGTTCATCGAGCGTCAATTCCTTGTTTCGCCGCTGCGCGTTGTTAAACGTATCGGAATCCTTAAAATCTTCGATGCCGAATCGCTGAACGGTAATCACGTTCGAGCCGATGCCCGCGATTTTCTCGTCGATATAAACGTTAAACCCCTGCAGCAGGGAAAGAACAACCATAAAAGCCGCAACGCCGATAATCATTCCGAGCAAAGTTAAAAACGAGCGCAGCTTATGCGCCCAGATTGCTGAGAACGCGAGTTTTAATGTTTCGGCAAAATTCATTTTCCGTTCGAGTGTTTTATTTGTATTTGTTTTTCGTCTCGCGCATTTTCAAAAAATCCGCGTAATCGAATTCGCTTTGAAATTCCTGCCACAGATAAAAGGCGGCGTCCGCGCCGACGACTTTTGTTAAATTGGATTTTACTTCTTCGCGCACGACTAAATTTTCCTGCTGAAGAAGCCATTGCAAATCGAGTTTATCTTTAGCTCTGCCGGAAAAAAACTTCAAAATAACAAGCCATTCGGGAGAAATAAGTTTCAATCCCGTTTCGGTTTCGGCAGCGTCGGTTAAAGCGAGCCGATATAACTTCTCGAACTCGTCGGCGCGCACAATCCAGTCGAGCGTAACGGAATTTTCCTCGACCCGAATCAAATAGCTTTCGCCGCCGAAGCTCAAACTTCTTTGTTTTTCGAGCGGCAGAACGGCTGAAGCGATAACGTCAACGTCAACGGTTGCGCGGGTAAATCCATACACGTGCATCGCAATTCCGCCTGCCAGCGCCCATTCAATTTTTTCTTTCTCGGCGAGCGGCGCGATTTCGGCAACCGCCTTTAAGCCTGTTTCGGTCGAGATTGATTCCGATTGGTTCGACTTGATAATTCGCTTTTTATTTGATGCGCTCATCCTTTTCAATCAAGCCGTCGCGGATAGTGATAATGCGATGCGCGCGGGCGGCGATGTCGTGTTCGTGCGTTACGAGAATAATCGTGTTGCCTTCTTCGTGCAGTTTTTCAAAAAGCGCCATAATTTCAGAGCTAGTGTTTGTATCGAGCGCGCCGGTCGGCTCGTCGGCGAGAAGTATCGACGGGTGATTAACGAGAGCGCGGGCGATTGCGACTCGTTGGCGCTGTCCGCCGGAAAGCTCGTTCGGACGATGTGTAACGCGGTCGCCTAATTCGACGGAGGCGAGCGCCGCGCGTGCTTTTTCGTTTCGTTCCGACGAACCCATTCCCGCGTAAATCAGCGGCAGCTCGACATTATGCAAAGCAGTTGCGCGCGCCAGCAGATTAAAGGTTTGAAAAACGAAACCGATTTCCTTGTTGCGAATCGTCGCCAGCTCGTCGTCCGACATAGCCGAAACGAGATTGCCGTTTATCCAGTATTGACCTTTTGACGGCGAATCCAGACAGCCGATTAAATTCATCAAGGTCGATTTGCCCGAACCGGAAGGACCGATAATCGCCAGATACTCGCCTTTCTGAACTTCAAACGAAACGCCTTGAAGGGCGTGCAGTTCTTCTACGCCCATTTGGTAAGTTTTCCAAATGTTGCGCATCGAAATCAGCGCTTCGGGCGCGCCGCTCGTAACGCTTCTGTTAATTTCAATTACCGCTTCCGTCGTCGCCATATTTTTTATCGAAGCGCAATTTTTTTATCGCAATTTTAATTTTTGAGAGCAAAAGTCTGTGTTCCTGATTTTAAGATTTCGTGTCCGTCGCCGCGCCTTCTTTTTTAATTTGTCTTTTCACAATTGCGCCTTCTTTTAACGTGTTCAAAATGCGGCTCGGACCCGTTATCACTTCCTGACCTTCGGACAAACCGCCCGTAATTTGTATGTCGGATTCGCCCATTATGCCCGTTGTAACTTCGACGAATTTCGCTTTGTTGCCGTCGAGAACGAAAACGCCTTTTGTCGTTTTCGGTTTGTCGATTGCCGCCGCAGTCGCGCCGCTGCTTGTCGGTGATGGCGAAGCATCAACTTTCTTTTCGACGACGGCTTGAATCGGAACGGCGACGACGTTTTCCGCCGTTTTCGTCGTAATGACGGCGGTCGCGCTCATTCCCGGTCGCAAGCTTTCACGAATATCGCCGTCAAAATCGGTCAATTCGATGACGACGCGGAATTCCTTGGCTTCCTGCACGTTGATGTTTGTCGAAAGCCCGCCGGTCGTCTGCGATTTGCCGACGGCGAGCGGCGTTTTCTGCGTAACTCGTCCGGCGATTTCCTTGTCGCCGAGAGCATCGACTTTGACTTTTACCGCTTGCCCGACGGCGACTTTATCGATTTCGGTTTCGTCGATTTTAACTTCGACGTTTATCGCCGACATATCGGCAATCGTCAAAAGCGGCGTCGAAGTTAAATTGGCGACGGCAAATGTGCCGACCTTCGACGGAATGTCGGCGATAATGCCGCTGATGGGCGCGACCTGCAAAGTTTTGTCGCGCTGGTTGCGCTGTCCGCTAAGAACTGCCGCCTGCTGCTCGGAGCGTTTGGCGCTCGCGTTTGAACTGTAATTTGCCGAATCGACGCCGCGCCGTGCGTCTTTGACGGCGACTTGCTGCTGACCGGCTCGCGCTCGTGCTTCGTTGACGCGCGCCTGCGCTTCGGCTACTTGACTTTGCGAAGTTTTGACGGCGATTTCCTGCGACTGCTGACGTGATTTCGCGTTGCGAACTGCAACCTGCGCGTTTGCCACGCGGTCTTTCGCCTGGTCGTATTCGAGCCGCGAGACGACGCCGCTTTCGACTAAATCAGCCGTTCGTTTTAACTCGCGGTTCGCCGCCGTAACTTCGACTTGCGCGCGGTCGATGTCGGTCTGCGCGGCGATGACTTCCTGACGGGAGCGATTGACGCTTTCGCGCGCCGAGGCGACCGATTGCTGCGCGGTTGCGATTGCCGCGTCCGTAGCGTTCGCGCCCTGCTGCGCCTGCGACAATTGATTTTGCGCGGCGATAATCTGAGAGCGCGTAACCTGCAATTCGTTTTGAGACGCTTGATAAGCGGCAAGCTGCGCGTCGGTGCTTGATTGCAGCGCCGTCGGGTCGAGCTTGACGAGCGGCTGACCGCTCGTAACTTTATCGCCTTCCTTGACGTAAATATCTTCGATGCGTCCCTGCACTTCACTCGTCAAATTGATAAATTGAACGGGACGCACTTCGCCGGAAGCCGTAACGGTCGAGCGCAGTTCGGGTTTGGTTTCGATTTTGACGACGACCACTTCCGGCGTGTCCTTGCGGGTTGCAAAAACGCTGGCAATAATAATAATGGTTAATAAAACGGCGGTCGTCGCGCCGATAATGATTTTTCCTTTACGGCTGATTGCCATACTTGTTGATTCCTCTCAAAAACGTGATATTTTTGCAAAAGATTGAAATAAAAAGTCGAATGTTTAAATGCCTTGCTTGTCTGATTTCTACTACGTTAAAATCTTTTGCGGAGTTTCAAAAAAAGAAATTTTGACGGAAATTGCCGAAGCGATATTGTTGAAAACATTTTTTTGTATTTTTAAGGTAAAAAGCGAAAATGAAAAAATGCCCGGCGTGCGGCACGGAAAATTCTGATGACTCGCAATATTGCGACGAATGCGGCGCGATGCTGGCGAGCGGCAACGGCGGCGGCGGAGTCGATTTAAACATAAACGGCGTGCTTGAAAACGAATCGTCAAAAGTATCCGCCAGTTTTAATTCGCCCACGACAGGCGCGCCGATTTTTCAATCTTCGAGCGCAACTTCAATAGAAATTTCGCCGCCGCCCGGCAGCGCCGGCGAAGACGCGCCAGCCGCATTTGAAACCGAAGGCGCGCGGAAATTTTCCGCCGCCGCCGAAAAGTCAAACGGCGCTCGCGCGACTTTGACGGTCGAGCGCGGCGATGCGGCGGGCAAGCAATTTGCGCTTCCCGAAGGCGAATCCTACATCGGACGCTGGGACGCCGACAACGGCGTTTTTCCCGACATCGATTTGGACAAACACGACCCGGAAGCAAAAATCTCGCGCCGCCACGCGCGGATTGTGTCAACCGGCGACGGAGCGTTTTCGATTGAAGATTTAGGCTCGACCAACGGCACGTTCGTCAATCGCGGTCGCCGTCTGCTGCCGGGCGTTCCCAATCGGCTCAAAGACGGCGACGAAATTATTATCGGCAAAACGTTTTTGCGGTTTAATGTAAGCGAATAGAAAATTCAGAATGGAAACGGCTGTATTTACCGGAAATTTTTTATATTTCAAATTTCACGATTTCAAAACCTCCGAAACTTGCTGAACGAAGCGGGAAATTTTTAACGATGACATATTGTTACCAATGCGGCTCGGAAGTAAAAGAAGACGACGCTTTTTGTCCGTATTGCGGCGTTTCTCTGCAAGCGGGCGAGCCGAAAACCGACGCCCGCGCTGGAATTTTATCGAACGCCGAAGCCGCGAAACCGCAAAGCGAAAATTTCAGCCGCGCGGAAAATCCGCAAATCGCGCCGCCCGAAAGTTTTTCGCGCGGAGAAAAATTTATAGTAAATCCGTGGGCGAAATCGGACGATAAAACCGAATTGGAAACTGACAACGGCGGCGAAGATAAAATCGAAAACACCGAAGCCGAAATCGAGATGGAAAACAAAATTGAAACTGAAATTGAAAATAAAACCGGCGCGGAAAACGGGCAAAATGAATCGTCGGCAGCGTTTCAAGAAAATGAGAAAAGCGTTTCCGACGGCGAAACGGTTGAGGCTGCGGCGCGGAATGCAAATGAAACGGACGACGATTTTTTGATTTCCGGCATCGACACGCAAAATTCCGACGCGCTCGAAACCGATTTGCGGAAATCCGCCGACGCGGACGCCGACGGAAATCCGCTCGTCGCGCGTGAGGAAGATTTGCCGCCGCTCGTTGTCGCGCCGGACGACAACGAAACATTGAGCGAAGCGACGGCTGACAACCAGACCGAATCGACTTTGCAGTCTTACGAAGAATCCGAAGTTCTGGAAGGCGCGGACGTGGAACGTTTAAATGAAGCGCCGACGACGACAACGAGCGGCACGCTTGAAAATGAAACGAACGGGCAGGAAAACGTCAAACCGCTTCCTTTTATTCCGCCCGCGATTGCAGTCGAAAATAAAGACGCCGAAAATAATCAAAACGAAGCCCAAAAAGCAGACGGCGAAACTTATTTTCAAAAGGAAATCACGGAAAACGAACCGGCGCGCGACGAAAACGAAAATCCGCAAAATGAAAACCAACAATCGGAAAATTCGCAGCCGAAATCGGAAAATTCGCAGCCGATAGAAAAACCCGCAACCGAACTGGAAAATCCCGAAAATCAATCGATGCAGCCGCGTTTCGACTCGGTGCGTATTATGGAAACGCCGAAAAAAGATGAAAATCCGTCGGGCGTTTCTTTCGGGAAATATGAAATATCCGCATCCGAAACCCCGAATCAAAAGGCGATTGAAAATACAATTTCCGAAAATGTGCCGCCGCCGCCATTGCCGCCGAAAGCCCGTTCATACACGATGCCGAATATCGGAGGCTCGACCGACGGCAAAAAGTCCGCGAAATTAAAGCCGCTCGACGAAGGCACGGTTTTAAATGAGCGTTACGAAATCGTCCGCAAAATCGGCGGCGGCGGAATGGGCGCGGTTTATTTGGCGTCTGACAAAAACTTGGGCGGCGTCCTTCGCGCCGTCAAGGAAATGGTGCAGTCGTATATCGAAGATGAGCAGCAGGAAAAGGCAATCGCCGATTTTAAACGCGAATCGACGTTGCTCACGTCGCTCGAACACCAATCGATACCGACGATTTACGATTATTTTTTCGACGAGCGCGAAGCACGGTTTTATCTCGTGATGAAATATATTTCGGGCGGCGATTTGGCTTCGCGCCTGCGCGCCGCGCCCGAAGGACGCATCGACGAGCGCAGCGTTACCGAATGGGCGATTCAAATCGCCGACGTTCTGGATTATCTGCACAACCGCCAGCCGCCGATTGTCTATCGTGATTTGAAACCGGCGAATGTGATGATTGACGGCAATTCGGGACGCGCGATGCTGATTGATTTCGGTATCGCGCGCTGGATAAACAAAGAAGAAAAAGGCGTAACCGCCGTCGGCACGATGGGCTACGCGCCGCCCGAACTTTTTTCGGGAAACGTCGAGCCGCGCTCGGATATTTATAGTTTGGGTTCGACGATGTTTCACCTTTTAACCGGCGCAGACCCGCAGAGCAACCCGCTCTTGATTTTCGATTTTGAAAAACATCCGCGCCCGCGCCAGATAAATCCGCAGCTTTCCGACCAGATTGAAAAGATTTTAATGCGCGCCGTCGAATACAACGCCGACAAGCGTTTTAAGACGGCGGGCGAGCTGCGCGAAACACTTGAAAAGCATCTTGAAAACTTAAAATCAAATCAAGTAACATACGGTGTCAGGGAAGTTCCGGCGGCAATTTCACTTTCGGAGCAATCGGTTTTCTGCGGATTCTGCGGGCGGAAAATCGTCGCCAGCGATATGTTCTGCGCTTTCTGCGGCGCGAAACAACCGCTCGCCAAACAAGGCGTTCATTCGGAAAATTATCGCTCGTCGGCGCAAAACATTACGGCGCAGCTTTTAATTGTCGGCACGAACGAGCTTGAAACGCCCGCTTTTACTATCGAAAAAGACGAAAGCCTGCTGGGGCGACGCGACCCGATGTCGAATATCTTCCCGGAAGTCGATTTGTCGCGCTTCGACCCGCAGGCGAAAATCTCGCGCCGCCACGCGCGCATTCGTCGAAACGGCGATTGCTTCGTCCTTGAAGATTTAGGCTCGTCAAACGGAACGACGGTCGAATCGACCGTAAAGGAAAAAATTCGTCTTCAACCGCGCCAGCCATACACTTTGACAAACGGCGACAAATTGAAATTAGGCGATACGACGCTTCACTTTATAATTGCTTAATTGTTCAACCGCGTCCGCATCGCAGATTAAAATTTGGCAAACGGCAAAGAAAAAATCTCGAACGTCAAAAAAAGACAAGTTTTTTACGGTAAAAAACCAAAATTTTATGAGCGCAAGAATTGAACGAACGGCGGCGACAAAAGCGCCCGCGAAAAACTTTAAAGCCGTGCGACGCATCGTCGGTTTTGACGCCGAACACTTGAAAGCGCCGTTTTTGCTGCGCTGCGGCGCGATTCTTATTGATTATATTTTGCTCGCCGCCATTCCCGTCGCCGGTCTTCTGCTCGGCAGATTTTTCAATTACGACGGCGCAAAACTCCTCAATAACGAAATCGGCAACGCCGGCTGGCTGATAACGCTGCTGCTTTTCGCCACGAATTTTTTCATCCTTCCGCTCTTTAGCGGTCAGAGCGTCGGCAAAATGCTGACCGGCTTAAAAGTCGTCCGCAAAGACGGTGGCGAGGCTCTCTTGCCCGCGCTTTTGATACGCCATTTAATCGGTTATCCGCTCGTGATTCTAACGGCGGGTTTAGGCTTTCTGGTTTCCGTTTTCAATTCAAAAGGACGCGCCCTGCACGATTTTCTCGCCGGAACTGTCGTCGTCTATGGACAAAAAAAGGAAAAACAAAATTAAATTACGGATTACGAATTGGAAACAACAAACAACGAGCCAAAATAAAATTTTCGACTTGTGTTTTCGCCTGAATTTTTTAATGCGTAATTTGTAATTCGTAATTAAAACTTATGCCGCAGCTTAAAATCAAAACTTCCGACGGGAAAACCGAAACAATAAATTTATCGCGCCTGCGGACGACAATCGGGCGTTCGGCGCGCAGCGACATCTGCATCCCCGACGCTTTCGCCTCGCGGCTGCACGCCGAAGTGCGCGAAGATGGCGACAGTTTCTGGCTGCAGGATTTAGGCTCGGCGAACGGCACGCGCTATAACGGCGCGCACGTTTCGGCGGCGCAGGCGATACCGCTTCAGACGGGCGGCGAAATTCAAATCGGCGAAACCGTTATCGTTTTTGAAGACGAGCGGCTGCGGCAAAATAAAAACGCTACCTTGATTACCGAAAACACCGAAGCGTTAAATCCGGCGATGACAATCGCGCTCTCGCGCCCGCAAAATCCGGCTACGCAAATGCTCAACGCGCCGCTTCTTCCTTCGTCGGCAAACACTTCGAGCCGCAGCGATTTGCTCGGTTTAATCAGCAAGGTCGGCGTCGCGCTGCTCTCGTCGAGCGGTTTGGACGACACTTTAAATCAAGTCGCGTCGCTTGTTTTTGAAGCCGTTCCAGCCGAAAGATGTATGATAATGCTGCGCGACGAAGGAAGCGCCGACGGAATGAAAATTAGCGTCGCGCGCGACCGCGGCAAAGACGAGCCGATTGAATCGGTGCGCATCAGCCGCACGGTTTTGGACGAAGTGATGAAAAACGGCAAATCCGTTTTAACGTCCGACGCGCAGCACGACCCGAAATTCGCCAGCCAGACGATGATGCTGCTCGGCATCCGCTCGGTTCTCGCCGTCCCTTTGAGCGTTGACGAGCGCAGCGTTTTCGGCATCATCTATGCCGATTCGCCGACGGACGAAACGACTTTTACCGAAGAACATCTTAATATCTTGACGACGCTCGCTTCGGTCGCTTCGATTCGCGTGCAGAACGCAAAATTTCTCGAAGAACGGATGGAACGCGAGCGGATGGAACACGAGCTGGAGCTTGCGACCGAAATCCAGCAGAGCTTTCAGCCTTCGACGCCGCCCGCGATGGACGATTACGAATTGCAGGGAATTTCGTTTTCGTGTTACGAAATCGGCGGCGATTATTACGATTTTATCGAACGCGAAAACGGCAAAATGCTGGTCGCGCTCGGCGACGTTTCGGGTAAAGGCACAGCCGCCGCGCTTTTGATGTCCTGCGTTCACGCATCAATTCACGCGCAGGTCGCGGCGAAAACACCGCTCGGTGCGGCGGTTACGGCTGTCAACGAATATCTTTCGGAAAACACGCCCGCAAACCGTTTCGTTACATTATTTATCGCCGAAATCGACCCGCACACGGGCGTTATCGAATACATTAACGCGGGACACAATCCGCCGCTCATCAGTCGCGCCGGCGGCTCGGTCGAGCAACTCGGCTCGGGCGGTTTTCCGCTCGGGATTATGCCGCTGGCGCAGTTCGATGTCGGGCAGACGCAGCTTGCGCCCGGCGAAACTCTCGTCATTTATTCGGACGGCGTCTCGGAAGCGAACAATCTGCGCGAAGAAGAATTCGGTATGGAACGTTTAACGGAAGTCGTCCGCCAGAATTTTCAGGCGACGGCTTCGGGTATGCGCGATAAAGTTGAGTCGGCGCTATCGGCTTTCACGCAAACCGCGCCCGCCAACGACGACATTACACTTGTTATCGTCAAGCGAAAGACGGTATAAAAATTTTGATTTCGGCAAAACTATCGTCTGACCTAAATCTTCGCAAGGCTGTTCACTGTTCGCTATTAACTGTTAACTAAATTTTCAAAAAAAATCCGTTTATTAAAAACAACTAACAGTTAATAGTTAATAGTTAATAGTGAATAGTTTTTGTTGTTAATCGTTAAAAATTGTTGACCAAGACGCTTTATTGTCCTAATATCAATAAAGCGAAATTCTTCGCCCTCGACTTGCCGAAAATGCCCGCACAAACGAAAAAAATCAGTTTAATTTATTTTATAATCATCACGCTGCTGCTGGTCGGATTAGTGCCGCTCGTTTTGACGGGCTGGTTTTTGTCGAAAAAAAGCGGCGACGAGCTGCGCGCCGTGGAGAACCGTTATCAAACACAACTGGTTCAGGAAAAGGCGAGACAAATCGAGATGTTCGGACAGCGTTACAGCGAGTTGGTTTTGAGCTATGCCAAAGCGTTTGAACTTGCCGACAATCTCGCGCTGCTGTCGTCGCCGCGAGCGGAAGAAAAACTCGGCGCGGCTTTGAAGGAAAATCCTAATCTTCTCGCGTTATACGTCAAACCCGTGCAAGGTGATTCGCTTTCGGTTTTTCGCGCCGAGACGATAAATAAACAGGAAATCGAACAACTTTCGGGCGAACTGCTCGCGCGTCTCGAAAACAAAAAAACGGTTTTCAGCCAGCCGCAAAAAATTTTGACAAACGGCGAAATCGTTTTGGCAATCGCGTCGCCCGTCAAAACAGAGAAAGGAATTTCCGCCGGTGTCGTGGCAATCGTGTCGATGCGCGAACTGGCTCGGATAATGGCAACGAAACCGACGAGCGAGGGCGAGTTGTGGCGCGCCGGTCTGCCGATTGTTTTTGTCGTCGATAAAAACGGGCGCGCCGTTTTTCATCCTGATAACACGGTTGTTGCTAGTCAAAAACCGTTATACGATTTGAAAATCGTGCAGGAATGGCAGGCGGCGAACGCGCAGATTCAATCGGCACTCGTTCCGTTTTCAGCCGAATACGACGGTGAGACGCACGAAATGATTGGCGCTTATTCGACGGCGAATTTCAGCAAGGATTTGAATTTCGGCATCATTGCGATGCAGGACGAAAGCAAGGCGCTGGCGTCGGTCGGCGAGATGCGGCGGCAAACGTGGCTGATAAGTCTTGCGTTTGCGCTGTTTGCGCTTCTGGTCGGCAGCGTTTCCGCCAGACGATTATCCGCGCCGCTTTTAAGATTGGTCGCCGCCGCGCAAAAAATCGCCGCCGGAGATTTGTCGCATCGCGTTGAATCCGCAAGCGTAACCGAAATCGGAACGCTCGGCGAGACGTTCAACGTAATGTCCGACAAGCTCGAAGAACACATTGCGAATTTGGCAAAAGCCGCACAGGAAAACCGCGAGCTTTTTGTCGGCACGGTCAAGGCGCTCGCCGCCGCCATCGACGGTAAAGACCGCTACACGCGCGGACATTCCGAACGTGTTGCCCGCATCTCGGTCGCAGTCGGCGAGCGGTGCGGAATGAACGAAGAAGAATTGGAAACTTTGCGCATCAGCGCTCTTTTGCACGATGTCGGCAAAATTGCGATTGACGACGCGATTTTGAAAAAGCCGGGCGCATTAACAGACGACGAATTCGAGATAATGAAAACGCATCCGCAACGCGGCTATAAAATTATGTCGCAGATTCCGGCGATGAAAAATTTTCTGCCCGGAATGTATATGCACCACGAAATGGTCAACGGCGCGGGCTATCCGCAGGGCTTGACGGGCGAGCAGATTCCGCTTCAGGCTAAAATCATCTCGGTCGCCGACACGTTCGACGCGATGACGAGCGACAGACCGTATCAGAAGGGAATGGAATTAGATGATGCGGTTAATCGCATCAAATCTTTTGTCGGCACGCGCTACGACGGCGCGGTCGTCGATGCGCTGGTTCAAGCCTGCAAAGACGGCGCGGTTCGCGCCATCGGCGTCTATCCGAAATCGCAATCGCAAATTTCGCAAATCTCCAAAACCGAAACCGTTTAACAATCAAACTCGCTTTTCAAAATTTTATTATCCGCAACGCACGTTTGTTCGACGTGCGTTTCTTTTTTATAATCAAAGTTTTGGTAATTCAAGCAAACGACGTTCTATAAAAAACTGCGGCGCGCGGTTACGGAAACAAATTCCGCAATCCGCAATCCGCAATCCGCAATTGATATATGGCATTTTTTTGGCGCAGAAAAAAAGACGAAGACAAATTTTCAATCTCGACGCTCGGTTTAGACAAATCAATCGAAGAATTGCAGGCGCAGGAAGCGGCAGTCGAACGGGAAATCGGCGTCCGTTTCCACAAGGCGATTGAAAAAACTCGTCATTCGATAAACAATCGGCTCGACACGGTTTTTGAAAATCGCAAGCGAATCGACGAAGCGTTTCTCGATGAACTCGAAGAACTGCTGATTTCAACCGACATCGGCGTCGCCACGACGATGCAGATTTTGGAAGCCGTCCGCAAAGGCGTTTCGCGTCAGGAAATCAGCGACTTGGCAGCATTGAAAGCCGCGATGAAAAACGAGCTTCTGCAAATTCTGCACGCTTCGGAAAACAAAGGTATCGCTTCGGAAACAAAAATCGCCGATACAATAAAACCCTATGTTTTAATGATTGTCGGCGTCAATGGCGTCGGCAAGACGACGACCATCGGCAAGCTCGCGCAGCGTATAAAAATGGAAGGCAACGAAGTTTTAATCTGTGCCGCCGATACTTTCCGCGCCGCCGCTTCCGACCAGTTGGAAATCTGGGCGGAGCGCGCCGGTGTTCCGATTGTCCAGCAAAAACAGGGAACAGACCCGGCGGCGGTTTTGTTCGACGCGCTGAAAGCGGCAAAAGCGCGCAACGCCGATGTTCTGATTGTCGATACAGCCGGACGCCTGCACAACAAAGCGAATTTGATGGCTGAACTCGAAAAAATGAAACGCATCGCCGGACGCGAAGTCGCGGGCGCGCCGCACGAAACCCTGCTTGTCATCGACGCCGTTACGGGTCAAAACGGTTTGGAGCAAGCCCGTCAATTCCTAAAAACCGCCGACATAACCGGCATCGTCCTCACCAAACTCGACGGCACGGCAAAAGGCGGCATCGCCGTCGCCATTTCAAAAGAATTGAGCTTGCCGATTCGCTACGTCGGCGTCGGCGAGCAAGTTGACGATTTAATGGTTTTTAACGCGGAAAGTTATGTAAATGGATTATTTAATTAGTAAAAATCGTTTAATTTGAGAATGCCACAAATAAAAAAGAACAAATCAGGTGAATTCAAATTATTTTTTGACGATGAAGAAGTTGTAGCTAGTCTTAATTTTATTGAACATAGAGGTGAGTTCGCCTTAACTTCAGATGAGTCATCTACAACTGAACAATTATTAAATTATAAATTCAATGAATTAAAAAAAATACGTTTTTTGGAATTTTCTTTTAGGACAGAATGGTCAGAAACACTTAGGAAGGTAAGTATTAAAGGGCTTAAACCTGATAGATTTAATATAATTTTTGAATTTGACGGCAGGTTAAAAAAATGGGGAAACAAAAAGAAATATTTTAGTTATTTTAACGGTTTAGTTTTATCAATTGCAGAATTTAATATGCAGAACTCTTTAATAAGAGACTTTCGTAAACTAAACATAGTGGAAATAAATCCAATCCAAGATAGTTCATATGGATTTGAAATAATTTTTCCCGCAAAAAAATTGCCTCTAATTCTCAAAGAAGAAGTCGTTAAATGTCTTGAAATTTTACATTATTTTCACAAACAAGTATTAAAACTAACAGATGCTCACTATAAAGAAAGTATATTTATTAGTGCATTTAACTTTCCTGCAGAATTGAAAGTTTCTTGTGAACAATATCTTTTATACTTTGCTAAATTCCTGCGAGATTTAGGGATAAACGCGACTTCAAATTTGAAAGAAGAAGCTGGAAAAGTTCTTTTTTCAGTTACGCCGACCGATGACGTTGAAGCGTTAGACAAAATTCGTGAAGCGCTCGCCGTTTATTTGAATTTGCCTTCCAGCCCGATTGTTTATAACGAAAGTTTTGCGGCGATGAGGTTGCAGCAGCAAATCGAAAATCTTCAACATTCGCAAAGAATGGCTGCCAGAGAGCTTCAATTCAATGAAAAACTTTTAGTCGCGCAATCCGAAATTATTAAAGAGAAAAACATAACGATTTCGCAACTGCAATCTAACCACAAGCAGCAATCTAGAATTATCGAGAAAATTACGAATCCGAAAATAATGATGGATTCGGTTGAAAATAAAGAAGAACTCGAAAAGATTTACGACGGTTTGGAAATCGGAAAAAGTAAGACGTTAGTAGATTGGCTCGGACTGCATTTCAATCCGGCGAAACTAATAAAAACAAGCGTCAAAAATGCGTTCGGAAAAGAAGGCAAAACGATAACCATTTTGGGGTTAAATGAAGAAACGAAAAAAGAAAACGATTGAGCGATAATTTTTCAGAATTAGATTTACAAATGACGCGCCGCGCGCTTGAATTGGCGGCTTGCGGCATCGGTCAGGTCAGCCCAAGCCCGCTTGTCGGCTGTGTGATTGTCGCGGAAACAGGTGAGATTGTCGGCGAAGGTTGTTACATTTACGAAAATATCGAACACGCCGAAACGATTGCATTAAAACAAGCAGGCGAGCGCGCAAAAGGTGCGACGGCTTATGTTTCGCTCGAACCGCACAATCATTTCAGCAAAACTTCTCCCTGCACCGAAGCGTTGATAAACGCGGGAATAAAACGCGTCGTTTCGCCGATTGAAGACCCGAATCCGCTTGTTAACGGGAAAGGTTTGGAGCGGCTGCGGCAAAATAATATCGAAGTCGTTACGGGAATTTTAGCTTTTGAAGCCGAGCGCCAAAACGAAAAATATATCCACTGGCACAAAATTGGCAGATCGTTCGTGCATTTGAAAATGGCGATTTCTCTCGACGGGCGAATTGCGACGCGATCGGGCGATGCGCGTTGGATTACAGGCGAAGAAGCGCGCCGAAAATCTCACGAATTACGCGGTGAATATGACGCGATTCTTGTCGGGTCGAATACTGTAACCGTCGATAATCCGAGTTTGACCGACAGAAGCGGAATGGTGCGTCGCCGCCCGCTCGCGCGCGTCGTGCTAGACAATTCGCTGAAAATTTCGCTCGCTTCAAATTTGGTTTTGACCGCAAAAGATTTTCCGACAATCATTTTCACCGACAGCCGCGACAACGAAAAAATCAAACACCTTCGAGGCAAAGGAGTCGATGTCGTCGAGATTGCCGAAGGCGGCAGAAATCTTTACGGCGTTCTGCGCGAATTGAAAAAACGCGATTTGCAAAGCGTTATTGTCGAAGGCGGAACGCAGGTTGCGGGCGCGTTTTGCGACGCAAAGCTCGTCGATAAAATTTCCTTTTTCATCGCGCCGATTGTTATCGGCGGCAAAGACGCGCCGCCTGCAATCGGTGGACAAGGCGCGCAAATACTCTCGAGCGCGACGCGGCTGCAAAACGTTGAAATCAAAAAATACGGCGCGGACATCGAAGTTACAGGCTACTCAATGCCGAATGAATAAATCCAAAATCCAAAATCCAAAATCCAAAATCGCTAAACTTTTCGCAAAAAAATCTTTCGGGCAAAACTTTCTCGTCGACCAAAATTACATTGATAAAATAATCGCTGCGCTCAATCCGCAAGCGGGCGAAACGATAATCGAAATCGGCGCGGGACGCGGCGCGCTAACCGAAAAACTGGTTGCAAGCGGCGCAAATATTATCGCGCTCGAACTCGACCGCGATTTAATTCCGCTTCTTGAAAAAAAATTCGGCGCGTGCGAAAACTTTTTGCTAATCGAACAAGACGCGCTGAAAACGGATTTTGCGGAACTGGCAAATAATCCGAAATTTTCCGAAAGCGAACCGCAATTGAAACTTGTCGCAAATCTTCCGTATTACATTTCGACCGCAATTTTGCAAAAGTTAATCAAGCAACGTGTTGCCTTTTCCGAAATGATTTTGATGTTCCAGCGGGAAGTCGTCCAAAGAATCACAGCGGAAGCCGGACGAAGTGAGCGCGGATTTTTAACCGTTTTAGTCCAAATGTATCTGCAAACCGAAAAACTCTTTGACGTTCCGCCAAACGCTTTTGCGCCAGCGCCGAAAGTGCAAAGCGCGGTTACACGCCTGATAACGAAGCCGGAAATCGATGTAGAAATTTATGACGAAAAATTGTTTCGAGAAATTGTCAGCGCCGGTTTCTCGCAAAAGCGAAAAACGATTTTGAATAATCTGAAAAACGCACCCGCAGAGTTGAAAGAGAAATTCGGAGACGTTGAAAAACTCCTTAGCGTTTGCGGAATTGCAGCAAATCGGCGCGCCGAAACTTTGACGATTGAGGAATGGAAGGTGCTAATGAATTTTTGCAATTCGGGGTAATTAATTACCCCGAATTAAATTTCGACCGACATTTTATAATAAAACCTTGTTTTTATTGCCCAAGCAATCAAATTGAAGTATAAATAATTCGGTATAACACAGATTCAGTTCGGTTGAATACAAAGTTGGGCATCTTCTCTAATGATATGAACGGTCAATCTCTTACAATTTTATTGCTTATAATCGGAGTTATCGTCATAGCCGCAATTACTTTCTTGTCTTTTCGACGTAAAGAATCCAATCTTGACCAAGTAGCTGTCGCGCCGTTTGTTCCAAATCTGGGGAATGACAAAACTATTCTTGTGAAAGGCTGGAATGAGGACGAAGTTCGTAAAATCATCGCCGATTTTATCGAAACTTATAAAAATCAAGGCTATCCGCCATACACTATTGAGTATCAGAAGAAAAATGAAAATCTTTACAAGTTGAATTTTCCTCAAGACATTCATCCTGTATTGTTCACGTTCTTGGTTGATTACGTGGCTTACCCGTTTGAACTTGACTTTGAAAATCGCTCTATTACAGTCGGCGGCAAAGCAACATTGAGTTCGGACTTTGCGGGAATTGACGGAAGTTTAACGGGGCAGAAGGCAATGTTTTACTTGCCTGAAAACGACCAAGAAGGTGCTGTTGTTTATATGCGAACAGATTCGGGAATTTATTTTGCAAATTCTTTTGATAAAATATCTTGGGAGAGAGTTCAAGATAGCCGTTTATCTGAAGAAACGAAGAAACTTCTCGAAGGAGTTTCGCTGTAATCCAAAACGATGCCCAACAAATCATTGGACGCGAGGCAAAAACAGCGACGTTATTTCTAGGTCAACTTGCGTGTGTTTTTGCCCACGTCAACTCGGTCGTTCGACGGCTTCGCTGTTCCTACAACGGACAGCTTGCATAAACTAAAATGGGATTGCTAGACTTTTTCAAATCTAAACGTAACGATTCTATGCCTGATTCTTTTGACTCTTTGTTTGACACGCTCGCTCACGGCAGCGATGCTGAAATCGGCTCTTTGATTTATCGCGGCGAAACACTTTCCGAAGATGCACTTCAGATTTGCGCGAATGTTCTAAACATACATTTCCGCGCACCAGACGCAGACGGACGCTTAACTGAAAAGTCGCGACATTCTTCAGGCAAATTTATGTTGCTTGTTTTAGCTCCGACGTGGAAAGACCAAACGGAAGAAAATGTCGCGCCGTTAATTGTTACCTCGCAGAACGGCGAAGCTAAAATTGCGGGCGTAATGTTGCCTTTTAACGACCTGATTCCAGACTTTCCCAAAGACGAGCGTTCAGAGATGGACAAATTATCTGCTGTTTGGATTATGCGGAAAGTGCAGGCGCGTGGAAATTAACGCGCCGTCGAACAAATCAATGGACGTGAGGGCGAAACAGCGACTTTGTTTTCGCGTTGTCCGTTAAACTTTAGCTTTCGTGTATTCGGTTTCGCCCCACGTCATCTCAGCCGTTAGGCGTTTCTTGTTAAGAAACTGAACGGCAAAATTACTCTTTTGAAAACCAAGACGCTCCGCGTGAAATCAAACTTGCGTGAAGGCAGACGGCGTGCTAAAGATTAAGACACGCCTAACAAGTCATTGGACGTGAGGCAAAAACAGCTACTCTTTAAAATCTTGTCTCTCTAACTCGGAGTTGCGCGTTATCGGTTTTTGCCCACGTCAACTCCGCCGTTAGATTTCAGAAACGTGGTTGCATCGAAGCATCGAGGAATAATCGGAATGGAGAACCGTTTTTCACTTTCGTTATTTGCTGTTACTCTATTGTGCGAGCTTGGAAAATATATTCCAAAATTAAGAGGAGGTAGTGACAATGCGTTCAAGAATCGTTGTCGGAATCGTCGCTGGACTTATCGGCGGTGTAGTCTTTGGTATGATGATGCAGATGATGGCTGCGCCGGACGGAAAGCCGATGATGGCGATGGTGGCTCAAGTGGTGCGTTCCGAAAGCCTCGTCGTCGGCTGGTTGTATCATCTGTTCAATAGTGCGGTCATCGGCGGCATCTTCGGCTGGCTGTTGGGCAACCGTATTGGCGGGTATGGCGCAGGGCTTTTATGGGGCGCGTTGTACGGTATTGCGTGGTGGATATTAGGCGGTTTGATTCTGATGCCGATGTTTCTCGGAATGAGTCCGTTTGCGCCGCTGATGATGGAAATGATGCGCCCCGTTGCGATGGGCAGTTTGATAGGACACATCGTCTTCGGGCTGGTTCTCGGTGTCAGCTTTCTACTATTGAACCGGAGCAGAAGAGAAATACCCGATGCCGCAGCTTGAATGGTAGCACTGAAATCTAACAAGTCATTGGACGTGAGGGCGAAACAGCGACTTTCTTAAAACGGTCTTTGGTTTCTTTCAGCTTGCGTGGTGGCGGTTTCGCCCCACGTCATCTCAATCGTTCGACGGCTTCTCTTTTATCCATCGTCACGCAAAGGTTGACATATTTTGGAGATGCGCCAAAATTAAAGGGGAGGAACTATGACGAACGAAGAAATTTTACGCGAAATCAATTCTTTGCCGATTGAAGCGCAACGTCAAATTGAGGATTTTGTCGCATTTTTGCGCCAGCGTTATCAATCTTCGCCTTCCGCCAAAACCACAGCAACTTCCGACTTAACAACTGAGGAATTTGTCGGAATGTGGCGAGACCGCGAAGATTTGCAGGACAGCACAGCTTGGGTTCACAATGTTCGCCAATCTCATTGGGGAAAGTAATATGGCTTTAACCATTGTGGATTCGGACATTTTGATTGATGCCGGGCGTGGCGAAGCGGACGCGAAAAACTGTTTGCTGCGTCTTGAGAAAACTTCCGTTTTGGCTGTCAGTGCCGTAACACAATTAGAATTGATTATTGGTTGCCGAAACAAGGCGGAACTGAAATTTCTTGAGAAATTTCTAACTCGTTATCAAATTTTGAAAATAACGGATGAAATTTCTGACCGGGCAGTAGAGTTGCTAAAGCAGTATTTTTTGAGCCACAGCTTATTGATTGCCGACGGGCTGATTGCGGCAACTGCTCTTGTTCACAACGAAGCATTTATTACGAAGAATCAGCGAGATTTTCGTTTTATTACAGGCTTGAAATTGTTGCCTTATCCGTGAAATGAACGCGCCATCGAACAAATCAATGGACGTGAGGCAAAAACAGCTACTTTCTTAAAACGGTTCTTCTGAACCCATAGCTTGCGTGCTGCTGGTTTTTGCCCACGTCATCTCAACCGTTATGTCGCTTCTCTCGAAATCGAACGAGCCTTATGGATGAACTAAATTCAAAACAGCGTTTCATTACTCACATTGCTTTTGCCATTGGCAGCGTCGGCGCAATCGGCGTTGCGCTTTTGCTTTGGCATACGCTTCATAATTGCTATCCGTTTAAGATGATGTCGTTTCCTTCAGGAAACTTTTTTGCGGTGTTGCAAACGTCGGCTTGTTGCTCGCGCCGGTTTTGTCCATCGCGCTTGTAAAACTAATCAAGCCTGTTCGCGTTTGGCTTTCGCCCGTGTTGCCCGTGCTAGTTTGTCCGGTCTTGTTCTGGGCGTTATTCGAGTTAGCTTGTGCGTGGTATAAATGGCAAGAGTCGCGTGGCGCGTTTGAAGTTGGCAGGAACTTTGACGGAAACACTTTAGAAATAATCAAGCCTGAATTTGGCGGGCGTGTGTTGCAGTTGTCGGTTGAAGGTTTATGTGTCGGGCTTTTATGCGGCGCAGTTTTACAGTTGTTGTTTGTTGCGTGTCGCGGGAAACGGCTTGTCTGAAAACAACGGGCAACATAACAAATCATTGGACGTGAGGCAAAAACAGCTTCTCTTTAAAACGGTTCTACTAAACCCGCAGCTTGCGTGTAGCCGGTTTTTGCCTACGTCATCTCAAGCGTTAGATGCTTCTTTGAAAAAGAAAAACCGACGGTGCGTTAATTGAAAACGAAGCACGCTCCGCGTAAAATCAAACTTGCGCTGATGGCAAGCGTCAGTCTTTATGCCGAGTTACGTGGTGAAAATCACGCCGCATCTAACAAGTCATTGGACGTGGGCGGAAACAGCGACTTTGTTTGGAGCGTTGTCCGTTAAATTTCGGCGGGCTTGGTGGCGGTTTCCGCCCACGTCAACTCAATCGTTAGACGCTTTCTTTTGCAATATAGAGGAAATTCCAATGGTAAGATTTTTATTGCTTGTTTCGGTTTTGCTAACTTCCTGCTTCCGCATAAATCCTGTGGAACAGCAAGTCAGTAGTTCTACGCCGGAAGCGAGTCCGGTTATTGAACAGACTTCCAACAGCCTTGAGATTGAATATCCTGTTATCGAAAACACCATTGGATTGATTGTCTTGAGTGATAATTACGAAAAAGGAGACTTTGTTAAAATTTACAATGAGGACGGCAGTCTTTGGCACAAACTTACACATTACTACGATGACAGCGACGGCAAGTTTGAATATGCCAATGAAAACTTTCTTCCATTCGCTTTTCATCCTGATTATTTTGTTTTGGCTCTCAAATGCGTCAGGAAAAAGGCTGACCGTTATGAGGTAATCGTAAACGAAGAAACCAACCTGAAGAAATATGTAAAAGCAAACGATAAAGTTCTGAAATTTGAAACTTGGGAAAATCACATTCTTCAACTGTTTGCCGTTGGATTTGACGAAAAAGAAAATCCGATACTTGAAACACCTCAAGGTCAAGGGAAAAATCTTGATAAAACTGACAAAACTTTTCATCCGGTTGAAGTCAAAGGTGAGTGGTTAAAAGTCAAATGGGACATAGCCGCTGAAACAGAGAAAAAAGAGGAACGACAAAATTCTGGTTGGTTGAGATGGAAAAAAGACGGGAAACTTATTGTAGAGTTGTTCTATATAAGTTAAGGCGCGTCTAATAATTCAATGGACGTGAGGGCAAAACACGGACGCTGTTTTCTTCGCCAGCTTGCGCGGTGTTTTGCGCCACGTCATCTCAGCCGTTAAACTGATTCTTCAATTTTCTCCCCCGACTTTTTCGGAAACAACAGCGACGCGATGACGGAAACGGTAATCGTTCCTAAAATAAAACCGAGCGAATAGGCAATCGGGAAATGACCGCTGACTAAATCGTTAATAAGAATTTAGCAAATACAGTCGATAAATTCAGAACCCCCGTTGTGCGAAATTCCGTATCAAATGAAACTTTGTGTTATACTATAAAGTTTTATAAAACAGCATTTTAAATTACAAGAGGGAACGTAAAAAACAAGTGAGTAAATTAGAAATCATTCCGCTCGGCGGCATCGGCGAATTCGGGATGAATTGTATGGGTTTGCGCTTCGGCGACGAGATGATTGTGGTAGATGCGGGAATGGGTTTTCCCGAAGAATCTCCTTACGGCGTCGATATTTCGATACCGAATTTCGATTTTCTGGAAGAATATCGAGGCGATTTAACGGCATTGGTTTTAACGCACGGACACGAAGACCACATCGGCGCGCTGCCGTATTTTTTGAAAAAGTTCAACGTTCCGGTTTATGGTTCGCGCTTCACGCTCGCGCTTGCCGAAAAGCGTTTGGACGAACACGGTTTGCTCGACGAAATTTTGATGCATCGCGTCAAAGCCAATCAAAGGATTGAAATCGGCAATTTTAAAATCGAATTCATCCACGCGACGCACTCTTTAGTCGAATGTTTTTCGCTGGCGATTACGACACCGGCGGGAACGATCATTCACACGGGCGATTATAAAATCGATGACACGCCCATTATCGGAAAGCCGTTTGATTTAAAAACACTGGCGAAATACGGCGACGCGGGCGTTCTCGCGCTGCTCGCCGATTCGACAAACGCGACGATTGAAGGCAGAACGCCTTCGGAACGCGAAGTCATTCCGGCGTTTGAAGAAATCTTCGCGCAGGCTCACGGCAGAATTTTCGTCGGCACGTTTTCATCTTCGCTTCATCGTCTGCAAGTCGTTTTCGATGTCGCGCACAATTTTGACCGCAAAGTCTGCGTTCTCGGTCGCTCGATGTTGAAAAACGTCGAAATCGCCACCGAACAAGGACTTCTCGACATTCCGCACAACACGCTCGTCGGTTTAGGCGAGTCGCGCTCGCTGGACGACGACCAAATCGTTTATCTCGTAACCGGCTCGCAGGGCGAAGCGCGCGCGGTTCTGGCAAACATCGCGGGCGGCAGCTACAAAGGAATGCAGATTGAAAAGGGCGACACGGTTCTTCTTTCGGCGCGCATCATTCCGGGAAACGAAAAATCGATTTCGCGGATGATTGGCAATATGTATAAGCGCGGCGCGAACATCATCGAAGAAAAACGCCGACTGATACACGTTTCGGGACACGCTTCGCAGGAAGATATAAAAATTATGACCGAAATCGTGCGCCCGCAGTTCGTCGTTCCGATTCACGGCGAATATCGAATGCTATTTCGCCACAAGGAATTTATAAAAAACCACGTTGCGGGTTACACGGACGAAAACGTGATTTTGATTGAAAACGGCGACGTTCTGGAATTTGACGGAGACGGCAGAGCGCAAATTATCGCGCATAACGATTTGGAAAAAACATTTATCGACGAGGAAAACTCTGAAGAAATCGAATACGACATCGTGCGCGAGCGCAAAAAATTGGCTTACGGCGGCTTGATTACGCTCGTCGTTACAATCGACAAGCAGACTAAACAATTGCTCTCGCCGCCGCAAATCACTGTTCAAGGAGTTGCTGGAATCGACCCGCTTAACGGTTTTTTGAAAGACACGCGCGAAGCGATTTCCGAACATATCGCTTCGATGAAGCGCGAACAATTCAACGATAAAAATCTTGCCGTCGAAAGTCTGCGCGTTCAGATGAAAAGATTTATCCAGAAAGAAACGGGAACAAAACCCGTAATTGTGCCGACGATTGTCGAAGTTTAAATGAGCGCTGCAGTAGAATTGTTAAAAAAATCGCGCGTCGAAGTCGCGCCCGAAATGTTCTCGCTCGTCTCTGTGCGCCGCGCCGATTGGCTCAAACTGCTGGAAAATCCCGAACTCTCGCCCCGTATGAGCGCACCGTTTATGATTTTGTCCGACAAATGGGAAGTAACTCTGCTGCTCGACGAAATAGATTTCGGCGCAATCCGCTACGCCGTTCGAGACGCGAAAGTCGAAGGAAATTTCCGGCTTCTGACATTCGACATCGAACTCGAATGGAATGTTGTCGGATTTTTGGCGGAAATTTCTAAAATTTTTGCTGAAGCCGGAATCGCAATCGGCGCGCTGTCGGCTTTTTCCCGCGACCACCTTTTGATAAAGCAAGCTGATTTAGCGACGGCGTTAAAAGTTTTGGGCGAATACGTCGAAGAAGTTTGCTGACCGAAAACTTTAATAATGGTAAATGGTAAATATAAGAGAGTTTTTATTTACCATTTACCATTAAATCTTTTATGTTCTGGAAAGATAAAGTCGTTTTTCTGACCGGCGCGTCGAGCGGCATCGGTGAAGCGTTGGCGATTGAAATTTCAAAACGCGGCGCGGTTGTTGTCGGTTTGCTGGCGAGGCGCACGGAAATGCTGCGCGAAATTTCAAATAAAATCGAACAGAACGGCGGCGCGGCGCGGACGTTTGCGGTTGACGTAACGGACGCCGGAGCGGTTGCAAAAGCGGCGCAAAGTTTGAGAGATGAATTCGGAAAAGTCGACGTTTTACTCGCAAACGCCGGAATCGGCGGCGGCAATCGTGAAACAAAAAATCTCGAAGCCGCCGCCGTTTTCAATGTTATCAACACAAATTTAATCGGCGCGGTCAATTCCGTAGCGGCGGTTTTACCGCAGATGCTTGAACGAAAAAGCGGTCAGCTTGTTGCAATTTCCAGTCTCGCGGGCTTTCGCGGGTTGCCGAAATCCGCTGCTTATTCGGCGTCGAAAGCTGGAATGACGGCATATTTTGAAAGCGTGCGACTCGATGTGCAGTCGAAAGGCGTCGCCGTTACAATCATTCAGCCCGGATTTATAAAGACGCCTTTAACATCGGGACGCGAAGCGAATATGCCGTTTTTGATGGAACTTGAGGACGCCGTTCCGCTATTTTTAAGCGCGATTGAAAGGCGCAAAAAATTCGCCGCCTTTCCGTGGCAGCTTGCGACGCTCGTGCGCGCCGCGCGCTTTTTTCCAGCCGTGCTATACGATAAAATCGCCGACCGCGCGCGCTTTCGCGAATAGTTTGTTAGCATTTTTTCCGCAAAGTCTGTAAAATCCACAAAGTTGTTATTCCTAAATTAAATCCGAACAAAATGATTGATGCGTTTGCGCTTGAATTTTATTTTTTGCAAACGCCGGTCTGCAAACCAATGACCGCTCGGCTTGCAAAATGAATTTTATACAAGCGATTATTCTCGGCATCGTGCAGGGTTTAAGCGAATTTATACCGATTAGCTCGACGGCGCATCTGGTTTTCGCCAGTCGCCTCACGCATTTATACGAAAACCAGCCCGAACAGCTGACCGCCACGATTGCTGTTTTACAGTTGGGAACGCTGCTCGCCGTTCTCGTTTATTTCGCAGCGGACATTTTTAGCATTTCCGCCGCGTTTATACGCGACCATTTCGCGCTTTTGAGCCGCCATCGGCGCACTTTTTCCGGCACGCACGGCGTTCGTCCGATGTGGCTTTCGGACGAAGCGTGGCTCGGCTGGCTCATTATCGTCGGCTCGATTCCAATCGGCGTGGTCGGGCTTATTTTCAAAAAATATATCGAAGGCGCTGCGACGAAAAATCTGTGGGTGATTGCAATAATGATGATTGCGATTGCCTTGCTGCTTGCGTTTGCCGAATTTGTCGGAACGAAGCGTAAAGAAATTAGAGATTTCGGAATTTTCGACGCGCTCGCCGTCGGTTTAGCGCAGGTTCTCTCCTTGATTCCGGGCGCGAGCCGTTCGGGTTCGACCATTATGGGCGGTCTTCTCGCCGGTCAAAAACGCGAAGCCGCCGCGCGCTTTTCGTTTCTGCTTTCTATTCCGGCAATCGCTGCGAGCGGTTTATTGGAACTAAAACAGGCGCTCGAAGGCGGAATTCCGCCGGAAAGCTGGACGCCTTTAATCGTCGGCACAATCGTCGCCGGCGTCGTCGGCTATCTGTCGATTTGGTTTCTGCTCGCTTTTCTGAAAAAAAGATCGACCGCCGTTTTTATCGTTTATCGAATCGTCGTCGGCGTCACGATTTTAATTTTGCTGTGGCAGGGAATTATCAGCCCGCAAATAAATTCCTAAACAATGGAAAACTTACCCGCGCAGAAAAATAATAAACGCGAGATTTTCGGCTGGCTCGCATACGATTGGGCGAACTCCGTATTTTTTACAACCGTCATCGGCGCGCTTATTGGCGATTACATTACGACGCTCGCGCAAAAAGCGGTCGGCGAAAACGGCGTCGTTCTCGATTTCGGAATGTTCGTCGTTACCGCCAAATCGGTTTATAACTATTCGGTCGGGCTTTCGGTTTTTCTGCAAATATTTTTTCTGCCCGTTTTGGGCGCGATTGCCGATTACACGAATTTGAAAAAAACGTTTATGGCGTTTTTTTGTTATCTCGGAGTAATCGCGTGCTGTCTTTTATTTTTCGTTCAGGGCGATTTATATCTGCTCGGCTGCGCGCTGTTTATCGTGGCGAATCTGGGCGCGGGCGCGTCGATGGTTTTTTATAACTCGTTTTTGAACGACATCACGACCGAAGATAAGCGCGACAAAGTTTCAAGCTACGGTTTCGCGGCAGGCTACGTCAGCGGCGCGCTGCTTTTGTTCGCCAATTTGATGTTTTTGAAAAACGCCGAATCGATGGGTTTTTCGTTGGAGATGGCGGTTAGAATTTGTCTTCTGACGGCTGGCGTTTGGTGGGGCGGTTTCGCATCTATAACGTTTTGGCTTTTGAAAAGTCGCAATCCTGCGCGAGCCGTTCCAGCCGGAAAAAATTATTTAACAGCAGGTTTGTCCGAGCTTCGCGGGACTTTTCGAGAGCTTTTAAAACTCAAACACACGCTTATTTTTCTCGTCGCATATTTGCTTTATAACGACGGAATTCAAACGGTCATTACAAACGCCGGTTTGTTTTTGTCGCAAGAACTTTTTATCGCCAAAGGTTTGGAAACAGACCGCACTGTTCTTCTCATCGCTTTTTTGATTGCTCAGATTGTCGGCTTTTTCGGCGCAATTACTTTCGAGCGAATCGCGCGCGTAACGAATGCAAAAGTCGCCATTTTAATCTCGCTCGTCATCTGGTCGGGCATTGTCATTTACGCTTATCAATTTTTGTCGAACGTAACCGAAGCATACATTATGAGCGGCGCAATCGGTTTCGTTTTGGGCGGCTCGCAGGCGCTTTCGCGCTCACTTTTCTCGCAGATGATTCCCGCCGGACGCGAGTCATCGTTTTTCGGCATCTACGAAATTTCCGAGCGCGGAACGTCCTGGATTGGTCCGATTGTCTTCGGAATTGTCGCGCAGATGACGAATTCTTATCGTCCGGCGATTCTTGCTTTGATTGTTTTTTTTATCGCCGGAAGCGTAATATTGTTTTTCGCAGACACGAATCGGGCGATACGCGAAGCGGGAAACGCCGCGCCGGAAACAAATTGAAACGTTTGTTTTGCGCGTTTTCAATCGTTATAATATCTCGTGAAAATTCAAACCTAAATCTTTCAAAAAACAAATCGTGAGTGAAAAGAATAAAGACAAAATCGTAACCATTTTCGGCGGCTCGCGCTGCGGCAAAGAATCGGTCGAATATAAGCAGGCGAAAGAAGTCGGCGCGCGGCTTGCGGAAGCCGGTTTTACAATTTGCACGGGCGGCTATTTAGGCACGATGGAAGCGGCGTCTTTGGGCGCGCGCGAGCGCGGCGGGCGAGTTTTCGGCATCGTGATGAACCAATTTAAGTCCGAGCCGAACCGTTATTTGACCGACAAGGTTGCAACCAATCATTTTTACGAGCGGCTGCAAAATCTGATTGAGCGTTCGATCGGTTTCGTCGCCCTGCGCGGCGGAATGGGAACGGTTACGGAAATTTCGCTCGTCTGGAACAAACTGCAAACCGGCGTAATTGTCCGGCGTCCGCTCGTTCTGCTCGGCGATTGCTGGAAGCCGGTCGTCGATTGCTGGCAGAAAAATCTGGTGGTCAGCGACGCCGACGTTTCTTTTTTAGATTTTGCCGAAACCGCCGAGCAAGCCTGTAAAATTATTTTTGAAAAATCCGAAGCGGTAGTTTTATAAAATTCCCGCGCGGTTGCCGTCTCACAAAACCGCGACGACATTAATAAATATCGTTTTTGAAATTGAAACAAACGTCTGGGTAATTTAACCACGCCGCAATTTTCGATATAATCAGAAAATGATTGTTTATGACGAAAAAACTCTCCTTTCTCGTAAAATAATACAAAAAAACGAAATCGAGCTTTTCGGACGCGCCGTTTCACGCGGCGCGGCAATCGGCAAAGTTGTCTGTCTCTACGGGCGGCAAAGACAATTTTATCTGGTTCGCCTTCTTGAAAATCAAGTCGAAGACGAAACGCTCCGCTTTCGTCGTGCCGTCCGGCTTGCAAAAAAACAAATCGAACAAATAGGCGATTCGCAAAAATCCGTCGCCGCCTCGAAGTCGCAAATTTTCGACGCGCATTTTTTGATGCTCGAAGACAAATTGTTTTTACGACAAATCGAAGAATGTATCGAGAGGCAAAAAGTAAATGCGGAATGGGCTGTCAAAACCGTGTCGGACGCTTTTGTCGCCGATTATAAATCAATCATCGACGAACATTTGCGCGAGCGATACATTGATTTGGAAGACGTTTCCGAACGCTTGCTGTCGGCGCTCGGCGGCGCTGAAAAATCCGATGTTTTTTTCGGCGAAAACGCCGTTATCATCTCCGCCGATTTAAAGCCTTCGACTTTAATCGAAGTTGCCCGCAACAATCCGCTGGCAATCGTAACCGAGCGCGGCGGCTGGACTTCGCACGCGTTCATTCTGGCGAGAGAAATGAATTTGCCCGCCGTAACGGGCGTCGGCGAAATTCTGCGGCGCGTCGAAACCGGCGACGAGATAATCGTCGATGCCTATAACGGACGGGTTGTCGTTTGCCCGACCGCTGAAACTCTCGGCGAATTTAAGATTGCCGCCAAAGGTTTTCGAGCCGAGGAAAAAGAAAGTTTCCGAATCGAAGACGGACGACTTAAAACACTCGACAGACGCGAAATCCTCGTGCGCGCCAACGTCGATTCGCCGAACGGTTACGCGCGCGCGAAGCGTCTCGGCGCAAGCGGCGTCGGGCTTTATCGTTCAGAATTTCTTTTCAATCAAGAGCAGGGTTTTCCGTCCGAATCACAGCAAATCGCGGCTTATCGAAAAATAGCCGAAGCCGTCGGCGAGAAAGAGCGCGTCTCGATTCGCACGTTTGATTTGAACCTGGGAAACGTCGCGCGGGGCGAATTTGAAAAAGAGCAAAATCTTGCGCTCGGCTTGCGCGGCATACGTTTCGGACTGGCACAACCCGAACAGTTTCGCGTTCAGTTAAGTGCGCTGCTGCAAGCCTCGGCAACAGAAAATTCGGCGGGAAAAATCGACATCGTTTTGCCGTTGATTTCCGACGTTTCGGAAATAACAAGAGCGAAAAAAATCTTGTCCGAAGAAAAAGAGCGTCTCGAAAAACGCGGAATCGCAGTCGGAAACCCGCGTGTGGGAGCGATGATTGAAGTGCCGTCGGCGGTTTTTACGGCTCGTGAAATCGCGCGTGAAGTCGATTTTCTGAATTTGGGAACGAACGATTTGGTTCAGTATCTGCTGGCGGTTGACCGCGACAATCCGGCAGTCGCCGATTGGTTTCGTTCCTTGCATCCGGCGGTTCTGCGCGCCGTTCAAATGGTTTTGGAAGCGGCGAAAGACGCCGAAATTCCCGCCGTCGTCTGCGGCGAAATGGCTGGCTCGCCTTTTTACGCGCCGGTTTTAATCGGGTTGGGCGCGACCGAATTGAGTATGAACGTCAATTCAATCGCGCGCGTCGGGCGCGTCGTCGCCGGAATCGCCTTTGAAGAAGCGCGTGAAATGACGCGAAAGCTCGAAGCATTCGCAAGCGCCGACGAAACGGAAAACGCCGTCAGAAATTATTTCCTTGAAAACTGGTCGCATCTGATTTCACCGGAGAATCTGCCGCCGGAAAAATAAACTAAAATCAAAATCGGTTTTTTAACATCAAAAAAATTTCTAAAAAAATCAAAATTGACGGTCATTCGTATTTTATTAAACCGGCGAGGCGTAGAAAACCTTTCCTAAAAAACCTTGCTCTCTCGCTCAATGTGTTTTATCTTGTAGCTACACGAGTTAAATGTTATTTGAGCAAAGCAATTATTAAAAGATTTTGCTTTATTTTAGAATGTTATGAATTCGACTTTGCTTAACAAATTATTGCCTTACGCGTTTTTATTTCTCGCCTTTTCGACGATTGAAAGCAGCGCCCAGACGCCGAGCGCGCCCGTTGCCAAGCGCGTCAATTTCGGATATTCGCAAAATCCGAAAACGAAAACCAAAATTGAAGCTGCGGAAAATAAAAATCAAACGAGCGCGGTTCTAGAAATCCGACCGATTGAGACCGCTAAAAATTACGGCGAAGTGAACGCTACAGCCATCGGCGTCGAATCAGAAAATCATACGGCGGCGGTTAAAACTCTGGAAGTTGCTAAAAATGCCGCCGCGCCTTCGCCGACCGAAATTTACAAAATCGGCGTCGGCGACGTTTTGTTCATCAGCCTGCAAAACGCTCCGTCAAAGGCTTCTACTTATTTCACGGTTTTAAATGACGGCACAATTGATTATCCGCTGGCGGGCGAAATGGTTGCGGTTGCAGGTTTGACGAACGAAGAAGTCGAAGATTTGCTGAAACGAAAAATAAAGCTCTACGAAAATCCGCAAATTTCCGTCAAAGTGCGCGAAAACGCGAGTCATTCGATTACGGTTCTCGGATTGGTCGAACGGGCTGGCGAAAAATACTTGCAGCGCGATGCCGTCCCGCTCTACGTGATAAAAGCCGAAGCCATTGTCGAACCGCGCGCCGCGCTAGTTTCCATCAAACGCGCGGGAAATTCCGTTGCCGAAATAATCGATTTAAGAGAAGCGAAAAGCGACGACTTTTTGATTTTCTCCGGCGATATTCTGGAATTTAAATCAGCCGAAGCGATTGGCAGCCGCCTGCCGCAGCAACAGCAAGCACCACAGTTTTATTATATCGGCGGCGAAATCGCATTAGCCGGACAAAAGGATTTTCACGCGGGAATTTCTTTGACGCAGGCGATTTTAGCTTCGGGCGGATTACGCAAATCCGGCGTTAAACGTGTTATTATCCGTCGCAAAAACGAGTCAGGCTTACTCTCCCCGATTGAGTTTGACTTGAGCGCCATCAAAGACGGCAAACAGCCCGATCCGCTTCTGCAAGCCGGAGACACCATCGAAATCCTGAAATACTAAACGCACGATTTTCAATAGATTAAAATTTGCAAAAACAAATTGTATTTCGTCAAATGTTTTTGTTAAGATAACAACGCCAGACGCGCGACAGCGGGCGAAACGAATCAGGCAATCGCTTTTAATAATTAAAAAAAATTAAAAGAGGAAAGTCCGAACACCAAAGGGCGGCGAGCCGGATAACGTCCGGGCATCTGATTATTTTATAAAAAAATCAGATGACGACAAGTGCAACAGAAAACAAAACAGCCTTTTTTCCAAAGAAAAGGTGATGTGTGAAACGGTGCGGTAAGAGCGCACCAGCGCGCCTTGGCGACAGGGCGCGGCTAGGCAAACTCCTCGCGGTGCAAGACCAAATAGGGAAACATTTTGAGCTGCCCGCTCAAACTGCCCGGATGCAAATTCGGGCGCGTGTTTTCGGGTAGGTCGCTCGAGCTTTTCGGTAACGAAAAGCCTAGATGAATGATTGCCGCTTTGAACTTTTCAAAGAACAAAACTCGGCTTATCGATTCGTTTCGCTTCTCTGATCGTCGTCTGGCAATTTACTTTTTTTATAACTTGGAAGAAGGAGCAAATTAAATTTATATGACGAATCGAAAAGGCGTTTTTATCGGGGCATACGTTCCGAACGAATTAAAAGAATCTTTGCGCCGCCGCGCCGCCGCCGAGCATCGCACGCTCTCGCAGGAAATTACGCGCATACTTGTCGAAGCCGTTCACGGTCAGGCACTTCCGGCGGGCAGCATCGACCGCCGCTCGTCGCAGACGACCATCCCGCGCCGCCGCTCGACCGACCCGATGCCGCGCCGCCGCACCGAAGATTTGCCGTATGTCGCAACCGACGATAAAGGCGATAAAAATAAAAAATAAATTTTACGGTTGATATTAATTTTTTGGGCGTTGTTTGTTAATGGAACAGCGCCCGTCGCTTTTTAAATTGCGTTTTGATAAAATTTTCACGAATGAACAACAAAACGTTTTTGCTTTCAATCGTCGCGGTTTTGGCGAGCTTCGCAGGCGGATTTCTACTGGCGAATTCGCTGAACCGGAGCGATTTAAACGCTCTTCGAGCCGAAAACGAAAACCTGAAAAAAACTCAAAATGATTGGGCTGCGGAAAATTCCGAACTGTCTTTAAGCGATAAGGAAATAAAAAAGAAAATTGCCGAGGCGGACGAAAATCCAACCGATTTTGCGTTTCAGAAAAATCTCGGTTTTGCGCTTTACAATTACGCTTCGATGAAACAGGACGTTGATTTGCTGGGTGAAGTTTCGCGGCTTTTGGCGCGCGTTTATGCGAACAATCCGAAAGATTATCAGGCGCTCGTAACGCTCGGCGACATCGATTTCAACATCGGATATTTCACGAAAAACAACGATAATCTTCAGAAAGCGCGCGGCTTTTATCAAAAAGCGTTGGAGCAGAAAACGAACGATGTCGAAGTGCGAACCGATTTGGGTTTGACTTATCTTTGGTCGAATCCGTCCGAAGCAGAACGCGCCGTCGAGGAATTTCAGAAATCTTTGCAGTCGAACCCGAAGCACGAAAAGACTTTGCAGGCGATGGCGCAGGCGCTTAACAGTCAAAACAAACAAGAAGAAGCTGAAAAATATACGGCTCGTCTGCGCGAAGTAAATCCGAAAAATCCGTTTTTGAACGAATCGGTTACGCCGCTCGCCGAAAACAAAAGCAATCAGAAAAATCAATGAAATGGCTGATTTTATTAGTTTTGCTGGCTGTCGCGGGCGTTTTCGCCGCCGTGCGCTTCCGTCGCCAAATTCAAACGGGCATTTATCTTTATCGAATGTTCCAAAAAATGCGCGGAATAAATAAAGCAGACGAAAGGCAGATTACACAAAAAGAAAATCCGAAAGATGTTCCGCTCGTTCGCTGCGCGCGCTGCGGAACTTGGACGCCGCAAAACAAGGCTTTAAATCTGCGCTCGAAGGTTTTTTACTGCTCGGCAAATTGTATGGAAAACGCGGTCAAAACCGTTTGAGCTTTTTAGCGCGGCAGAAAAGTTTGAACATACCAGCCAACCATTTGCTCGCCGAAAAGTAGTGAGATAATCGAGCCGATGCCGAGAAAAATGCCGAACGGAATTTGCGTCTGCATATCTTTTTCCTTTTGCCGTGCGATTAAGAAAACGCCGATGACCGCGCCGGAAAACGCGCCTAAGAAAATCGAAAGAATCGTCAATCGCCAGCCTAAGAGCGCGCCGACGGCGAACATCATTTTTACGTCGCCCAAACCCATCGCATCGACGCCGCGCAGCCGTTTCCAAATCTCGCCGACCAGCCACAAAGAACCGCCGCCGACCAGCGCTCCCAAAACCGCGCCGAGCAGAGAAATCAGCCAAATCGGTGAATCGTTCATTTGATTGAACGGAAAGATTTTCAAGTCTGGAAAAAAGGACGCGCCGGAAAATAATGGAAAAATAAATCGAACGGCGAAGGCAAAAACCAACAACGGATAAGTGATGACGTTCGGCAAAATCATATGTTCGGCGTCGATGAAAACGAGCGCGACGGTTGCCGCAACGAAAATCAAACAGACGGGCAGAAAAGCCGTAAAGCCGATTTGCCACGCAACGAGCAGGAAAATCAGCGCCGTTAATAATTCAACCGCCGGATAGCGCGGCGAGATTTTCTCTTTGCATCTGCGGCATCGTCCGCCTAAAACGAGCCAGCTTAAAACGGGTATGTTGTCGTAAGGCTTGATAGGATTTTTGCAGTTCGGGCAAGTCGAATTCGGAAAAACGATTGATTGCTCGTTCGGCACACGGTGAATAACGACGTTCAGAAAACTGCCGACCATCGCGCCGAAAATGGCAACGAAAAGGTAGCCGACGATTTCCGGCATTCCGGTCATCGTTTCAAAAGAAGCGAGAAAAAAGTTCATCAAAAGAAAACCTCGAACAGGCGGGAATTTTTATTTTCGAAAATAGAGCGGACGGCGCAGGCATTTTTTAAGTTTTACGCCGTTTTCTATAATAAACTTTTGCGGAAGAAAATTAAAGCAAAACTTTTTTAAATACGCGCGGTGTTTTTCGCGTAAAAGCCGGTTTTTAAGTTAAAATTATTCGATGAAAAAGGAACGACCGCTCGTCGGATTAACGGACAAAGGCTTGTATTGCGAGACGGGAGATTTTTATATCGACCCGTGGCTGCCGGTTAAAAAAGCGATTTTGACGCACGCGCACGCCGACCACACGTATCGCGGAAATCAGGATTATCTCGTGCCGGAAGAAGGCGTGCATCTTTCACGCGCGCGGCTCGGCGACGAAGCACGCATTTCGACGAGCAAATACAATGAGACGCAGACGATAAACGGCGTCAAAGTTTCGTTTCATCCGGCGGGACACGTTTTAGGCTCGGCGCAGATTCGCGTCGAATACAAAGGCGAAATCTGGGTTGTTTCAGGCGATTATAAACTGACGCCCGACGCGACGTGTGCGCCGTTTGAATACGTTCGCTGTCATAAATTCATTACCGAAGCGACATTCGGTCTGCCGATTTACAACTGGACGCCGACCGAGCAAATTTTCGAGCAAATCAACCAATGGTGGCGACAAAATCAAGAAAAGGGAAAGGCGTCGGTTATTTTCGCCTACGCGCTCGGCAAGTCGCAGCGCATCTTGAACAGCATCGACCGCTCAATCGGCAAAATTTTCACGCACGGCGCGGTTGAAAGATTAAACCGCGCGTATCGGGCGAGCGGCGTCGATTTGCCGGAAACAAAATACGTCGGCGCGGTTACGAATAAAAAAGATTTCGCCGGTTCGCTGATTGTCGCAACGCCTTCGAGCGCAGGCTCGGCGTGGCTCAAACGCTTCGGCAATCATTCGACCGGATTTGCTTCCGGCTGGATGATGGTGCGCGGCGCGCGGCGCAGAAAAGCTGTTGACAGAGGTTTCGTTCTCTCAGACCACGCCGATTGGACTGAATTGCAAACGGCAATTAGGGAAACTCACGCCGAAACCGTTTTCGTTACGCACGGCTTTATTCCCGAACTCGTCCGCTGGCTCAACGAAATCGGCATTAACGCCTTGCCGTTAAAGACAAATCATTACGGCGACGACGATTTGGAAGAAGTTTTGACAGAAGAATTTGCTGAACTCGAAATCGAGAACGAATAAAAATGTTCAAATTCAGAGCGCTGAGGAGCGAAGATTTTCCGCAAATGCTCGAATGGCTTGCCAAGCCGCACGTCAAAAAGTGGTGGAACGACGGCGACGACACTTTGGAAAAAGTCCGTCTTCATTACGGCGAAAAATCGGACGAGGTTGCCAGATTTATTTTAATTGAAACGAGCGGCGGCGTTGAAAAATTAATCGGGTATTTTCAATACTATTTTGCCGAAACCGATTCAATCGGCATAGACCAGTTTATCGGCGAAGAAAAATACATTAATAAAGGCGTCGGTGAAAAAACAATCAAAATGTTCGTCCGTTTGATTGCGGCGCGGCATCAACCGAAAAACATCGTTCTCGACCCGTCGCCGGATAACAAAAGGGCAATCAGATGTTATGAAAAGGTCGGTTTCAGACATTACGAAACAAAGACTATAGATGACGGGCAAACGGCTTATTTGATGCGCTTTGAAAATTTTTAAATTTTTAAAGCGCATCAAATAAGCCGTTTGCCC